>ERZ1370068.1968-contig-11928_pt1 | contig 77810 bp, 117 predicted proteins | sample MGYA00561227_ERZ1370068 | MGnify/ENA primary metagenome ERZ1370068 (study PRJEB38410, sample SAMEA6850437) | metagenome | study: Metagenomic assessment of the ecological functions of the soil: analysis of the soil microbiota associated with the... | reverse complement strand
GTACTTCGTTCAGTTACGTATTGCTGCCGACCGGACTTGAACCGGCGACATCCGAGAGATCACAATCTGGCGCTCTAACCACCTGAGCTACGGCCGCCATCGTGGGTCGCTCCCGACGAAGCGCGCCTTCCTACGCTTGCCCGGCCGGAGCGTCAAGAAACCGGCGTCGGCGGCAGCGGCCGGTCGATCGCGTGGATCGACGGCGCAGGCCTCGGCGAAGGACAGGCCTTTGTGCTGGCGCATGTGCGCCCAGCTTTCGAAATCGACCAGGGTTTCGATGGCGATCAGAATCTGCCGACGCTCCCGCTCCTCAGGGTCGCAGGCTCCGTCAGGTACATCAGCTCGATCCGCTTGAGGATCGCTTCGCGCGCGAAGGATCCGCGACCTGAGCTCTGCCGGAGTCGCCCTGATTGGCGTTGAGCGCCCGCCACAGCGGCAGCCACTGTTCGCAGATCCTGCGCGCGCGTCTCGACATGGGCCTTGAGCGCGTCTGACGATCGCCCGCGACGTTGCCCGCCGCCGCCTGGGCGTTACTCCGCGCCAGGGCGTAGTCGGTCGCCGCCACGCGCAGCGCACGCCGTCGGCGAAGCGCTCGAACACCGAGCGCACCGAGTAACGCCCGCTCGTAGGCGATCCGCGCCGCGGTCGGGACCTGTGGATTTTCACGCAGCAGCGCCAGGTAGGCTTCGATGATCACCTGCTTGGTTCGCGCGCTGCGCAGGTGGCGGCCGTCGATCGAGCCGACGGGGCGGGCGACGGGCCGGGCGAGGAATTTCCTGTCGACGTGTCGTCGGCGGCTGTCATCACGAACCAGCCGGTGTCGGCGGCAACAGGCGATCGATGGCCTGCACCCAGGCGGCGCAGGCCTCATCGAAGGGCTGGCCAAGGAATTCCTGCATACGCGCCCAACTTTCGACGTCCGTCAAGGCTTCGAGGACGATCAGCAGATGCCGGCGTTCGACGGCCGGCAGGAGCGACGGTTCGCAACATATCTGACTCCAGTGCGCTCGACGACGCGTTCGCGCAAGCTCGCCACCCGCTGCCTGAGCTCAGTCGACTCGCCCTGGTTCACGACCGACGCGCGGTCGCCACAGCGGCAGCCAGCGCTCGCGGGTGCGGCCCCGCCCCTCTGCGACCTGGCTCCTGATCCGGGTCTCGCGATCAGCGCCGGCATCGTGGCAAAAAACGGCGGGTGGCGATCTGGGCCAGCGCGTGGTCGACCGCCGCCTGCAGGCTATGGATGTCGGAAAGCGAAAAGCTCCGAACACCGAGCGCGCCGAGCTGGCACCAGCGCGCTCGGCTATTTGAGCAGCCGTCGGCGGTACTTGCGGTGAGTTCTCGCCCGCAGGGGCGAGGTAGGCCTCGATGAGTGATCAGCTGCTGGGTCCGCTGACGCTTCGCAAGCGGCGGCCGTCGATCCGGGGGCCCTCGGCCCAGAACCGTTTGGCAAAGCGCATCTCAGTCCTGCCTGGCTGACGCAAGATCGCATCCCACATGCGGTGCGCCGGCCCGTCAAGCAGCCTGCGGCGTCGGCGGCAACGCATTGCGATCGATCGCGCTGATCCAGACGTCGCCAGGCGCCGGTCGAGAAACTGAGGCCGTGCAGTTCGCGCATGCGCGCCCAGCTTTCGATGTCGGTAATCGCTTCGAGCGCGACCAGCATGTGCTTGCGCTCCTGCTGGCAATGTCGAGCTCGGGCCGGTACATGATCTCAGGCGTTCGATCGTCGGTCGCGGCTGATGCGGACGCCAGACTTTATTTCCTCGTCCCTGGCGGCGCTGGCAATCACGCGCCACAGCGCCACGCCTCGTTCGCGGGTTCCGGCGCGGGTCTCGACCTGGGATCTGATCGGTCGGAGCGATCGCCGTCGATATTGCGCGGCGGCGCAAGGGCCTGCGCAAGGGCGTAGTCGGCCGCGGCAAGGCGCAGCTTTGCCTCGAACCGCTCGAACACCGATCGCACGGAATAGCCCACGCGCGCTTGTCCGAGCCGCGGTTGGTCGTTTCCCGGCAACGCCAGGTAAGCCCCTCGATGATCAGTTGCCTGGTCCGCTCGCTGCGCAGGCGGCGGCCGTCGGTTCGGGCGGGTCTGGAAGCTCTCGGTACGGACACGACGCTCTCGTTGGAGCCCATGCCGGTGATGGTCTCAGAGATGAACCTGGATATTTCAGCTCGGTCGGCACGAAGGCCGGCGGTAGCCCGACGCGTTCGGTATCCAAACCTTACTATCTGCGATGGGTTACAAATGTATCATTTTGCAACGGTTTCAGCGCAGTTCTAAGCCGCTGATACCTGAAAATGCCTAAGCCGATCACGATGGCGCTGTCCAGCGTGGCGTCGTGCTTGCAAAAGCAGAAGCGTGCGAAGTGGCGCGGCGCGCGCGCCGGATCGTCGTAAAGGCGCTGCCGGCACGGCTGTTTCGCCGCTTCGATGATGTCGGCAGAAATCTTCGTCGGTGCCGTTGAAGCCGAGGGGCGAAGTCGGTGGTGACGAAGTGGGCGTGCGCCGGCAGGACCTCGAAGCGTTGTCGACGCGTTGGCCAGCCGGTCGCGCTTGCGCTGCATGTCGGCGGCGAGTCAGTAGTCGTCGCCCGCCTGAGGCCCGTCGCCGTGCCCATTGCAGGTTGGGCGGCGTCGTGGGTCATGAACTGGTGGGTCTTGGCGATCGGCTTCATCATGTCGGCGCGCGGTGACATAGCCGACCTTCAGCCGGTGAGGCTGAAGCTCTTGCCGGCCGAGCCGATGCGCGCGGTGCGTTCGCTTCCGGCGAGGTCGTGATCGAGGCAGTGCGGCGGTCGTCGAAGGTGATGTGCTCATGGGCCTCGTCGCCGGCGTTGGGTTGTGCTCAGGCGCCGATGATGAAGTCGAGTTCGCGGTCGAGGCCTTCGAGCAGGGTTCATCGGCGTGTTGAACAGGATCAGCTTGGTACGTTCGCCAAAGGCCGCCGCAAGCTCCTCGCGTGGCAGCCGCCAGGTCGGCGGCTCGAGGCGCACCAGCTTCGAATGCCTCGGCGCGCCGCACGATCGGCAGGTAGGAATCGCGATCAAAGCACGACTCGTCGCCCGGCTCGATAGACCGAACAGGCAGTCACCCAGGGCCTCCGTCGCCCCGACGTCACCATCACCTCGTCCGACCAGTCGACATCCAAGCCCTGGAAGCGCTTGGCATGTTCGGCCACCGCCTGGCGCAGCTCCGGCAGCCCCATCATCGGAGGGTATTGGTTGTGGCCCTCCAGCAGGTAGTGCGCGCCGCAGGCGCACCTCCCGGTCCCTTGTCGTCCGGGAAGCCCTGGCCGAGGTTGACGGATTGATGCTTGCGCGCAAGGGCGGACATCGACCTCGAAAACGGTCGTGCCAAGACCGGCCATCGTTGAATTGCCGGCTTCATGGGATTCCCACTCTTGATCCAAATCTGTGCACAAAATGCCCTTCTCGTAATCACTTCGCCCAATCTGAAGGCATTCTCCTCGCCAATTCACCGCCTCGCTTGTGGATAAGTCCGGCATGAAACCTGCTTCCAGGCGGTGCGGGCCGTCCCGACCGGCGGCACCGGCGTCTGCGTTTGGGATAGCACAACGAAATGAAGAAGATCGAAGCGATCATCAAGCCGTTCAAGCTCGACGAGGTGAAGGAGGCGCTCGCACGAGATCGGCGCTGCAGGGCATCACCGTCACCGAGGCCAAGGGCTTCGGCCGCCAGAAAGGGCCACACCGAGCTCTATCGCGGCGCCGAGTACGTCGTCGACTTCCTGCCCAAGGTGAAGATCGAGGTCGTCATCGAGCGACGAGATGGTCGAGCAAGGCGCGTCGAGGCGATCCGCAGGCCGGCCCGCACCGGCCGCATCGGCGACGGCAAGATCTTCGTGTCGACGATCGACGACGCCATCCGAATTCGCACTGGCGAGCGCGGCGACGCCGCCGTATGAAAACTCGGCGCTTTGAGGGGCATGAGGACGTGGCATCTACAAAGAGAGGACGACAGACATGGACGCCAAACAGGTTCTGGCGCTGATCAAGGAAAAGGACGTCAAGTTCGTTGACTTCCGCTTCACCGATCCGCGCGGCAAGTGGCAGCACACCGCCCAGCATGGCGTCGGCGCACCGACGAGGGCACGTTCGTCGACGGCGTGATGTTCGACGGCTCCTCGATCGCCGGCTGGAAGGCGATCAACAGATCCGACATGATCCTGATGCCCGATCCCGCGACTGCCGTCGCTCGATCCGTTCGCCGCGCAGACCACGCTGATCGTCGTTCTGCGACGTCGTCGAGCCGTCGACCGGCCAGCTCTATGCCCGCTGACCCGCGCTCGACCGCCAAGCGCGCCGAGGCGTATCATGAAGTCGACCGGCATCGGCGACACCGCGTTGTTCGGCCCCGAGGCCGGAGTTCTTCGTGTTCGACGACGTGCCGCTTCGACGTCAGATGCAACGGCAGCTTCTACAAGGTCAGCTCAGCGAGATCGCCTGGAACACCGGCGCCGAGTATCGAGGGCGGCAACATGGGCCACCGCCGCCGGCGTCAAGGGCGGCTATTTCCCGGTGCCGCCGGTCGACTGCGCATGAACGACCTGCGCGCCGAGATGATGTCGGTGATGCACCGACATGGGCCTGATCGACGGAAATGCACCACCACGAGGTGGCGCCCAGCGCAGCACGAGCTCGGCTTCCGCTTCGACACCCTGGTGAAGACCGCCGACAACGATGCAGATCTACAAGTACGCCGTGCACAACGTCGCCCACAGCTACGGCAAGACGGCTGACCTTCATGCCCAAGCCGATCTACGGCGACAACGGCTCGGGCATGCACACCCACCAGTCGATCTGGAAGGACGAGCAAGCCGCTGTTCGCCGGCAATCAGGCTATGCCGACCTGTCGGAGACGGCGCTCTACTACATCGGCGGCATCATCAAGCACGCCAAGGCGCTCAACGCCTTCACCAACCCGACGACCAACAGCTACAAGCGCCTGATCCCGGGCTTCGAGGCGCCGGTGCTGCTCGCCTACTCGTCGCGCAACCGCTCGGCCTCGTGCCGCATCCCCTATCGGCCGTCAGCCCGAAGGCGCAAGCGCGTCGAGGTCCGCTTCCCCGATCCGCTCGGCCAATCCCTACCTCGCCTTCGCGGCGATGCTGATGGCCGGCCTCGACGGCATCCAGAACAAGATCCATCCGGGCGACCCGATGGACAAGAACCTCTACGACCTGCCGCCGGAGGAGCTCGACGGAGGTCCCGACCGTCTGCGGCTCGCTGCGCGAGGCGCTGAACGCGCTCGACGGCGACCGCGACCTTCCTCACCAAGGGCGGCGTGTTCACCGACGACCAGATCGACGCCTACATGGAGCTCAAGTGGGAAGAGGTCTACAACTGGGAACACCAGCCGGCGCCGATCAGGTACAAGATGTACTACTCGGTCTGATCGTACGCGATCTTTCGATCCGTGGAAGGGCCCGCGCCAGCCGGGCCCTTCTTCTTTGGAGGATGCGTGCACGGCTACGGCTCCGCAACGAGTCGGGGGAACGAGCGCCATGGCGGGCTGGATGGACGAGGCGATGGACGGAACTGCGGCCGCTGGATCGGCCGGGTGCGCATCGTCGAGGACGATATCGGCCTGATGGCCGTGCGCCGCGCCGCCGGCGCCTTCGACATGGATCCCGACAGCTTCAAGCGCGGCAGCGAGCTGCCGCCGCACTGGTTCACGCTGTTCTTCGCCGAGACGGTGCGCCAGAGCGACATCGGCCCGGACGGCCATCCCAACAAGGGCGTCGTGCTGCCGCCGATCCCGATGCCGCGCCGCATGGGCGCCGGCCGGCGGGTCAAGATCATGGGTCGCCTGCGCGCCGGCGAGCCCGCGGCTCAAGAAGGCCGAGGTCGCCGACATCGTCCCCAAGAGCGGCCGCTCGGGCGACATCTTCGTGCTCACCATGCGCCACACCGATCGAGCAAGGCATGGCAAGACGCTGGCCGTCGACGACGTTCGGACGCCATCTACCGGCCGGCCGTGCCGCCGGGCCAGAAGACGACGGCGACGGTGCCGACGCAGCGCGCGCACCGACCATGCCTGGAGCGACACGACCGCAGCTCACCAACGCGCTCAACTTCCGCTACTCCGCGCTCACCTGGAATGCGCATCGCATCCACTACGACGGCGACTACACGCGCAGCGAGGAAGGCTATCCGGCCCTGCGTCTCCAACGGCGGCCTGTCGCATGCATCTCATGGTCGACGCCGCGCTGCGCACGCCAAGGGCACGCTCACCGGCTTACACCGCCCGCCTCGTCCATCCGCTGTGGGTCGGCGACCTGATCGAGGTGCGCGGCGAGGACCAGAACGACGGCAAGCTGAAGATCTGGGCGGCCGACAAGAACGGCGTGCTGTGCGGCGAGATGGATCTGGAGTTCGCGCCATGAGCGGCGGCCCGCTCGCCGGCGTCCGCGTCGTCGACCTGACGACCGTCGTCGTCGGGCCGATCTGCACGCGCACCCTGCGCCGACTACGGCGCCGACGTCGATCAAGGTCGAGGCGCCGGGCGGCGATCTGCTGCGCACCATGGCGCGAGGGCAGCCGCAATCCCGGCATGTCGGGCAAGTTCATCAACTTCAACCGCAACAAGCGCTCGATCGTGCTCGACCTCAAGCAGCCGAAGGGCTGACGCCGCGATGCGCCGCCTGATCGCGCGCGCCGACGTGTTCGTGAGCAACGTGCGCGCCCGAGGGCGCTGGCCCGCGCCGGCCTCGACCATGCAAGCCTCGGCGCCAGGACAATCCGCGGCTGATCCACTGCTCGATCCTGGCCTTCGGCCGCGGCGGCCGTTACTACAACCGCCCGGCCTACGATCCCATCGTCCAGAGCCTGTCGGGCGTCGCCGGCACGCTCGCGCGCGCCACCGGCGAGCCGCGCTTCGTGCCGATGGTGATGAGCGACCACACCAGCGGCCTGATCGCCGCCCAATGCATCGGCTTCGCGCTCTATCGCCGCGAGAAGACCGGCAGGGGCGAGGCGATCGACGTGCCGATGCTGGAGAACATGGCCTCGTTCGTGTCGAGCGAGCATCTCGGGCGCCGCGACCTTCGATCCGCCGGTCGGTCCCGACCGGCGACGACCGGCTGCTCAGCGCCGACTACCGGCCGCTGCCGACCAAGGACGGCTACATCACCGTCGCGGCCCAACACCAATGCGCCAGGCCTTCGCCTTCTTCGACGCCATCGGCCGGCCGGAGCTCAAGACCGATCCGCGCTTCGACAGCGCCGCGCGCGCGCACCGCCAACGCCGCCGCCTACTTCGAGGTGCGCAAGGCGAGGCCTCGGCGCAGAAGACGACCGGCCGAGTGGGTCGAGCTGTTCGACAAGCTCGACGTGCCGGCGCGCGCGCTACAACTCGATCGACGATCTGCTGACCGATCCGCATCTCACGGATGTCGGCTTCTTCACGGCCAGAGGATCATCCCAGCGAAGGCCGCATCCGGCGCACGCGTGCTCGCCAACATCTTCTCCGGCGGCGGCCGCGGATCGACAGACGCACGCGCCCGCGCTGGGCGAGCACACGCGCGAGGTGCTGGCCGAAGCCGGCTACAGCAAGCCGGGACATCGAGGCCATGCTGGAGTCCGGCGCCGCGCTGACCGCAGGATTACTAGGAGCGCGTCGCCCTAGGTTGCGCATCTTCATAATCTGCTTGGATCGGAAGACAATGACACTCAGAACGGCCTGTCGCCCTCGATCAGCACGCGCTGCATGATGCGCTGCTTCGCCCACCGGGTAGTCGATCATCGACCCGGTGCATGGTGGCGCGGTTGTCCCAGATCACGATGTCGCCCGCCTGCCAGACATGGCCGAAATGGTGCTGCGGCTTGCGCGCTTCGTCGGCCAGCTCGTCGAGCAGCGCGTCGCTCTCGGCGCGCTCCAGCCCGACGATGCGGTCGAGGCCGGTTGGGATTGAGATAGAGCGCCTTGCGGCCGGTGTCGGGATGGGTGCGCACCAGCGGATGCTCGACGTCGGGCGTCTCGGCGATCTCCTGCGGCGTGCGCGGCGAGGGCCGGTTGCGGGCGCGCGGCGTGTCGTAGCCGTGGATGGCGCGCAGGCCGTCGATGCGTCGGCGCGCGGCGTCGGGCAGCGCCTCGTAGACCGAGTGCATGTTGCAGAACCAGGTCGCGCCGCCGTGGCTCGGGATCTCGATGCCGTGCAGCAGCGTCGCCTTGGCCGGGCACCGCGAAGTAGGAATCGTCGGTGTGCCAGTCCTCGGCGCGGATCGCCGTCTTGTCGGTCGTGCCGTCGGCCATCGAGCGTGCTCACCATGATCGACACGTCCGGGCACGTCGCCGCTGTGCTTGTAGCGCAGCAGCTGCGTGCGCGGCTGCCGAACGCCTCGGCGAAGCGCAGCGCGTCTGCTGCGGCGCCATGCGCTCGCCCGGGATGACGACCAGCAGATGCTCGGCCAGGCGCGCGGTTCAGCAAGGCGGCGATGGCGGGCTCGTTGGCGCGGCAGCGGTCGAGGCCTTCGATGCGCGCGCCGAGCGGGCCTTGCAGGGGAACGATCTCAGGCATGTCTCGGAGCCTAGCGCGACGAGGCGCCGGAAACCAATTCCGCGCATCCAGAGTCCGCGCGCGCCGCACCAGCGCCGTCGCCTTCTGCCAGGCCGGCAGGGCGCGCACGAAGGCGTAGAGCCGGTCGCGCCAGGTCGAACAGCCAGGTCTCGGCTCCGCAGGAACCTACGGCATCTGTCACCAGAGTCGGGACGCAGCACCCGATAGAGGCGCGCCACCAGCGCCGTGGCCAGCATCTTGCCAATGACAACACTGGCCAGCGACAGCGCGTACTGTGTGCGTGGAGGGCAAACCAGACAGCGGCAAAGCTTGACCGGCATGACCAGCAGCGAGGGCGCCACGAACGGCCAGCAGCGCCGCCCACGGCGGCAGCCCGCGCAGCCAGCCCTCGAATGCGGGCGACCGGCGGCCATTTCGCCAGGGCCGCCATGGCTAGCCCGAGATAGTGCAGCAGAACGTCTCTCGATGAAGACGATCGCCGCCGCCACGGGCACGAACAGCAGTTCGAGGGCGTATTTGAGATGGCGTTTCACGATAGTGCCAACCAAACCTGGAATCCTGGCATTTCGGTGATCCACCATGTTCTACCGTCGCACACTTGCCCAGCTTGATGGCCGCGGCCGCGCTGGCGCCCGCCGGCGCTCGTCCGCGCAGGCCGCCGGCCGCTGTACGCGCATCGCCTTCGGCTCCTGCGCCGACCAGGCCAATCCGCAGCCGCATCTGGGACGCCATTCTCGCCTATCGGCCCGAGCTTTTCATCTTCGCCGGCGACAATGTCTATGGCGACTTCAACACCGCCGACGCGACCAATCTGCGCGAGCCTACGCGCTCGGCCGAGGATATCGCAGGGCTACAGCAAGCTGCGCGACAGCGTGAGCCACCTCGCCGTCTGGGGACGATCACGACTACGGCGTGAACGACGGCGGCGGCGACTTTCCTCACAAGGCGTGTGTCGAAGGAGCTCGTTCCTCGAGTTCTGGAAGGTCCCGGCGACCGACGTCCGGCGCACGCGCGAAGGCATCTACGATTCGCACATCATCGGCCCGCCCGGCATGCGCGGTGCAGGTCATCCTGCTCGACGTGCGCTGGTTCCGCTCACCGCTCAAGCTCACCGACCACGCGCGGCGCGCCGCGGCAAGGAACGCTACCTGCCCGATCCCGATCCGGCCAAGACCATGCTGGGTCCGACGCAATGGGCGTGGCTCGCCGGCGAGCTGCGCAAGCCCGCCGAGCTGCGACTGATCGTATCCGAGCATCGCAGGTCCTGGCCGAAGGCCATGGCTGGGAGCGCTGGGGCAACTTGCCGCCTCGAGCGCCAGAAGCTTATCGACACGATCCGCGAGCAGCGGCGCCAAAGGCGTCGTGCTGTTGTCGGGCGACCGCCATGTCGGCGCGCTCTATCGCGAGACGCCGCCCGGCCATGCCGTCCGCTCTACGAGGTGACGTCGAGCGGCCTCAACATAGGTCTATTGGGCTGCCAAGGAGCCCGGCCCCGAACCGGCTGAGGCGCGCTCTATGCCGCGCCGAATTTCGGCGTCGTCGACATCGACTGGTGGGAGCGCAAGACGTCACGCTGGCGCTGCGCGACGAAGGCGGCACCACGCGAAGCGTCGGCTATTCTCAGCTTTGATGAACTGCAATTGAGACGGGGATGACACCCCTGTCGAGCTGGAGCGTAGAGCGATGCAAGCGCTTCAGCGGCGGACCGGGCCGATCTTTCCTCCGGACCGACTGAGGCTCTTCGCGCCGCTCGCTCGAGTGGTTCCCGCCTGGCGCTTCCCTGCCCAAGCCTCTTAGCGATCACCGCCCGCAATTCTGGAGCCTTTCGCCGCCGCTAATCCAACTGACGTTAATACGACCTCCTGCGGCGCGCCGGCGACGATAAGCGCGGCCAGGCCCTTCGGCGGCCCGCCGCCGACCAACAGTCCGGCCAGCAAAAGCGCAAGCATCGTCGTCGCAGCCGCGCGGCAACGCTCGTCGCCGCAAGGGGCCAGAGCAATCCCACTGACCCAGCGACTCAATCGCTGACGCTCGCTGGCGATGAGAACGCCCGGAGTGGCTGGACCTTTCGGAAGCGCTCGCGAGGACGCTGACCTGCCTTCACGAGCTCTGCAATGGCAGCGCCCACGGTCTTGGTATCGCCGTTGCCGCCAAGATCGCGGGTGCGCGGTCCGCCTTCGACCAGCGACGCCGCGATCGCGCGCTCGATCGCCTCGGCCGCTCCGGGTAGCCGAGATGGCGCGACCATCATCGCGCCCGACCAGATCTGGCCGATCGGGTTGGCGATGTTCTTGCCGGCGATGTCGGGCGCCGAGCCGTGCACCGGCTCGAACATCGACGGGAACTTGCGCTCGGGATTGATGTTGCCCGACGGCGCGATGCCGATCGAGCCGGTGCAGCGCCGGGCCCGAGGTCGGACAGGATGTCGCCGAACAGGTTCGAGCCGACGACGACGTCGAACCAGTCGGGATTGCGCACGAAATGCGCGGTGAGGATGTCGATGTGGTACTGGTCCGCCTTGATGTCGGGATAGTTCTTCTTCATCTCGGCGAAGCGCTCGTCCCAGAACGGCATGGTGTGGATGATGCCGTTGGACTTGGTGGCCGACGTCACGTGCTTCTTCTTGCGTCGTGCGGGCGAACTCGAAGGCGAACTTCAGCACGCGGTCGACGCCCTTGCGGGTGAAGACTGCTTCCTGCATCGGCGAACTCGTTCGTCCGTGCCCTGGAACATGCGGCCGCCGAGTTGGCTGTACTCGCCCTCGGTATTCTCGCGCACCACCCAGAAGTCGATCTCGCCCGGCTTGCGGTTGGCGAGCGGCGACGGCACGCCCTCGAACAGGCGCACGGGACGGAGGTTCACGTACTCGTCGAAGTCGCGGCGGATCGGGATCAGCAGGCCCCACAGCGAGACGTGATCGGGCACGCCCGGCCAGCCGACGGCGCCCAGGAAGATGCTCTCGAACGCCTTGAGCTGCTCCATGCCGTCTTCCGGCATCATCTTGCCGGTCTGCAGCAGGCGATCGCACGACCAGTCGAAATCGGTGAACTCGAGCTGGAAGTTGAAGCGGCGCGCGGCGGCTTCCGAGCACGCGCACGCCCTCGGGCACGGACTTCCTTGCCGATCCTGTCTCCCGGAATGAGCGCGATCTTGTGCTTGGCCATGTGTTTCCTCTCTCTGCTGCCAAACGACGTATACTGAACACGGCGTTCAGGAGCAAGCCATGACCTACGACCTCAAGATCACGGGCGGCACGATCGTCGACGGCACCGGCAGGCCGGGCTTCGCGGGCGACCTCGGCATCAAGGACGGCAAGGTCGTGGCGCTGGGCAAGGCCGATGGGCGAGCGCGCGCAGACCATCGACGCCAGCCGGCAAGGTCGTGGCGCCGGGCTTCGTCGACGTCCACACCCACTACGACGCCCAGGTCTTGCTGGGACCGCATGCTCAGCATCTCGCCGTGGCATGGCGTGACCACGACGGTGATCGGGCAATTGCGGCTTCGGCGTCGCGCCGACCAAGCGCCATCCATCGCGAGCTGATCATGCAGACGCTGGAGAAGGTCGAGGGCATGAGCCTCGACGCGCTGCGAGGCGGGTCTGGGCGCTGACTGGCCGTTCGAGACCTTCCCGCAGTATCTCGACGCGCTCGAGAAGCGCGGCTCGCGCGATCAACGTCGCCGCCCTGTTCGGCCACACGCCGCTGCGGCTGTACGTCATGGGCGAGGAATCGACCGAGCGCGCCGCCACGGCGGACGAGATCGGCGCCATGAAGAAGCTGATGCGCGAGGCCATGGAGGCCGGCGCCATCGGCTTCGGCACCTCGGTGTCGGTCAGCCACAACGGCTATGCCGGCAAGCCGGTGCCGAGCCGCCAGGCGACCGTCGAGGAGATGGACGCACTGGTGTCGGTCATGGGCGAGATGAAGCGTGGCCTGATGCAGATCACCATCGGCCGCGAGTTCTCGACCAGGCACATGGCCGAGGTCAGCCGAAAGTACGGCGTTCCCGTCACCTGGACCGGCCCTGCTCTCCTATCTCTACGGCCCGGCGGCCATCGCAAGCAGCTCGACCTCGCCGCCGAGCAGCGCAAGTCGGGAGCGCTGGTGATCCCACAGGTGAGCCTGCCGGCCGCTCAACTTCGAATTCACCTTCGCCGAGCCGTTCATCTTCGACGTCATGAAGTTCATGAACGAGCTTGCGATCGAGGATGCCCGATGCCGGGGCACCCGCCGCCGCGCCTATGCCGATCCCGCTTGGCGCCGGAAGTTGCACGTCGAACTGACGCCGCTCTTCCAGCGCTGGTGGGACCGCACGGTCATCGCCTGGGCACCCTCGGCCAAGGAGCTCGAGGAGCAGCTGCTCGCCGAGGCCGCGCGCAAGATTGGGCAGCGACCCGGTCGATCTCGCCCTCGACCTCGCGCTCTGGCCAGCGACCTGCAGGCGCGCTTCCGCATGGCCGTGATGAACCTCGACGAGAAGGAGGTGGCGGAGCTGATCACCGATCCGCACACCATCATCGCCCTGTCGGACGCCGGCGCCCATGCCAGCCAGCTCTGCGACGCCTGCTACGTCGACGCTACCTGCTCGGCTCACTGGGTGCGCGAGCGCAAGACCTTCACCATCGACAGGCCGTGCATAACCTGACGCAGCGGCCGGCCGAGATGTTCGGCATCACCGATCGCGGCCTGCTGGCCGAGGGCTGGCCGGCCGACGTTGTGTTCGATCCCAAGACGGTCGGGCCAGGGCCCGCTCAAGCGGGTCTACGACCTGCCGGCGGGCGCCGACCGGCTGGTCTCCGAGGCGAGCGGCATCGACGCCGTGATCGTCAACGGTAAGCTGATCCGCCGCGACGGCAAGGACGCCGTCGCCGCCAACGACACGCTGCCCGGCCGCCTGCTGCGCCATGGCCGTGCCGCTTAGCTAACTGGGAGGGAAAGATCATGATCCACGTCATCGCCATCATCACCGCCAAGCCCGGCAAGCGCGACGAGATACTCAAGAACTTCAAGGCCAACGTGCCGGCGGTGCACGCCGAGAAAGGCTGCATCGAAGTACGGCGCCACGGTCGACACCGACGGCGGCCCGTTCGCCAGTTCGGTGCCCGATACCTTCGTCGATCATCGAGAAGTGGGAGACGCATGGACGACCTCGAAGGCGCATGGTGCTTCGGAGCACTGAAGGCCTACAGCGCCAAGAACAAGGATCTCGTGGCCGACCGCGCGGTGCTCGTCCTGTCGCCTGTTTGATTAGCCTACTGGCTGCGCACCATGCCCTTGAGGTGGATGTCCAGCATCGCCGAGATCAGCAGGTCGCGATCCGACCATGGGAACTCGGGCTTCATGATCATCGCGGCAACGAGGCCGTGCATCGCCATCCAGCAGAGTTCGGCGCAGGTGTCCGGCGGATAGTTGAGTTTCACGCCCGAGCGCCTCGACCTGCGCCAGGATCGCGACCAAGCCGGCCGAACACGAGCGCGCCGCCGACGCCGGGCTTGGTCAGGATCGTCGGTCGCCGCGCGATGGCCGACCTTGCGCATCGATTCAGGGATGTTGGCGCCCAGGAACACCAGCCGGTATTCGTCGGGATGGTCTCAGGCCAAAACGGGCGTAGGCCTCGCCGAAGCGGCGGATGCGCTGCAGCGGGTCGTTCGACAGTCCTCTCGATCTCGCTCGATCGCCGTCGATGCAGGTGCGCGAAGGTCTGATCGCAGAGCGCCAGCATCAGCGCTTCCTTGTCCTGAAGTAAAGGTAGAGCGCCGGCGCGGAAATGCCGACCCGGTCGGCGATCCGGCGGATCGTGGTCGAGTCGTAGCCCTGCTCCGAGGAACAGCTCCTTGGCGGCCTGGAGGATTTCTTCGCGGCGGGTATGGCCCTCGCCACGTCGTTTGCGGCCGGATGAGCGACTGTCGAAAACACTGTCAAAAATTTCTCTCCGTCCCCTTGACTCTTACCTTATACGGCGGTAAGTTACCAATGTTCAGGTTAACATTGTTCATATGCGTCTGCTGAACATTGTGGAAACCTTGGAAGGACGGTTTGCCATGCGTGTTCCCGTCTTTCATCCCCCACGCAAGCTCCCTTCAAGGCCCTGGCTGATCGTCGTTGGCGCCGGCAGCCCACGCCGCTGCAGGCTTCCTTGCGGCACTCTCGTGGACGCGCCAATGCGCTCGCGCGGTCTCCGCCAGCGAGCCGGTGGTGCGGCCCTGCGCGGGTTATGGAGATCACCTACCAGCAGCGCAGCGCGCAGTCGCTGGTGCTGGCCGGCACCGTCGTGCCCGCGCATCGAGACCACCCTGGGCTTCCGCGTCGCCGGCAAGGTCACCGCACGCGCGGTCGATGTCGGCGCGATCGTGCAAGCCGGGCGACCTGATCGCGCAGCTCGATCCGGCCGACTATCGGCTCGCCGTCGACAACGCGCGCGCCGCACTTGCCTCGGCCGACGCCGACTATGCCCGCGCCAAGGCCGACCACGAGCGCTACCTCGGCACTGCGCGGCAGTGCCGCGTTCACGCCCCAGACGCTCGGACCAGCGCCAGTCGCTGGCCGCCGACCGCGCAGGCCCGCGTCGACCAGGCCAGGAGCCAGCTCGCCTCGGCCGAGAACAACCTCGCCTACACCGAGCTGCGCGCCGACGCCGCCGGCGTCGTCATCGCCAGTGCAGGCCGAGGTCGGCCAGGTGCTGGCGCAGGGCCAGGGCGTGGTGAAGCGTCGCCCGCACCGACGAACTCGAGATCCTGGTCGGCGTGCCCGAGCATCGGCTGAAGACGGTGCGCGAGGCCAGCGCGCGTCAGCTTCGAGCTGTGGTCCGATCCCGGCCGCCACGCTATACCGCGCGGCTGCGCGAGCTGTCGCCCAGCGCCGATCCCGATGACCCGCACCTATCCGGCGCGCTTCAGCGTCGTCGATCCGCCGGCCTTCATCGGCCTCGGCATGACCGCGACGCTCGGCCTTCGACGCGGCCCGATGCGCAGCCGCTGGCCGAGTGCCGCTTAGTCGGCGATCTTCCAGCGCGGCACGCAGCCCGCCGTCTGGGTGGTCGACAAGGCAGAGCGGCACCGTGACGCTGCGCGCCGGTCACCATCGCGCGCTGGCGCGACGAGCACGGCCGCCGATCGCCTCGGGCGTCAAGGACGGCGAGATCGATCGCCACCGCGGGCGTCCACAAGCTCGAGCCCGGGCAGAAGGTGAAGCCGGCAGCCACAGCAGGCGCGCGCTAGCGCCGCCATGAGACAGTCGATGACCACGCGCACCAACCTCTCGGCGCTGGCGCTGAAGATACAGCACGCTCACCGCTGTTCTTCATGATGGCGCTGGTCGCGGCCGGCGTCTTCGCCTTCTTCAACCTCGGCCGCGGCGAGGATCCCGCCCTTCACCATCAAGCAGATGGTGGTGTCGGCGCCGTGGCCGGGCGCCACCGCGCGCGAGATGGAGCAGCAGGTCACCGACAAGATCGAGACCAAGCTGCGAGGAGCTGCCCTACTTCTACTAACGTCAGCAGCTACACCAAGCCCGGCGAGACGGTGATCTACGTCTCGCTGCGCGACGACATCCCGCCCGCCAAGGTGCGCCGACCTCTGGTACCAGGTGCGCAAGAAGATCGGCGACATCCGGGGCACGCCTGCCGCAGGGCGTCGTCGGGCCCGTTCTTCAACGACGAGTTCGGCGACACCTACAGCCTGATCTGGGCGCTTCGAGGCCGGACGGCTTCTCGCGCCGCCGAGGTCAAGGACATCGTCAAGGCCGCGCGCCAGCGCCTGCTGCGCGTGCCCGACGTCGCCAAGGCCGACCTGTTCGGTCGTGCAGGACGAGAAGATCTACATCGAGTTCAGCCACGCCCGGCTCGCCATGCTGGGCGTGCCGGTCGACCAGATCCTCGAGGTGGTGCGCAGGCAGAACGCCGATCGTCGCCACCGGCACGATCGAGACCAGGGCGAGCGCATCGGCGATCCGGGTCGACGGCGCGCCGACTCTCGGCCGAGCAACTTGACCGCGCCTGCCGTTCAGCGCCAACGGCCGCACGCTCACCCTGGGCGACGTCGCCGACATCAAGCGCGGCTACACACGACCCGCGCCAGATCTCGATGCGCTTCAAGCGGCAAGCCGGTGATCGGGCTCGGCGTCGTCATGGCAGCCGGGCGGCAACGTGCAGACGCTCGGCAAGGCGCTCGACGCAGGCGATGGCCGACGATCGAGGCGCGACCTGCCGGTCGGCATCACCGTGCATCGCGTCGCCAACCAGCCCGAGGTGGTCGACAAGTCGTTCGAGGAGTTCATCTCACTCGCTGCCGAGGCGCTGGCCATCGTGCTGGTCGTGTCGTTCATCAGCCTGGGCTGTGCGCACCGGCATCATCGTGGCGCTGTCGGTGCCGCTGGTGCTGGCCATCACCTTCGTCGGCATGATGCTGCTCGGCATCGACTTCCAGCGCATCTCGCTCGGCGCGCTGATCATCGCGCTCGGCCTGCTGGTCGACGACGCCATCATCGCCGTCGAGATGATGATGGTGAAGCTCGAGCAAGGCTGCGAGCCGGCTCGAGGCGCGCGACCTACGCCTACACCTCGACCGCCTTCCCGATGCTGACCGGCACGCTGGTCACGGCGGCCGGCTTCGTGCCGGTGGGCTTCGCCGAAGTCGAGCGCCGGCGAATACACCAACTCGATCTTCTGGGTGGTCGGCCTGTCGCTGATCATCTCGTGGTTCGTGGCCGTGCTGTTCACGCCGTGGATGGGCTACCACCTGCTGCCGCAGCCCAAGGTCGCACCATCACGATCCCTACGACGGCCGGCTCTACCGGCCTGTTCCGCAGGCTGGTCGTGTGGTGCGTGACCTGGCGCAAGACCACGATCGCCATCACGGCGCTGGCCTTCGTCGCCGTCGCTGGCCGCCTTCACCCTGGTGCAGAAGCAGTTCTTCCCGACCGCCAACCGGCCCGAGCTGATCGTCGACCTGAAGCTGGCGCAGGGCGCCTCGTGGGCAGGCCACCGACAAGGAAGTGCGCAAGCTCGAGAAGTGGCTGGGCGAGAACGCCGACGTCGCCTTCTATACCTCCTATGTCGGCGCCGGCAGCGCCGCGCTTCTACCTGCCGACCGTGCCCGAGCTCGCCAACGCCAATTTCGGCCAGGTCATCGTCATGACCAAGGACCTCGACGCGCGCGAGCGCGTCGTCGCCGACCTCGACCGGCTGTTCGCCACCGACTTCGAGGCCGTGCGCGCCCGCGTGCAGCGGCTGCAGAACGGCCCGCCGGTCGCCTACCCGGTGATGTTCCGCGTGCTGGGCGACGATCCGCAGCAGGTCCGCGCCGTCGCCGAGCAGGTGCGCCAGGTCTTCAAGGCCGATCCCGGCCACGCGCGACGTCAACTTCGACTGGAACGAGCTCGCCAAGACGGTGCGGCTCGGAGATCGACCAGAACAAGGCGCGCGCGCTCGGCATCGATCTGCAGATCCTCGGCAACACGCTGCAGACCCTGCTGTCGGGCGTGACCGTGACGCAGTACCGCGAGCGCACCGAATCGATCGACGTGGTGGCGCGCGCCGTGCGCGCCGAGCGGCTGAGCGTCGAGGGCCTGGAGGCGATCAACCTGCGGACCGGCCAACGGCGGCGTGGTGTCGCTGGCCCAGCTCGCCGACGCTGCACTTCGAGCTCGAGGAGCCGATCCTGTGGCGGCGCAACAAGGAGCTGCTGATGACGGTGCGCGCCGGCGTGGTCGACGGCGTGCAGGGCCCCGGACGTCGCCGCCCGCATCGACACGGCGCTGGCGCCGGTGCGCGCCGAGCCTGCCGGCCGGCTATCGCATCGAGGTCGGCGGCGACAAGGAGGAGAGCGCCAAGAGCCAGGGCTCTGATCTTCAAGATGATGCCGGTGATGGCCTTCCTGATGATGCTGTTCCTGATGCTGCAGCTGCAGAGCTTCTCCAAGCTCGCGCTGGTCGTGCTGACGGCGCCGCTCGGCCTGATCGGCGTGTCGCTGTTCCTGCTGGTGTTCAACCAGCCGTTCGGCTTCGTCTCGCTGCTGGGCGTGATCGCGCTGGCCGGCATGATCATGCGCAACTCGGTGATCCTGGTCGACCAGATCGACCAGGACATCGCCGCCGGCCACAGCCGCCTGGGATGCCGTGATCGACGCCACGGTGCGCCGCGCGCGGCCGATCCTGCTCGACCGCCGGCACCGCCATCTTCGCCATGATCCCGCTGTCGCGCAGCGTGTTCTGGGGGCCGATGGCGGTCGCCCTGATGGGCGGCCTGCTGGTGGCGACGGCGCTCACCCTGCTCTTCCTGCCGGCGCTCTATGCCGCCTGGTTCCGGGTCAAGCGGCCGGAAGCCGGCGTGGCGGCGAGCACCGATCCGGCCTGCGTCGAGTAACGCTCGGGCGCGCACTCCGCCGCTCGGCGATGACGCGGCCAGGAGTGACGCGCCCCAGCTAAGAAATGCGGCCTTCGACCGTGTGCAGGTCGTCTGACGCGGCTGGCGCTGACCTCCGAGGACGATCTCGATGCCGCGCACGATGTCGTCGAGCGCCATCGACGGCGCGCCGCCCAGCCGTGCCGCCTGCTCGGGCACGTAGGGAATGTGCAGGAAGCCGCCGCGCATCGGGATGGGATGGCTCTGGCGCGATGTCCATCAGCGCATAGAAGATGTGGTTGCAGACGAAGGTGCCGGCGGTGTTCGAGACGGCGGCCGGCAGCCCCGCCTTGCGCATCGCCGCCACGCAGGCCTTGATCGGCAGGGTCGCGAAATGCGCCGCCGGACCGTCCTTCACGACCGGCCTGTCGATCGGCTGGCTTGCCGTCATTGTCGCGGATGCGCGCGTCCTGGACGTTGATCGCCACCCGCTCGAGGCAAAGCTCGGTGCGGCCGCCCGCCTGGCCCACGCACAGCACGATCTCGGGCCTCGCCTCCTCGATCGCCGACCGCAGCACGTCGGCGGAGCGGGCATAGGAGGTCGGCAGCTCGGCGGTGTGCACGACCACGCCGCCGATCCGCTTCCTGAGCTGGCCGACCGCCAGCGACGACGGATTGACCTTGTCGCCGCCGAACGGCTCGAAGCCCGTGACCAGTGCCTTCAGGGCGCGCGGTCTACTTGTTGGCCGCGTCGACGCGCGCGCCGCGCCATCACGCCCACGAGATGGGCGCGGTACTCGGCGCTGCCGTGGATGTCGCTGTTCAGCCCGTCGGCCGGGATCTTGATGTCCTTGATCGCCGCCGAGGAGAAGTTCTTGGCCAGCGCATCCTCCATCGCCTTGACGCGGAACACGCTGGGACCCGGCGCCGGTCACCGCGACCCGCACGCCGCCCGCCGTCTTGGCCACGAACACGCCGACCATGGCGTAGCGCGAGGCCGGATTGGGGAACTTCATGTAGGCGGCCTTCTCGGCCTTGGGGAAGCTGACCGAGGTGATCAGCTCGCCCTCGCCCAGCGCCGTCTCGAACAGGCCCTTGAAGAAGCTGTCGGCGGTGTGCTTGCCGGTGTTGGTGGTGACGGTGGCGTTGAGCGCCACGACCGCCGCCGGATAGTCCGCCGCCGGATCGTTGTTGGCGACCGAGCCGCCGATCGTGCCGCGATTGCGCACCTGCGGATCGCCGATATGGCCGGCGAGATAGGCCAGCGCCGGGATGGCCGCTCTTCGACCTCGGCCGAGGTCGCGACGTCGGCGTGGCGGGTCATGCCGCCGATCACCACGTTGTTGCCCTCGACCTTGATGCCGGCCAGTTCCTTGATGCCGCCGAGATCGACCACGTCGCTCGGCTTGGCCAGGCGCTGCTTCAGCGTCGGGATCAGGGTCATGCCGCCCGACATGGCGCGGCCCTCGGCCTTGCCCTTGAGCAGGCCGACCGCGTCGGCGAGCGACTTCGGACGATGATAAGCGAAATCGTACATCTCAATTTCCTCCGGTTACTCGGCCGCCGCGTGCTGGGCGCCCTGGATCGATTGCCACACGTTGAGCGACGTGGCGGGCATTTCCACGTGCGTGACGCCCAGCGGCGCCAGCGCATTGTGAACGGCATTCATGACGGCGGCCGGCGCGGCGATCGCGCCGGCCTCGCCGCAACCCTTGACGCCCAGCGGATTGTGCGGACAGGGCGTGACCTTGTTGCCGAGCTTGAACGACGGGACGTTGTCGGCGCGCGGCATGGTGTAGTCCATGTACGAGCCGCTCACGAGCTGGCCCGTGGCCTTGTCGTAGACGGCGTTTTCCATCAGCGCCTGGCCGACGCCCTGGACGATGCCGCCATGGACCTGGCCGTCGACGATCATCGGATTGACGATGTTGCCGAAATCGTCGACCGCGGTGTAAGTTCGACGACCTCGACCGTGCCGGTGTCGGGGTCGATCTCGACCTCGCAGATCTGCGTGCCCGCCGGATAGACGAAGTTCGACGGATCGTAGAAGGCGTTCTCGTCCATGCCGGGTTCGAGCTCTTCCAGCGGGTAGTTGTGCGGCACGTAGGCCGCGAACACCGCGGCCCCGAGCGGCACGGCCTTGTCGGTGCCGGCGACCTTGAAGGTGCCTTGCTCGAAGACGACGTCGGCGACCGACGCCTCCATGAGATGGGCCGCGATCTTCTTGCCCTTGGCGATGATCTTGTCGGCCGCCTTCATGATGGCCGAGCCGCCGACCGCCAGCGACCGGCTGCCGTAGCTGCCCATGCCGAACGGCGTCGTCGCGGTATCGCCGTGGACGACCTCGATCTGCTCCGATCGGCACGCCGAGCTTGTCCGACACGATCTGGGCGAAGGTCGTCTCGTGGCTCTGGCCGTGGCTGTGCGCGCCGGTCAGGATCTGGACGTTGCCCGTCGGGTTGAACTTGATCTGCGCCGACCCCACTGGCCGACGCCGCCGCCCAGCTGGCCGATGACCCGCGACGGTCCCAGGCCGCAGGCCTCGATGTAGGACGAGAAGCCGATGCCGCGCAGCTTGCCGCGCGACTTGGCCTCGGCGCGGCGCGCCTCGAAGCCCTTGTAGTCGGCGATCTTCATCGCCTCGTCGATGATCGGCGGGTAGTTGCCCGAATCGTACTGCAGCGCCACCGGCGTCTGGTACGGGAAGGCGGTCGTCGGGATGAAGTTCTTCCGGCGCAGCTCGGCCGGATCGATCTTCATCTCGGCAGCGGCCTTGCTGACGATGCTCTCGATCACGAACGTCGCCTCGGCCGTCCGGCGCCGCGATAGGCGTCGACCGGCGCGGTGTGCGTGAGCGCCGCCCTCACGTTGGCGTAGATCAGCGGCGTCGTGTACTGGCCGGCCAGCAGCGTGGCGTAAAGATAGGTCGGCACCGCCGTCGAGAAGGTCGACAGATACGCGCCCATGTTGGCGATGGTCTCGACCTTGAGCGCCAGGAACTTGCCGTCCTTGTCGAGCGCCAGCTCGGCATGGGTGACGTGGTCGCGGCCGTGCGCAGTCGGTCATGAACGATCTCGACTGCGCTCGGCGGTCCACTTGATCGGCCGGCCGACGCGCGATCGCCGCCCAGGCACACCATCGTCTCGTCGGCGTAGCAGAAGATCTTGCTGCCGAAGCCGCCGCCCACGTCGGGGGCGATGACGCGCAGCTTGTGCTCGGGGATGCCCAGCACGAAGGCCGACAGGATGAGGCGCAGCACGTGCGGGTTCTGCGACGTCGACCACAGCGTGTAGTTGCCCGTGCCCTTGTCGTAGTCCGCCGCCGCGGCGCGCGGCTCCATGGCGTTGGGGATCAGGCGGTTGTTTACGAGGTCGAGCTTGGTGACGTGCGCGGCCTTGGCGAAGGCGGCGTCGACATCGGCCTTCACGCCGATTTCCCAGTCGTAGATCAGGTTGCCCGGCGCCTCGGCGTGGACCTCGGGCGCGCCCTTGTCGAGCGCCGTGGCGAGATCGACGTTGGCCGGCTTCACGTCGTAGTCGACCTTGATCGCCTCGGCGGCGTCCTTGGCCTCATCGGCGGCTGTTGGCCACCACCATCGCCACCGTGTCGCCGACATAGCGCACCGTGTCGACCGCCATCACCGGATGCGGCGGCGCCTTGTGCGGCTGGCCGTGCTTGTCCTTGACCACCCAGCCGCAGATCAGGCCGCCGACCTTGGCGTCGGCCAGTATCCTTGCCGGTGAAGATCTCGACCACGCCCGGCATCTTCTTGGCCGCCGCGGTGTCGATGCTCTTGATCTTGGCGTGGGCGTGCGGCGAGCGCAGGAAGTAGGCGTAGGTCGCGCGCGCGAGAGGCAGATCGTCGACATAGCGGCCGGTCCCGGTCAGGAAGCGCTTGTCTTCCGTCCGAAGAACGCGGGCGCCGATTCCGGTGGCGGCGGTCATGGCTACACCCCTGCTGACTTCATGGCGGGCGCTGCCGCCAGGATTGCCTTCACGATGTTGTGGTAGCCGGTGCAGCGGCAGAGGTTGCCCTCGAGCTCGCGGCGCACCGTCGCCTCGTCGAGCTGGTAGTTGTGGCGCTTCACCATGTCGATGGCGCTCATCACCATGCCCGGGCGTGCAGAAGCCGCACTGCAGGGCGTGGTTCTCGCGGAACGCCTCCTGCATCGGGTGCAGCTTGTCGGCGCTCTCGGCCAGGCCCTCGATGGTGAGCACCTTCGCGCCCTCGGCCTGGACCGCCAGCATGGTGCAGGACTTCACCGACTTGCCGTCGACGTGGACGACGCAGGCGCCGCACTGGCTGGTGTCGCAGCCGACATGGGTGCCGGTCATGCCGAGATGCTCGCGCAGGAACTGAACCAACAGCGTGCGCGCCTCGACCTTGCCCGAGACGGACTTGCCGTTGACGGTCATGGCGACGGAAATGGTCATGTACTCTTCTCCCTCACTTCGTTGGTTCGATGCGGGCGCGTCTGACGCGCGCCCGCCGGGCGTTGAACGGGACTCTCGCAAGCCGTTCAGGCGGCGGTCAAGCGAATTGCGGATGACGATAACGGCGGCTAACGGCTCGCCAGGAAGATCAGGATCAGCACGGCGGCGCCGACGCCGATGACCAGCCAGTGCCTGATAGCCTCGCTGCGCTGCAGCGGACGGCGCCGGCGGCGCTGCCGGCGGCGGCTCGAGCCGCCGAGGCGCATGCCCGGCCACCGCGGCCGGCGGCGGGCCGCCGACCATGGCGGCGAACTTGCCGAAGAACTCGTCGGCCAGCTTGCGCGCCGTGCCGTCGATCAGGCGCGCGCCGACCTGGGCGATCTTGCCGCCGACCTGGGCATCGACATTGTAGTCGAGGACGGTCGCGCCGCCGTCGTCGCGCAGGGTGACGACGGCGCCGCCCTTGGCGAAACCGGCGCACGCCGCCCTGCCCTTCGCCGGAGATCTTGTAGCCGTTCGGCGGATCGATGTCGGACAGCGTCACCTTGCCGGTGAAGCTGGCGCTGACCGGGCCGATGCGCAGGCGCACCTTGGCCTTCATCTCGGTGTCCGGACGTCTTCTCGAGCGATCTGCAGCCCGGAATGCAGGCCTGCAGCACGGCCGGGTCGTTCAGGGCCGCAAAGACCTTGTCGCGCGGTGCGGCGATCTTGTATTCGCCCTTGATTTCCATGTCGTAACTCCCGCCTAAGCGCCTACCACTTTGCTGGTATAGGAGTCCGGCGGCGGTTCTGCCAGTGGTTCGCGTATCGATATGTAGATCGTCGCCAGATAGGGAATGGCCATGAGCGCGGCCAGGGCGGCGAACCAGTCGGCCTGGGTGTTCCAGAACAGTGTCCTGATGACCCAGCGGCCCCCGTCGGCCGCCACGAAGCCGCCGGAGCCGCCGTCGTAGAGCTTGATGGCGCCCTCGGTCACCAGCATCACGGCCGCCCAGAAGATCAGCAGGAACGCCAGCACGATTTCCGGCAGGACCGGCCTGATCCGGCTGAAGGATCGGTCCATGCGCACGAAGCCGCGGCTGCCGTCGTAGCCCAGCAGCCGGCCGAACGACAGCGCCTTGGCCCACCGGTCGGCCCGCGACATCGGGTCCGAGCGCAGGATGGTCAGCGTCTTCCAGGCCATCAGCACGATGCTCGGGATGACGAAGCTCCAGATCGGGAAGTCGCGGTAGCGGCCGTCGATGGCGATCTGGCGATACCAGGTCTCGCCGATGCGGATCACGCCGTCGTACCAGTCGATGCTGATGAACACGAGGTAGAAGATGCAAAGCACGGTCAGCACCAGATAGAGGAGCTGGGCCATCAGGTCGGCGCGCTGCACGATGCGGTAACGCGGCAGCTCGCGCCAGGCATGCCAGCGCCTCGCGCACGCGCGCGCCGTAGAGCGAGGGATCGGCCATCCTGCCGGTCAGGCTGTCGGCGATGCCGCGCAGCAGGGCGTAGCTGAACAGGCCGAGCAGCAGCGCCCAGAACACGACGCCCACCATCTTCTCGAAATAGAAGGTGCGCGAGAGGTCGATCCAGGTCGCCTGGACGTAGCAGGTCGCCACGAGCTGGGCGAAGACGGCGAAGATCGCGATGGTCTTGCCGCTGGCCTGGCGGCGCAGGCTGACGAAGCCCATCAGCATCAGGCCGCCGGCCAGCGTCGACAGCGTGAAGAGCATGCGCCAATGCGGCTCGGCCACGACCGGCTTGCCGAGCTCGAACTTGTCGCTGGCGCTGGGCGTCGAGCAGGCCCCAGGCCGCGCCGACCGTGCCTTCCTGGCGCGCCTTCCAGTACTGGTCGAAGGCCTCGACGATGTTGTAGTCGAACTTCTCGCGCTCGGCGATGGTGCGGAAGGTCGAGAAGTAGCGCACCTGCTCGACCCGCCCGGGCCGCGCGTCGGAGCGCATGCGGCCGTCGCTCGGCCAGCCGGTCTCGCCGATCACGATCTTCTTGTCGGGAAAGCGCGCCTGCACCTTCTTGTAGATGTCGACGATGTGCTTCTCGATGCTGGGCGTGCCGTCGGGCTCGCGGCGATCGAGCCCGATCGGCTCGTCCTCCCAGTAGGGCAGGATGTGGATGGTGATGAAGTCGACCTCGTCGGCCAGCGACGGGTTGCGCAGCCAGAACTCCCAGACGTCGGCATAGGTCACCGGCTGCGACACGCGCTGCTTGACCTGGCGGATGTAGCGCCGCAGCTCGTTCGCCGTCAGGTCCTTGCGCAGCAGCACCTCGTTGCCGACGATCACCCGCTCGATCGTGTCCTTGTACTTGTTGGCGTGATCGATCAGCAGGTTGATCTGCTCGAGGTTTTCCTTCTCGTTGTTGTTCAGCCAGGCGCCGTGCCAGACCTTCAGCCCGTACTTGCCGGCGCGCTGCGGCACGGCCTCGAGATTCTCGCCCGCGGAATAGGTTCGCACAGCGCTGCACCTTGCCCTGCAGGCGGCGCAGATCGTCGTCGATCTGCTCGGCCGTCGGGAAGGTGCGGGTGAGCGGGCTCTGGCCGGGCCGGTACGGCGCGAACGACACGCTCTGCAACGGCGCGGTCGTCCAGCCGGCGATCTCCACCGGCCTGTTGGGCCACGACCACCACAAGAGATTGAGCGCCGCCACGGCCGCGAATGCGAGCAGCGCTACCAGAGCACGCATGGGAAGGGCTTTTAGCAGGATCGGTTGCGCTGCGTATGGCTTTTCGCGGGCGATTGTCCCCAGATGATTGCCGGGATTACGGGGCGCCGCGCTGGATGCCGGCGATCGCCTGGCGCACGATCTGGTGGCCGCGGAACAGCACGGCCTCCTTCCAGTCGTCGGTGTCGGGATAGAATTGCCGGCGCATCGCCGCCCGCACCGGCCCCGCCTCCTTGCCCAGCGGATCGCCGTACTTGTGCAGCCAGTGATCGGCCCGGAAGGCCTTCTGGCCGCTCTCGCGATCGAACGTGCCGTACTCCAGGGTGCACATGGTGAGGCGCGTCTCGGGCTCGGTCAGCACCCGATTGAGGCCGTAGTGGCCCAGCCCATCGCGCGCCTGGGAGGCGGTCTGGCCCGCGCTTGGACTCCGTCACCGACTCGCCCCAGAAGGCCGCGCACGCGACGCGACGCCGGCGTGTCGATGTCGTAGTGCGTGATCGGCTCGCCGTAGCCGTAGGGGCCGAGGCCGGTGTGGAAGTCGATGACCGCCACGTCGCCGCGGCCCTTGAGGAATTTGTCGGTGATGGCGTGCAAGGTGCGGTTCGACCAGGCCGCGCCGCCGCCGCCGTAGAACATGCCGTCGGGATGGCTGTACTGGCCGCCGGACACAGCGCGGAAATAGGCGACGTCGCCCACCTTCTTGCGGTAGGCGGCGAGCCGGGCATCGGCCGCCGCAATGCCGCTTGTCGCTGAAGTCCGCCGGCACCAGAGATCGTCGGCGATCTCGAGATAGCCTTCGTTCACCGGATAGGGCTTGCTGTGATCGACGTAGTTGCGGTTGAGGTCGTTGCCCTCTTCCGTCACGCGCCGCGTCCAGGCAAAGCCGTAGGGATTTATCGCGTGAACGAACACCGCCGCCGTATCCTTGGGCAGTCCGGCGGCGCCGACGCTCGACCAGCCAGTCGACCTGGAAGCCCGAGCCGCAATAGCCCTCCACGCCATGCGTGCTCGAGATCGTGACCACGACCTTCGAGCGCATCGTCGGAGCCCAGCCGCGCCACGTCGGTCGACAAGGCCTCGCCCCGCGGACCCTTCGACGGATTGTCGTAGCGCTAGGTCGTGGCGCCGGCGACGCGGGCCGCCGCCAGGAACTTGTCGCGCGCCTCGCTGTAGTCGGCGGCGAAGGAATGGATATTGGCCATGCAACGATGATCCTAGGTTCTGAGCGTCAGCCCGCCGTCGACCACGAGCTCGTGGCCGGTGATGAAGTCGGCCTCGTCGGACGCCAGCAGGAGCGCGCCGCGGGCAATATCGATCGGTTGGCCGAGCCGGCGCAAGGCCGCCTTCTTCTCCCACACCGCGCGGATTTCGGGATTGTCGAAGTTGGTGCGGGTCATGCCGGTATAGATGGCGCCGGGACAGACATAGTTGGCGGTGATGTTGAACTTGCCGAGCTCGAGCGCCAGCGTGCGCGTGAGCCCGCCGACGCCGGCCTTGGAGGCGCAGTAGGCGGCGAGGCCGTAGTCGGTATCGAAGGCCATCACCGAGGCGGTGTTGACGATGCGCGCCCGGCCCTTCTCCCTGGCCCGCGCCTTGAGCGCCGGGATGGCCTCGCGGCAGATCCGGAACATCGCCCGCACGTTGACGCCATTGACGCGGTCCCAATGCTCGTCGGTCATCTCCTCGACGAAGGCGCGGCCGCTCACGCCGGCATTGTTGAACAGGATGTCGATGGCGCCGAACCTGGCGAGCGCCGCCGCCACGATCTGCCGGGGCGCATCGTCGCCCGTGATGTCGCAGGCGAAAGCGGCGATGGCATTGTTGCCGGCGTGGGCCTGCTCGATCGCCGATTCCGGCCGATCGACGGCCAGCACCTGCGCGCCCTCGTCGGCGAAGAGCTTGGCCGAGGCCGCCCCGATGCCCGATGCCGCGCCCGTCACGATCGCGATCTTGCCGGTGAGCCTGGCCCGATCGCCTACTTCCTCCCCGTGACGGGGAAGGGTTCTCAACCTTGACGCCCGAGGCGAGCGCCACGCGCTGCCAGAGCGCCAGGTCCTTTCCAGCACCTCGGCAAAAGCCTTCGCGCCCGTGCCCGACCGGATCGGCGCCGAGCTTGACCAGCCGGTCGCGCACTTCGGGTGCCAGGACCGCATCGACGAAGGCGCGCTCGAGCTTGCGGATGACGGTCCTGCGGCGCGCCGCGGGCGCCATCACGCCGCCCACACGACGACCTCGGCGGCGGGCCAGCCGGCTTCGGCCATGGTCGGCACGTCGGGCAGCAGCGGCGAACGGCTGGGCGTCGTGACGGCGAGCGGCCGCAGCTTGCTGGCCGCCACCATGGGCGCGGCCGACGCCGTGCTGGTGAACATGCCCTGGACCTGGCCCAGCATGCAGGTCGTTCAGCGCCGGCGCCGCGCCGCGATAGGGCACGTGCACGACGTCGATGTCGGCCGCGAGCTTCAGGGTCTCCATCACCAGGTGCGAGATCGTGCCGACGCCGGTCGAGGCGTAGTTGAGGCCGCCGCGGTGGGCGCGTGCCTCGGCGATGAAATCGTCGACGCTCCGCATCCGGGAATTGGCGGACGACGATCAGCACCATCGGCGTGTCGACCAGGTGCGCCACCGGTGCGAGATCCTTGGGCGGATCGAAGGCGAGCGAGCGGTTGATCCAGGGCGGGATCGTCACCTGCGCCGCCGAGGCCATCAGCAGCGTGTAGCCGTCGGGCTCGGCCCGGGCGACCGACGCCGCACCGATCAGGCCGGCGGCGCCGCCGCGATTGTCGACCACGCACGGGCTGGCCCGAGCGTCGCGCCCGCCTGCTGCGCGGCCAGGCGCGCCAGCACGTCGATCGAGCCGCCCGCCGCGAACGGCACGACCAGCGTGATCGGCTTGGCGGGAAAATCGTCGGCGCGCGCCGCGCAGCGGAACGAGCGACGCGCCGAGGACAGCGGCAAGACGGCGCCGGCCGATCATCGCGAGGGCTCACGCCACGGTCAGGACGACCTTGCCCGTCGCCTTGCGCGACAGCAGCGCGTTCATGGCGTCGGCGCCCTTCTCCAGCGGAAAGCGCATGGAGATGTGCGGCTTCAACTTGCCCTCGTCGTACCAGGTCAGCAGCTCGTCGAAGTTCTTGCGCGCTTCGGCGGGCTCGCGGCGCCCGCCAGGCGCCGTAGAACACGCCGCGCACGTCGCAGCTCTTCAGCAGCGCCAGGTTGGCCGGCAGCGAGGGAATGCGGCCGGCCGCGAAGCCGACCACCAGCAGGCGGCCGTACCAGGCGATGCAGCGGATCGATCTCGTCGAAGGCGTCGCCGCCGACCGCGTCGTAGATGATGTCGGCGCCGTTGCCGCCGGTGAGTTCCTTCACCTTGTCGCGCATCTTCTCCTTGGCGTAGTTCACGAACATGGTGGCGCCGTACTTGCGGCAGACCTCCATCTTCTCGTCCGAGCCGACCGCCGCGATCACTTTCAGCCCCATCAGCGCGCCGAGCTCGACCGCCGTCAGGCCGACGCCGCCCGAGGCGCCGGTCACCAGCAGGGTCTCGCCGGGCTTGTAGCTGCTGCTCTGCTTCAGGGCGTAGTACGACGTGCCGTAGGTCATGGTGAAGGCGGCACCGTCCTCGTAGCTCATGTTCTTGGGCATCGGCAGGAGCTGGCCCTGGTCGACCACCGCCTCGGTGGCATAGCCGCCATGGCCGATCATGCCGATCACGCGGTCGCCCGTCTTGTAGCCGGTGACGCCCTCGCCCACTTCGGTGACGTCGCCGCCGATCTCATGGCCCGGCGCGAACGGACGCGGCGGCTTGAACTGGTACTTGTCGGCGATGATCAGCGTGTCGGGAAAGTTGACGCCGGCGGCGCTGCACGGCGACGCGGACCTGGCCCTTGCCCAGCGGCTTGGAGGGCAGCTCCATCAGCTTCAGGCTCTCCGGCCCGCCCGGCGTCTCGCTCAGCATCGCGCGCATGTCGTACGCTCCCGTCCCGGTGTTTCGTCCTGTGGCGGCATTGATACGATGGCGGGCCGGCCAGCGTCCATCCGTGCTAGAAGGGCCAGATTCGCGAGGAGGAAGATGGCAGGGCTGTATTTCGAGGAATTTGCCGTCGGCCGGGTGTTCGACCATGCCTGGACGCGCACGGTCACGGAAATGGACAACGTGCTGTTCAGCTCGCTCACCATGAACGTGCAGCCGCTGCACCTCGACGAGGAGTTCGCGTCGAAGACCGAGTTCGGCCAGCGCATCGTCAACAGCCTGTTCACGCTCGGCCTGATGATCGGCATCACGGTGAACGACACGACGCTCGGCACGACCGTCGCCAATCTCGGCATGACCGACGTGCGCTTCCCCAAGCCGGTCTTCCACGGCGACACGCTGCGGGTGCAGACCACGGTCGCTGAGCCTGCGCGAGAGCAAGTCGCGGCCCGACGCCGGCATCGTCGAATTCTTCCACACCGCCACTCAACCAGCGCGGCGAGATCGTCGCCCAGTGCACGCGCCAGGCGCTGATGCGCAAGAAACCCAAGAATGCCTGAGACGACCAGCATGCGATGCGTTCCTTCCTGTTCGTCCCCGCCGATCCGGAGCGCAAGCTCGCCAAGGGTCCGTCGTCCGGCCCCGACGGGCTGATCCTCGACCTCGAGGACTCCGTCGCCGCCGACCGCAAGAAGACTCGCGCGCGACATGGCGCTGGCCTACCTGCGCAGCGCCAATCGCGCCGGCCCCAAGCTCTATGTGCGCGTCAACGCGCTCGACACCGGCCTGACGCTGGGCGACCTCGCCGTCGTCATGCAGGGCCGGCCCGACGGCATCGTCTTTCCCAAGTGCGTCGGCCAGGCCGATCTCGACCTGCTGGCCAACTACCTCGATGCGCTCGAGGCACGCGAAGGCATCGACGCCGGCACGACCAAGATCCTGACCATCGCCACCGAAAGCGCCGCCGCCGTGCTGGCGCTCGACGGCAGCGCCGGCCAAGCATGCGCGCCTGATGGGCCATTCGTGGGGCGGCGAGGATCTGATGGCCGATCTCGGCGCGCTGGCCAAGGGCCCCGCGCCCGGCGTCTACGACGACACTTTCAGGCTGGCGCGCACCGTCAACCTGATGGCGTCGGTGGCGGCCGGCGTCACCGCCTACGACACGGTCTATCCCGACATCAAGAATCGTCGAGGGCCTGCGCGCCGAGGCGAACGACGCACGAGCGCATGGGCTATGGCGGCAAGATCGCCATCCATCCCGACCAGGTCGCGATCATCCACGAGGTCTTCACGCCGATCGGCGCAGGAGATCGACTGGGCCAAGCGCGTCGTCGCCACCTTCGAGAACAACCCGGCCTCCGGCGTGCTGACGCTCGACGGCAAGATGCTCGACCGGCCGCACCTCGTGCTGGCGCGCCGCCTGCTCGCACGCGCGGGCGGATGAGCGACACGCGGCGCGCTGCTGCCGACGCTCGATCGGCTGTTCGCCGGGCCGCGCGATTCCGTTCTCACCGCTCGACGGCGTTCCTCGAAGGGCTGGAGAGCCGCTCCTACGCCTTCGCCATCGCCGCGCTCAACCTGCCGAACTGCGTTCCGACCGGCATTCCCTGGCTGTCGACGATCACCGGCGTGCCGATGTTCCTGCTGGTCGTGCAGTACTTCCCGGCCGACCGGTGCCCTCGCTGCCGGACTGTCGTCGGCCGCCGCGGCCTGCCGCGCGGCCAAGCTGCAGGATTTCCTCGGCGCGCGTGCAGCGGCACATCGAACGGCTGGAGAACGCCATTCATCCGCGCCACGACATGGTGGGTGACGCGGCGTGCCGCGGCGGCTGCTGCAGATTCGCCTGGATGCTGCTGATCGTCGCTGCTCGCCCTGCCGATCCCGTTCGACAATCTGCTGCCGGCCTGGGCGATCCTGTTCTTCTGCCTCGCCCTGATCGAAGGTGACGGCGTGATGGCCATGCTGGGCTGGCTGTTCACCTTCTTCACCGCCGTCTGGACGGTGTTCCTGCTGATGATCGGTCACGCCGCGATCATGGCGGCGATGCGCAGCCGTCCCAGCATCCTCTTCGACCAGGGCTGAGGCGCGCCACAGCGCGACGGCGTAGCCTCCGCGCTGAAGTGGCGCGTCTTTTCATACTGGCATTTGGACCGCGAGCCTCTGGCTCGCTCATGATCAGAGCGGGCGGGACCACCGCAGGCGCATGTGAATGCGCCGAGGTCCGGAAGGACATCATCGCGCCACTGAAGTGGCGCGCCTGCTGAAAGGCAGTCGAGCCGCGCGCTATCTTTCGCGAAGGCTTTCCTGCCTGTACCTGAGCAGCGGCGACAGCAGGTAGCTCATCAACGTCCGCGATCCCGTCTTGATCTCGACCGTGACGGCCATGCCCGGCGTAGAGGTTGACCAGGCTCAGCGCCGACCTGCATCTGGGTGCGATCGAGCGATATGCGCGCCTGCAAGCCGAGTTCCTGGCCCTGTGGCTCGCTGGTGCCGCTCTCCGTGCCTTTCGACTTGTCGTTCGGCTTGTCCTGCGGCTTGTCGCGGGAAATGGCGTCCTGCGAGACGCTCAGCACCTTGCCGTGCAGAATGCCGTATCTGGTGAAACTGAAGGTATCGATCTTGATCTCGGCGTCCTGGCCGGCACGGACGAAGCCGATATCCCGGTTGGGCACCGTCGCCTCGATCTCGAGCTTGCCGTCGACCGGCACCAGCACCGAGCAAGGTCTGTGCCGGCGTCACGACGCCGCCGATCGTGTGCACGGCGAGTTGCTGCACGATGCCGTCGACCGGCGCGGTCAGCAGCTGCAGCTGGTCCGCTGTTCGGCCTTGACCAGGTCCTGGACCAGACCCGCCACCTTGCGATCGGCCTCGGCGAATTCGCCGAAGCGCGTGCGCCGGTATTCGGCGATGGTCTGCGCGTTGGTTTCGGTGAGCACCGTCAAGGCCGCCGTCACTTCACTGTAGCGGCTCTTCTGGACGGCGAGTTCCTGCTGCATCTCGACCAGCTGCTGCTGCGCCTCGAGATACTGCAGCTTCGCCCCGAGTTCCTTGCCGTACAGCGTCTTGCGGACATCGAACCGCTCCTGGACGATGGGCAGCGTCGCCTCCAGCTTGGCGACCGTCGCGCCGATGGTGGCGCGCTCCGCCTCCTTTGCTCCTGCTGGCGCTTCAGCACCGCGAGCTTGGCGCGGAATTCGCCATTCTGGCTGACCAGGAACTGGCGTTGCGTCTCCACCTGCGCCGAGCTGGCGCCTTTGGGCGCACGGAATTCGGTCAGCGGATCGCGACATTGTCGACCAGCGCCGCGCGCAATCGCTCGAGTTCGAGCTGCGTCGCCGACCAGGTCAGCCTTGCAGATGGCTGAGCTCGGCGGCGTTCATCGTCGGATCGAGCCTGATCAGGGATGTCGCCCGCCTTGACCCGCTGGCCGTCCTTGACGTCGATCGAGCGGATCACGCCGGTCTCGAAGGGCTGGATGGGCTTGATGTTGCCGCTGGGAATGATCCTGCCCTGGCGCGGAGGCGATGATGTCGACCTCGCCCCAGCACGCCCAGGCCACGGCCAGGCAGAAGAACAAGGCGATCGCGGGCGCGCGATGCCGCGGCCGACCGGCGACGGCGGCGTCTCGACGACCTCCGAGCGCCGCCGGCAGGAAAGCGAGCTCATCCCTGGCGCGGTCTGCCGCCCTTCGGCCGGAAGGCGACGACTTTCTAGCGGACGCCATGCGAGGCCACCCTGGAGGCGGAAGAGCGTGGCGTAGCGGCCGCCCGTCCTGATCAGTTCGTCGTGCGTGCCGTCCTCGACCACGCGGCCCGCGGTCGATGGTGATGATGCGGTCCGGCGTGCGCACCGTCGACGAGGCGGTGGGCGATGATGAAGACGGTCCGGCCCTTGGCGATCTGCTCCATGTTCTGCTGGATGACCCGCTCGCTTTCGTAGTCCGAGCGCGCTCGTCGCCTCGTCGAAGATCAGGATGCGCGGGTCGGTCAGCCAGCGCGCGGGCGATGGCGATGCGCTGGCGCTGCCCGCCCGACAGGCTGCTGCCGCGCTCGCCGACGATGGTGTCGTAGCCCTCCGGGCAGCTCGAGGATGAACTCGTGGGCGCCGGCGAGCGTGCCGCCGCGATGACCCGCTCCATCGGCATCGCCGGATCGGCCAGCGCGATGTTCTCGCGCACCGAGCGGTTGAACAGGACGTTGTCCTGCAGGACGACGCCGATCTGGCGGCGCAGCCAGGCCGGTATCGACCATCGCGAGATCGACGCCGTCGACCAGCACGCGGCCGCTTTCCGGCACGTAGAGGCGCTGGATCAGCTTGGCGAGCGTGCTCTTGCCCGAGCCCGAGGCGCCGACGATGCCGACGACCTGGCCGGCCGGCACGCTCGAGACTGACGTCGTGCAGCACCTCCGGCCCGTCGATGCGGTAGCGGAAGGTCAGCATGCTCGAACGTGACGTCGCCGCGGATCGCCGGCAGGCGCGGCGCGGCCGGGTTGAAGGCTCGGCTCCGGCGTGGTGTTGAGGATGTCGCCGAGCCGCGCGACCGACAGGCGCGCCTGGTGGAAATCCTGCCAGATCTGCGCGAGCCGCAGCACCGGCGCGGCTCACCCGGCCGGCCAGCATGTTGAAGGCGACCAGCTCGCCGACGCGTCAGGCTCGCCGTCGATGACCAGCATTGGCGCCGAAATAGAGGTTGCGGCGGTCACCAGCTTGCTGATCGAGCTGCACCGCCTGGCTCGCCGTGTTGCCGAGGCTGATGACGCGGAAGCTGGCGGCGACATAGCCGGCGAGCTGCTCCTCCCAGCGGCGCTGCATCTGCGGCTCGACGGCCATCGCCTTCAGCGTCTCGATCCCGGTGACGCTCTCGACCAGAAACGCCTGGTTCTCGGCGCCGCGCTTGAACTTCTCGTCGAGGCGCCGGCGGAACAGCGGCGTCGCGCCGGCCGAGATCGCGATATAGAACGGGAAGGACGCCAGCACGATCCAGGTCAGCAGCGGCGAGTAGAAGAACATCACCGCCAGGAAGACGAAGGTGAAGAACAGGTCGATCACCAGCGTGAGCGCCGAGCTGGTGAGGAAGTTGCGGATGTTCTCGAGCTCGCGCACGCGCGCCACCAGAATCGCCGACGCGGCTGCGCCTGGAAATAGGCGATCGGCAGCGCCATCGAGATGGCGGAACAGCCGGGCGCCGAGCTCGACGTCGATGCGGTTGGTGCGTGTGCGAAAACAGGTAGGTGCGCAGGATGCCGAGGATCGTCCTCGAACACGGCGATGGCGACCAGGCCGATGACCAGGACGTCGAGCGTGCTCATGCTGCGATGCACGAGCACCTTGTCGATGACGACCTGGAAGAACAGCGGCGAGACGAGCGGCGAACAGCTGCAGGAAGAACGAGGCGACCAGCACCTCGCCGAGCAGGCGGCGATACTTGTGGATGGCGCCCAGGAACCAGGTGATGTCGAAGCGGCGGGACAGATCGAGCAGGCCCGCGCGGCGCGTCATCAGGACGAGGCGGCCGTCCCAGATCGCCTCGAGCTCGGCTCGCGTTCATCAGGGCGGGACGCGGCGACAGCGGATGCTGGACCAGCGCCTCCGCCGTCACCGACCTTGCCGAGAATCAGGAAGCCGCCGTCGCGCAGCACGGCGATCGCCGGCAAAGGGCGGTTTTGGCGAGTCGCGGCCAACTTCGTCCCAGCTAGCCGCGCCTTGAGGCCGAGGTCCTTGGCGACGCGCAGCATCTCGACGTACCGACCGCAGCGCCGCCCAGCCGGTGACGTATCTGGTCGGCGTCGGCGCCGATGCCGTCGAAGCGCAGCAGCAGCCAGTGACGCGATCAGTCCGGGTCGCGGTGACTGTCCGACATACGCCCCCGACTGCCACGGACTGGGAGCATCGCCTCGCCACGGGGGTAACCGCATGGCATGCACCCTGATACGCCACCCGGCAGCTTGATGCGATGGAATCGTGCACCACGCCAACGATTACCGCAGTTTAGCCCATCGCATCAGTTGCGCGGAACGCGCCAGCGCGCGTCGCAATCATTAAACTTCTACGCGAGTCTTGCCGCTCATCACGGCCTCGGCCGCTGCGACAGCGGTCCGCGCTCACCGTGCCTCATCGGCGCGTGCGCTTCCTCAGGGACAGGGACCTGTCTGGTACCGACCGCGGCGGCCCCAGCACGTGCCTTCGGAGATGAAGTTCAGGATCATGTTGGTCGAGATCGGCGCCACCATGTAGAGCCGCGTCTCGCGGAACTTGCGCTCGATGTCGTACTCCTCGGCGAAGCCGAAAGCCGCCATGCGTCTGCACGCACATGTCGGCGGCCGCCCACGCCGCCTCCGAGCCCAGCATCTTGGCCATGTTGGCCTCGGCGCCGCACGGCAGGTCGGCCTCGTAGAGCGCCGCCGCCTTGCGCACCATCAGGTCGGCCGCCTCGGTCTGGGCATAGGCGCGCGCGATCGGGATACTGCACGCCCTGGTTCTGGCCGATCGCGCCGGCCGAACAGCTTGCGCTCCTTGGCGTAGTCGGTCGCCTTCTCGATGAACCAGCGCGAATCGCCGATGCATTCCGGAGGCGATCAGCACGCGCTCGGCGTTCATGCCGCCCAGGATGTAGCGGAAGCCCTGCCCTTCCTCGCCGATCAGGTTCTCGGCCGGCACTTCCATGTTGTCGAAGAACACCTCCGGTGCTGTTGTGGTTCATCATGGTGCGGATCGGCCGGATCGTGAGGCCCTTGCCCAGCGCCTCGCGCATGTCGACCAGGAACACCGACAGGCCCTCGGTGCGCTTCTTGGTCTGCTTCGCGCGGCGTGGTGCGCGCCAGCAGCAGCATCAGGTCGGAATGCTCGGCGCGGCTGGTCCACACCTTCTGGCCGTTCACGACGTAGGTGCTGTTGTCCTTCTTCACCGCCGTGGTGCGCAGCGCCAGCGTGTCGGTGCCGCTGGTCGGCTCGGTGACGCCGAAGGCCTGCAGGCGCAGCTCGCCGCTGGCGATGCTGCGGCAGGTAGCGCTGCTTCTGCTCGGCGCTGCCGTGCCGCAGCAGCGTGCCCATGATGTACATCTGGGCGTGACAGGCAGCGCCGTTGCAGCCGGCGCGCTGGACCTCCTCGAGCACGGCGCGCGGCGGCCGAGATGCCGAGGCCCGAGCCGCCATATTCCTCCGGGATCAGGATCGCCAGCCAGCCCGCCTCGGTCAGCGCCTTCACGAACATCCGTCGGATAGCCGCGCTCGCGGTCGAGCTCGCGCCAGTAGGCGCCGTCGAACTTCAGGCAGAGCTGGCGAACCGCGTCGCGGATTTCGGGATGGCGTGGGTGCGTAGGGATTTTCCATGGCGGGCGAACCTAGTCCGCCGCCTGCCCCCAGGCAATGCGACGCGAGCTCGTCGATCAGCGCGCCATGGATCTCGGGCCGAAGCCGTCGACCGTGGCTTCGCGCAGCGCCGTGACGCCGTCGACGGCGCCCGCCTTGTCGACGATGGCGCGCGTGACCGCGAGGTCGCGTTCCGCCGTCAGGAACTTGGCGATCGTGCCGCTCCAGTCGGCGCGCAGCGACGGCAAGCGCCGCCATCAACCCGTAGGCGCCCCAGTTGGAGACGCCGGCGACGACGAGATGATCGCAGGAGGTGACGCAGGCGATCTCGGCGCCGTTCGGCACGGTGCGGCGCGATCAGGCCGGCGCGGCAGCTTGCCCATGCCGATCTCGTTGCCGCCGTCGCCCACCGCAAGCTTCGTCCACGGGCCGCCCAGGAACAGCATCGTCGAGCGGCGCCGTCCAGGGCGAGACATCGACGCCGCGCATGTTGCGCGGCCGGCCATCGCCGCTGCGGCCGCAGCGTTCGATGGCGAGGGCATGCGCTGACGCGCGGCGCTGCGCCACGCTCCGACCAGGCGGGCAATCGCCGCGCGATCGTCGACGCCCACCTCGTCGACCGTCGACGCCGCCGCCGGCCGCCGCGACCGCCGCCCGCACCGCCGCCGGCACAGGGCGTGTCGACGGCGATCCGCGCCGGCACGCCACACGCCGCAAGGGCTGCAGCCAGCAGGGCGGTGCCGACCGGGCCGTCGGTCTCGGGCGCCGCGACGTCGCCGCGCGGCACGAAAAAGCCCGTGATCAGGCCAACGCACGTCGCGCCGGCCAGCGATTCGGCCGCCGACGCCAGCCCGCCGGCAGCTCGCCGTCGATCAGCTGCTGGGTCTTGCGCCCGACATCGCGGCAGACCAGCGCCTCGATGGCGGCGATGCGGCGGACGGACTCACTTCTCTTGGCGACATACACTCCCGTCCAATCGGGCGGCGAATCGTCGATCAGGCCGTCGACCCGCACGCGCATCATGTCGTAGTAGCCCTGCTGCCAGCCGACGGCCGCCGCCGCCGCCTCGCAGGCCGCCGATCATAGCTCGAGCGCCTCGGCGAAGCCGCCGATCCGTGTACTGCGCCAGGAAGGCCGCCTGCTGCCGCACCAGCTCGTGATAGGCCGGCGTCTGCGCCATCGGCAACGCCGCCCGACCAGCGCATGGACGCGCTCTGGTTCGGTCTTGCCCTTGACCATGACCAGGTCGAGCTCGAGCGTGGCATAGTCCGGCACCTGCAGGCGCGGTCTTGTCGCCGATGATGATGCCGACGCCGTAGGTCTTGCACTGCCCTTCCAGCGCGCGAGGCGAGGTTCACGTCGTCGCCCAGGCACGAATAGGTGAAGCGCTGCGTGGAGCCGAAATTGCCGACCGAGGCCGGCCCGGTGTTGAGGCCGATGCCGATATTCACCGGAATGTGCTGGCGCCCTCCGCCTCGGCCTCGGCTTTCCATTCCTCGTTCAGCGTCGACCAGGCGCGCCTGCATGGCGAGCGCCGTGTCGCAGGCGCGCGCGGCGTGGCCGATCGACGTCGAGCGGCGCATTCCAGAACGCCATGATCGCATCGCCCATGTACTTGTCGATCGTGCCGCGGTGGCTGCAGGATCAGGTCGGTCATCGGCGTGAGGAACCGGTTCATGAAGCCGGGTCAGGCCGTGCGGATCGAACTGCTCCGAAATGCGCGTGAAGCCGCGAACGTCGGTGAACATCACGGTGATCTCGCGCAGCTCGCCGCCGAGCTGCAGCAGTTCGGGATGGCGCGCGATCCGCTCGACCTGATCGGGCGACAGATAGAGGCCGAAGGCGCCGCGGATCGCCGAGCGCTCGCGCTCGGTGCGCATGAAGGCGAGCGCCGTGCCGCTGACATAGATCAGCGGCCAGTGTCGACCGGCGGATAGATCGGATCGAACAGCAGGTCGTATTCCGAGAAGGCGAGCCACGGCACGACCAGGCCGATGCCGATGAAGACCGCCGCGACGATCGTCATCCGGCCGGCCGACAGCCGCGGCAGCAGCAAGATGAAAAGCGAGCCGATGACCGCCGAGATAGAGGAACTCCGCCCCGTCGGCGAAGTCGGGCCGGGCGAGGAATTCGTGCTCGATCATCTGCTCGGCAAGCTGGGCGTGGACCTCGACCCCGGGCGCGGCATCGTCGACCGGCGTGCTGCGGATGTCCTTGAGACCGATGGCGCTGGTGCCGATGAACACGACGTGGCCGTCCGAGCTTGTCCGGCGCCACTCATCCTTGAGCACGGCGCGCGCCGAGACGAAGCGCTCGTCGCGATGACCGCTGTCATAGAGCGCCAGGCGGCCGCGTGCATCGGTGCGCGCTTCGATCTCGCCGGTCTTGATGGCGACGATCCCGGTCTTGGCGCCGAACGACAGCTCGCTGCTCGCGCCCGACGATTTGATCAGGTAGGTGCTGGCGCCCTGGGCGACCCGCAGCGCCTCGATCGACAGGGCGGGAAACACGCCGTCCTGCCCGGCCACGCGGAACAGCATGGGAACCCGACGGATCACCGAGCTGTCGATATCGGTGTTCACGCTGCCGTTGCCCTTGGCGGCGGCCTCCAGCAGCGCGAGCGGCTTCACCGTGCCCTGCTGCACCGGCAGGAACTGCGATGGGATCGTCGCCGGCGAAGGCCATGCCGAACATGCGCTTCGGCGGCTGTGAGCCGCCCCGCGGGTCGAAACCGAACCCCAGCACGACGCGCGAGTGCGCCATGGCGTCGGCCAGGACCTGATCGTTGTCCTGGATCGCCGCCGCGAGCTTCTGCACGGTCTCGGGATCGGTATAGGCGACGAGGTCGCGCACCATGCGGCTGATCGACGACCGGTCGGGCTCGGCGAACACCACGTCGAAGGCGATCACGGAGGCGCCCTTCTCGGTGAGCTTGTCGACCAGGCGGGCGACGATGGTGCGCGGCCACGGCCATTGGCCGAACTCGGCCAGGGCGGCCTCGTCGATGTCGACGATGCGGACCGGCGTTGCGGGATGGTAGGTCGCGCGGCTTGAGGCGCTGGAAGGTGTCGAAGGCGACATCGCGCAGGCGGTTCAATTCGGCGGGATCGAGGGCGCGTATCAGCAGCGCGTTCAGCAGCACGAGCATGGCGACGATCCACGGCGCACGCACATTGCTGCGGCCGAACAACCAACTCATGCGCATTCGACGTGTGCCCCTCCTGCGAACGTCACTTTACGGAAGGACATCGGCTAAGCCAAATAGCGCACCTTGTCGCCCACCCCGCTCTCCCCGCTCTGCTCGGCATCTACGCCCGGGTCTCCGCGCTCGCCTTGTTCTCGACGATGGACGCCCTGGTGAAGTGGCTGGGCGGATCGTACGGCCCGTTCCAGATGATGCTGTTTCGCAGCACCATCGCCCTCGTGCCGCTTTACTTCCTCTTCCGCAACGCCGGCGGAATTCGCCTGGTCCGCAGCAGCCGTCCGCTCGCTCCAGGCGATGCGCATCGTCACCGGCTTCGGCAGCCTGCTGGGCTTCTTCTACGTCTTTCCCGCATGCCGCTGGTCGACGCCTACGCGATTTCGTACGCCGCGCCGTTGTTCATGGTGGGGCTTGCCGCGCCGATCCTGGGCGAGGTCGTCGGTTGGCGGCGCTGGGGCGCCGTCGCGGTCGGCTTCATCGGCGTGCTGGTCATGCTCGAACCCTGGAACATATCGGTCCACTGGCTGTCCTTGGTCGTTCTGCTCGCGACCTTCTGCTACTCCCTGTCGACGGTGCTCACACGCCTGATCAGCCGTTACGACCACGATGCGGCGACGATCTTCTGGTTCTGCCTGTTCGCCAGCGCGGCGTCGCTGATCGGTGCCATCCCGGAGTGGAAGTGGCCGTCCCCCGCCGGCTGGTTCTGGCTGAGCTCGCTGGGCCTGATCGGCGGCGTCGGCCAGATCCTGGTCACCCGCGCACTTCGCCTTGCACCGGCATCGGTCCTGGCACCCTTCGACTACAGCTCCATCGTGCTGGCGGTTCTCTATGGCTATCTGTGGTTCCAGGAGGAACCCTCGCCGGCGGTCTGGTACGGCTTGCCGCTGGTCATCGGTTCGGGCCTCTACATCCTCCATCGCGAGCGGGTTCGCGCCGCGCGCGGCCTGGCGGCCGGCGATGGCCCGTGCGGCCGTCGAGCGCATGCCTCGACGGCATGTGCGCTCGTTGCGCTCTTTGGCCCTGAAAAGTGATAAAATTGCCGATCCGTGGGTCCTGGGCGACATGCAGGGGCTGCGCGAGCGGCTGCAACGCAACGCGGAGCATTGACGAACCGGCCTTCCAACCACATCTTGTAGGCATGACCGATACCACCTTCTCCGTGACCGACAGCGCCGCCAAGCGGATCGCCTTCTTGGCCTCCAAGGAAGCCAAGCCCGTCATGATGCGGGTGGCCGTCCTGGGCGGCGGCTGTTCCGGCTTCCAGTACAACTTCTCGTTCGAGGACCAGCGCAACGACGACGACCTGGTGATCGAGCGCGATGGCGCCGCGGTGCTGGTCGACAGCACCTCGCTGGAGCTCCTGAAAGGCAGCCAGCTCGACTATGTCGAGGAAATGGTCGGCTCGTCGTTCCAGGTCAAGAACCCGAACGCCACCTCGTCCTGCGGCTGCGGCAACTCCTTCAGCGTGTGATCCGGCCGCGATGAAGATCGCGACCTGGAACGTCAATTCCGTCCGCAAGCGGACCGGGAATTTGGTGGCGTGGCTGGAGCGCACCAAGCCCGACGTCGTCGTGCTGCAGGAGATCAAGGCTCAGGAGCCGCAGTTCCCGCGGCTCGAGGTCGAGGCCGCCGGCTACAAGGTCGAGATCGTGGGCCAGAAGGGCTTCAACGGCGTGGCCCTGCTCTCGCTGCATCCCGTCGAGATCACCGCGCGCGCTCTGCCCGACGCCGTGGCCGACGAGCCGGCGCGCTACATCGAAGGCAGGATCGCCGACGCCCAAGGGACCGCTCACCGTGGGCGGCATCTACCTGCCCAACGGCAATCCCATCGGCACCGAGAAGTTCGCCTACAAGATCGCCTGGATGGATCGCCTCAACCAGCGCGCCCAGGACGCTGCTGGCGCGCGAGGAGATGTTCGTGCTGGGCGGCGACTACAATGTCTGTCCGACCGAGATGCGACGTCTACGATCCCAAGGCCTTCGCCAACGACGCGCTCTGCCAGCCGCAGTCGCGCGCTGCGCTGCGCACGCTGCTCAATCTCGGCCTGACCGATGCGGTGCGCGCCTTCCACCTCGACGCGCCCTGCTACACCTTCTGGGACTACCAGGCCGGCGCCTGGACGAAGGACAATGGGCTCACGGATCGACCACCTGCTGCTCTCGCCGCAGGCCGCCGACCGGCTGACCGCCGTCGGCATCGACAAGACCGAGCGCGGCCTGCCCGAGCCGTCCGACCACGTTCCGGTGTGGTGCGAGCTCGATCTTCGGTTAGTCCTGGCGTAGCCACGGCGAAGGATCTCATCGCCGCTGCCAACGGTCGGCGATCCTTCGCGTATCAGATCCCTTCGCAAAGGCTCGGGATGACGGCCAAGGGCCGTCACTCCGCACCGATCACGCCGCCGTCGGCGATGATGCACTGGCCGCAGACGAAGGCGCCGGCCTTCGAGGCCAGGAACACCGCCACGCCGCCGATATCGTCGGGCTGGCCGATGCGCTTCAGCGCCGCCTTGCCCTCGTTGGCGCGGCGGATGTCGCGGATTGTCCCACAGCGCCTTGGCGAAGTCGGTCTGGATCAGGCCGGGCGCGATGGCGTTCACGCGGATGTTGTGCTTGCCCCATTCCATGGCGAGCGACTTCACCAGCGACAGGTCGGCGGCCTTGCTCATGTTGTAGGCGGCGATATGCGCCGAGCCGATCAGCGCGCCGATCGACGACACGATGATGAACACGCCGTCCTTCCGCTCGGCCATCTCCGGGCCGACCATGTTCATCAGCCAGAGATTGGACATGACGTTGTTCTGCATGATCTTGGCGAACACCTCCTCCTTCAGCCCGGTCAGCGGGCCGAAGTAGGGATTGGAGGCGGCGTTGCAGACCATGATGTCGATCTTGCCGTAGGTCTTGCGCGCGAAGGCCACCAGGTTCTCGAGCTGCGCCTTGTCGGAGATGCTGGCGGCCACCGCCGTCGCCTCGCCGCCCTTGGCCTTGATGCCCTTCACGACTTCCTCGCAGGCCGGCAGCTTGCGGCTGGAGACGACGACCTTGGCGCCGTGCGCCGCCATCTGCTCGCAGATCGAGCGGCCGATGCCGCGGCTGCCGCCGGTCACCACGGCCACCTTGCCGCTGAGGTCGAACATCATCTGTCTGTTTTCCTCCCCTAATGTCGCGTCGACCTTAGCGGCGCGCGCGTGAACAGCGCAATCGACTCGACATGCGGCGACCACAGGAACTGGTCGATCGGCAGCAGTTTCTCCAGCCGGTAGCCGCCCTCCTGCAGGGTGCGCGCGTCGCGCGCGAAGCTGCCGGGATCGCACGAGCCGTAGACCACGCGCGGCACCTTCGCCCGCGCCAGTTCGGCCGACTGCGCCGCTGCACCGGCACGCGGCGGATCGAGCAGAACGGCGTCGAAGGCATCGAGCTCGGCCGCCGTCAGCGGATTGCGAAAGAGATCGCGTCGCTCGGCCGTCACCTTGCCGCTCGCCAGCCTGCGCGCCGCCGCCTCGATCGACGCAACCGCCTGCCTGTCGCTCTCGAACAGCGCCAGCCTGCCCGCCCGGCCGAACGACAGCGCGCCCAGGCCGGCGAAGAGATCGGCCAGTCTCGCGGCATCGCCCGTCCATTCGCCGACCGCCGCGCGCATCGCCTGCTCGGCGCGCCGGGTTGCCTGCAGGAAGGCGCCCGGCGGCGGCTCGATCCTGGCCTCGCCGAAGACCACGCAGCGGCTGGCGGCGGACGACGATCGGCTCGGCGGACGCACGATCGCCCCAGCTGAGCCGCGCCAGGTCCGCACGATCGGCCAACGCCACCAGCGCTTCCCGCCGCTCGAGCGACAGGTCGAGGCGCCGGTGCGGACGGACCAGCAGGTCGAGGCCGCTGTCGGTCTCATTCACCATCGCGTCGGCCGCCGCGCCATCCGGCAGGATCACCGCGAGGCTCGCGCGCAGCAGCTCCAGCAGGGCATTGAGGCCGGGCCGGGCCACGACACAGGTGCCGATATCGACGATCGACGGGCTGGCCCGCTCGTGAAAGCCCGCCAGCACGCGCGCGCCCTGCCGGCGCAGCACGAAGTCGGCACGCCGCCGTTCGCCCGGCGCGCCGACGAGCGGCGGCTCGAAGCGCGGCGCGTCGACGCCGCGCTGGGCCAGCGCGTGAGCGATCAGCTCGACCTTCCAGGCGGTGTAGGCGTCGCGCCGCCAGTGCTGCAGGGCGCAGCCGCCGCAGACCTTGAAGTGGGCACACGGCGGCACCTCGCGATGGCGCGACGGCGCCAGCACGTCCAGCAGATCCGTGGCGATCCCCTCGCCGCGCTTGTCGCGCGGCTCGGCCTCGACGGTCTCGCCGGGCAGAGTGAAGGGCACGAAGTAGCGTTGGCCGTCCAGTTCGGCGATGCCGTCGCCGCGCGCACCGATGCCCAGGATGTCGAGCGTGACGCTCACATCCCGGCTCAGCCCAGCCAGCTCTTGGCCGGCCGCATCTCGCCCACCAGCAGGCCGACCACGTTCCTGACCGGCGGATGGACGATCTCGCCGGCCTGGTCGGCCGGCAGCACGCCGAGATGGTCGAGCAGGGTCGCCATGGCGACTTCGGCCGCGCGCGCCGCGCCGTCCCACATCTTGAGGGCGACGCCCAGCCCAGGGTCGGCAGCATGCCGCAGAACACGCCTTCCGCGCCGGTCTTGATCTGCGCCACGCCGGGCAGTGCTGCGTTGATGCGCGTGCAGAAGCGGCCGGTGCCGGCCATCATGAAAGGCTCGGCGTTCATGGCGGCGCGGATGCGGCCCGCCGCCTCGGCATGCTTGTTCGACAGACGCGACGGCTCGGCCATGCTGGCCATCGCGCGGTGCCAGGCTTTGAGCGGCGTGGCGAGCGTTGGAATGCCGCAGCCGTCGGTGCCGTAGGCAAAGGCGTTGGCATCGGCACCGCAGAGATCGCTCATGACGCTCGCGCAGCCGGCGCTGCACCGGATGGTCGTACTTGATGTAGCCGCGCGTCGGCTCGCCATACTGTACCGCCGTCGTCAGGAAGCCGCTGTGCTTGCCCGAGCAGTTGTTGAAGGCGGCGGTCGCCGTCTTGCCCTCGCGCACCAGCTCCTCGATCGTGCCCTGCAGGCGCGGCGCATGGGTGCCGCATTCGAGATCGTCCTCGCCCAGCCCGACCTTGCCGAGCCACGCCCGCACCGTCTCGACGTGGCGCTTCTCGCCGCTGTGCGAGGCGCAGGCGAGCGCGATATGCTCGTTGCCCAGCCCGAAGCGCTCGACTGCGCCGCTTTCGACGAAGGCCATGGCCTGGATCGGCTTGTTGGCCGAACGCGGCAGGATGGGCGCGTCGATGTCACCCCAGGAGGCCACGCACCGTGCCGTCCGGCTTCACGACAGCCGCGATCCCTCGTGCCGGCTCTCGACGACCGGTCCCCGCGTCACCTCGATCGCCACCGACGCCCTTGCTCATCACTCGCGCTCCAGCTTCACCACCGTGACGTTGTCCTGATGCTCCTTGGCCATGGCCAGCACGGCGCTCGATCAGGCCATCCACCGGCTTGGCGGCCGCAGCGGCGATCTGGGCCGCGCTCAGCGACTGCACGCCGTCGCTGCACAGCAGCAACCGGGCGTCGGCGCCGAGCTCTGCGGCTGCGCCTTGTCGGTAAGGGTCAGCGGATCGCCCATGACGGCCTCGCGCAGCGTGTGGCCGTGCCGGATGATGTTCCGCCTCATCCGCCGTCAGCAGCCCGCGCTCGACCATGGCGTCGATCTGCGGCGCCATCGAATGGTCCTCGTTCAGCCGCGTTCGAGCTTTCCGGCCGACACCAGGAAGAGCGGTGAATCGCCGACGCTGATCCAGCGCACCTCGTCGCCACGCACCTGCGCCGCCACCAGGGTGGCGCCCATGCCGGCGAGCTCGGGCTTGGCCACCGCGCCCTTGCCGACCGCGGCGTTGGCGTCGTGCAGCCCATCGGCCAGAACCGCCCGCCCTGCTCCAGCGCGTGGACGAAGGCGTCGACCGCGAGCTTGCTGGCGACAGCGCCGCCAGCATGGCCGCCCATGCCGTCCGCCACCACGGCCAGCAGCGAGCCGTCGCCGAGCGCCTTGAGCGCCCAGCTGTCTTCTCTGGTACGGGCGGGCACCCTGATGTTGGCTGCCCTCGCCCCGCCAGCGTCCGGCCATCTTCCGCGCCACGGTCCTAGTGCCACACCGCCGGCAGCTTGCTCAGCCCCCGCAGGGTGAAGCTCCGCCGCCATGCCGGCGTGTCCTTCTCGGGCAATTCGATGTTGGGCAGGCGCTCGACCAGGGCGGTGAAGACCAACTCGGCCTCGAGCCGCGCCAGCTGGGCGCCCAGGCAATGGTGGATGCCGCCGCCGAACGACAATGGCCGCACGTTCGGCCGGCCGACATCGGGCCTGTCGGGATCGTGATATTGCGCCGGGTCGCGGTTGGCCGCGCCCAGCAGGGTGATGACGCTTTCGTTCGGCGGCAGGGTGACGCCGCCGATCTCGACCTCGGCCATGGTGACGCGGCCGCTCATCTGCACCGAGGAATCGTAGCGCAGCAGCTCCTCGATGGCGTTGGGGATCAGCGACGGGTCGGCTTTCAGCCGCTCCCACTGGTCGCGATGGCGGTGCAGCGCCAGCAGCCCGTTGCCGATCAGGTTGGTGGTGGTCTCGTGGCCGGCGCCGAACAGCAGGCCAATGTTACCGGACTTGCGCAAGCTGAAACGACGAGACCTGGCCGTTGACCTTCACGCGTCGAGCTGATTCGATTGCCCGCCGCGAGGGAGACGAAGATCTTGTCGTCTTTGCGGTGCCGACGATCTTGAGCTCTCATCGCCATCGAGCACGGCGGAGAGCAACCTGCGTGTCTCGAGCGTTTCGATGGCGGCGGGGAGAGCAGCGCAGACGGCGGTGATTACGGTGCAGCATGACGTGAACCCCCGTAAATTACGCAATTTCGCAGGACGGGCCTGAGCAGGATTTGTCCCGCACCAACAACCACGAAGCCCGCTGATTTATTCTGCTAGAATAGTCCGTCGCGCATTTTGTCGCGACGAGAGATTCCCATGACGCCTGCGTCGAACTCATCGCGTCAACCCGCTGCCCGACCTGAGCCGCTCGCCGACCGATCGATCAGGTCGGCGTCGAAGAACCGCATCGAGCCGGCTCACCAAGCGCAGCATCAAGAAGGAGTCGAAGTCCATCGCGCTCGAAGCTCGCATTGTCGCATGATCGACCTGACCACGCTGGAAGACGCCGATTCGCCCGGCAAGGTGCGGCAGATGTGCTACAAGGCGGCGCACCTGCACGATGCCTTGCCCGGCGTGCCGCACGCGTCGCGGCCGTCTGCGTCTATCCGACGCTGGTCCGCCTGGCGCAAGGAACGCTGCAGAGCACGGGCATCCACGTCGCCGCCGTCGCGACTGGGTTTCCCTCCGGCCAGTATCCGCTGAACGTGAAGCTGCGACGACACGCGGCTTACGCCGTCGAAGAGGCGCCCGACGAGATCACGACATGGTCATCTCGCCGCCGGGCATTTCCTCGCCGGCGACTACAACTACGTCTTCGACGAGATCGTCGCGAGGTGAAGGAAGCCTGCGGCGGCGCACCTCAAGGTCATCCTCGAGACCGGCGAGCTCGGGACAGCTCGACCAAGGTCCGCAAAGCCAGCGATCTCGCCATGCACGCCGGCGCCGATTTCATCAAGACCAGCACCGGCAAAGTCGCAGCCCGCCGCGACGCTGCCCGGTCACGCTGGTCATGCTCGAAGCCATCCGCGATTTCTATCACGCCACCGGCAGAAAGATCGGCATGAAGCCCGCCGGCGGAATCGCCACCGCAAAGATCGCGATTCAATACCTCGTCGTCCTGCGCGAAACCCTCGGCCAGGACTGGCTCACGCCGGACCTCTTCCGCATCGGCGGCATCCGACTGGCCAACGACATCCTGATGCAGCTCACGCAAGGAAGAGAGACCGGGGTGTATCAGTCGTTGGATTATTTTTTTCCAAAGATTAGAAATCGTTAGTAGATGAACGCAGATGCACGTGTGGCTAACGTGCTGCTATCTGCGTTCATCCGCGTTCATCTGCGGTTTCATTGATCTCGCCCTTCACGCCACGGCGAGAGCCGCAGGATGGCACCGCACCTTGGCGAAATGCTCGGCCTGCTCTTCGGTGTATGCGCATCGCGGAGTCGACGAGGTAGAAATCGACGCCTTCGACGTTGGCGCGCCGCGTAAGTCCGCGCCGCGTAGATTCGCCTTGCGGATTTCTTCCGGGGATTTGAAGTCGCGGTCGTTGTAGTCGTCGGTGTAGAAGCCGGTTCGGCTCCCTTCGCACGCGAGCGGCGAGCCGACCAGGATCACCGCGCGTGGAGCCCATGTGGGAAGCGGTGTAGCCGCGCAGGTCGGGCTGCCGCGCAATCGGCGTTGGGCCAGTCGATCGGCCAGGCCGGTGTTCGCGCAGGCTGGCGTTCTGAATCGGCCTGAGGGGATGAACGAGCCGGTGAAGTAGGAGCCGGTCAAATCGCCGACGAAAGCCGCAGCGTGGCAAAGCCGCAGGCCTTCGAGATCGCAGCGGTGCAGCGTCGCCGTATCGACAGACGCCGCTGATGTTGGCACGGCGGCGACAGCTGCACGCCAACCAGTTTCTGCATCGGAAAACTCGCAGCCGATGATGTCGGCTTCTCTGTCGAAGGTCGCGGATCGGTCAAGCGCCTCGCGCAATTCCCGCCCTGACGAGGTGCGCGCCGCGGAGATTGGCGCGCGGGAACTCGGCGAGGGTGAAGTCGGCGTCGGTGAAATCGGCATCGGGCATGTCGGCGTCGGCGAAGCTGGGCGCCGTGGGCGATGACCCGGGTGAGATCCGCGCCGGTGAAATCCGCCTTCCGCGTGCAGCCAGCCGCAGTTTCGCCGCAAGGAGCTTCGCGCTGCCCAGATCCGCGCCCGCCACCCACGGCGCGACGCAGCTCCGCTGCCCGACAATCCGCCTCGTGCAGATTGGCGAACATCATCTCTGCCGCGCAGATCCAGCCCTGCCCACGATGCGTGCTGCACAGCCGTGCGCGCACAACCTTCTGCCGCGCCCATCGGTATGCCATTTCGGGTCGGCGGCGAGCAGCACGCTGGCTGTCATCGAGTCGTTCCGCCGGGCGACGCCGCTGAGCATGCGATCGAGGCGTGCGATCGCGCCGGGGTGGTCTTGACGGCGACGTCGGCGGTCGCAAGTGAGCAAATCGAGCGGCATCGGGGCGGCTGAATTTCACGTCGTCGGCCGTCCCACCGCTCGACAGCATCGCCGCGACCGCGTCCGCCAGCAGCACGCGCACCGCGCGATGCCGCAGTTGTAACGCGTAATCCGGCAGCTCATCGGGCAACTCCGACAGCCGGATCGGTTTCGATTCATCGAGCAGAACGCAGCGCATAGCAGTGCGTGACTTCTCCAGCCGCATCGTGCTTCGGCGGCACCGTCGAGATGTCGCGCAGGTGCCGCCGCGGCGGTGCCGGGTGCGCTTCATCCGCCGCCATGACCGAGCACGACGCCAGAGCTGCGGAATTTCTGAGCAGCGTCTTGTTGTCATCCCCTGCAATCGCGACAGCACCGACGCGCAGCGACGGCTGGCGGGCGACGGCATTCGATCAGGTCATCCCGCTGCCAATTCGCCAGTTCGAACTGCGCCAGCCACGGGCCGGGGATCGTTTCATTCGAGGTGACGATGCAGAGGTGCTCGCGGCGGGGGAGCACGTCGGCGGCGAGCGGTTCATCGTGCAGCGCAGCAATTTTGTACCCAGCCCGAATGCGCTGCGGAGAGATGAGCGAGGGCCGTCGTCTTCCTCCACCCGGCCGGCCGACGAGAAGGATCGCGCCGCGGGCGTTGCTGTTGCTAAACTGGCGGACGATCATCTCCAGCGGTTGCAGCGAGTTGCCGTCCGCAACGCGCGCACGCGCGGTACGACCGCGCGTTGCGGCGGCAGATCATCGAGTCGCGATTCAAACGCGCGAACCCCCGCCATGCGAGAGGTTTGTAACGCAAGTCACGGCATATCCAGCCCAATTTGCCGCCCGGGGATATCGGCCGCTTTCGATCCGATTCGCCACCGTGGTACAATCAACACTTTCTGCGCCTGCCGCGGATGCAGATGCGCGACACGAGGAACCTATGTCCCAGACCGAAACCGGCGTCAAGCTCAACTTCGCCACCGACTGGACATACGCCCCCGCCCCCGAGACCGCCAAGGTGCAGACGTCAAGCCACGCTTACGACCTGTTCATCGACGGCAGGCTCGCACGCCGGCCAAGGGTGCAGTACTTCGACACGATCAACCCGGCGAACGAGAAGAAGCTGCCGGAAGTCGCTTCAGCGACTACGCGAGGACGTCGACGCGCCGTGAAAGCGCGCGCGCACGCGCGTACGACAAAGTCTGGTCGAAGATGCCCGGCAAGGAGCGCGGCAAGTACATCTACCGCATCGCCCGCGTGCTCCAGGAACGCGCCCGCGAGTTCGTCGATCATCGAATCGATGGACGGCGGCAAGCCGATCCGCGAATCGCGCGATGTCGATGTCCCGCTCGCGCGGCGCGCACTTCTTCTACTACGCCGGCTGGGCGGACAAGCTCGCAGTACGCGTTCCCCGGCAAAGCGCCGCGCCGCTCGGCGTCGCGGGGCAGGTCATCCCGTGGAACTTCCCGCTGCTGATGGCGGCGTGGAAGATCGCGCCGGCGCTGGCGACGCGGCAACACCGTCGTGCTCAAGCCCGCCGAGACCACGCCGCTCACCGCGCTGAAGCTCGCCGAGCTGATCGCAGGACGCCGACCTCCCGCCGGGCGTGGTCAACATCGTCACCGGCGCGGGCGAGACCGGCGCGGCGATCGTCAATCATCCCGACATCGACAAGATCGCCTTCACCGGCATCGCACCGAAGTCGGCAAGATCATCCAGAAGTCGCTTGCGGCCATCGCGGAAGAAGCTACACGCTCGAACTCGGCGGCAAGGCCGCGAACATCATCTTCGAAGACGCCGCCGATCGATCAGGCGGTCGAAGGCATCATCAACGGCATCTTCTTCAACCAGGGCCACGTCTGCTGCGCCGGCTCGCGCCTGTTCGTCCAGGAGATCCGTCGCACGACCGGTCATCCGCAAGCTCAAGGACCGCATGGAGACGCTGCATCGTCGGCGATCCGCTCGACAAGAACACCGACATCGGCGCCATCAACTCGCGGATGCAGCTCGACAAGATCAACGAGTATCTCGCAGATCGGCCAGGACGAAGGCGCCGAGATGTGGTGCAGCGAGCTGCGATGTCCCGAGCACGCGGATATTTCTGCCGGCCGACGCTGTTTCTGAACTGCTCGCAGAGTCCACCGCATCGTGCAGGAAGAAATCTTCGGCCCCGTCGTGGCGGTGCAGACGTTCCGCACGGTCGCCGAGGCGATCGAGAAGGCGAACAACACGCCGTACGGCTTGTGCGGCGGCGTGTGGACCGACAAGGGCTCGAAGATCTTCAAGGTCACGAACAAGCTGCGCGCCGGCGTGATCTGGGCGAACACCTACAACAAGTTCGACCCCACCAGTCCGTTCGGCGGCTACAAAGAATCCGGCATGGGTCGCGAAGGCGGTCTGCACGGGTTGCAGCCGTACTTGAATCTGAATTGACGAACGCTGAAGCCGCAGTCGCTTGCGACGACGCGCCCGACGCGAAGAACCGAAGAGCGCACGATGGCAAAACGAAACCCGCAAGAACGGACGCAACGCGCGACACAGCTGGAAACCGCGCGCACGCATCAGCCGCGCACGGCAGACGGTCACGTCGAAGTCGCAACCGACGACCGCGCGCTCCCGTCCTGAAGACCTACAAGATCTACATCGGCGGCAAATTCCCGCACCGAGTCCGGCCGCTACTACCTGCTCAAGGATCCGCAAGGGCGCAGCCGATCGCGAACATCTGCCTCAGCAGCCGCAAGGATTTCCGCGAAGCCGTCGTCGCCGCCCGGCGCCGCCAATCAAGCTGGGCGGGCAAGAGCCGCCTACAACCGCGGCCAGATCCTCTACCGCATCGCCGAGATGCTCGGAAGGTCGCGCGCGCAGTTCGTCGACGAGCTCGATCACCACCGGCCTTGCCGCTTCAGCGGCAAGGTCTGAAGTCGAAAAATCCATCGACCGCGTCCTCTACTACGCCGGCTGGGCCGACAAGTACCAGCAGATCTTCTCCAGCGTGAACCCGGTCAGCAGCTCCCACTTCAATTTCTCGCCTGCTCGAGCCGACCGGCGTCGTCTCCATCCTCTCGCCCGGAAGAATCCGGCCTGATCGGCCTGATCTCCACCATCAGCCCCGACCATCGTCGGCGGCAACACTGCATCGCCCTCGCCTCGCACCAGCAAGCCGCTGCGCGCCGTCACCTTCGCCGAAGTGCTCGCGACCAGCGACCTCCCCGGCGGCGTGGTCAACATCCTCACCGGCGAGCGCAACCGAGCTGCTCGGAGCACTTCGCCAACCACATGGACGTCAACGCCACGATCTACTGCGGCCACGACTGCGAGCGAGCTCGCGACCGTCCGCACCAAGGCCGCGCAACAACGTGCAGCGCGCGATCAGCTCACGACCGCGAAGACTGGTGAGCCGACCGACGCGCAGAGCCCGTACTTCATCCTCGACACGCAGGAAGTGAAGACGACCTGGCACCCGGTGGCGTCTGATTTTCCCGCGATTTTTCCTTGCCAAGTTCGTATTTTGTCGCAACCTGCGGGTCGGGCGGCGAACCTCCGCCCGAGCCGGAGGAGCGCCATGCCCACCGCCATTTTGCCCATCCCGACAACCTGCAACAGCGCAACAGGCGCAACAGCGCAACAATATCCTGTGACGCAGACGACTTGGTCGCACCGCAAACCTTATCTCAAAGGAGTTTGCATCGACCGATCGAGAGCCGGTTCCGAAAAGTGTTGCAGGAGAAGCAGGCAATGCGCCGCAGTCAGTGTGGCTACCGCTGCGTCGAGAGCTGATATTCCGATTTGCGCGCGTCGAACAGCGGTCCAGTGCATCGTCGTGAACACGACGTGGACGATGACGATCGTGCCGCCAGTGCCCGCCACGCGGATGTCCGACTGGCGACCGCAGCATCGGCTGCCTGATCGCTGGCTGAGCAGCAGCGTTGGGCAGGAACGCGACCCACAAGGGCAGCTCGTATGTCACGCCCATGACGGTGACGTGGCGTGAGTGGCATGACTGCGACCGTGCGGAGACCGCAGCCGCGTTCCGAAGTTCATCCGTCGCCAGGGGCGCGCAAGCTCAGCCCCGCGGTGAGCGTCCAAAATCCCGGCGTGAGGAAGAGGAGGAAAATCGGCAACCTGATCGCGAACCAGATCGCGCAGGTTCATGTCGAACGTCTTCTGATTCCGGTCCATCGACCGGAGACGGCGACCAGCAAAGTGGATGTTCCAATCGAGCACGAAGTATGCGGGCGCTGACCACCGCCAGTGCTGCCGGGGCGCGCCCGCGGCGAAGGCGTTGACCAGCACCATCGTCAGCCCCGCGCGTCCGCCAGGCGTCCCACCCTGTTGCGATGAAGGCGACTGCGCGCGACCCAGATGCGAATGAGCCCCGCCGTCGCGCCGACGGCAAACGCGCCGCCCAGGCTGCCGCCAGCAGCGGCGAGCCGCCGCCAGGCCAAACCACGCCCAGAGCATCAGGTTATCGACAGCAGCGCCGGATCCTTGCCGGGGACGAAATGCAGCGTGCACGGGTTGAACGTCACGAGGATCGCGAACACCGCCGCCCCGCCGCGCGAGGAAGACCCGCCCGGAGCATGTACGCCGCGACGCCGCTGAGCGTCCAGAGGATGCACAACAGAATCGAGACGCGCAAGCGCGTAGGCGACTGCCCGCTCTCAGGTGGACTTCAGCGCGGTGATGAGCCAGCAGCTCGAGATCCGTCGCTTACCGATCCGTCGCCGCCGGAGTACGTCGCCGCGCCACCGCGTACGCGAAGACCGTCGTCAGCGGCGGGTTGAGAGCACGCGGCACTACTTATCTCCGCTTTACGACTTCTTCAGACGCTGTGGAAAACGCAGGTACACCGGCAGCGACTGATCTCCGCGCCTCCAGGCGAACGCCCCGTCGCTCGACGGGCTGGTCATGTTGAACATCTGCTGGTTCACATACGCCTACGGGCGCGAACCAGATCCACACCCCGCCCGCGACCAGGCACGCCAACGAGCGCTCCCCTTTAGCGGCGACGCGATACTTCCGCTCGCGCCGTATCATCCCCATCACCGCTCCCCCGCGCCGCGGCGCGCCGACGATGACCGCCGGGATCGCCTGCGTCGTCCGCATCCCGCGGACGGGGGAGTAGCGATACGCGAAATAACCCTGTCCCAGACGCACGTCCGCAGCCAGGGAGAACCAGCAGGATTCCCAGCGGAATGACGAACGATGCGCCGAGCAGTAACAGGATCGCGCGGGATGCCCTGCAGCTTCACGTTTCGGGTGGTGGGGAGCGATAATCAACGACGCGTCGCGCCATTCGGTCCTATCAGCGAAAGGAGAGAACACGAATCGACACGAATGTTCACGAACTTCACGCAAAATGAAATCACAACCCATTGGATCTGGATTCGTGCGCATTCGTAGCAGATTCTCGTCGATTCGTGTTCCGATTTACGTCAACGCGCGCGTGTGCCAGCACCAGCGTCTTCACGCGCACGATCCCCGACGCGTCTCCGCAGTCGATTCACCGTGCCGCACGGCAGCGCGAGAACGGTCTTCAGCACCATCGTTAGCACGTCGCGCTGCCGCTCCGGCGCGATCTCGCGGCTGATCACCATGTCGGCGATGTTCACGCTCGCGTCGCCGAAGCTCGTGCCGACCGTGCCGATCACGCCGGGCTGGTCCTTGTTGATGATCAGGACCATGTTGCCCTCGGGGATCATGTCCATGCTGTAGCCGTCGATGCGCAGCGACGCGGCAGCCCGTCGGCGTAGACCGTGCCGAGGATGCGGTGGCGATCTCGCCGTCGGTGCCGTCTCGACGCGGACGCCGACGATGTCGCCGACCAGGCCCGCCGGCGGCTGCGGCTCGTGGATCTGCACCAGCTCGATGCCGCGGCTGCGGGCGCAGGTGCTCGACGTTGATCACGTTCACCGGCCGTCGCCCAGGTGCGGCTTGAGCAGCTCGACCGTCGCCAGCCGCAGCAGCGTGTTCATGTGCTTCGGGGCGCGGTGCCGCTGGGCGCGGAGGGTGATGGTCTTGTAGCCGCCCTCGCAATAGCCCGCGAGCAGCGCGCCGATGCGCGTGCGAGCTTGGCGAACGGCGCTTCGTCCGGCGGCAGGTCGAGCTTGATGCCGCCGGCGTTCACCGCGCCGCGGATCTCGCCGCTGTTCAGGTAGGCGACGATCGCCTTGCACGGCGTCGACGCTGACCGCCGTCTGCGCTTCGTCCGTGCTGCGCGCCCAGGTGCGGCGTGAGCACGACGTTCTCCAGCCCGAACAGCGGATGATCCTTCGCCGGCGGCTCGGTCTGATAGACGTCGATCGCCGCGCCCGGCGATCTTCTTCTCCTTCGATGCGCGTCGGCCAGCGCGATCTCGTCGACCACCTCGCCGCGGGCGTCGTTGACCACCAGCAGGTTCGGCTGTGCACTTGCTGAACAGCCGCTCGCGGTTGAGCAGGTGCTTCGTGCCCCTCGCCGCCGGGGACGTGGAAGGTGATCACGTCGAGCTGGGCGAGGAACTCGTCGAAGTCGCCGGACCATCTGCACTTTGCCGTCCAGAGCGGTCGGCGCGGTGAAGTACGGGTCGAAGCCGAGCGACGTTCATCTCCATGGCGATCGCGCGGCTGGCGACGGTCCGGCCGATGCGGCCCAGCCCGACGACGCCGAGCGTCTTGCCGGCCAGCTGCGTGCCCTGGTACATGCTGCGTTTCTTCCAGTCGAGCTGGCCGGACTTGCAGCCTGGCGTGGGCCTGCGGGGATCTTGCGGGCCAGGCGACATCATCAACGCCAGCGCGTGCTCCGCGCGTCGAGAGCGTCGAGGCCTCGGCGGTGTTGAGCACCAGGATGCCCTTGGCGGTGGCGGCTTCGAGGTCGATGTTGTCCACGCCGACGCCGGCCCGGGCGATCGCCTTGAGCTTGTCCGGGTTCGCCAGCACCTTGGCGGTCACCTTCGCGCCCGAGCGGACGATCAGCGCGTCGTATTCGCCGACTCGCGGCGGCCAGCTCGTCTTCCTTCAGGCCGATCTTCGCGTCGAACTCGATGCCCGACTGCTTGAGATACTCCAGCCCCTCTTCGGCCAGCTTGTCGGCCACAGAATCTCGTACGGCCATTGCAGCAGATCCTTCGTTTTGGAGAAGCGGTGGATCGTAAGGATTGACAGGAAAAAACCGCTACCCGCAGGGCTGGCAAGGGGGCTGGTTTGCCGCGGACGCATCGGTGCCGCCGCCGCGGCGTCGCCTCGCGACGGTTGACCAGCATCGACGCATCACGCCTCCGACGTGGATCGCGGCGCATCAACCTCGAGCAGCCAGAATTTCAAAACCGTCGCCGATGAGCTCCTTGAGCCAGTCGGAGATCAGCATCTTCACGCCCGGACCACCGCCAGCACGATCGCCAGCGACACCTTCAGAGTACCGGAACTTCTCCATCGCGCCCGCCAGCCGCGAAGTAAAGAGCGACCGCAGCCCGAGGGATGGCGAAGACGTTGCTCGTGAAGACGATGAACGGGTCGCCGGTGATCGCGAAGATCGCAGGGATGGAATCGACGGCGAAGACCAGGTCGGTCGTCTGACCATCACCAGCCGCCAGCGCCATCGGCGTGAGCATCCATTTGAGCTTGACCGTTAGCGCTGCACGCTGCTTCGTCGGACTTCACGATGAAATGCTGGTCGTGATATTCCTCGCAGACCGGGAACCATCGTACGCGCCAGCGCATCCACCGGGATTTGAGTCGGCTTTGCATCTTCCTCATCGAGGAAGAGCGTGATGGCGGTGATGAGAGGAAGTTTGAAGACGTAAATGATCCAGTGGAACCTGGCGATGAGCGCTTCCGCCCCCAGGCCGATCATCCCGCATCAGCAGCGCCGTTGATGCCCCAAAACAGCAGCCGATGCTGGGATACGCCGCCGAGCACGCCGGAAGTACGCGAGGATCAGCGCGATGACGAAGAGGTTATCGACGCTGAGGCTCTCCTCGATGAGATAGCCCATGACATATTTGACGGCGGGCAGTGTGGCCGTGCATGGGGCCTTATCGACGGGTCGATGGCGGTCTGACCGTCGCTGCTCAAGCCGAGGTCGAGCCAGCATGCTCGTAACCGAAGTAAACGAAGACGGAAAAGAGCAGTCGAGCGAGATCCAGAAGGCGGACCAGCCCAAGGCTTCCCTTCACGCCGATGACGCTTTGCGACGGCACGCCTTGTACGAGGCGAGCAATGCGAGAATCAGGAGGATGAAGCAAATAACTTTGCGTCCAGACTGGTGACGAAACATGCCGATCAATCGCCGTGCTCGGCGCGCGCGGAAGACACGCGCGTGCTTGTGAAGCGTAAGATAGCGCGGTCAGGACGCGCAGCAAAGCGATGGCGATTACATGCGTTCGTCGCGAGCCGAATCGCGGAGTCGATCGCGGCGATTGACCAGAGTGAAAGGCGACGACACCAGCGGTGAGGATCCAGCACGACTGCGGCGAGCAGGTAGCGCGTTGAAGTATTCACCGAGCAGCGATTTGTTTCGCCACGTGCGTCATCATCTTCATGCCGACCAGCAGCAGCACGAACGCCAGCTGCGTCAGATAACGGTGAAACGTGTCGATCATCCCGCCGCTGCGAAACAGAGTGGCTTCGCAGCCCGAGGATCGCGAAGACGTTGCTGGTGAAGACGCGAGGAACGGGTCGGTGGTGATGGCGAAGATGGCGGAATTGAATCGACGGCGAAAATCAGGTCAATTCTCGACCATGAGCAAACCGACCAGCAGGGGCGTAATCATCCACGCGCCGCACGTCGCGCATCGACCGCGGTATCATTCAGGCCGTGCCAGGCGGGCGCGCCAGTGAAGTTGCTGAGCCGGGCGCGAACAAAGAAACGCTGGACGTGAAACTTTCGGTGACCGGCAGGAATCGCCGCGTCAGGCGGACGACAAGATTTGTTCCTGGTCGGCGTGGTCGGTCTTGAGAAAAAGCATCTTCTGCGCCGCGGTGAGGATGAGGAAATCCGCCTAGAAGACGTGGGCGATCCAGTGTGAACCGCGCGATGAGCTGCGGCGCCCGACCGCCGATCATGTGCGCCGCGATCACCAGGGCGCCGAGAATGCCCCAGAACAGCACGCGGTGCTGGTACATGCGCAGGTACGGCGAGGGCCGCGAAGATCATCGACGATGACGAAGGCGATGGTATCGACGCCTGAGCCACTTTCCTCGATCGACGTAGCCGGTGACGTACTTCGTGCTGCGGCGGACGGAGCTGGTCGCTGACGCCTCGATGGATGTCCGGCGAGACGGCCGTGACATCAGCGACGCCGTGTCGGATGGCAGTGCCCAGGCCCATCCAGTGCTGCTACGTGCGCCGCGAAGTAGACGAACACCGAGAACAGCAGTCCCGAGCGCGATCCAGCAGCGCGGACCAGCCCAGTGCTTCTCTGGCGCCGACGACGTGAGCCGTGCGGTTGAGCCGCCCAGGTCGAGCCGCGAGTAAGCGCGAGGATCAAGAGCGGTGAAGCCGACCCAGATCCAAAGCATGCGTTGCTCCCAACGGACGACCTTGGGCGGGCGAACGCACGATCACGCGACAGCGCGAACCCGCCACGGTAGAATTCCGCGGTGGTCCTCGCCTCGGCTCCGGGAATCGGACGATCCTGGACGCGCCGGCCGGGAGGCGGGAGTGCGTCGACTCCCGTGTTGACGGCTCTGCGAACCGCGATCGCCCGGCCTGCGACGCCGGGTGGGCGAACTCTCACAGTCGCGATGTTCTTGTCAAGCCCTGGCGACCTGGCTGTCGGGCAGATCATGGATATATAAGGCATCGCGCGTGATGGCGAGCGGTTAGAAAACCGCCCGTATATCCACTCGGTACTCGATGGACAGCAATGTTGCCGGCGGGGGAAGGCATTCGGCAATGTATCCGGCTGAACAGATTGTCCGCGTAGCCGGTACGTGCGCAAGTTTCCCTTTCTCCGAACTCGCCCGCGCGCCGCCGTCGTCGTCTGGACGGGGCGCGATGGGCTCCAACCTCCAGATCCGCACACGCTCGACCTGAACGCGCGACTGGCTTGGGCACGAGAACATCTCCGAGGTGCTGAACTTCTCGCCGGCCGGACGTGATCCAGGAGATCCACGAGGCGTTCCTCGAGGTCGGCTGCGACGCGGTCGAGACGAACACGTTCGGCGCGCAACAAGATCGTCCTGGCCGAAGCCGACATGGCCGACCGCGTGTTCGAGAACAACCGGGTCGCCGCCGAGATCGCGCGGCGCGCGTGCGACAAGTTCGAGACGCCGGACCAGCCGCGCACGTCGTCGGCTCGATCGGCCCGGCACGAAGACTCGTCACGCTCGGCATGACCGACTGGGACGACGATGCTCGACAGCTACCGCGAGCAGGTCCGCGGCCTGCTCGCCGGCGGCGTCGGACGTGCTGCTGATCGAGACGCAGCAGGACATGCTGCGCGATCAAGTGCGCCATCGCCGCCGCCAACGTGGCGATGACGACGAGGCCGGGCCGGCGCGTGCCCGATCATGGTGCAGGCGTCGTTCGACACCGAACAACGGCCAGCAGATGCTGACCGGCTCCGACCCGTCGGCGCGCTGGTCGCGACGTTCCTGCCCGTACGACGAAGTCGACGTGCTCGGCCTGAACTGCGCGTTCGGCCCGTACGAGCTGGCCGAGAGCACGCGGCTCATCGCCGAGAACTGGCCGCGGCTGGTCAGCGCGCTGCCGAACGCCGGCCTGCCGGTCATGGTCGACGGCAAGCAGCCACTTCCCGATGACGCCGCCGGATTTCACGAAGGGCATGATGCGGCTTCGTCGAAGAGTTCGGCGTGAACATCGTCGGCGGATGCTGCGGCACGATGCCGGAGCATCTGAAGATGCTCGTCGATGCGGCTCGGCGCAGCGATCGCGACGCCGCAAGCCGCGAACGATCGTCGCCAAGCCGCAGGTCTCGAGCCTCGTACAGCGCCGAGGACATCCGCCAGGATCATCAGCTACCTCATCGTCGCCGAGCGCACGAACACCAACGGCTCGCGGCAGTTCAAGCGGCTGCTGCAGGAGGAGAACTGGGACGGCCTGGTCTCGATGGCGCGCGATGAAGTGCGCGACGGCTCGCCACATGCTCGACGTCTGCGTCGATTTCGTCGGCCGCGACGGCGTGCGCGACATGCACGAGGTCGTCCGGCGCTACGTCAACGCGATCAACGCGCCGCTGATGCTCGACAGCACGAACCCCGCCGTCATGGAAGCGGGCCTGAAGCTCGCCGGCGGGCGGTGCGTGCTCAACTCGATGAACCTCGAGGACGGCGAGGAGAAGCTCGCGCAGATCTGCGCGGCTGGCGAAGAAATACGGCGCTGCCGTCGTCGCCGGGACGATCGACGAGGACAAGCTGCAACGCGATGGCCCGCACGGCCGAGCGGAAGATCTCCATCGCGACAGCGCATCCGCGATCTGGCCGTCGAAGATACGGCCTGCGCGATGAGGACATCCTCTTCGACCCGCTCGTGCTGCCCGATCAGCACCGGCATCGAAGAAGACCGCCGCAACGCGCTGGAGACCATCGAAGGCACGCGGCGAATCTGCCAAGCAGCTGCCCGAAGTGCCACACGGTCGTCGGGCTGTCGCAACGTCAGCTTCGGCCTCAAGCCCGCCGCGCGCGTGGTGCTCAACAGCGCGTTCCTGCACGAGCTGCGCGAAGCCGGCCTGACCGGCGCGATCGTTCACGCGTCAAAGATCCTCCCGAAGAATCGCATCCCCGAGGAGCAGTGGAACGCGGCGCTGGATCTGATCTACGACCGGCGCCGCGAAGGCTTCGATCCGCTCACGCACTTTCATCGGGCTGTTCCCCGACGACGCGACGGAGCGCAGCGGCGACTTAGCCGTCAAGCGGCGCGTACGACGACCTGCCGATCGAGGAGAAGCTCAAGCGCCACATCATCGACGGCGAGAAGCGCAATCTCATCGAGCACCTCGAACGAGGCGCTGAAGACCTACCCGCCGCTGGACATCATCAACAACATCCTGCTCGACGGGCATGAAGGTCGTCGGCGAGCTGTTCGGCTCCGGGCAGATGCAGCTGCCGTTCGTGCTGCAGTCGCGCCGAGACGATGAAGGCGGCGGTCGCGCACCTCGAGCCGCACATGGAGAAGGTCGAGGGCGGCAGCAAGGGCAGGATCGTGCTCGCCACGGTCAAGGGCGACGTCCACGACATCGGCAAGAACCTCGTCGACATCATCCTCACCAACAACGGCTACACGGTCTACAACCTCGGCATCAAGCAGCCGATCAACGACATCCTCGCAGGCCGCGGACGAGAAGAAGGCCGACGCCATCGGCATGAGCGGGCTGCTGGTGAAATCCGTCGCGCGTGATGAAGGAGAACCTCGAAGAGCTGAACGCGCAGGACGATCAACGTGCCGGTGCTGCTCGGCGGCGCCGCGCTGACGCGCGATTACGCGGAGGACGATCTCGCGAACGCTCTACAAGGGCCCGCTGCTGTACTGCAAAGACGCGTTCGAAGGCCTGCACGTGATGGACGCGATCGCCGGCGGCAAGACGCGAGAGCGTCGGTCGACGCAGCAGGCGCGACGCGCCGAGAAGCGCAAGCGGCTGCGCAGACGGCGCGTGAAGCCGCAAGCGCTCGACGCCGCCGACGATCCAAGCGATCGCGAACGACAATCCCGATCCCGACGCCGCCGTTCTGGGGCCGGCGGGTCGTCACGGACATCTCGCCGCGCAGCATCTGTTTCCCGTACATCAACGAGAACGCGCTGTTCCGCGGCCAGTGGGGCTTCAAGCAGGGAAAGCTGTCGGCGGAGAATTCGACAAGCTGACCGAGGAAAAGGCGCGGCCGGTGTTCTGAGGACCTTCAGACGCGCGCTCGACGAAGGCTTCCTCGCAGCCGAAGGTCGTGTACGGCTACTTCCCCGTCCAATCGCGACGGCGACGACCTGATCGTCTATCACCCCGAGGAGTTCGAGCCGACAATCGGCGCGACCGCGAGTCGGCTGCGATTCAGCTTCCTCCCGCACAGGAAGGCCGCCGACGTCTCTGCATCGCCGATTTCTTCCGCCCGGTCGCAGTCGGGCGCAGTATCGACGTGCTGGGCGTGCAACTCGTCACCGTCGGCGACCGCGAGCGACCGAGCTGGCCGAGCAGCTCCGCAAGCCAGACAAGTATCAGGACTACCTCTACCTGCACGGCTTCGGCGTCGAATCGGCCGAGGCACTCGCGGAGCTGTGGCACAAGCGGCATGCGGCAGGAACTGGGCTTCGGCTCCGAAGATGCGCCGACGTGCCGCGAGATCTTCCAGCAGGAGTATCGCGGCAGTCGCTACTACGCTTCGGCTACCCGGCCTGCCCGAACCTCGAAGACCGCGCGCCTGATCGCCGAGCTGCTGCGAGCCCGAAGAAATCGGCGTGACGCTGAGCGAGAACTACATGCTCGTGCCCGAGCAGAGCACCGACGCGATCGTCGCCCATCACCCGCAGGCGAAGTACTTCGACGTGCGAACTCGCTTACGCTTGCGCGCGGCCGCCGCGCCGCATGTGGAGGTAAAGGCGTAGTCCGCTGGCATTTACCTGATGGTACGGATAAGATGTCTCGCTGGCGAGTGCCCGTCGGCCATTCGCGACTTGTGATGCCGAAGCGGGCGAGGGGCGCATTGTCGCAAGCGTCGAAGTACGGGGTCGGGGCGATTTCGCCATGTGGTGTTCAAGAAATTCGGCGGCGACGAGCCGTCAATCTGGCTCCGCGCTGTCCGCAGCTGCGGGCGTGGCGTTCTCCGCTTCACCCGCACCAGCCGCACCTCAGCGATGAGGAGAGAACGATTCGTCTGGCTGGCTCTTCGAGCAGAGGCGGGCTGGACGCTTGCGCCCGTATCGTCCGCGAGACGCTTCGCCGCCGATTACCGGCATGCCTGCGGGCGCTTACGCGCATCGTCCGTCGCCGATGCGCGACTGCGGCTGCAAAAACGATCCCGCCGCCATCGCCGATGCCGTCAACACGATGGTCATCGGCGTGACGAGCTTCTTCCGCGACACCGACGTCTTCGACCATCTCAGGTACACGGTCCTTCCCGCAGCCGCGCACTCTCCCGGCCGCATCCGCCGGCGCATCTGGAGTGCGCGGGATGCTCCTGACGGCGAAGAGATGTACCTCGCTGGCGATCCTGCTGGCGGAGACGGAGGCTGCTCGACGGCGGCTATCGCGCCGGCACCGACTGCCGTCCCACAAGCCGTCGCGCGCCCCCGCGCCCGCGCGATATGCAGCCACGCGGATGCGCGCGCGACCTGTCGCCATTGTGGCAGGAAAAATATTTCGAATCAGACGGCGGCATGGATTCGCGTGCGACCCGATTTGCAAAGCGCGGCCGTGCAGTGGCGCGCGGGCGACCTCACGCGGATGTGCGGAGCCGGGGTGATGTGGGATTTGATCCTCTGCCGCAACCTGACGATGTACCCGCCGCCGAAGCCGCTGCGCGTGTACATTGCGTCTTCGAAGAGTCCTTACGCCCGGGCGGGTTCCCCTCGTGCTCGGGAAGGCCGAGCGACCGCTGGTCATGCGAGCGCACTCGGGCTGGTGGCGCCCGTGCATTTACCGCCAGAGATCGGGTTTGAGCCCGCACTCATGTACAACGCGTACGAGCAAAACCCGGATCTCGCCGCTCGCCGCACTCGCGGTCAGCATCATTTTCTCGGCGGTGCTGGTCACCACCGACCTCCTGACCGGCCCGTACCTCAACCTGGCGATCTTCAAGACCGTGTCGCTCCTGGTGGCGCGCCGCGTCGCGCAATCGCCGCTTCCTTCGGGGGATGTGCCTGGCGCTGCTGGTGACGACGTTCGGCGTGCTGGCGGTTGAGTGGACGACCTCGGAAGATCCAGCTGCACAGCCCCCGCTCGCCAACCGCATTTCACCGGCATCACGCTCGTCCTGGTCACGCTCATCCTCGACGCCTGGATTCGCAGCGAAGCCGATTTTTGCCGACCGCGCTGCCCTGACGCTGGAGAGCCAGAACCAGGATCTGGCCGGCGCCGCGAGGAAGAGATCACCCGCCAGAACGAGGAGCTCCAGAGCCAGACCGAGAGGAGCTGGCGCGCGAAGTGAAGAGCTGCGCGTTGCCAACGAGGAGCTCGCCCATGAGCCACAGCTCGCAGACGCTCGCTGGCAGCTTTCGCCTGGCTCGCTGCACGTCCGGCATGGGCGAGAACAAGCGATGGAACGCATCTGCGAAACGCTCGGACGTGCTCGTGAACGGCCCTGCCGCCGCGGCGGCCATCTGCTGCTCCATGAACCCGATGGCCTGCGATGCGGCAGTCGTTACGGGTTCGGCGGCGCGGGCATCAAAGAGGAGTTCATCCCGCACGATCGTTCGCTCGCCGCGCGCTCGTGCTGGAACAGGAATCGCACCGGCTACCTGGAAGATGTTTCCTTGCTCCGCCCGGAGCTTCGCATCCCACGCAGCCGCAGGCGGGCGGGCCGATGGTCGCCGTCCGCTTGCGACGCCGCTCATCGTCCGCGACAAGGCGATTGGCACGTTGGAGGTCTACGGTCGCGAGCGGCGGAGCTGGAGCGACGATCAGTCTGGCGCTTGGTCGGAGTCACTTCGCCGCGCAGACGTCGGTCAGCCTGGAGAATGCCCAGCTTCTTCCGCGACATCCAGGACAGCCGCCGGCGTCTCGGCACCATCCTCGAGAGCGTCCCGGCGGGCCTGGCCGTCGCCAACGCCGACATGACCGACGTCCGCTTCAACACCGCCGCAGGCGATGCTCATCGGCGTGCCGACCAATCCCCGGGCATTGCCGACGACTACCGGCGGATGACGTGGTATCGATCTTACCAGGACGGCAAGCCGGTTCCACGCGCGGACGCTTTCCGCTCGTGCGCGCCAGTCGCGGCGAACGCGTTTACCCGCATGAGGTCGAGGTGCTGCTGCCGACGGGCTGGCTGACTGACTGTCCTGAGCAGTCGCATCGCCGTTCCACGACACGCAAAGGCAGAGATCCAGCAGCGCTGGCGTCAGCTCGTTCGTGGATATCACGCAGCTCTAAGCAATTGCGGCTGGCGAGCTCGAGACGCGCCGCCGCGAGGCCGAGGAAGCCAACGTCCGCAAGACCCGCTTCCTCGCCGCCGCCAGCCACGACATCCGCACGCCTGCCAACGCGATCTCGCTGCTGGCCGAGTTATTGCCGGACGGCCGGCAGCCCTTCGATGGCCGCGGAGATCCCGCAGCTCGCCGAGGAGCTGCGTCAGCGCGACCCCGCGCTGGTGACGCTGGTGAGCAACGTCACCGGGCGATCACGCGGCTTCGACACCGACAAGCTTCCTCGAGCTGCAACGATAGACCGAATTTCCCCTCGCCCGTCTGCTCGAAGAAGAAGCCCGACAGGTCCTGCCGCCGGCGCAAGGCGTAAGAGAAGCTGTCGCTCGATGTCGAGCCTGCACCGGGAAGGGTTGTGGCCCGCGCCCGATCGCATCAAGCTCGGGCGCGTGCTCGGCAACCTGCTGGGCAACGCGATCAAAGTTCACCGACCGCGGCAGCATTCGCCTTACCACGCGACGCGACGGCGGCGGCGGTGGCGATGGCGTCGATGGCAACGGACAACCGAGCGGCGGCGTGCGCCGGCGGTGACGGTATCCCACATTGCCGTCTCCGACACCGGCATCGGCATCACGCCCGACAACTGCAGTCCCACATCTTCGATGAGTTCTGGCAGCTTTCCGATCCGCAGCGCGCAGCGAGGGTTCTGGCCTGGGGCTGTCGATTTCAAAGCGGCTGATGGAGGCGATGGCGCGGACGATTCGCGGCGCACGCTGAGGTCGCCAAAGGAAGCACTTTCACAATCACGCTGCTTCGGCCGCGTCAATCGTGCCCCGCCCCGATCCGGACAATCTCACCGCGGCGAGCAATACATGAATATCCAGGAATTACGCGTCAACCAGGGAGAGGCGAGCGCAGCGAAAGCTATCCGCACTTCGTGCGCGCGTGATTCGCGAGAAGAACCTCGACGCCGGTGTTGCGTCATCGGCATCGCGTTCGGCGGACAGGCCGAGGCGATCCTCGATCAAACGTCGGCGACCGGAATTGCTCGGCGTGGACGCATACGAGCCGCCGCCCGTTGCCGCGGCGAGCAATCCGACGCGGCCGCTGCTGCCGCCGCCGCCGCTGCCCGCGTCGGTGCAGCTCAATCTGACCGCTGCCCGGAGTTTGAAAATCTCTTTCTGGTACATGATGGGCCGCCTGTCGCGAGCTTCCGGGCAGCGGCTACCTGAACCACGTCCGCGGCTCATCAAGCGCAGGCGGGCGTAGTCTTGAACGTCCGAGCTCGACTTCGTCCTGCTCGACGCCGAGCGCACCCATGCCGCCGTTTTCCAGGATTTGAATCTCTGGTTCCCCAAGCTCCGCAACGGCGGCGTGATCGGCGGACACGGTTACGGCGCGCCCGTCATCAACCGGCGTCAAGGCCGCCGTCGATGGCTTTTCGCCCCGCGCGTATCTTACTCACCGTCCACGCTGAGCCCGCCAGCGTCTGGTGGGTCGAAAAACATGTTTGACCTCCGCGCTGCCCGGCAACTGGCTGCCGCAGCGGGTCGCGGTCGCGTGGACCGGGAACACGCGCAAGATCGTCCCCGAGGTCCGAGCGCGCCCGTCGACGACGCTACGGACCGCCGCCGCCACCCGCCTCGGCGACAAACTCTTCGACGGCCCGGATGTGCCGCCTGCGAAGATGGTCGGCGACGCGCGACCGACTGCGCTTTACGCCTCGCGCACGAGCGCCACCGCCCTTCCTCGGCAATGGAACCTCTACAACGCCCACTCAAAGCTGACGCGTACGGTCGCGAAGTCCTGGCCAATCCAGTCGGCCTCAGCACCGCGCTTAGCAGACGAGCACGACGGCTACCTTCTTCTCGGCTTCGTCGCAACGATTCAGTCGCGTACTATCCCAGCCGCGTCCACCCCTTCGCCGGGCGCCTTGGAACCCGCCGATCCGCTCGACGTCTTCGCCGAGATCCGCCGCCGAGCTCCGCGAGGAGCTTCGATCTCACCGCCCGCCGACGTCAAGACATTCGTTGCGTCGGCGGTCGAGGATCGCAGCCTCTGCCAGCCGGAGCTGTCTTCATCGCCGCGACGGCGCGCGAAAGCCGAGCTCGAAAGGCAACTCGACCACACAGACACCTCGCCGTCTACATGATCAAGGCAGATCGGGCGGACGTTGAACGTGCGATGCGATCACTACTCACGCCGGTCGCCGTCGCATCCAGCTGGCCCCTGTGGCTGGAACGATCGTGACCGTCTCCATACCATCTGCCTGCCCATGAGCCTCACCCGCGATCTCAATACGCCACCGACGCCCGCGGCGCTGGAAGATTATCAGCGCAGCATTACGGCAAGGTCGGGACGGCTCACCAAGACCCACGTCGGCCGCCAACGAGTGAGGCGGTCACCGAGGCCGACCGCGCCCAGCCAGCGGTTCATCGTCGCGGGGCTGCGGAAACGGCGGTTCCAGGACGACGGCATCGTCGGCGAAGAGAGCGAGACGGGCCAGCCATCACCTTCGAATGCCACGACCCGCGCGGCGCGTAACTGGGTGATCGACCCGATCGACGGCACCAACAACTTCATCGCCGGGCCTCGGGGCGTTCATCTGCGTGTGCGATGGCTGCTGCGACGCGGGAGCGCCGGTGCTCGGCGTGGTGTACGACGTGACGACCCGCGACCTGACCTGTACCGCGCCGCCCGTGGCCAGGGGCGTGGCTGGGGACGAGGCGGCTCCGACGCCGACGCACGCCGCCCAGCGGTAGGCGTCGATGGTCATGGTCACCTGCAGCAACCTGCTTGACGCCAGCGGCGTCGATATCCCGACTGGGCGGTGTCTGCCGCGGTGCCTCGCGCGCAAACGACGTGGAAGCTGCGGATGCCTCGGCTCGGCGGCGCAGGGCAACGTGTCGCGGCGGCGTGGCGCTGGGGCGATCACAAATTGAACGGCAAATTGTGGGACGTCGCCGCCGCGGCGCTGCGCGGTGCTCGAGGCGGGGGGCGTCATGTCCGATCTGCGCGGCAATGCGATTTTCCCCTTCGATCTGGCGAACTACAACGGCATCAAAGTGCCATTCCTCGCCGCCGGCCCTTGCGCTACATCGTCCGCTTCTCGATGTAATTCTGAACCACCCGTAATAAACACCCGACATTTCCACGCCGATGAGTCTGAAGTGACGGTGCCGTTGTGCATCGAAGCGGCACGGCATACCCGGCTGTTATCGGACTGTTGGCGGAAGTGCGTTTCCAATGGGCGCTCGCATCATCAGGTTGACCTCGCGCAGCCGCTGCCGACGTTGCAGACCGCGTCCGCCGCACGCCGCGACCGGCAGCGCTGTGGATCCTCGTCAGAAGCTCGGCCCGCAGCCGGTCGGCTGGGTGCGCTTGCCGGCGATCCAGCGCTTCGGCAAGCAGATCGGTCCCGATCAACTGCTCAAGCTCGCCAACGACGCGGCTCTCGCGCACGGATCAGGCCGCCGCCCGCGCGCCCACGAGCCGATCACGCTGACGCGCGCCGTCGTTCTCGATCGTCATTGCACAGAAGCGTGCGCGCGGCGATGGTTGCGCCGAGCGGCAGCTTCAGGCATCGCGAAGATGCGGTATCCGGCGACGAACTGCAAGTAATCGTCGTCAGGGGACAACTGTATCGCCACGAGGGAGTTGCCAGAAATTCCCCTTCGTCCGCTACGCCACGAGCCGCGCGCTGGGCATCAGCTGCGCAACACCGGCTGGCAACTGGCGCGTGCGAGTCGTCGCCTTTCTCGATGACAACGCGATCGTCGATCCCGACTGGCTGAGCGCTGGCGAGCAATTACGCCGACGCGCGGGTTGGCTGCGTCACCGGCGTCGCCAGCGCCACGCGCGAGATCGAACGCCGACGCAAGAGCAGCTCGAGCTGCATCTTGCCTCCAAACACGTAAATTCCGCCGCCGCGTCTATCGGCCTGGCACGTGGAACGAAAAAGCGGTTTCCCGCTCGATGCGACGCGTTTTGGCGGGCGGCGGGTATTCGCGTGCCGCAGACGTTGGAAACCATGGGTGGGTTCGACGTGGCGGCGCGAACGCGGACGGCGGCGTGCTCGATATCTTCGCCCGCGTCCTTCGCGACGGCAGGGCGGTCGTCCATGATCCGCGCAATCATTTTCACTGCGTACCCGCACTTCGCGGGCGCTGCACGCTTTTTAACACCTTCAAGCCGCCCGCGCCCTTCACCAGTTTGTGCGCGGCACGCCTACGACCTCGAGCTTGGGAACCACGCGCGCCGCTGCTGTCGCGATGGTTCTGGCAGCGACTTCTCGCCGTGCTGCGTGGCGGGCACGGCTCGCGCGACTGGCATTGACCGAGCTGGCCGGTGGTCTGTTCGGCCTTCGTGCCTATAGCCGCGCCGTGCGCGGCGTACGCAGGGATCAGTCCACTTTCGCGAAGCGCGACGCGACGCCCGCGAGTCCGCTGCCGCGCCGTGGTCGCCGCCGCCGCCGCGCTGATCGCCGCAACCGTCGCCAACGCCACTATCGCCGCCCGGATCCCGCCCCAGCCTCTGCGGCCGCGCCTTTACCCGCCCCCGCCCCGCCCCCGCACGTGCGGCGAAGCCGAAAAACCCGCAAGCCCGCGCGGCAGAAAAGAAAGCCGCGCCGCGTGAAAATCCAGCTCGAACAGCTCGATCTCCTCGCCCCCTGGCCCACGACGCTGGCGGCGCAGGGCAGCTATTACGCGCGGTCCGCCTGCTCGTCCGCGCGGCGTGATGCCGATCGGCGACGTCTTCATGCGTCCCGTCCGCGGCCGGGTCATCACCCACGATCGCCCGCGACGCCGCATCGCGGCGGTGTGCGCGGCGGCTCGGTGAAACCCTCGGCTGCGACGAAATCCGCGACCTGGACTCGATTCTCGATCCGAACAGCCCCGAGCGGCTGCGCGAACGCCGCCTTGGCAAAATCGAACCCCCATCCACTTCATCGTCGCTCCCGCAAGTAACCGTCGCCATCATGACCCGCGGCCGCATTTGATCTGCTCGCCGCGTGCATCTGGAACCTGCGGCAGCTCGATTATGCGAATTTCGACATCCTCGTCGTCGATAGCGCCCAGCTTGATCCGGTCCCCGCGCGCGATATCGCGGGAAAAGCTCGGGGTCGGATACGTCCGATGCCTGACCGCCGCCCCGGGAAGGCCGCGCAACGCCCGCGATCGAACACGCGCGCGGCGAGTGGGTGGCCTTCATCGACGATGATTGCCGCCCGGAGCGCGTGTCAGGAGCTCGTCCGACCCGCAGTCGAGGACGCGGCTGCCGCTGCGTTTGCGGCCTGGTCCAGCGGCGCGACTGGAATCGAGCAGCGACATCGCCTTCGAGATGCACCGCGGCCTGGCATCGCTTCGACGAGATCACGCTGCGGCCGGACTTCATCACTGCGTCGCCGCGGCGTGCTGCGCCCGCTGTGGCGGCTGGGCAACGCGTCGAACCTTCTCGTCCACCGCCAGTTCGCCCGCCTCGCGGCGGATTTGATCCACAGCTCCCGTGCGCTGGCGGAAAGCCGAACTGTTCTATCGCGCGTTGCTGGACGACTACACCGTCCACACTACACGCCGCGCGCGATCGTCCATCACCACCGGAAGTGGACGCGCAGGGCGGCTGCGAAAGCACATCCGCCAAGCGGCCGCCGCCGTCGCCGCTTATCACGTCAGCGCATCGCGCGTTACGGCGACCTGCGTTCGCTGCTCGAGCTTCTGTGGCATCGTCCGCGAACGCTCGTGCAGAAACTGCGGCGGGCGACGAAGGGGAAATCAGAAGTATCCGTGGTCGCTTCTGGTGTGGAATTTGCGGGACAATCGCGGGTCCGTGGAGTACTTGGTTCAGCGGACGCGGCGTGCGTGGGCGGCGAAACGCTTAAGCCGCGAGCAACAATCATCGCAACCGCGGGGCAATCGCGTCGTCGAGCTGAAGCATCCCGCATCGCTCGCTGCATCCACCGTTCCCCCACGAATCCCACCAATCGCAGCACCTGACGTGGCCCTTGCTGACCATGACAACTGTCGATGGACGCCCGAACTTAGACGGACGTAGGCGTACATTGGCGGATACGCGACCCGCGGCAGCGCTGGTGACTTACGCGCGAAGGAGGCGAGGCGGTCAGGCAGTTTAGACCCGACCGTCGAAGCGGCGGCATCGGCAGCACAGTTTGGACGGGCGCGCCGATTCCGACCCGACGATGAGATCCGCGTTTATCGCGGGTTGAAGGGCATTTGTTCCACGTTCGTGGCAGGTTTTGAAACGCGCGCGAAATCGCGCGCGTAGTGCGTCATACCTCTACGAGATCGTCCGGCAATGGGCGCGGCTGAAGGATGTCAAGGATGCGCTTGCTCGCGTGATGACCCGCTCCGCCTCCACGTCGTGCCGTTCGTCTTCGGTGAGCCCCCTCGCACTCCATGAGCGACTCAAACGCTTCAACCGCGGCGTTCGTCCGTAAGCATGCGTAATACCGCCGAGCATCCCTCAGAGCTGGATTGTTCAGATTACACTTTTCGATGGTGTACTCTGCCGCCGGAGTGAGGTGCTTCAGTTTTTCCGGTGAAACCACCATCCACGAGTTCGTAGCCGAAATGTTCGTGCGGATCGTCTTCGCAGGGTCAACGATCGGCGTCCAGTGCCTCTTCCTCAGGCCGCGGCCAAGTCACGCCCTTTGCGGTTGCATGGTCCCAAGACGTGGCTGGAGTTCGAGTAAGCGGCAAGCGAGAGTGGCAAACTGTGGCAGCCCCTCGGGACGAAAGTACTCGACCTCGAAGACGGGTTACGCCTCCGATCCAAGCCTCGTGCACTGCGCATACGCGCAAATGCTTGGTGAAATTCCGCCGCAGAAATGGCTTGTAACGCCCCAGGTCCTTCCACTCGCGGGGTGGCACTTTACGTTCGACGCTATCCGTCGTCCCTTCAGCTCCTGGGGTGATCACCTTGTCCGCCAACCGACCAATTCGTCGGTCGGCGTCGCGATTCGCTTCTCAAGTTCCGCGACCTGCGAACGCATTGCTCGATGTCACGACTCCGTCCGCTAGTGTGCCGAGCCTCCAGCGCTCCAGTTCCCGCTGCTCTCGGCGTTCAATTCCCAGACAGCAACGCCAGCTGTCAGTTCATCTGAGCGCGTTCGACGTCTGAGAGGACAGAGCCAGCGGCCTGGTCGCAAGGCGCCCGCCACGCGTACGCCGGTGAAAGAGAAAGACGTGCAGGGCACCGTCTCCCTAAACCGATCCGGAATAGTATCGATCGAGAAGCGGACGCCCGGTGGCAGTCCTGGTCGCTGATGTCCCCTAAAGCTATTGGTAGCTCCCGCTCTGGGCCGCTGGCAGCTCATACAAGCCGCTCACTTCTGCGTCTACCCTCAGCAAGGGTCGCGTGCTCTCGTCGATCCAGCCAGTCGTGTGCGATCCCGCGAGCGAACAGGCCGCCATCTACATCTTCAGGCAGAGGCTTGTGCGCTCCTCAAGATACGCGTGCACATGCTCTACGGCTCTCCGTATCCCCGCTGGCGTCGCGCGGAACTGGAGTCCAGTCACCAGCGGCTTTAGGTTTTCCCGCTTCATGGTGTGGCTGTAGATGAACGCATTCGCGACCGGGCCATTCACCACGGCCCAAAGAGGTATTCAGCAGGTCGACACGTGGGCGCGCTTGACTATGTACCGGCTCTCAAGGAGGTCGCCCATCACTGTCAATGAGAGCCCTTCCATCGCCACGGTCAGCTCACCCGAATGTAAGTGAGAACGATCTGCGGCTGGCCGCGTACCGTACCGCCGTGCCGACGTCGGACGACGTCAGGGGGTCAAGTTCATCTTGAACAGCTCGGGAACCGTGTCGATCCGTGCCAGGCGGTCCGTCTTCGCAAAACCCTCGTATGTCTTCACGCCCTTCGGCGCGGACTCCCGCCATCCCGCAATAGGTGAACGAGTTTTCCGGGAAGCTTTTCTGCCCCTTATAAACCATGCCATGATGAAAAGTGGCGACGTCCGACAGCTTACGCAGAACCTGAGTCCACTTCCAAACGTCAGCAAAATCGGGGATCCACAAGCGGCTTTTACGGGATCCTCGGCAACGTCCGCTTGGGTAACGCTGTACTTGCTCGTCGTGTGATAGCTTCGTTGAAATGCCTTCGTGTCCGGTTCGCGAACTTTCCGGCAGTTGAACCTGGTCGCGATGAGGGCGCGAACTGCGTACCTTGCGGCCGAGGACGAGCCGCTTCGTGGTCAGCGTGCCGGAAGAATTTGTCGTTGAGCAGGCACACTTCCGGAAGTTGAAAATCGCGGAGCAGCATGTCGCGGAGTTTGGTCGCCAGGGGCTTAGGCCGTTGAAGAATCGCTTGCGGCAACACGAGTCCGATGAGTGCCCCTTCGCGAGAAGGTGCGGCAGCGCGCGATGCAGCAGTTCTGCCGCCTTGCCCGGGTGCGTTGGCGCACGCCCATCGTGGAGTATTCCGCGCGCTCGCCCGGTGAATTCCTCAAACGGCGGGTTAGAAAGGAGGATGTTGTACTTGGACGCGGCGGCTTCGAGGACCCCAGGGGTAGAACATGTCTCCTTGGCGGAGGTCCCACCCATTAGGTTAGAACGTCGCCCAGCGTCAAGTTCAATCCGTGCACCTCCGGCGCGCGATCGTCTTTGTCTAATCCGTGAAGTCGCACCTTAAGATATTCATGCGCTCCGCGTGCGGTGTCCCGGTTGGCAGGAGGAAGCGCAGCGCAGCCGCATGGCTGACGCCAAAAATGGTGCATGCCCTGCGGCTCGAATACCGATGCCGGTCATCATCGTCCAACTGCTCAACCCATGGCGCAAGTTGCCAGACCATCCAGTCGACGATGTAGGAGGGGTGCTAGTATTGCAGGATTTTGCGACGTTTCGGATCGATCAATGCGCGCTCGTATGCGTCAGCCAGCGTGTCAGATGTGATGTTGCCGACGTAACGAAATTGCTCAAATGCATCGCGCTGCAGCGCATACGGCGGCGTTCTTCCGCAATCTGCGGCGGCAGCTTCGATCCGTAGTGTTTGATACTCTGCGGAAGACGGTATCCACGTCCTGGAGGGTGAGCCGCTGAAATCACCGCAGCTCGCTTTATCAGCAAAAGCTCCGGCCAGCAAGTAAAACGTAGCCTCGAAAACCACCGACGTTGATCTGGCGCAAAGGTCCTCGATGAGCGCTCCAGATGCGTCGCAGAGTTCTTGATTGCGTCTTCGACCTTTGCAGCCAGCCACGCTGGCTCCCACTCAACTGCGGGAGCAGCCCGGCGTCGACAGAAATCATCTTGATCTTTGATGGGGCGCACGCGGCCGAGTCTTTGCTCGGAAGATCTCGGCAGGCAGGGTGATCTATTCTGCGTGAAGTAATTCGCAGCCGATCCGCCGTCACGGTCTCCGCTGGCACCGGAGCCGCGGGCGCGTCGCTGCCGCCAACGCTGCAGCGAACCATTGCAGACAAAAACCACGGGCGCTGAGGTCGTAATAAGAGCGAACCGCGTCCTCTGGATCCCGATCCGGATGATCAGTCACCGCGACACATGCTGATCGTGCGTCACGTGGCGGTTGTGCAAATCCAGCCAGGTCGACGCTTGCAGACGCTGGCGTCAAATGTAAATGGGTAATTGTCGCGCGCGCAACTCTTCGCCGTACCCCATGCGAGCAAAGTGGGCGAACTTACGGTGGTCGTCCGTTGCTGCGATGGCGGTCTCCGAGCCAGTGGCGGCTCCAAAGCGGCAGGTTGCGCCCTCAACGAACCCCTTGTGCCTTGCGGCTCGTGTCCCGCGCGCGCGACCGCACGAACTCTTCGACCGCAAGGGACACCATCTGACTGCGCGTTGGCCGCGGGCTCAAGCCGGCAGCCAACCTGTCAAGCATCGCCGCGACGTTGGCGGGCACGCGCGCGAAACAGGAACCTTAGGGCGGCTTCACAGATACAAACTAACCCGCGCGCGTATGCAACGTATACGTTTGTGCCCGCTAGACCGATAACCGTGTCTGATTAAGCCTGCTCCGAATCTGGGGTCGCCTGATTTAGCGCGCGGCTCTTGTGCACCCGTCGCCGAAATGCGCGAGAATCACCTGAGCACTAGCGTCGCCACGCCGCAAAGCCTGACCGGGGATCTGGGCAATCAACAGCGACCAGGACTTGTTGCACGTCGTGACGCGGCGGAACTTCTTCCACTTCGTTCTCAACGATCATTTTCAGTGGCTTGCCGCAGCGGGCACTCGATCAGCTCGACGCGCGAGCAGACGCAAGAAGCCGCCGGTGTGCTGCGGCGGGAGTACGGGATGCCGGGATAGCCTTCGTGCGGGGGAGCAGCTGCACAGCGCCTCGTCGCCGTCTTCAGCTCCAGCGGGCAGCCGAGCAGCTCCAGCCAGGTCAGGTTGCGGATCGTTCACGCTTGCGGATGCGCCAGACCTCGGCAGGGCATCCGCTCTTCGGATGAATCCGGCGGCTCACCAGCGTGCTCGATGACCAGGTCCGCCGCCAGCTGCGTGAACCGCCCGCTGATCGTGTGATCAGCGACGCCGGATCTGCGACTTCCCACAGCGCCGTGGCCGCGCGCGCAGGCGCTAAAATCTGCTCGCGGCGCGTCCGCTTTTTCAGCGACCTGCTGGCGGCGACGTTCAGTGCTCAGTGGAAATCACCGTCTCAGCGTCCATGTCCTTCAACTGCCGCCGTGCCGTCCGTGCCATGCGCGTACCTGCTGTCGATTTCACACCCAAGAACCGACAGCCTTCCAGGACAGCAGCGACGCGTGAGCCGATTCCGGCAACGGATCGCACACAAGAGCGCCAGCGGTGACACAGGCCACTGCCACCGCGACGCAGCAGCACCGATCGGCTTCTGACAGGGGTGTCGCAGCAGCGGAGTCCCTCGCGTGCTCCCCAGACGTCCCCGTCGACTGCGCACGGGATCGGCGGCTTCCACGCCATATTAGCAGTAAAATTACCAGCTCCCAACATGATCGGAGGTAGTAGCCGAGCCCCCACCCGCCAGTGAACCACACGATGCAGCCTTGACGTCGAGAAGCTCTCGGCCAGCACGTCGTGCATCCACGGCGACTTCAGGTCCCGAAGAGCGTTTGGCATATTGTTCGGCTTAGCGCGATTGCGCTTGGCAGGACGAAATTCTGCCAGGATTTGCGCGCTTTCGAGCTTGCCGTCGCCGCGGATGACTTTCTTTTGCCAGTCCGGTGAAGGCGATAGCTCAGCTTGCCGTACGGCAGGTCGCTGACGAACGCGTCGATCGACTCAACCGGCGGGCGCGCCCAGCATGTGCAGCGTTCTGGCGAAGCATCTCAAAGGGGCGTTGCGACCCGCAACCTCGCCGAAACGAAAACATCCAGTACTCCCGTGAATACGAACCGTCCGCGCAGACCGATGAAGTCTGCAGCCGGTCGCTCTCGGGAGCGGCTGGTGGAGACCGGGCAGGGCTGCAGCTTCCCGTCGGTCCGCCTTGTTTTTCTCGGCCGGCGTCCGTGCCGGCGCTCTTCTCTGCCACCTCACTCCCGTCCGGTAACTGGCTGGGATTATGTTTGTCGCTCACAGCCACGCCACGCCAGAATGCGGGGGTCCAATTCGTTGGGAACGGGACTCAGTAAATGCAGCATGTCGAACACCGGCTTGTTCCTGTACTTCGTCTGGGAGACCCGGCGGATTTCGCTCAGGGCCTCGTCGGTGTACGGCACATTGCGGTGACTCTGATTCGGGCTTTCCCGGCTCGTCGCGGAATGTGTAGTAGCCATTGACGTAAAGAGGAGCTTGTGCAGGTGCTTGAACTCGCGGGCCTGCGCGACCCATTTCGTCTGAGTTCCATCGCTGTCTCCGATGTTCTCCTGGAGCGACGTGCCGAAGTGCTGACCGCCGATGTACTCATCGCTGCGGCCGGGGCTGTTCTGGATCACGGCGAACGTGGACGATGCCCGCCATCTGGATGACCGGCGCGAACAGCTTGTACATCGCGATGCTGCCCAGCGGCAGGCCGTAGATGAACATCTGCGGCGCGAGAGTCGCCAGGTGCTTGCGAAAGTGAGCTGGATCATGCGTTGTGCGGCGATGTACTTCGCCTGCAACTCAGAGGCTCGTCCCGGGCCGGTCGTGAATCTCGACTACGCTCTCGACGTCCTGCATGACCAGCGCACCAGCAATACGTAGCGG
>ERZ1370068.913-contig-10835_pt1 | contig 77858 bp, 119 predicted proteins | sample MGYA00561227_ERZ1370068 | MGnify/ENA primary metagenome ERZ1370068 (study PRJEB38410, sample SAMEA6850437) | metagenome | study: Metagenomic assessment of the ecological functions of the soil: analysis of the soil microbiota associated with the... | reverse complement strand
GTATTACTTCGTTCAGTTACGTATTGCTCGGTAACTGGAGTAGCTGGTCTCTGAGCGCGACTGATCTATAGACGACATGCATGGTGAGTTTGCTGGTGTCGTCGGTGAGTTTTTCAAATTCCAGGAACTCAAGCTGAACGCCAAAAGGCGCGTTCTCCATTTCAAATGTCCGTGTGATCTTCCGGTTCGGAACAAACTCATGAATCGTTCCATTGGCCCGAAATACCACGTGGCCCTGCGGATCGCTGGTCTCAAATTGGTAACTGCCGTGCTGCTTACTTTCGAGTTTAAGGACTTTCGTTCCCATCCACTGCTCGACAATTTCGGGCTCTACGTACGCCTTGAAAAGTAATTCCAACGGCAAATCAAACTCCCTGGTAATCACTAATTCCTGTTTGCCGTCTTCGGCATTGATTTTTGTCTTTTGTCCCATTTTATTCGGCCCAATGTAGAAGCATTTGGTGTTCAAACAAGTACCAATACGATATGTAACCAAGGGAGCCATTTGATCCTTGCCGCCGCGCTATTTTTTGGCTTTGTATTTCTTCATCACGGCTTCTAACTTATTGAACCGGTCATCCCACATTTTGCGGAATGGTTCGATAAAGTCGGCTACTTCCTTCATTTTTTGGCATTGATTTGATAATAAATTTCTCTGCCGTTCTGCTCCTGTTCAAGCAATTCGCACTCGGTAAGTATTTGCAAATGTTTTGAAACTGTCGGTCTGGCGGTGTCAAAGTTTGAGGCTATCGCACCCGCGGTCATGGCCTGAGAGCTACCAGCAGAAGGATGGCCCTTCTGGTCGGGTCCGCTATGGCCTGGAAAACGTCTCGTCTTAAATTCATTGTGTAGTTACCTGGCTACGAATATACATGAAGCCATTTGACTACGCAAGTGTATCTTCGATTTCTCTCGACGCCTAGCATCTGTCCTCGAGGAAGCTGATCGGAAAGATTCGGTTATTCCCATTTTCAACCCACGTGATTTTCTAGGGACTAAGACATCAAGTAACGGACTAACCAGCGTCGGGCGCAAGAATCGAAGGACTGACCGCGGTTTTCGAGTCTCTGGCGAAGGCCGTGGTTTGGAGTGTAGAATCCCTCGCACTAAGAGGCGTTGGCCGGAATCATCCTCGGGAACTTTGGTCACGCCCCTCATCTCAACTGATTTCTAAAGGTTGCTCATATGAAGAACCCGATCCTTCTTCACCTGCACTCTGTTCCTTCCTAAGACTGGCATCATGGTGACAATTGGAAGAAGCCAATTCTAACGATACCGCCTTGCGAAAGATGGCTGACGAAGGTGCGACCGTATTTCGGCTAAATGCTGGTCAATTCAAAGATCAGCAGGACGGAACCTATTACGTGGAGTGTGAAGATACATCCAAACCCGTTGACGAAGTCATCCACAGCATTCGCCGCTTGGAAACGGATTTGCGTAGACCGCTGCTCACATATTTGGATCTTGCTGGGCCGAAATTGCGAGTTGAAGAAGTCAGGGAGGCAATGATCATCCAGAGTTCGGCGATCTGTTCGTGTCTATCTCGATCCCGTGCCGCCCGACAAGAGAGCTGCCTCTAAACAGAGTGTCTGCGTCATCTACGTTCGCGATGCCCAGCACCAACGCTTTCCGAAGAACCGGAATATCATTCGAGATGGCAGGCTGGTGGTTGATATTGAGCGGAAGGAGAAAGACAAAGAAGGCTACTATTATTGTGAGGGAACCGTAGCCACGGTGCCCTTTGACTTTAAGTGGCTTGTTAGAGACGGGAGGCGCGGCGCGAGATGTTGGATGCAACCCGGTAGGGTATCACTTTCCTGAAATCATCACGCCCTATGATCATAGGGTTATCGAATGGGCTGTTGACGTTGGCATCGATGTGTATTCCCAATCCTTCGTTTGCCACCCTATCGATGCTTTTCGTCTTCGCTGTGCCTTGGCGGAAGTTCAAAAATGGACACGACCCCAAGCTGGCGTTAGAACAAACGATCATCGGAAAAGTCGAAACGGCGCCAGCGGTGGATGTTGAGTCCGCCCATCGATATGCAAAGTACATAACTGAAAGGTCTGAACACGACGTCACTCACTGGTTTGCCTGGTACAAGTTACCGGAGGTGATTGAGTTAGGGGACGTGGCGGAGTTCAAGGATCTCAAAGAACGCTTCAAAGTATCTGAGCGAGTCTTATCTGAAGGATCCTATCGTTGCCCTCGCCGACGAAGCTCCGATGGGCTGATGGTAGCTCGCGGCGATCTGGCAGTCGAGATCGGAAGAGTTAACGTCCCGAACCCCGCAACGAACTATAGCGAACCAATGTCGGATTAGGAAGCAAAGCGGTGATTATCGCGACCGAGGTCCTGCCCCTCAATGCAGGGAGGACTGCCTTCGACGAGGGCTGAGATTGAGCACATCAATACCGCCGCCGTTTTCCAGGAGGCCGACATAATCATGCTCGGAGGTGAAGTAGCATCTTCAGCGGAAGGATTCACCCCGCCCAGGTCGTGCGTGAATTAAGAGAGGCAATTGACGCGCCGAAGATGCCAGAAGAACGAAAGATGAAGAGCGGAATTTCGAAGAACGGCAGATTGAGATGGGAGATGTCCTGACCAAGAATGGTCTTGGCAGCACAAGCACGATCAGAAGAATCGTGCGGATATTGAAGAGAAACTATCGATGGGGGCAAGGGCGTTACAGCGCCGCCCGGACCAAGAAGATCTCCGGCGATCTTCGCCAGCGTGACTACCGGTACCACGGCCAGGTATATCAGCCGACTTCAGTCCGCGGCAACCGATAATAGCCATAACCAGCAGACCATCGGTGGCGCGATTTCTGCTCCTTTATCAAGGGAGTCTATCCGGTTACGATTCAGAGAGATTTCGACCATACGGTGGAGTCGCTGGTTGATATTTTGCCTCGATTGTCACGGCAATTTTTACCGTGATAAGACGTGGCCATCAGAGAGTGTTGTCTGTCCGGCGTTACTTAGAATCGAAAGCGCAGAGAGAGCATCTTCTTCCAGAAACAAAGGTGAAACGAAGTCGCTGAGGCCCAATACACTTTTGGAAATAACCTTGCCAGAGCATCCGGACGAAGTTGAGGAGACTGGAGTGGAAGTATCTCTTGTCGAAGCAGAACCACTCACGATTGCGAACAATCTTATTGAGTCGTTACCAATCGGCGCGCGAAGTAACCCAGCAAAACGCTTACTTCACCGATAGCGACCAGTCGTCTCAGTCAGAAGAGAATCTCGCTGCGCCTTAGATTGAGAGGTGTCGCCCGAAGCAAAAAGCGGAGCAAAAGGAGAAAGTTCTTTGACGTGGAAGGGGCCTGACCAAGGAGGGCCAAGTGGTTTGGGAAACAGCGGTTTTGCAATGCGCCCCGAGGCGGAATATGAGCGTTACTCAGGCGTATCAGGCCTGGAGGAAGGAACGGCCAATTGAAACGCCTTTCCACAGCTTCTCAATTCGGGACCTGCCTGAGTTCTGGCGTGAATAATCTGGGAGCGGTCTGAAGCATATGGTGTCGAGCCGCCTCAAGACGCCGAGGCGCTCGGAGACTTTAAACCAATTGGCTATCTACAGACGGCACGGGCTGTTCGCTGTTACCAAGAGCGGCGTTAGCCTGGAGTTGGACCGCTGGCAGGCCACTTCTCCAAATGAAATTCCGAGTGGTTTCCCGACGGACTTTTCGAAGAACGATACGAACTGGAAGTCGAGGACCGGCCTGAGAACGGAGAGAAGGTTGATGAAGTAATTCACGATCTCTTCGCCGGCCTCGATATACCAATTATTCAAGGTGAATCGCCTAAGGTACTCTTTGCTTTGCTTCGCTCAGGGAGCGATAGCGCCCGGAGAGGCGTCAGATGAAATTCGCAAAATAAATGAGTCCGATTATCAGATAAAAAACAAGCCAAGCCATCTCGATGGATGCGACGCGTGTGAGGTTTTCACCAAAAACGTGATTTAGCCCGCTCTGTGAGTCACGCAGCTAGCGAAACCGAAAACAAACCCCTGCCTTGACTCTCGTCTCGCTCCGCAATATTGTGGCGTCGCCGCATTGCAGAAAAAGGCACTCGCTCACAAAAACTAAAAGAGAACGTTCCGCGTTCGCTGCTTCAAAAGACCGCTTCTCGTAGGAGGTACGACGATGATGACCAAGCTTCTTCGTTCCAGCTCACTGGTGTTGTTGCTTCTGCTTTCGCTTTCGCGTTCGGCGCATTCGCTCAGTCCAGGAAAGGTGCTGCCGACAAAGGCACGCTCAGCAAAGAGACTTTCATGGACATGGAGAGCGTCAGCAATCCGGCCATCTCTCCTGACGGCACGACAAATCGTTTTCACTCGATCCTGGGTTGATAAAGTCAAAGATGAGCGCGTGAGTAACCTCTGGATCGTCGATAGCGACGGCTCTCGGACGCGCGAGCTGCACCAGCGGAACCTGGCGCGATAGTCAGCCGGTTTGGTCACCCGACGGCAAGCGCATCGCTTTTCTGTCAGACCGCGACGGCACCAATCAGTTGCACGTCCTCTGGGTGGACACGCGCGAGGCCGCGCAACTTACTCATCTCGAACAGGCGCCGGCGGGAATCAACTGGTCGCCTGACGGCAAATCAATCGCCTTCACTGCTTTTGAAGCCGACAACGATCCGATCCTCGCGGTCAAGCTGCCCGAGCGTCCGAAAAATGCGCAGTGGGCCAAACCTGCCGTGATCGTCAACCGGCTGGCCTGGGCCGCTGATGGCAGAGGGCCTCTGCCGCAGGGCTTCACCCAGGTGTACACGATCGACTCGGTCCTCGGAGGCACGCCGCGCCAGATCACCACGGGAAAATACAACCACAACGCGACCTGAATGGGCGGCCGACGGAAGAACGATCTATGTGTCCTCGATTCGCAAGCCGGATGCTGAATACCTGCGCGGTGACAGCGAGATCTATGCGATCGATTTGAAGACTCTCGAGGTCAAGGCTCTGACCAGCCGCGTCGGTCCCGACGGAAACCCGCAAGTCTCGCCCGATGGCCGCTGGATCGCCTATACCGGATATGACGAGCAGAAGTTTACCAATCACGTGGCCAGTCTCTACCTGATGGACAGCACGGGTGGGAGCAAAAACTTGTGGGTCGGCAAGCTGCCAAGTTCTCCGACCGACGTGCGCTGGGCCCCGGATGGGACCGGCGTTTACTACGACATGGAGGAGAAGGGTTCGTCGCACATCTATTTCATCTCGGTTGACGGAAAGACCCGTCAGATAACTCAGGGCACCGGAGTCATCGATGCTTACTCGATGGCGAACAACGGACAGATTGCCGGAGTTCGGACCAGCTTCAAAGAGCCCGGCACGCTGGTAACCTTCAACGTGAAGGATCCAATGAACGTGAAGAAGCTGGTCGATGTTAACGAGGACGTTCTGGCCGGCGTCAGGATGGGCGATGCCGAAGAGCTCTGGGTCACCTCGAAGGACGGGTTGAAGGTACAAGGGTGGCTGATCAAGCCAGTCGATTTCGATCCGGCAAAGAAGTACCCGATGGTCCTATGGATTCACGGCGGACCCTGGTCGATGTACTCGGTGGCCTTCAGTTGGGCGTTCCAGAACTTCGCGGCGAATGGTTACGGAGTTTTGTTTATGAATCCGCGCGGCTCGACCGGCTACGGCCAGGACTTCGTCAACGGGATTCAGTATTCGTATCCGGGCAAGGACTACGACGATTTGATGGCCGGCGTTGACGCCTCGATCGCGAAAGGGTGGATCGACGATAAGAACCTGTTCGTGTGCGGCGGCAGCGGCGGCGGCGTGCTGACCGCCTGGATAGTGGGCCACACCGATCGGTTTGCGGCTGCCGTTTCGATGCGACCGGTGATCAACTGGCACTCGTTTGTCGGGAATACGGATGGCCCGAACTGGTACTACCAGTTCGACAAGTATCCCTGGGAAGATCCGATGCAGTACGCGGTGCGCTCGCCTCTGCACTACGTGGCCAACGTAAAGACACCGACGATGGTGATGACCGGCGAAGCGGACTTGCGGACACCTATCCGACAGAGCGAAGAGTTCTACCGCGCTTTGAAGATGCTGAAGAAAGAGACACTGCTGGTGCGGATGCCGGACGAGTATCACGGCTGGCGGCGTCCTTCGCACCAGTTGCTGCAGCAGCTCTATCTCATGGCCTGGTTCGAGAAGTACAGCAACAAGAACAAGGGTGTTCCGACGGATACGAACACGTCACAGAAGTAGGTAAGCGCTCCAACATTCTGAAGGAGGTAGGAGAACATGAGCTGCAATTGACGACAAATACCTTGCGATGGGGGCCCCGGGGGTTTTCTGGGGCAGCTCCTGTAGATGCAGGCGCTGGCACCGCAGAGATGCCCACAGCGAGTCGTGGCCGCTGCAGAGATTTCGAGCGGTGGTTCCATCTATTGGAAACCTGCAGACAGGGGGCTCACGAAGTACACGGTGAGATACGAATAAAATGGGCACAACTGGGCGGAGTGGGAGGCTTCTTGGGCTTTCCCGTGACTGATGAGTTGGGAACGCCGGATGGGCGCGGACGGTTCAACCATTTCGAGGGCGGTTCCATCTACTGGACGCCACAGACGCATGCCCATGAAGTGCATGGTGCCATCAGGGACAAGTGGGCGAGCATGGGTTGGGAACGTAGCCGATTGGGTTATCCGATCGGTGATGAAAAAGGACCTCCGATGGACGCGGGCGCTTCAGTGACTTCGAGGGTGGCAGGATTCTCTGGACACCTGAGCGGGTGCTGACGTTCAATCCCGCATCGATTGAATTCAGTTGGTGAATGCGCGGGAGTATGAGAGATAACCGTTTTGGGAAAGAAGCAGACTTGGTGTCAGTCTTGCGTTTTGCGATTCCGGAATCGCGAGAATCGCAGGCCTGACCCCCGGTTTCGTTTGTAGTTATGCGGCCTCGGGGCCTCGCTTCATGCCGCATACTGGCAGGTCGACCACCTCACCGCTCCAAGCGGACACTTCATGAGCTAACTGAACCAGACATATTATGTCTAACGATAGTTTGATGAATGACTCTTGACATTAGCTTAGGCAACCACTATTTTGATCGGCGCGCCACTCCAGCCTTTCTTGCTGACATTGAGATTAACTTTCAACGTAGCGTTTACTCGCTTCAGCCTTACCTAGAAGGGAGCAGATGTGTCCAAACCACCCGCTCGGTCCGATTCAAACGCTAAGTTAGAACCGACTCGCGTGAGTGCGAAGGCGAAGAAAGCTCAGATTAAGGAATCGCCAGAGACGACGAGTGCCTCCCCGCCTTGGGTGGCCATTGTCGGGTTCATTGTCGGAGGTATCTTTCTCGGTTTAGCGGTGCTCTTCTTTATGGGCTTGGTAGTGGCCAGCATCGTGGGATTTCCAGTGCCGGATAACGCGAGGTACCTGATCTGCATCGTGCTGGCATTGACGGCAAGTATGGGTAGCGGTTTCCTGGGCGGATCAGCTGCGGCCTCGGGACAGCTTAACGTGTCGAGACTGTCACCTTTCAAGTTTGGAGTCACCGGTGGAGTCGCAGTTTTCGTAATCACATTGATACTCTGCCATACTCTTTACAATCCGCCGACGCCATCAGGCCCGCGTGCTCCGGAGATCACCAAAGTCGATCCTGGTACCGCTGGTGATACGCTTAAACGTACTTGTTGAACTTTCACCTGTGAACCTGTCGCCTGGAGGACAAACTGTACGCTGCGATTGCAACTGACAAGGAGTTCCAACACCCGGAAGAGAAATTGGTTGACTTCTGCAGGGGTAAGTCTTCTTGCTTGATTTCATTTTCCAAACACCAGGAACTAGAATTGTGGCTCAGGTTTGTTGTCAAAACTCCTGAAGGCCAGATTGCCGCAGTGAGCAAAGGCCCCATGTCATTCAAGATCCCTAAGTGATGTGATTATGCGTTTTGCACTATTTCTCTTTCTTGCCATACTTAGCATTGGAGTGAGAACCGCAAAGGCGCAACAAGTTTTGTTGTGACAGGACGGCTAGAGTTATCTAATGGTTCTCCTGGTGGCTACCTGGTGGAAGTTTACGTCGACACGCGTCTCATTAAAGCAGACAAAACTAATACTGACGGTAGCTATACGATATCGGAACCAAAAACTGGAATCGATCCCGATTTACTCAGATTTAGTAGCGTAGTATGCCGCCAAGACAGCAAATATGCGCATAGCCCAGTGGATTTTCAAAGAAACGACTCGGTTTATGTGGCGAATGTTCCACACCTCAAACTACTATCTACCACCGAGTTGAAATATACGCCCGAAAAGGCGAGGGAAACTATTCAAGTTCTGGTGACCGTCGAAGCTGTTCTGTTCAGAGCCGGTCAAATCGGCACCGCCCAAATAAATGCAGCAGGACTAACAGACGCGGTCAGGGTCTTAAGAAACACCGGTTTGAATCCGCAGGCGAAGAGGCGCTTCGTTGACAATCTTGTGCTTGATCCAAGTCTGCCCAAGGAGAGTTTGGACCTATTTCGCATTTATCTTGCGCGCTAATGTCTTAAAGTCGAAGGTCACTGGCGGCAGGCCTGGAATCCTCATTCTGCGCTGTGATAGTAGCTCTCGAGGCTCGCGACGGGCCTCCTCATCCCAGCATTTTCGCGCACCTTGAATTGCAGAATTGGAGGCCTGACCCGGTTTTGGTTCCGCCACCTCAGCGCCCGCTACGCTACAAACTCATAACCGTGGCCGCGCATGGTGAGAAAGTGCGGCGGCTCCTTCGCGTCTTCTTCCAGCTTCTGCCGCAATAAGCCCACGTGAACGTCAACGGTGCGGGTCAGCATTCCGGTTTCATAGCCCCAAACCTCTCGCAGCAGTTCTTCGCGCGACAGCGTGGCGCCGCGTTGGCGATAAAGTAACGCAGCAGTTGAAACTCTCACGCGGAGAGTTCGACCGGCTTACCGTTGCTAAGCACCGAATATTGCTTGACACTCGGTGAGCGGTTGCATAATTATTGCCCTGCTGGCCACGGACATTCCCCAGCAACTCGGTGGCGCTTATCCATTAGCGACAACGAGCGGCTATCCGGTTGCACCCTGAAATCGCGCTGAAAGGCGATGCAATTGCCGACGTTGCATTACCCAAAATAAGAAGAATCGATTGAGGTTTTAGCCATGAAACGAACGATCAAATTACTGGCGCTGGCTGCCGCCATGGCGGTCTTCGCGGTGTCCACGGAGGCACAGAAGCAAGAGTGCACCGAGGAAAACAAAAACGCCTGGTACAAGACCTTTACGATAACCGCAAAGGCGCTGAAGAGCAGCAGAAAACGGCTTACGACGACAGCGAACATATATATCGAATCCTGCCCTGACGATCCAAATGACGCCCAGTTGAAGCCCCTGAAGAAGTTTGTCGCTGCCTACAAAGTGATGCTTGACCAGAGGAAAGCCGCCGAAGACTTTAAAAGGCCATTGACAACAAGAATTACGCAGAGCAGATGCGTTCTGGCAAGCAGCTTCTCGCAACTGAGCCTGACAATGTCGATGTCAACGTGATTCTTGGCATGGCGGGGTTAGCGAGATGCCAAACTCTTGAATGAGTCGGCGCAGTATGCGAAGAAGGCGATGAGCTTGCTTGAGTCCGGCAAATCAACGAAGGTCTCAGTAACGATCAGGCGTTGGCTTATCTGAACTGGACGGTGGCTAAATCGAAGTTGGCGAGCGCGCCGGCCGATGCTCATCACTGATCTGTTGAAAGTGGCGAAGCTCGAGAGTGAGGTCAAGAAGAAGCCTGAGCTCTACCTGGATCTCGCGGCGGCTTACGAGAGTGGTCCGCGGGCAAAGTTGAGCGAGGAGTACACTGCCTCACTGAAACCGGACAAGACGGAGACTGATCAGAGCAAGGTTATTCTCGCGAACCTAAACGGAGTCATCGACAATCAGATCGACGCCGAGGCTCGCGCGGCGGCTTTGACGACGGATGCGGGCAAGAAGAAGGAAATAGTCACTGAACTCACATCGCTGTACAAGTACCGTAACAAGACGGCGACCGACGCGAACGTGACCGAACTCGTGGCGAGCCGTTCTTTCCAAGCCGATTCCGGATATGCCGGCGCCCATCACTTCGTTGCCCACGCCGGCTCCATCTTCCACGTCGGCCACGATTGGCGGTGCGAATCAAGCGCCGACAAATCCTTCGACTAATGCCGGTAAGCCTGCGGGCAATAACACGACCACGAATACATCGAATCCAGGACCTTCCAAGACCGGTAACGTAACCGGCACAGCGACGCCAAGCGGCACGGCCAAGCCAGTTTCGAGTCCTTCTCCGAAGAAACCCCGGTTGAGATATCGCCGCGCTTAACAGCCGCACTAGCGGCGCGCTCATCGCATCAACGCCGAATGTGATTGCCGCTCGTGGCTAAGCTCACTATTGTCCCTCGTTTGGATCGGTGATATACAAACCGCTCCCCTTCCACAACTGATATCGGAGCCGCACCTGTCCGCTCGGATGGTGGACATGCAGGCTGCTGATGCGCGGTACTAGTTTGGGTCGTAGGTGCTTTGACTGTGCCTTTCGACACATCGGGCGGCTGAGCCGTGTTGGCGCGGCATAGGAGAAGGTAGATATGGCTATCCCAGCTCTCTTTTGGCGAAGTGTCAACCTTGCCAGCGAGGCAATCGAGTCTGACAACGACGTGTGGGGTGTGATAAAGCAGCAGATGGAAGCGGTTGGTCTCTCGAGTGTGAAGAAGAACCCCTCTGATGTGAACGGGCATACACAGGACACGATCGTGGCCACGACGTTCGCGAAGCTCGGCCATAAGAGCTACATGCTGTTCATAATGGCCGCGGGCGACCACGCGAAAACGCTCTGCGATCAGTTGGGTAACAAGTTGGAGAAAGTAAAGTTTCTGTAGGCCGCAGGCCGTTTTCGGACTACCTTAGACTGGACTTTATTTGGAGGCTGCGAATCTCACTCCTAAACCTGAGCGAGCCACCGGCTAAATCAGTGCTTAGGCGCCCGCCTCAGATTCGTCATTCGAACTGGGAAACATATCTCTCAGCACAGCGCGCATCTTCACGTGGCCATAGAGGACTTCCAGATAACAACGAAATTGGTGCATTAAATCCCTCGAGTCGCCGTTGGTTTCGATGGAAGTTATCAGCGCCAGTGCCAGACGTTCATATCCGCGCCAGTCACGGTACATCAGATACTGCATACTTCCGTCACGAAATTTTAGCGCGTGCTGCACCACCGCATGCAGCATGTCAGGCGTAGGGTCCGCTTCGGCTTGTCGCACGACTCGCATCAAGGCCGCCAGGTCACTGCACAAAAGCAGCGATTGTCTGAGTCGCTCTTCGAAATCGTCGAAAATGTGGATTGGATCGAGTGTCGGGTTGAAAACCTGCAGCAAGGTGATCAGCGATTGTTGAAAGCAATTAGATAACAAACCGTGGGTATGAAGAATCTTGCCATAAACCACTGGTGTCGATTGCTCTTTGATCTCACCTATTAACTCCCGCTCGAAAACTCTCTTTAGGTCGTGAGAGATGCCGTAACTGATTCCGTCGAGCACCTCCTGCAACCTTTCGCTGATTCCGGGAGTATTCATAGCTTTGGTTTCAACGTACTCGAGCAGGCACCGAATCTCGAAATGCAGGACGTCGAGGATGGAAAGGTTCTCCATCAGTGTGTCGAGTTTATTCAGATTGCTCCCAATCAGATTGAGCCTGCTAAACACTCTTAAGATTTCATCAGAGATGGTTTGTGCCAGTCCCAGCGTCACCGGATCGTCGATCCGATCCAGCGCCGCGTTAATCTCCTTTTCCAGCCGGTCTTTTTGCTCGTCAGCGCGAGTCCTGACAGGGAGAGTTTCATCGCTCTGCTCCATCAGTCGCAGCAGCAGCAAATCCTCGGGAGTCGATATTGTGGGGGTAAACATTTAGAAGGCTTGGGGGCAAACAGTTGGCCGGCCCTAACCTGCAAGGCTCAGTCGAAATGTGTTTGGAGCTGCCAGCGGATAAGACTGCGGTTGCTCAGAAAGTCGAATTACAAAACTTGAGGAACCAAGCGACGGGTCCTTCGCCTTTTGGTGTGTTTGCGGCGCCTAAACAACCGCCATGTCGAGATACATTTTAAGTCCTAAAGCCAGAGCGTACAACCTTTTTCCTCGCGGTATTTTGGTGTTTTTGAGCAGAAAACATGACAGAATGTCCGAACCGAACATGACAGAATGTCCGGAACCGCCAAAGGCGCGCCAGCAACATGCATACTCGAGGTTACGCCGGCGATCCCGAGGGCTGGCTCCGAGGCTGCGTCGAAGTCTGGATCGCCGGGCTAGCCAGAATCTTTTCAAGACTCCCCACAGTTTCCACTAATCGCACCGCGAGACGTGGTTTTGGTCGCGTTACGTCGCCAGGCGTTAAATGGTTGTGGTTGAGGATATTTGGAGGCGGCGATCGGAATCGAACCGATGAATAAAGGTTTTGCAGACCTCTGCCTTACCACTTGGCTACGCCGCCGTTAAGCATGAAGAAGCGGAAGGATGAAGATGTTCAGTTTTAAGTTTGCAGTCTTCAGCCGTACAACCGCGTCTAGCGGCTGCAACACTGAAAACCAAAACTGAAAACCGATTCTTCATTCTTCCGCCCGGTGTCCTTTGAATTGGAGCGGGAGACGAGATTTGAACTCGCGACCCTCGCCTTGGCAAGGCGATGCTCTACCACTGAGCTACTCCCGCTTTTCAAAGAAATTTGATTCTAATGATTAGAGATGGGATGTCAAGCGAGTGTCAGAAGCCCGACGCGTCAGGGAGGGCAACTTTAGCCTTTACGAGCCCTTGCTGGCACGCGGGCTTCTGACACAGTTGCAGGCCCCGGAGGCCTGCGTACTTATTGAGGCAGAGGCGTTTTCAGGACTCCCGCGATGTATTCGGCCAGGCCGATGTCGGCACCATCGTGACGGAACTTGTAAAAGTTCGTCAGCTGGGTCATCCATTGATTTTTGGCGCCCTGCTGCTGCGGATCGTTTCCGGCCAGCGCGACCGCGCGCGCATAAGCGTCAATCATCTTGTCCACGACCTTGTTGATGCTCTCGAGGGCCGCTTTGCTCTCGGGACTCTCAGGCTGGTCGGCAAAGCGTTTGCTGAAATCATCCGACAGACGCTTGTACGGGCCATTCTGATAAGCGACCGCCAGATAGAAGTATGTCGACGTGGCGGACTTGCGGTCGCTGTCGATCTGCGCTGCCTTGATGAAGCTGGCGATCGAGGATTCGGGCTTCGGCTTCAAATAATAAAAACCAACCGCATAGTACAGAGAGGCGAGCACGTCTTCCTTATTCTTGAACGGCACCCAGGTGTCCGGGGCCTTGCCCGATTCAATCAGCTGAATCGCTTTCTGCGCATAATTGGCGGCGTCGTTGTTGAAAGCCTCGTTGCGCGCTTCGGTGCTGGCGATCACGCCTTCGTAACCCAGCGCGATCAGGACCTTCACGTTGTCAGGATCGTCGGCCAGCACCTGTTTGGCCATGCCGTAGGCTTTGGCGAAATCCTTCTGCGTAAAGCTGCCGAGCAGCTGCTGCTCTCGATCTGCTTTCTCGGCTGCCAGCCGCCGCGCCTTTTCATCTGCTTCGTACGCTGCGATCCAGGCCTTCAGGTAGCGCGTGTATTGATCGTCTTCCTTGCTGTAACGCGCCATGTAATCCTTCGCCGCCTGATAAGCGGCTACGGGATTGCGTTCGTACGTATCCATAGAACTTTTTGTAGGTCGTGACTTTGAATTCGTCGTCAGTCTCCTGCACGACCGTGCCCTGGCGTGGCTGGGCGCGCAAAGTTGAGGCAGAAAGAGCGAGTGCTAAGCCAAAGAGAAGAGCGAAAAATACGCGGTGTTTCATTAAGTATTGAAAGCCTCCTAAAACTAATCGCAGCCTTGGATGCGGATATTAAGGAAAACGTCTAATCCGGTGGTAATTTTAGCAGACATTAAGGGCTGGTGTCAGAGGCTTGGGTAGAATGATGGGCCTATTTTTCGTTGCGTGAGGTGAGCGACCCCAGCAAACTGGCGTCATCAGGGCGAGACGCCTGTTCAGCCGATTGACTCATTTGATTCATTGGCTCAATGAATCAATGACTCAATGAACAAATGAATCAGGCGTGAACTTCTTCTGAAACTGCTGCCGGCAGGTCGACAATCTCCCAGGCTGCACGATTTCGCAGCAGCGAAGACATCAGCGCGGCGTGCAAAGGTGGCCGCTGCGCTCGGCACGCACGCGGCCGAGGATGGTCATGCCCAGCAGCGCCAAATCACCGACAATATCCAGAATCTTATGACGCACGAACTCGTCCGCGAACCGCAATCCGGTTTCATTCAGCATGCCATGCCGCGTGAGCACGATCGCGTTGTCCAACGAGCCGCCGCGTATCAAATTAGCTTTTCTTAAAGCTTCGACTTCCTCAATAAATCCAAACGTGCGGGCTGAGGCAATGTCCCGGGCAAACGACCCGTTATCCAGGGTTAGAAACCGGTGCTGCACTCCGATGAACGGGTGCGGAAAATCGATAGTGCAGTCGATCTCATAGTTGTCGGCAGGCTCGATCGTGATGCTGCGGTTTCCGTTCACCGCGGACACCTTCTCGCGCACCAGCAGCGCGCGGCGGGCCAAAGGCTGTTCCACGACCCCGGCGCGTTCGATCATTTCCGCGAAGGCTTCGGAAGAGCCGTCCATGATGGGCACTTCCAGGTTGTCGACTTCAACATAAGCATTGTCGATATTGCAGCCACGCAGGGCCGCCAGCAGGTGCTCAACGGTTGAGAGCATGACGCCCGTGCGCATCAACGTGGTCGCATAACTGCAATGGGCCACCGACTCAACCGTCGCGGGAATCTCGAAGCCGCCCAAATCTGTCCGGCGAAAAACGTAACCAGTGTCAGGGGCGCCGGCGTCAGCCGAACATTCACCGGAACCGCCGTGTGCAATCCAATGCCGCTCGCTTCAACGGGACTCGCTAAGGTGGTTTGCCTCGCGCGTGAAGGCTTCATTTATCAATTCCTTTTTGATCGAACGATCTAAGAGAGCGCCAGTTATTGAGCAAGCTATGTTCCCCGGCAAGACCTCAACAAAAGATAGTCGTTGACGCTGATGACTGTGGCATTTTGGCTACGATCAGAATCAGCCTCGATGTAAACGCGCCACGGGAGGTCGCCAAAATTTTCTCGCGAGGAGCGCTTGCGTTACTCAAAGGCCCTCCCTATGATCACAAAGACAATGCCAACAACAACGTCCTCTCGATGGGACTAAGGCGGCTGATCGAGTCTTTCTCATCGACTCAATGTCGCACATCTTCCGCGCTTTTTGCGCCTCTGGCGAATCGCGCCGCGCCCCTGATGACCACGAAAGGCCAGGTCACCCAGGCCGTCTACATTTTCACCAACATGCTGCGGAAGCTTTTACAGGACGAACAGCCAAAATATATCGCGGCGATTTTCGAATCGAAAGAGAAGACCTTCCGTCACGAAACCTTTACCGAGTACAAAGCCAACCGCGAGCAAATGCCCGAGGATCTGGCTTCACAGCTGCCATACATCAAACGTCTCTGCGAAGCCTACAACATTCCCATGATCAGCGTGACTGGTTATGAAGCGGACGACGTGATTGGCACGTTGGCGGTGCAGGCCGCAAATAAAGGATTGCAGGCGGTGATCGTTTCCAATGACAAGGACATGTGCCAAATGGTGCGCGATCCGCTGGTCGTTTGCATGCGACAGAATTCGCAGGTGGTCAAGAGAAAGGAACCGGTGCCGCCGATTGAATGGTGCAACGAGGCCTGGGTGGAAAAGAAATTCGGCGTACCGGCAAACAAGCTGGTTGACCTTCTCGGTCTGATGGGCGATCTCGATCGATAACATTCCCGGCGCTCCCGGGGTTGGCCCCAAAGGCGCGGCGCAAATCGTCCACGATTTTGGCTCGATTGAAAATGCGCTTGCTCACTGGGAAGACATCAAGAACAAACGATATCGCGAATCTCTGCGTGATAATGCAGAGCTGATCCGCAAATCGCGCGAGTTGGCGGAAATCAAGACCGACATCGCCATAGAATTGGATCTTGATCAGTTGCAGGCGCGGCCGCCGGATCGCGCCGCGGCTTATGAACTGTTCCGCGAACTGGAATTCGCAAACCTCTCCAGCGAATTTGCGGATGCGGCGAAAGTGTCTGTCAGCAGCGTCGAGCTGCGGTATTCGATCATCAAGGACAAGCACGCGCTTGAATCACTCGTCGCACAGCTTTGGCAGGCAGAAAACATCGGCATCGCCCTGGCGAATTCTTCCGCGCCGGGCGCGGGACAGCAGCAGAGCCCGCGTGACGAGCACGGGGCGCGAGGCATAGCCCTTTCGGCGGCAGCCGGCACGTCAGCGTTCGTGGATCTTGAGAACTTTGCTGACGGGCCGGACGCGGCAATCAATTCTCTGAAGGAATTGATGAGCAATGGCCTGTTGGAAAAATCCGTGCACGATCTAAAACGGGCGACGGCATTGCTAACTCCACTCGGAATCGAATTGGGCGGCCTTGCAGATGACACGCTGATCGCGGCGTACATCCTGGATCCGACGCGCAGCAAGTACGAGTTGCGTGACCTGGCCCACGAAACCCTGAACCTGGAAAGCGGCGGCCCACCGTACGAAGGCTGGAATGAAGCGGCCTGGCAAGCAGCCGAGGTTGCCGACCTGACGGCTCAGGTGGCGCCCGTCCTGCGCGCGCGCATCGATGAAAAAGATCTCGACAACATCTATCGCGAAATAGAATTGCCGCTGGCGCCTTTGCTTTATCGGATGGAGCGCGCGGGCATTCGATGTGGACACGGAAGTGCTGGGCGAGCTTTCACGTCATCTCGGCGAAGAGCTGGAAAAACTCACGAGCAATATCTGCCAACTCGCGGGCCGGGAATTCAATATCAATTCTCCCAAACAGGTGGGCGAGTGTTTTGAGGCGCTCAATATCGTTTCCGGCCGCAAGACTTCGACCGGCCGCGTATCAACCAGCAAGGCCGTTTTGGAAGAGTTAGCCCTGACTCACGAGCTGCCCCGGCTCATCATCGAGTATCGCGAGCTGGAAAAGCTGAAGAGCGTTTATACCGACGCGCTGCCGCATCAGGTCGCGGCCGATGGACGCATTCATGGTCAGCTGAATCAAACCGTGGCGGCGACCGGACGACTGTCGGCCAGCGATCCGAATTTGCAGAACATCCCGATCCGCACAGAACTCGGGCGGCGAATTCGACGGGCCTTTGTGGCTGAGCCGGGCAATAAACTGATCTCAGCGGACTACTCGCAACTGGAATTGCGGCTGCTGGCGCATATCACGCGCGACGAGGTGATGCTGGACGCTTTTCAAAAAGGCGACGACATTCACAATCGAACTTCTCGTCTGGTCTTTAAAGCGGAAAGCGATGCCGAACTAAAAGAGGCCCGGCGTTTCTCAAAGATCGTGAACTTCGCGATCGCGTATGCGATCGAGCCCTGGGGATTGTCACAGCGGGTTGGTATCAGTCGGCAGGAAGCGCGCAAAGTGATCGACGACTATTACGATACTTACAAAGGCGTGCGCCGGTACATGGACGAGATTCCGGTCCAGGCGCGCGAGCATGGTTACGTGCGATCGCTCTACGGCAGGATTCGACCCGCTGGCCGGCATCAACGATCGCAACGCCAATATTAGAAAGGCCGCCGAGCGCGAGGCGATCAATATGCCGATCCAGGGGACGGCGAGCGACATCGTGAAGATCGCCATGCTGCGCGCGGACGAGGCTTTTCGCCGGGAGAAGCTGGATGCGCGAATGCTGATGCAGGTCCACGATGAACTGCTAATCGAGTGTCCGGCCGGCGCGGCGGAAAGAGTAGCGCAGACCCTGAAGCGAGAGATGGAGAACGCGGTCGAGCTCGATGTGCCGCTGGTAGCTGACACCGGGATCGGCGACAATTGGATGGATGCTAAGAAACAGTAGGGAATTGCAAAGTGAGAATTGCAAATTGAGGCAAAGAGGGCAGACGCCTGATCGGAAAGGCTGAACGGACAGGGAAGTCACGCATGTACACAACAATTTGCACTTTGCAATTTTACAGTTTTCACTTTGCAATGTTCTTTCACTTCACGATAATCGACTACAGCTAATGGCGTCGAATCCCAATCAACCAACCAGAAGGTCAGGTCGTCTATCGCCGCATTGCTCCGGCAGCGCCCGCGCGAGGCGGTGGCCCAAAGGAGCCACGGCTGGATCCGGCCCTGGCGCCGCTGGTTGCAGGTTTTGCCCTGCTGCTGCTGCTGATTTTGGTGCTCGGCAATCTGAGCATTCGGAGAATTGAAGACACCAGCAGCCAGGCTCTGGTCCTCGGAGAATCGTTTGGGGCCCGCAACAAAATTCTGCTCGAGCTACGCGTTGCGCTCACCCGGCTGGACAATGAGGCGCGCGATCGCATGAGTGCCGAAGCGCGTCGTGAGATTCGGCCGCCATTCGATTTACGCCTCGACACCGCTCGCAATCACGTCGCGGATATCGTGCCCCAGCTCGATCATTTACCCTTGTCCCAATTGCCGAAGTGGCGCAAGTTTCGCGACGACCTGGCGGCTTATGTCGAACTTACCAAAGACAAAGACCGCTACGTGCGGGACGGCTATACGAAATTTCGGGATGTCGATCTCGAACTGAATGAGATCGTCGCCGACCAGGCCATTGAGCAGACCCAGATATTTCAACGCGCTGAAGTTCTGCAACGTATCCGCTACCCGGACCATTCGTTTGTGGAATTTGTTCGCCCTGCTCGCGGGATTAGCGGTGGCCGTGGCTACGACCTGGCAGGTGCAGCGCCGCTTTCGCCAGACGCGTCAAAGCACCGAAGCCGCCCGGCGCGAACGCGAATTCAGCAACCAAATGCTCGAAGGCATGGTCAGCGCCATCGCGGCCGTCGATCGCCAGGATCGAATTCGGAGCGCGAACACCGCTTTCATGCGCATCTTTCCGCGGGCGGCGATTGGCTCGTCCATTCACGATCAAATCGCTTCGCCTGAAGCGGTGCGGCTGCTGGAAGCCGCCACCGCGTCGCATGTCGTCACATCAACCTATCGAGGCCGTTGGAATTTGGATCAGGAAGACGGACTGGTTACTTACGACGTCTATTCCTCGCCGTTGGAAATCGACGGCGAGCACGGACAAATTCTCACCATGGTCGATGTGACCGAAGCGGCCAAGGCGGAAGCTGCCCTGCGCCGCAGCGAGTCGCTGGCGGCGGTGGGCGCGGCGGCCGCGCAACTGGCGCATGAGATCAAGAATCCGCTCGGCAGCATTCGCCTGGGCGTGGAGATGCTGCGCCAGTACACCTCCAACGCACGAAGCCGAGAGAGACCGATTTCACTGGTTGAGCGCGGCATACATCACCTGAATAAACTGGTCGTCGACGTGACGCAGTTTTCGCGGCGGCGAGAACTTGATCTGGCGCCGGCAGATTTGCAGGAAGTGATTGAGTCCAGCATCGAGCTGGTAGCCGACCGGGTGCGCGACAAGCAGACCCCGATTGAAACAAAGTTCGAAGCGCCGGCGATCCATGGCGAATTGGGACAGCGAGCAGCTGCAGCGAAGTTTTCGTTAACCTGCTGGCGAACGCCATCGATGCGAGCGAACCACGCTCGCCGGTTGAGATCTCGGTGGCCTTGATTGAGGACGAGAGCGAGGTGCGGCCGATTAAGGCCGGATCATCTCCCAATGGCGAGCGGGCGTGCATCGTCATCACGGATCACGGCGCGGGAATCGATCAAAAGGCGCAGAGTCGCTTGTTCGAGCCATTCTTCACCACCAAGAAACGCGGCACCGGTCTCGGCTTATCAATCGTGCGGCAGATTATTGACCTGCATGGCGGCAATATCGACGTCAAAAGCACAGCCGCAAGAAGGAACGACGTTTCGAATTGAGTTGCCACTGCAATCAACGTCGCGCGGAAACCGCCGCGCCACGCCAAACCGTAGCCCACTGGCGACACCAGCCGAACTGCAGATACCAATCATGCGTGCCCCCAACTTTTGCAGACATCGTAGCCGCCCGCAAGTTCATTTCGCCGTACTTACCCAGGACCCCACTGGTTCGCCTTCCGATAATCTCTGAGGCGCTTGACTGCGACTACTATGCGAAGCTGGAGAATCTGCAACCAACCGGTGCGTTCAAAGTGCGCGGCGGCGTGAATCTGGTTGGAAATGAAGTCGGAACCCGAAGCGATAGCCGGGTCACGCTAATCACCGCCTCAACCGGCAATCACGGCCAATCGATCGCTTATGGCGGCCGTCTGTTTGGCGCGCGCGTGATTATTTATGCGCCGGCTGAGAACGTGAACGAATCAAAGATGCAGGCAATGCGCGACCTCGGCGCTGAAGTCCGCCTGCATGGCCGTGACTTTGACGAAGCGCGGCTGGAGATGGAACGGGTCGCGGGTGATGCAGGTTATCGCTATGTGCACTCGGCCAACGAGGCAATGCTGGTTGCCGGAGTGGGTACGATGGGCCTGGAAATCTTCGAAGATCTTCCCGATGTGGACGTCATCATCGCACCCGCGGGCGGCGGCAGTTGCGCTTCCGGCAATTGCATCGTGGCGCGCGAGCTGAATCCGAAGGTGCGCGTCTTCGCGACGCAATCCGAAGCCGCGCCGGCTATGTGGCAGGCGTTCCAGAACCGCTCGCTTGGATCCTTGTCCCACGATGGCGACCGTCCACGAGGGACTGGCGACGCGCGTGCCTTTCGAACTCACGAACAAGATTCTTTGGGAGCTGCTAAGTGATTTTATTCTCGTGACTGACGAAGAGATCAATGACGCTATCGGTCTGCTCGCGCGCGACGCAAAACAAGTTGCCGAAGGCGCCGGGCGCCGCGTCACTGGCCGCCGCGATCAAACTCAGTGTCAGAAGCCCGACCGTGAGGGAGGGCCTCCGAGGTAAGAAGGTTGTGGGCATCCTGACGGGCGGCAACTATTCCAGCCGAGCGCTTTGCGACTTCTACTGGGAACGCGGGCGCCCTCGCCCGCAATGAGCGCGAAGCGCGAACATCTCTTCACTCCAAAGGAGAATAGTCCCTAATGCCCGAAGGGCCAGCTAAGCACTCACCTGGCTCGGGTTCGATCATATGAGTTGGTTCGTGCGCTTGCGGCGCTCAATGCGTGGGCGAGTGGCGTCCCGCGCTCCCAGTGTCTAGGTGCGCGCGCGAAACCAGGCGCTGCTGAAAGGCCAGTCTTCGGGTCGCTTGCACAGTCCCGCTTTGCACAGAGTTGTGTCTCGACGTAACGTCACGGTCGCGGCAAAGTGTTTAGCAGTTTCTCATGTAGCGATCGAAATAATCGTAGGCATCCAAAACTGACCCTGCCGTCTTAGAATTCGATTGGCTTTGTGGGAAGTGATCGATTTGAGTGACTGCGATCCATGGCCGGCGAGCGATGTAGGCCTCCGATCACCTTGTCGCCAGCGTGTGTGAATGTGATTTGGCATGATCACCGCATGCCGACAAGCGGTAACTCTCCCCATCAGAACCCAGCAGAACGTTTTGAATCATTGTTGCCACTCGCCGCTCCTTCATGAACGCCTCGCCGTACCCTTGATCCGAATATCGCCTCGGTGCGGCTGTTTGTAACAAGGATCCGATCCGCCAGTGCAATCACCTCCGTCCTAACTCTCATTGCTGCCACCTAGTTCACTACTGAGCGGGGAAGCGAATCGTACAAATGCAAAGAGACAAATTGCGGAACCTTCGCGCCCGTCAAAGCGAGGAGGCAGGTAACCGCGGCTAAGCCAGCCGGCTTCGCGCAGCTCAGACTTGTGACGACTGTTAGCCAGAGGCATCGGTGAAAAAGTGATTCACTCCAACCGGGAGCGCGGGCGTCCCTCGCCCGCATTGATGCGCGAAGCGCGACAATCTGTCAACGTAAAAGAAATTTGTGGCTGGAAGTGGAAGTACTGATGGTTAGCTCAGATTTTCTCAAGTCGCTGGATTGCAACGTACTGTTCGCGCCTGCGGCGCTCATTGCGGGCGAGGGCGCCCGCGCTCCCAGTATTAAAATCGCTTAACATTTCTTGACCGCATCGAACCCGAAGCCCTATAGAATGACTCAGATCATGGAAGCGCAGACGAAGCTGACCGGCGAGCAGGTCCTGGTAATCGATGACGACGTCGAGTTCTGCAAGCTCGTCACACGGTTCCTGACCCAGGAAGGATTTCAAATCGAAGCCGTCAACGCGGACGCGCCGGCGCCGAGCGAGCGTCTTTCCGGCCATCACTCACTGGTCGTGCTCGACGTGATGATGCCGGGCGCCAACGGCTTTGACGTGTTGCGCCGCATTCGCGCTGAGTCGCGCGATTCCGGTGCTCGATGCTCACCGCCAAGGGTGACGCGCTCGACCGCGTGCTCGGACTCGAGATGGGCGCCGACGATTACCTGCCCAAGCCTTTCAATCCGCAGGAACTGGTCGCGCGCATCCGCGCCATCCTGCGCCGGGCCAAACCTGATCTTTCCAGCAGCAAGCAGACCGCGCCGATTGCGGTCGGCGACGTCGAGATGGATGCGCGCGCGCGCGTGGTGCGCCGCGGACAGGAGGTGGTGAATCTGACGACGCGTGGAATTCGATCTGCTCGAAATGCTTGTTGCGCGCAGCCGGCGAGGTGATGGGTCGCAGAAAGCTCACACGCGATGTGCTGGGCCGCGAATTCTCACCCTTCGATCGCAGCATCGACACACACGTCTGCAACCTGCGCAAAAGATTGGCCCATTGCCGGACGGCAGCGAACGAATCAAAGGCGTGCGCGGCATCGGCTATCTTTACGTGCTTCCCAGCCCTCAGTGAAATCGCGTGCAAAGTCTCTTCTTCAAAATCTTTCTGTGGTTCTGTGCGATCGTCGTTCTGGTCGGCCTCTCGATCGAAACGTCTGAGCATCCTCGCCAATTACTACGAGACGAGCTGGCAGCGCGTGCTGCACAGCATCATGCCCGATGGAAGCCGAGAAAGTCCGCGCGCATGTACGAAGCCGAACGGCAAGCAGGCGGTGCAGGATTATCTCGATGAGCTGCAGCGGCAGAAATCCGTGCGATTTTATTTTTTTGATGAGGAAGGAACCCGCTGCCTCGATCGCGGCGCGCCCGCCTTTGATCTCAAGCTGGCGGCGAACAAGGAAGGTCTTGAGCGCACCGCACGAAGCAAAATCTGTCCATGGTTGATCCGAAAGACGGAGTTGCTTTGCGATCTGGTCGAAGGCGCCCAGCGGCCGCAGATACACGCTCGCGTTTCAGCAGTCGCCCACGACTGATCATGCCGGTGTCGGAAGCGGTCGGCACGCATCCGCTATCTTCGTCTGCTGGGCATAGGTTTGTTCGGCGCGGTCTCTGTGTTTTCTTTGACCCGCAACATCACCAAACCGATTGTGCGTTTGCGTTCCGCCGCCGAGCGGCATTGCCGGCCGGTCAACTGCGGACGCGAGTCGATCCGGCCGGTGCTCAGGCGTCATGACGAAATCGGTAGTCTGGCCCGCGACTTTCAGCGAATGGCCGAACAGGTCGAAGGGCTGGTCACCGCGCAGAGAGATTTGCTGGGAGATGTGTCGCATGAATTGCGCTCGCCGCTGGCGAGATTGATTGTGGCGCTCGGCCTGCTGCGTCCAGGCCTCGCCTGAGGAAGCGCCGGAGTATTTGAACCGGATCGATCAGGAGGCCGAGCGGCTGGACAAGATGATTGGACAGCTGCTGACTCTCACCAGAATTGACAGCGGCGTCGAGAGCGTCACAGCGCGAGAGATTCGACCTCACCAACCTGGTCCAGAAGTCGCCGCCGACGGCGACTTTGAAGCTCAGGCGCACAACCGCGAAGTGAAGGTCGGTGCAGGCCGACGCCTGCACCATGTTCGGCGTTCCCGAGATGCTGCGCAGCGCCATTGAAAATGTTGTGCGCAATGCTATCCGTCACACTCGTCCCGGAAACCGCCGTGGAGTTGACACTGCGCAAGGTCGAAGGCGCAGACGCGTCGAAAGCCCTCCTGAAAGTTCAGGATCGCGGGCCCCGGCGTTCCCGATCGCCTGCTGAGAGAGATCTTTGTTCCATTTCAGCGAGTTTTCGATCCAGACCGAATCAAACTCCGCCCAGGGATCGGGCCTAGGACTGGCGATCGCTGAACGGCGCCGTGCGTATGCATGACGGCCGCATCAGCGCGCGAAACGCTCTGGACGGTGGTTTGATTGTCGAGATGGAACTGCCGGTTGTGTGATGAAGGCCGGGAGCCGCGTACGCCCGTGCTCGACTTGATGCCGTTCACGCCAGTGGCTCACGACCACTCCGGAATGCGCGGCAAGTGTCACTGCGCTCGCGCGGCAAAGGTCTTCACGCTCGCCAGTTGAGTTTAGTTTCCAATCCAGCAAGCAAGCTCGGCGCAGGTTCGACATGCGCGGCAGAAGTGTCACTGCGCTGGCGCGAGCAAACCATCACCTGCATTACAGCTGGTTCCCATTCTGCGGCTCGGCGCACGTTACTGATGCGGCGGCAAGTCTCGCAACTTGCCGTCAAGCCCTCTGCTCTTTTTGGGTCTCGTGACCCCGCCCGACGCCATCGAACCGCTCCGATGCTGAAAGGACCTGTCGCGCCGCGACAGTCGAGGGCTTGCCGCGCCATCTGAGTGGCAGAGGGCCATTACGCTCAGTAAACCACTCCTTCTCAACGTGGCCCTCCTCGCACCCAGCTCTCTCAATCATCGACGACCCCTCCCATTCGGTCTAACCAATCGTTTACTGTCCGAGGTCGTTGATGCGAACCGATGTTCTTTGACGAATTAGTTGCATCCGGCTGAAATACGTTTATTTCGCGCCAGATCGAGGGTTCTTCCGTTAGAGCCATCTCGATTAGATTGTTAACGCCAATTTTGTATTTGATTTTGTAACGGTAATACCAATTTGTGGTAGAATCGCCGACCCTGAAAGAGCTCAAACGGCCTAACGAAAAGTGCAATCGAAGTGACCGCGGTCCCGATGGTTAAGCGGTAGCCGGCATCTTGTCGGTGCCGCAGTTTTCACGTTTACTGCTCCACACGATTGTGAGTGATCGACGTAAGTTGATCGTTGAGCTGGTGAGCAGTGTGTCCGAACTGAAGAGTTCTGCCTGCTGGTATCCAAATCCTGTCTGAGTGAGGGAAACATGAAAATCAGATCCACAACGCTTCAAAACTCTGCTGCTGATCATGTTGCTGGTAGTGGCGATAGTCGTCCTCGCCTTGCCCTGGATCGTCACCGCCGCTTCGGTAGTCAATGACACTTTCGCCGATGGCAACAGCCAGAATCAGGATCTGGCGAACAATTCGATCAGGATCTTTAATGGCGCGCGACGACTACCGTTCGCACCGACGCGGTGGGCTCGGTCAATTTCAATCTTGCGGCCACCACCAGTGCCGAAGCCTTCTGGGGTTTCTTTACCAACTCAGGCACCCCGGTGAATCTCAACGTGGGTGACAAGCTGAGCGTCTCGGGGACGTTCACCCTCACCGGCTTTGTCGGCGGCGGACAGGACATTCGCTTTGGCGTGTTGAATTCGCTCGGGACACGAAACACAAACAATCTCACCGGCGGGATGAACGAAACGAGCTTCGTCAACGATCCTGGTTATGCCCTGGATTTCTTTCCCAGTGGCACCGGCACTCCTTTCAGCATCCTGCGTCGAACGAACCTCACTCAGGGCAACGTGTTCAATGCGATCGGCGACTTTACCGCCATCCCCGGCAGTGGCGCCACCGCCAGACAGACGCTGGCGAACAACATTGCGTACACGCTGACTTATTCTATTGAGCGGCTCAGCGCCAGCGATACGAAGATCTCGGTTGCGGTCACTGGTGGGGCGCTGAGCAACCTTAACTTCACTTCCGTCGAATCGAGCGCGACACCCAACACGGCGTTCGACTACTTTGCTTTTCGAATTGCCAATAACACGTTCGCGCAGCAGATCAAGTTCACCAACTGGCTGATCGACTACACCGCGGCCCTGCCGGTGATTACCAGCCAGCCGCAGCCATACGAACCTGACAGTACAGGTTGGCAGCAACGTCACCATGGCGGTCGCCGCCAGCGGCAACCAGTTGTCTTATCAGTGGCAGAGAAGCGGCAACGCCGATCCCTGCGGCCACAAATCCTTCGGCCATAACTCCGACGCTGAATCTGACTAACGTTCAACTCGGCGATGCCGGCAGCTATGTCGCGGTCGTCAGCAACCCCTCGGGCAGCGTGTCCAGCAATCCGGTTACGCTCAATGTCAGCACCGATCCGGTCCCGCCGCCGCCGGGGATCACCACTCAACCGGCGGACACAACGGTGACGGTGGGAAATCCGACCGCGCTTTCAGTAGTAGCCACCGGTGACAATCTTTTCTACCAGTGGTTCAAGAACGGCACTCTGATTCAGGGCGCGACCGGCGCCTCGCTCAACTTTGCCGAATGCGCAGATTGGCGATGCCGCCAGCTATACAGTGGTGATCAGTAACTCCAGCGGGAGCATCACCAGTAACCCGGCGAAATTACTCGTGGTGTCGGCGATGTCCATCACCACTGTGGCGCCGAACAATGGGGCCACCGACCTCTGCATCGACACCCCCTTGCGAGTCACCTTCAACCAGGCTCCGAAAGTTGGCAACACCGGCCGCCTCCAAATCCATCAGGATGACGGCACGATCGTGGACACGATCGATATGAGCCTGGCTGCGTCAATCACGGCTCAACGGAACCGTCTCATTTCAACTATTTCCCGATCATAGTCACGGGTAACACCGCCGCGATTTATCCGCATCAGAAACTTGCTTACGATCGCACGTACTTTGTGACGATGGAACCGGGCGTGATCACCGACACCAGTGGGGCGCCATTTGCCGGCATCTCAAATCCGAACCAATGGGCCTTCTCGACCAAGACTTCGGGACCCGCTCCGGGCACCAACGCCCTGACCGTAGCGGCCGACGGCTCGGGAGATTTTTGCACGGTCCAGGGAGCGGTTGATTTCGTTCCCGCCGGCAACAGCAATCGGGTAGTCATCAATGTGCGCAACGGCACCTATACCGAGATCGTTTACATCGGATCCAACAAGCCGTTCATTACCGTCCGGGGCGAGGATCGCGCCCTGACCGTGATTCAGTACGCCAATAACAACAACTTCAATCCGACTTCCACGACCACCCGGGCCATGTTTGGGGTCGACGGCAATGACTTCAGTCTGGAAAACATCACGCTACAAAACACCACTCCGAAAGGCGGCTCGCAGGCGGAAGCCTTCCGCGGCAACGCGCTCAGAGATCGTCTTGAATCGCGTAAACCTGAAGAGTTTTCAGGACACTCTGTTGCTGCAAAGCCCGGGCACCAACAGCATGGGCGGTTTTGTCACCGACAGCTATATCGAAGGTGACGTCGATTTCGTGTGGGGTAACGGCTCAGCCTATCTTTCAAAACTGCGAATTGAAGATGGTCACCTCGAGCGGTTTCTATACCCAGATCCGCAACGTGTCAGGGTAAGAGCGGCAATGTCTTTGTGAATTGTCGCCTGACCGGCGCCGCGGGTGTCACCGGCGGTTTCTCGCGACGCATCGATCCGGGTGTGTTCCCGTTCAGCCAGGTGGTCTATATCAATTGCGCGATGGGCCCGCACGTTATTCCGGTGGGTTGGCGGCTCGACAATGCCACTACCGCTCCCAACGTTCAGTTCTGGGAGTACAACAGCACCGATCTAAACGGCGCGCCACTCGACGTCAGCCAGCGCGCTGCTTTCTCGCGCCAGTTGACCGCGGCGGAAGCCGCGCAGTGGAGCGATCCGGCTTTCGTGCTCGGCGGCTTTGCGCCGTCGACGAAACTAACCGCGGCGGTCTCGCTGAGTAATTTGAATCAGACCTACACCGGCAATCCGATTGTGCCCACGGTCGTGACTGAGCCGGCCGGGCTCAACGTGGCTCTGACCTACAACGGCAGCCCGACTCCGCCGACGGCGCTCGGCAGTTACAACGTTGTGGCCACGATTCAGGACGCGGTCTATCAGGGCACGTTCCTCAGGCACTCTGGTTATCAATCCCGTGTCGGCGCTGGTCACGCTCAGCAAGCTGTATCAGACATACGACGGCAATCCCAAACCGGTCACGCGTCAGCGTCACCCCGGCGGGCACGGCCGTGAACGTGACCTACAACGGCTCGAGCACGCCGCCGACCGAACGTGGGTCAATACAGCGTCGTCGCGACGATCAACGATCCTAATTTCCAGGGCGGCACATCCGCGACGCTGACAATCTATGCTCCGGGAGCGGCTCCGTTGCCCGCGCTTCCCCGGCGCCGAAGGCAGCGGCGCCATTACTCCGGGTGGCCGCGGCGGCGACGTCTATCACGTCACCAATCTCAACGATTCCGGACCGGGCAGTCTGCGCTTCGGAGTTCAGAATGCCGCCGGACCGCGCACGATTGTGTTCGACCTGTCGGGCACGATTTACCTGCAATCAAAACTCGCGCATCAACAAACCTTTCCTAACCCTGGCCGGTCAGACCGCGCCGGGTGATGGCATCACCGTCGCCGGATGGACTACGGCGGTCACCGATACGCACGATGTGATCGTGCGCTACATGCGTTTCCGGCCGGGAGACGTCAACTGTCCCAATTATCAGGACGACGGCTTTACGGTTGATAGGTCCACCAACGTGATTGTCGATCACGTTTCTGCTTCGTGGAGCGTCGACGAGACGCTCTCGGTAACCGAATCAAACAACGTCACGGTGCAGTGGTCCCTGATCACTGAAAGCATGAAGAACTCGTGTCACATTAAGGGCGCGCATGGTTACGGTTCGTTGATCCGTTACGGCAACGGTGTGATCACCTATCACCACAATCTCTATGCGCATCATGACAGTCGCAATCCGCGGCTGGGCGACAACATCGGTCTCGATTTCGTCAACAATCATCGTCTACGACTGGGGCAGTGAAGCTGGTTACAGCGGAGACAACACCGAAGGCACGCCGCGGCTCAACTACGTGGGCAACTATCTGGTGGCTGGAGCTTCGACTCCATCGTCCAAGCGTAGTCGCGCCTTCAACGGCGGCAGTACCGCGACCCAGATCTACCAGTCCAATAACGCGATCGATAGCAATTTCAACGGGGCGCATGATGGCCAGGACACACAGTGGTCCATGTTCATCGGTCTCTACACCAAACAACAACCGGGGCGCTTCAGTTTCCCGCAGGTCGCGACCGACGATGCGCCCACGGCTTATGAGCGGGTCCTGAACCTGGCCGGACATTCGCTGGTGCGCGATGCGGTGGACACGCGCGTCATTTCTGAAGTGCGGAATGAGGGCGGGCATCACATCGATTCCGAGAACCAGGTCGGCGGCTGGCCGGCGCTTAACTCTTTAACGCCGCCGGTGGACACCGATCAGGATGGCATTCCCGACGCCTGGGAAAATGACCATGGGTTGAATCCTCTCGACCCGGCGGATGGAGCAGCGATTTCCGCGAGTGGTTATTCGAATCTCGAAACTTATTTGAACGATCTCGTGCCGTTCCCTGACGCGGACAAGGATCACATCGCGCCGGCGACACTTGCTTCGCTTTCACAGGCGGCAAATGCGGCGGGTTGGCACAACAGCGACGTGACGGTCACGTTGACTGCCGCCGACAACCCTGACGGCACTGGCGTGCGCGAGATTTTCTACAGCATCAACGGCACGCAGTTTCATGTCTTTGGCGCTTCGGTTTCGATTCCGGTCGCTACTGAAGGCGTCACCACGATCGATTTCTTTGCCCGGGACAACGCCGGTAACACCGAGACGTCCCAGTCGTTGACCATCAAGCTTGATAAGACTGCGCCGGTATTTACCAACGTGTCGCGCACGCCGGCAAATGCGAACGGGTGGAATAACACCGATGTTGAATCGAGCTTTACCGCCACCGACTCGGTGTCAGGTTTCGCTGCCGGCCCGACCGAGAGCGGCAGCTTTACTTTCACTCAGGAGGGCGCAGATCAGACTCACACCTTTACTGTTACTGACCAGGCCGGAAACTCGACATCGGCCACGGTGAGTGACGTGAATATCGACAAGACCTCGCCCATCATCGAAGCGGTACCAAACCCTGCGCCCAACTGCGAATGGGTGGAACAACACCAACGTCACCGTCAGCTTCAACGCCGCTGACGCGCTCTCAGGCATTTTCAGTTCGAGTGGTCCGGTGACAGTTGACCAATGAAGGTGCGGGGCAGTTGGTTACCGGCACGGCCATGGATAAGGCCGGCAACACCGCGACCGTAAACATCACGATCAATATCGACAAGACCGCGCCGGAAGGCTTTATTCAGTTCGATCCGGTGACGAAGAACGTGCTGGTGTTTGGTCGCGATCCGTTGTCCGGACGTCCTGCCCGGGGCGATAGCGCCGCTCTCGGTGACTCAATGCAGGGCGGAAGGGAGCAACGCACTTATCGCGTTACCGACCTGGCCGGCAACACCCTGACACTCGTCGCTGGAGGTCAAGGCGTCCGGGCACGAACTCGAGGCAGAGATTGTGAGCTTGCAATACAACTCTGGCCCAATCCAAAGTGCCCCGGAGAACGAACTGCGCTACGAATGGGACACGAACCAGAATGGTTCTCTCAAGAAACTCAAAGCAGGATTTGAAACTCGATTCTGGTAACCCGGATCAGGAAGTTGACGCTGACTTTAAGGCTGACCAGAACCAGACCACGATCACGACGAAACATCCTAAGGTGACCACGGTCCAAACCGGACTGGTGCTGTTGCGGTTTGCCAGCGCTAACGGTCAACTCGTGATCGAGTACTAGTCTGGCGAAAAGGTTGAAGCGCAACGTGTAACAAGTAGCGCTCTGCAAAACTCAAGTGAAACATTACTGGTTGTAGTAGTGTTGGGTCACGCAGAGCGGCCAAATGTTTTATAGATCTTGAGTGCTACCGGAGTTGCTGCTCTCCGTAGGAGTGCAATGTCACAATGCAGAAAGACATTGCGCTCCTAGCTTCATCAATTGTTGAGGCGTTGTTTCTATAAACATTTCGTCCCTCCGGGACTTTAAGACCACGTCCTCTCCACCCAGCAGCAACACTAGTAGACCGCCCCGCGTGATGATTTTTCTTTCCTAATCTGTGCAATCTGCGTAATCTGTGGATAAATCTTCTTTCGGAGGTCTCTCCAATGCGTAGGCTGAGCTTTCTGATCCTGGCGTTCGGATTATCCGCCGCCGCTTTCTTTCCGTCCACGAAATAACCGATGCCCAACAACGCGGCCTGACGCCGGAACAGATCGCCAGCCGAAACGGTATCGAAGAGGAATTGCAGTCAATCGCCGTCGTCGATCGCAAAGTGATGGTGGCGATGCGCGACGGCAAGCGCATGGCCGCCGACATCTATCGCCCGAAAGATACGTCGAAGAAATATCCGACCGTGTTTTCGCGCACCCCGTACAACTTCAATTTCTGGGATGTGCGCAACGGCGTAGTGCGCGACATGAGTACGACGCTCGATGCGGTCAAGCGCGGCTATGCTTACGTCGTCATGAACGAGCGCGGCCACTTCTTCTCGGAAGGGAATTACGACATCCTCGGCCCGCCGCTCAGTGACGGCGATGACGAACTCACCTGGATTGCCAAACAGCCCTGGTCAAACGGCAAGGTCGGATTGATCGGTTGCTCTTCGACTGCGGAGTGGCAATTGGCGGTAGCGGCGCAGGGCAATCCCGCGCTTGCGGCGATCATTCCGCAAGGCTTCGGCGCCGGTGTCGGCCGCGTTGCTCCTTATTTCGAACAGGGCAACTGGTATCGCGGCGGCGCGGTGCAGATGCTCTTCATTGCCTGGCTCTATGGCGAGCAGAACCAGGTGCGGCCGATGTTTCCGCCCAACACTTCGCAGGAAGATTTGATTCGCGCTTCGAAGTCATTCGATCTGGCACAGCAACAACCACCCGTCGATTGGTCCAAGGCGCTGCGTCATCTTCCCGAAATGGATATTTACAAAGCCGTCGATGGACCGCACGGAATATTTGCCGACGAGATGCCTGTTGACACCCGGGGTTCGATGATTAAGAGGGCTCCGAATGACCCGGCCTGGTTCCGTGGCGGTCTCTGGCACGACAACATGAAGATCAACGTGCCGGGCTTTTGGTTCATGTCCTGGTATGACGTTTCGGTGGGACCAAACCTCGCCGCCTACAATCACGTGCGCGAAGACTGCAAGTCCCGAGATCGCCAATCAACAGTACGCGGTGATCGCGCCGACGCTTCACTGCGCCTACAAACGCGCTACTGAAAACACCGTGGTCGGCGAGCGCAGCATGGGCGACGCGCGTCTGAATTATGACGAGCTGACCTGGGGCTGGTTCGATCGCTTTCTTAAAGGAGAGAACAACGGCTTCCTCGAAAAGACGCCGCGCGTGCGCTACTTCACGATGGGCATCAACAAATGGCAAGCCTCGGAATGCTGGCCGCCCAAAGGCGCCCAGCCGCTCACTTTCTTTTTATCAAGTGGCGGTAAAGCGAACAGCTTGAATGGCGACGGCACGCTTGCTCAGCGGCTGCTCCGGCGACGGACAGCGCGGACAAATTCGTCTACGACCCGATGAATCCGGTGCCTTCGTACGGCGGGAATGTCTGCTGCACCGGCAACGCGATTCAGGGCGGCGCGTGGGACCAGCGCAAGATGGAAGAGCGCCAGGACATTCTGGTCTACAGCACTGAGCCGTTGAAAGAAGGAATGGAAGTGAGTGGTCCCATCGAAGTCACGCTCTATGTGTCGTCCGACGTGAAGGACACCGACTTCACCGTGAAGCTGATCGACGTCTATCCCGGACGGCCGCGCCTACAACCTGGATGAAACGATTCAGCGCGTCAGGTATCGCAACGGCTACGACAAGCCTCTCGGCGTGGATGAAGCCCGGCGAAGTTTACAAAGTCGACGCTGCAACCGATGACGACGAGCAACTTCTTCGAGGTGGGCCATCGGATCAGGATTGAGATTTCCAGCAGCAACTTCCCGCGCTTCGATCGCAACCTGAACACCGGCGGCAACAACTACGACGAGACCAACAGGCGTGGTGGCCCACAACGTCGTGCATCATTCGAAGCAGTATCCGGAGTGAGGTGAAGATTACGGTGGTGCGCGAACCCATCCGCCACGACGACCGAGAATCGCCAGCGTTAGCGTTGAGATTTATCCACAGATTACGCAGATTTCACAGATGGAATGAGAGAGCCGTCTTGGTCACCGGGTTGAGAAGTGATCAAGAGGTCCGGAAGAACCGGCATGAATTTATGTCGGCGCTTCGGGCCTCGATCTTTTATTAGATGTTCCCCGACCTGACGGTTGGAGCTATGCTTCGCAACCTCACCTCGGCCCCTCTCGCAGAGGGAGAGGAATTCAAACGATCTTTTGACAAGACCTCGCCCCTCGTCAGTATTACTTCGCGCATTATGGATTGGAAGTACAAGCGCTTTATCAAGAGAGAGGTCTTTGCGTCGCCGACGCGAGGTCGTTTTGGAAGCGGCGCGCTCTTACATGACCGAGTCGCTGGGGTGGAAGATCGACGGATACTGCGGAAGGATTAAGAGCAGAAGGCTACAGCTTTTCGCATGGCGCGATCGCAAACTTTCGAATTCAAACAGTCGCCAGAAGGAACCCGCGTCGCCGTGGAGCTGCTGGTCGAGCGCGCCGGTTGGCGCGGATTTATGTTGTTCGACGTTGGCGGCTACTACGGTATTCAAATTCGCCATTGGCTCGACGGCATTCAGTGGTTCATCCATCAAAAGCTCACAGGTCAAACCGAATCGCAGAGTCCGCCCGCCCCGGTCGAGAACAAAACGACGGCCTGTCTTTTCAACGGCTGTCTGATGTTTATCGTGGCGATGTTCGCGCTTTGGGCTGTGGTTACCGTCATCTGCGCGTTAGTTGGACTGATTACCGGCAATCTATATCTGTGGGGAAGAGGCGGCACCCTTGTCATACATGGAACATTGGCGCGGATCGTCTCGGCGCTGATTATTTTAGGAGCGGCTTGGATTGGATGGCAGGTGAGGAAGAAACGGTAGAGTCGATTCAACGCCCGAAGGGCCGACAGCTATTAATGCCGCTGGTGCGATGGCTCTGCCACTCCGATGCGCGGTAAGTCTCTGACTTACCGAAAGGGCGCCCTATTCCTGGGTCTCCGACCCTTTATGGCGGTCATAGACCGCGAGGAATTGAGGGGTTTTGTCCGGCAAGTCGGGGACTTGCCGCGCATCGGAGTGGCAGAGCCATAACCCGAGTCGCCTCTCAGGTTCAAAGGTCTGCCAGGCTCAAGAGGGGGAGGAGTTTGGCTCCGTATCCGCGCATCATTAGGACACCGCTTGATCGGTAATCTCCAGACCCTTATCAATAATCGCAAACGCTTCGCGCAGTTCGTCCTCAGTAATACACAGCGGCGGATTCGTGAAGAAGGTGTTCCAGCGCACGAACGTGTAGAGACCTGCCTCACGAAAGTGTTTGCCCAGCGCCTGCATCTCGGGCGAGGTGCCGTTGAAAGGCGCCATTGGCTCGAGCGTCTCCTTGATTGCGCACCAGCTCAAAGATGCCGAAGAAGCCGATGTTGCGCGTCGCGCCGACTGATGGATGACGCGCTTTCAAATCATCCATCAGGTCGCGCATCACGTTTGCCCATCTCGCGCGCGCGGTTAATCAAATCATCTTCCTCGTAGACTGCGATTGTCGCCAGCGCGGCGGCGCACGCCAGAGGGTGACTGTTGTAAGTCAAGCCCGCCATAAAAAACGTTCTTCTGAAAGTGCTCGGCGATTTCGCGGCGCATGCCCACCGCGCCGAGTTGCACGTAGGCACTCGTTAGGCCTTTGGCCATCGAGATCAGATCGGGCTTGACGTCCCAGTGATCGACTGAGAACCATTCGCCGGTGCGGCCAAAGCCCGCCATCACTTCGTCGGCAATCAGAAAGATGCCGTACTTATCGCACAGCGCGCGCAGGCCCTGCATGTAACCGTCCGGCGGAATCAGGATTCCGTTCGTGCCGGTCACAGGTTCGACAATAATCGCCGCGACTGTTTTAGCGCCTTCCAACTCGAGCACTTCTTCGGTGCGGGCCAGCACTTCGTCAGCGGTGTCGGAAGCCTTTTTGAATGCCGTGATAGAAATCGGGAATGCGAAAGACGCCGGGGATTCCCGGCTCTGCTGCCCAGCGCCGCGGGATCGCCGGTCAGAGTGAGCGCGCCTGCAGTGCCGCCGTGATATCGAGCGATAACGCGCGCCGATTTTGTGACGTGCCGGTCACCAGGCGCGCGATGCGAATCGCGTTTTCGTTCGCTTCGGCGCCGCCGTTGGTGAAGAAGAAAGTGTCGATCTCGCCGGGCGTAATCTCCGCGACAGCTTCTTCGCCAAACGCGCGCGCACCTCGGTGGCCATGAAGGGATTGGCATAGGCCAGATCTTCTGCCTGCTCTTTGATGGCGCGAATTACTCGCTCATCGCTGTGCCCGATGTTCACGCACATCAACTGGCTGTTGAAGTCGATGAAGCGCTTTCCTTCAGGCGTCCAGAAATAGATGCCCTTTGAACGCGCGACCGGAATGGGATCCACCGCGGACTGGGCGGACCATTCAAACAGTGTATGGCGACGGCAGAGTTCGATCATCTCTGCGCCACTCATGGCTTCAGTTGTCACAGTCATAGTAGGGCGATGCTATTAGAAGTGATGGTTGTTTGACAAACCGCGAGGAATCCGCAGATTACGCAGATTACGCAGAAGGAAAAAGACAGGCATAAAAATGCACAAAGAACCGGGAGAATATGCGGGAGCTTAGCTTGCACCCTTTCTCCTCCTTTCTTTTCTTTTGTTTTCTTATCTGTGTAATCTGCGTAATCTGCGGATTATCTCGTCCCGGCTTCCTTTGGTTCGACCGTGATGTTTTTGAATCGCTGCATACGAACGAGGCCGGGCTTTCCACCCTTTATCCTGGCGACGAACTTGCGCTCGGTGTAATGCACGTCAACCTTGGGATCTTTTTCGCTTGTGAGAACCAGGCGGCGAGTTGGGCGGCTTCGATCAAGCTGCGATGCGGGATCGGTTTTTTGTCGAGTTGCGCACCACCACGTGCGAGCCTCCGTAATCGCCGGCGTGCAACCAGAGGTCGTTGGGCCGGGCGATTTTGAAAGTCAGGTGATCGTTGTCCCGGGCGGTGCGGCCGACGAGGATTTCGAACCCATCGGATGAGAGATAACGGCGGGTGCCGGGGATTTCTGAACGGGCTTTGTGGTCCCGCCCGTTGGCGCGGCGGTTTCGGACTTCACCGGCCCAGCGGTTAAGGCGGTTAGATCGCCGTTGGCGATCTCTTTCCAAAGATTGCTGTTCTGACTCGAGTTCGCGCAAACGATTCTCGTACGGCCTGGATGCGCACGGTGATCTGCGCGACCGCGCGTTTTGAGCGCAGTAAAGGGCGAAGCGACGCGCGGCTTCCTCCTGAAGAGAAGTTGCCTGGTCGAGGTCGATTTGAATGGTGGCGCCATAGTCCGCAAAGTAATCGACTCAACTCCAACGCGATTTCCTTTCGCGTTTCGCGGTGCTCAGGTTGGCCAGCAAGAGATCGCCCAGGCGCTTCTGTTGTGCGGCGTCCTCATGACTTTTCAAGATCGTCATTGAGCTGTTTCTGAAGCTTCTCTTGCTGGGCGATTTTCTTTCGTAATTCTGCTCGCGCAGCGCCGGCACGCGCGGCGAAAATCCTTTCCTCGAGCAGGGAAGTGAAGAACTCATCGGCGGCTACCGAAGGAGAAGAGAATTTTCCGCCCTGGATTTGCTCGAATAATTTACTTTCGCGGCGAGCGGGCGCAGGTTCGGTTTGGCCTGCCGGCCCGCGATAAGTGTCGCCCACCGTTTGACCTTCGTTATCAGACCGGCGGGCCGTCTGTAGGATTCTGTTGCCGGCGTCTAACAGCAAAAGGTTCGCTGAGCGGCCCGTCAGCTGGGCCACCATGACGCGTCGCTTGGGATTTCCCAGTTCGTCTCTGCCCGTAAAATCAAACCGGACTATGCGATCGTTTTCTTTTTCAATCGCACTGAGCGACGTATCAGCTAATTCTTTTCTGAGCGTGAGCGCGAACGTTGTGAGCGGTGTGCTCTGCTTTTCGAGGTCGCGAACTCGCCGCTGAATCAGATACAGCCGGGGAGTGGAAGGATCTGCGCTGAGGAACAGGTGCCCCCCTTCCCTGAGTCTAAAATCGATGGCGAAGGATGCCGGGCCTAGTTGAAATATTTTGCCGGGCGCGCGATGGACGAGCAGCGGGACGATCTCGTTGACGATTTCCTGGATTGATTGATCGTCCATGGGCGGGGAGAAGTTAGCATAAACCCGGCCAGGACGCTGGTAAGCAGAGCCCGTGATGGCTGCGTACCTAGCTGCGGATTACGATTGTTTTGGACAGGCGATCGTGAACGGTGCGCTGATCCGGATCGATCACAGCGTAGGCGATCCCCAGACCCAGCAGTGCCAGAGAGAATACATAAGTGATGGCCAGGGTAATTGATTGCCCGCCGGTGGGAATCAAGCCGGTGCGCAGGTCGATGGTGCGCATCCTGAACATGCGCATCGCCAGAGTCCTGCCGGTCATGGCCGTGCAGACTGTCAGATAGGCAAACATGATAGCGGCGGTGATCCCGCTCATGAGGCCGATTATGCGCGGTTCGGCCCAATTGCTGTTGGAATAGTAGATTGCGCCGGCGGCCGGCGACACCATGATGGCGATTAGTAATAGGTCCACGATGCCGCCAAAGAACCGTCGAGTTAATCCGGGAAGGTCATGACGAGTGTCGGTTGCGAGCGCCGGGACCGACAAACAAGCTTCGAGATAAGAGAGAGCGATGTCGTTGTCCGAAATAACTCGTACTGGTTTACGTTCAAGCTGCCGGCGAACTGGCAGCGGCTCGACCTCAGTCACAATTGGCGCATCAGCGACAATCGATTTGGCGACAATTGATTCAGGAATGATCGCTTCTGCCACGATCGATTCCGGGCGCTCGCTTCAATTACAATCGATTCGCGATCGTTCGGTGCAGGAGAACTCGATTCAACGACAGTCGCTGCAACCGATCAGCGCGGCTGAATCAATAACCGCGAATTCTTCGGCCGTGCTCTCATCCGAATCGACTATCGGTTGAAGCGCAGCCACCATGGTTAGCTTTCGTCTGCTCTCGGCTGCTGGCGCATCTGCCGGGTCCGTTTCAGGGGCAAAAGCTGGTGCGGCGGCGGCCGCGGTTCGTTGGGTTCCGGAATAATCAACTCGCCGCGCTCTCTCAAGCCGTTCGAGGGCCTTTGAAACAATCGGGTTGACCACCGGATTTTCCAGGTCGGGAACAAGTTCCAATTGACCCGATGGAATGGTGCACGTCACCAGTCCGGCTTCCTGGGCTGCCGCGAGTTCCTCAGCAGCTTCGCGGGCTTTGCGCTCTTGCACTTCGCGGACGCGCTTGCTCAATTGCTTGCGCCATTCAGGCACACCGCGGCTCCCCGGGAATTCGATTAACGTCGAAGACTTTTTGGAGTCTTCGGCCGACTCGATCTCGGGCGAATAATTGTGATTGGGTTTTTGAACGTCCCCGTTTGGGGACAATTCAGGCAAAGCTTCTTGGATCATTGGTTGAGACAAAGATACGGGGCAGTATCTGAGTTATCGTGATGAGCGACGACGCAGTAAGCGCCTCCCGTCAGCTCAAACCAAAGGGGACGGGCAAAGGACCCACTCCCATGTACAGACGCGGCCGATACTAGCAGTTTTACTTTAAGTCGTCAACGAGAAAATATAGTAGCGGTTAGAGTTGGGCGTGTACGCCAAACTTAAGTTTTTGCCCCCAATTGGGCAAGCAGAAGTTGTTCTACAGCGGTTGCCGCCCGGCAAAGCCCTCTTCGACGTCGTGCCACCATTCGAGCTGATCACCTTCGTCGGCTTTCCAGCAAAGCAGGACCACCCGGCCATCACGCATCGAGGGAAAATCAATCAGTCCCTGATGATAATCCTTCAATTGAATGCCGAGGCTTTCGAGCTGGCCCGCGTAAGTTGAGAGTTCTACCAGGAGGCGCGCATAGCGCGGTCCGTCTTGCAGACCGCCGCCGCCGCTCGGCGCCTTCGGCGGCCTGGTTGGCCGCAGTTCTGAAAGTAACCACTCGACGATGAGATCGCTGAATCGATCTCACGATGGGGCGCACGCTGGGCAGCAGGGAATTGGCTTCTTCGACAGTGAAAAGCTTCATGTAAGTGATTCAGAAAGGAAACGCGGCGCCATGGCCGCGGCTCCATCATTTCGAGACGAGGTTATTCTACTTGTTTGAGGAATGGGACGCTATCTCGGCGGAGTGCCTGCGTTGAACACGCAACGAAGCTGCGAAACAGCGATCAGAGTTAAGCCCAAGGCGAGGCTTTGCGAGCCTTGGGTCAACGCCTCTAATAGTGATCGAGCCCCGAAGGGGCGATAGAATTCTTCCAGCCAAAATCCGCCTGACCCTGCCGCTCAATAATTGAGTCAGCCTTCATTTTCGCTTGATGTCTGAGTTACGCTCTGTCGCCCCTTCGGGGCTCGAACACTGTAGGGTGGGTGACCCAAGGCTCGCAAGCCTCGCCTTGGGCTTAACTCTGATCGCTGCTCCGCAGCTTTGTTGTCGTGATCACGTCTGGAGAGTGAGATTTTGATCGAGAAACGCCTAGGACGATCCGCTGATTAGAGTTGAGCGGCCGCACTACTGCTTGGTCGCGGCCGCTTGTTCGCTATCAGACCTGGGCACAAAGTAACCGCGACGCGAACTGACTTCGAGCCGCCGCTCCTTACCTTTTTCGTCCAGCGCCTTTACTCGAATAGCGAGCTCATGCATGCGGCCATCGTCTTTTTCGTCTTCCGCCAGAGCGAAACCAAGGCTGTATCGGGCCGTAAGATTTCCGATGATCTTTGCCATGCCGGTGCCGTAATCCCTGGTGCGATTCACGCGTAGCGCTTCGCCACCGGTTTGTTGGGCCAGGTATTTAGCGCTGCCATAGAGACTCACGCCCAGCCAGCCGGCCAGTGGTTTGCCGATCGGCATCAGAAATTTGAACAGGGTTCGTCAGATCGGTTGTGAGCGAGCTGAAGGTGGCATTTGAGCGAATCAGAATCTGCTGGGTCGCATCGCGATCTTCGTAGAATATGGGTGCGATTCCGTCAGACAGCCAAACAATGGCGGGTTGCGAATTAGGGCGCTCCTGTTCCGCTGTTCTGGGTGGCGTCGCGCACGGCGGCTGCCATGTCATAGACGTCGTTCAGTTCAATCGATACGTTGCCCTTGCTGTTCACCCGCTTAACGTTAACCGTCCCATCTTTCATCGTGGTCCGGGTAACCACGGCGCCATTCTTTCCTTTGATCGTCTCAGTCGAAGCAACCTCCGGCTTCGGCGTCGTCGGGGTGTCACTGGTTTTGGCTTCCTTACTTATCAGTATTGACGCCAATAGACAGGCTGCCATTATCCTTCTTCGGTTGGTTTTCCTTTTGAGATTTCTGGACTTCGGCGGCGGTGGTGTTGGGCTGATCGACAAAAGCCGGGACGCGCGCCAGAGCTGCGGCGATCTCCGCAGCGTTGTTAGTGAAATGGGTGAGCCAGATGCGCTCTTCATCTTCATGACCAATGTTCATCGCCATGATCCCGATTTCATCGCCCGGGGGAAGCTTCGCCAGTTGTTCAGTGATTGCCTGAATCACTTCGGGCCGCTTGAGAAATCTGCCGGCGCCATCTTCGCGACAATCAAGGATCAGGATCAGGGCGAGCGGTTTGCGCGCCTGGCCCTCGCGGGTGAAGTACGAGATGGTCCGCGGTTTACCGTCATCGAATAATTCAAAATTCTCGGGCTTCAGGTCAGAGATGGGGATGCCGGTCTTCTTGTCCTTGACCAGCGCATCCATGAAGACGACGCGCGTGCGGATCTTGATCGTGTCGGCGACTTCCTGAGCGAAGATGACCGGCGCGGTAAGCAGGCCGAGCAGCAGCACCGCGCACAGGCGCAGGATTGAGGAACAACTTCGCATTCGGGTGAGTTGAGTTTGATCTAATCATTGCTTCTCCTAAACTTGCCCTCCCTTACGGTCGGGCTTCTGACACTCTATGGATCAACGGTCGTGGCTTCGTCGGTTAGCGTCTTGCCCATCTCGCCGGGATCTTTGAGCAGTTGCGCCAGCGCCTCGGGCTTTACGGTCGCCTGGACCACGGTGGCATTGTGCCGCTCAATTTCAATCACGAGCACATGAAACTTCGGTCCGCTTCGCGGACGAAGATATGAGTCTGCTGCTCGTCCTTCGGTGAAAGCGCCTGCACGAGTACCGACCATTCCGGACCCAGAGTCTTTTGCACCGATGCTTTGAAGCTGGCGATCTGGCCGCGCGAATCAAAACTCTGATCTTCAAACAAAACGACGCGGACGCTGCCGGCTTCGGCTATTTGTTTCCACTCACCGCCCTTGATTTTGGCTGCGGTGCGCGCGGCTTTCATTCCGGCGCGGGCAAGAAACGGAACGCTCTGGTGTTTGACGTGATAGAACTGCTCGATAGCTTTCACCACGTCATTGAATCCGTCGCCACCGGCACGCGCCGAAAACGGAAGACCGCACGCCAGCGCGAGCAACAAACCTATCAGCGTGAGCTTCGTCTTCATCAGTTCTCGTTGTCTTTCTTGGCTTTTGGCTTTGCCAAATCGAGATCGGGAATGCCGAAAGAACCTTCCAACTGGCTGAGCTTTTCCAGGTTGATGGGACCGACGATATTAACCACGGTCACTTCTTTCGGGTTGAGACTGACCACCGCCAGGCCGCTAATCTGATCCGCGACCATCATCAGATACACTTCGACGTTTTCGTTCTCTTTCTTGCTGGTGATTCCGACAATCTTGCTCCAGCCTCCGCCGCGCAGTTGCGACATCACCGAATCTATTTCCGCCGGCAGGTATTCATTTTCCTTCTCGAAACTAAAGCTCTTTACGTAAATTCCCTTTACGTTCTTGAGCAGCTCCTTGATTTCGGCATCATGCATCTTTGCCGGAAAAGAGTTTCGCGGTGACCTGCATCAGGTGTCTCGTCCAGCTTCACGTCGACGGTGTTGCTCGCCCTGTTGGTCAGCGCGTCGAGCTGATCGAGTTGCAACTTTCCACTCTGTGCTCGCGATGTAATAGCGCCGCCAAACAAGAGCAGCGAGCATGACCGGCGCGATTCTTAATGATGTTCTGAAGAGTTCTTTCATAACTGATTCATCCTATCTTATGTTGATTGCGAATAATGTTTGGCGACGTTGTTTGGGGAGCGCCCGCAGTCTTGCGCTGGGCGAGGTTGAGTTTGGCGCTGACCAAACCGCAGCGCGACCAGCACCTGTTCTTTTTCAGCCAGTTCCTGCGGCGTCAGCCGGGGCTCAAATGCTTCTTGCCTGGTTACCGGTCGCCTGTTTACGGCCAGGAAATTTCGGTTGAGTTGGCGACGAGGCTTTTGTTCGTCGGATTGCGTCCTTGACGAGCTCCGGTGTTTGCTCGGGACTTGATTCAGGCTTCGGTGCCGGCGTTGGGGCCAACGTCTCCCGCTTTGCTGCAGATTCGTTTGACGCCGGTCTTTCGACTGAAGTGAATCCAAAGAGCCGACAGCATCGCGACCATAACAATTGCCGCGGCAATCGTTATCGGCATAAAAACGAACGCTTTCGACCGACTGGTGATGTCGGCGGGAATGTGCAGTGGTCGCGGCTGATAACCGAAGTTCACCCAGCAGCTCTTCCAGCTTTTGAATTTCAGGGTCCGGCTCACCGGTACGATCCCAAAGATACTTGTCGTTCATAAATTGTTCCTTCGGCGCTAGTCCGCCGCTAAACCAGCCTTCCCTAACGGTCAGGCTTCTGACACTCCCATTCGCTCTCGCAGCAGTTTTGTGCCGCGGTGCAGGTTCACTCGCACCGACGCCGGAGTCAGACCCGTACGCGAAGCGATCTCCGGTCCGGTCATGCCTTCGACGAATCTCAGGACCGAGTGTCTCGCGGTACGCGTCGGGCAGCTGGCAGATCAAATCCAGAACCTCGCGCGCGGTGCGATTTGGCGTTTTGGCGACTGGCCATCTGTTCGGTGACTTCCACCGTTTCGCGCGAGCCGCGGTAGTAATCCATGGCCCGGTTGCGCGCAATCATCGCGATCCACGGACCAAAGGCCGGCGGCGTCGCGCAGGGTGTGCAGCTTTTTAAGGGCGTGGAGAAAAATATCCTGGACCAGGTCGTCGACTTCATCGCGCGGCACGCGGGCCAGCAGAACTCCGTGCACCATCGGCGAGTAGCATCTCATACAAGCCGGGCAAACCGATCGCGTTCGCCTTCGAGCACGGCGCGTACCACGGCGACCTCAACAGGTTCTTCTTTTTCGGCCGGCGCGCTGAATGGGTGAGTCATGAGCAGCATGTCCGCGGTTGCCTGGGTCTCAATCATTGTCGCGCCTTTTGGAAGTTCGGTTCCCGCAATCTTGAGTTTGTCAATTACGTCTGACATGGCTAAGACGGGCACGGCGGAGAGAGTGTTAACAGGTGTCAGAAGCCCGACCGTGAGGGAGGGCCACCTGGGGTTCTCGACTCTGCGCGTGGTTAACGTTGCCCTCCCTTACGGTCGGGCTTCTGACACGTCGTTCTCTGGTACGTCGGCTCTGGGCGAATAGTTTCGCTCGCCAGATAATCACGGTTGAAATCAGCAGCGCCAGGGTGCAGGCGGCGCCGCCTTCGATTCCGTAGGCGCCTCCCGTTAACCAGTCGGGTCCGGCGTTCATGGCCTTTAATAAAGGAGCCGGACTGATACGTTCAATGCCGCTGACGGGTAAGCCGAGCAGAGATGCCTGGACCCAGTTCCAGGACCAATGCAATCCCAGCGGCAGCCACAAAGCTGCGCGTGCGCAAATAGGCGACTGCCAGCCATAGTCCGGCGAGCGCTGTATTAATAAAGGTGAATCCGGGCACGACGTTGGGATTTCGCAGGTGAACTGCGGCGAAAGGGACCGAAGTCAGCAAGACGCCCAGCCAGGCCAGATTGGCGCGCGTCAGTGTTTGCAAAGGATATCCGCGAAAGAGCATTTCTTCCGCGGCCGCCTGCAAACACAAAGACGAGCAACGAAACGATCAGCGTCTGACGCGATGGGCCGCGCGCCGGCCGGATCGAAGTCTAAAGTGAATGCCGCGCGTCACGGTAGCGAACCAGCGGCCAGCGAGCAAGAGAACGCGGTGCCCAGTACGGAACCGATCGCAAAGTTCTTCAGCCAACCTCGATGCGGCGCGCAGCCGAGCGCGCGAAACGGAAGTTCCTCCAGCAATGCGCCGCAAGCCCAACCAACGACGAATGCGGAAAACAAAATCGAGCCATGGCCGGCGAGCGATACCCCAATAGCCGCCGATTAGTTCGCTGTAGGAACGACGCAGCACCGCAGAGAGGCCCACAGAAGAGAACGATCTGAGTTACCTGCGACGCAGATCAGAAAGGCGACCGCAAAAATGGCGAGACGCCAGCCACTGCGCAGGTGACCGTCCTTATCGAGAAAGAAGTTGTAGGCTTCCATTTGTGCGCGGCATTCTAGCATTTGCCGTTGAGCCATTCTCCTCTTGGGAGAAGGGCTGGGGATGAGGGCTGTCGGGGTCGACGGGATATTCTCCTTGCGTGAAGTTGCACTCTAAGGCCCTCACCCAACCCGTCTCCCAGTGGTAGAGGCCGACGACACGTGCCTTAAGGACTGCTCGCTGTGCTAAACTCTGCCTCAAATTACCAGCGTTGAGCTACCTGTGATCGATCGACGAAAACAAACCCTGGCAATCCGAAGAAAGCTCCGCCAGCGGCGCACCGTGCCGTGGCTCCTGGCCGGCATTGTGCTGATCCTGCTGGCAATTATCGTGGCGCAGCAACTATTTAATTTTGCCAGCGTCCTGCCGCCTGAGACCGGTTCCGACACGCTGCTGCTTTACGCGCTGTCGTCGCTGAATTTTGCCGCTTTCATTGTCTTCAGTTTCATCCTGCTGCGCAGCCTGCTCAGTTTGCGGCGGGAACGTCGCGAGCGACAGCCGGGTTCGAGAATTCAAACGCGTCTGCTGGTTTATTTCATCGGGCTAAGCCTTTTGCCAATTACGGCGATGGCCGCGTTTTCGTATCTCTTTCTCAATCGTTCGATTGAAAAGTGGATGGGCCGGCTGCCCGAGAACGTGGTCGAGCGCGTGCGCGAACAACAACGCGAAGGTCTCGCGTTGCAGAACGAGAAACTTCGCGAGACCGCAACGTTGTTGGCGGCCACGGTCAGGGCTCGACCGCAAGCGGATTGGCAGATGGCTTTGGATCAACTGTCAGCAACCGGGCGGTTGGCCGCCATTGAGATCGTTTCAGACAACGGGCAGGTGATAGCCCATGCTGAGGCTGCAATTCCCGGATTCACAAAAAGAGGAAATCCAAACGATTCTGCGAAACGGAGAGCAGGGTTCGGCCGAATCACTCGCGGACGGCAAAGGATTCGATCTCGCTTCGGTTCCGTTGACCAGCGGAACGCGTTTGATCTCTGGTGCCGCAGCGCCTCAGCGACACAGACGTCAACGACACGATCGCCGGCTCGCAACGTGAATATCAACACCTGCTGCAAAGACAGCGCAAGGTGCGTCTGCTCGGCGTTTCGACGCTGGGGTTGATGACGCTGCTGCTCTTGTTCGCGTCAACCTGGGTGGCGATCCATCTTGTCGCGCGGGTTCGCGGCGCCAATCCGCTCTCTGGTTGGAGCGTCGAAAGAGGTGGCGCGCGGCAATCTTTCCTATCGGGTCGAGACGATTGCGGACGAAGAACTGGCCCTGCTGGCAGAATCCTTTAATCAAATGACGTCAGAGCTCGATGCAAATCGCAGACACATCGAGGCCGGCGCCGAAACTTTGAAAGAAAAGAACCTGGCGCTCGAAGAGCGTCGCAATTACATCGAGACGGTTTTGGAATCGCTTTCGACGGGTGTCGTCTCGCTCGATCAAAATGACTGCGTTACCACTATCAACACCTCCGCCGTTTCAATTTTGAAATTGAGCGAAGCACCGCCGGCCTGGGCCAAGTTAACCGCGCTATTGAGTGCTGAGGATCAGGCCGTGCTCGAGCGCTTATTGCGCCGCGCCCGCCGCGCCGGCCGGGCCGCTGAGCAGGCGCAGTTGACTCGCAGCGCGGTGGGCGGCGCGGTCCCGGTAATGCTCAACGCGACGGCCCTGCGCGAGACTTCAAATGAAGGCCGCGGCGTGGTGCTGGTGATCGAGGACCTGTCTGAGTTGTTGACCGCCCAGCGCGCGGCTGCCTGGAGTGAAGTGGCGCGTCGAATCGCTCATGAGATAAAGAACCCACTCACGCCGATTCAGTTGTCGGCGGAACGAATCGCGCGGAACTTTCGCGTCCGCAGCAACGGAACGCGCTTTAGCGACGAGGCTATGCCGCAGATAGATGGGCAGATCCCGGGCAACGGTAACGGATCCGGCGCGGTCCCCGCAGAAAGTGATGAAGAACTGACTCGAATTGTCGAAGAGTGCACCACTTCGATCACTCGGGAAGTCGCCGGCTTGAAAGCGCTGGTTGATGAATTCTCGCGCTTTGCGCGCATGCCGGCGCCGCGGCTTGAAGTCGGTGATTTGAATGAACTCATCAAACAGACGGCGCAGCTTTATACCGATCGACTGGCCGGCGTTGAACTGCACTTGTTGCTGGACGAGGAACTGCCGCCGGCGATGCTCGACGCCGAGCAGATGAAACGAGTGTTTGTGAATCTGATCGATAACGCGCTCGAGGCGCTGGCGGATAAGGGGAATTGCGAGTCGCCACCATCAGTACCAGGCAGGACCATAGCCGCGACCTGATCCAGGCAACAGTCGAGGACACTGGTGAAGGAATCCCGGCCGGCGATTTCAAGCGACTGTTTCAACCGTACTTTTCCACCCGTGGCCGCGGCACGGGCTTGGGATTGGCCATCGTGTCGCGGATTGTGACTGAGCACGGCGGCCGTGTGTTTGCCGAACCCAACAGTCCGCGGGGAGCAAGATTTGTGATTGAATTGCCGATCGGGGGACAGTAGAAATTGTCGGTCGTCAGTTGTCAGTTGGTCTTAGGCCTTGGGCCTTAGGTCTTTGATCTTTGATCTTTGGTTCGGATCTGGTCCGGGTAGCAAGATTTCAAAGACCAAAGACCTACTCACTACTAACAGTTCACCCTTTTAGATGTCTGAATCAATCTTAATCGTTGATGACGAGCGCGGCATTCGCGAGACGCTGAGTTCGGTACTGCGCGACGAAGGCTTCACGGCGGACTCGGTTGGATCCGGCGAAGAATGCCTGAAGGCGATTGCGCGCCGAGCTTATGGCTGTGTTTTGCTGGATGTGTGGCTGCCGGGCATTAGTGGGCTTCGAGACCTTGCAGCAGATGCGCGATTCAAACAGCGACGTGGCCGTCGTGATCATCTCCGGGCACGGCAATATCGAGACTGCGGTGCGCGCAACCAAATTGGGCGCCTTCGATTTCATCGAGAAGCCTCTGTCGATCGAAAAGACGGTGCTCACAATCCGGAACGCTTTGCGGCAGAGGCAACTCGAACGAGCCAACGCTGAGATGTCCGCCGAGTTGCGAGAAGAGTACGAGATGGTTGGCGCATCGGTCGCCATGCGCGCGCTGCGAAAACAGATTGCCGTGGTGGCCCCCACGGATGGCCGCGTTTTGATCTCCGGCGAATCCGGAGCCGGCAAGGAGTTGGTGGCGCGCGCAATTCATGCCCAGTCGCGCCGGGCTGCGGCGCCTTTTATTGAAGTCAACTCGGCCGCGATTCCCGAAGAGTTAATCGAGTCTGAACTATTTGGCCACGTGAAAGGCTCGTTCACCGGCGCCACGGCCGCGAAGAAGGGAAGTTCGAGCTGGCCGACGGCGCGACACTCTTCCTCGACGAAGTTTCTGATATGAGCGCTAATGTGCAGGCCAAGGTCCTGCGCGTCCTGGAAGAACAAAGATTCGAGCCGGTCGGCAGCAACACCCCCATCAATGTTGACGTGCGGGTAGTGGCGGCCACCAACAAACGTCTGGATGAAGAGATCGAGAAGGGAACTTTCCGCAGCGACCTTTTCTTTCGCTTGAACGTGATTCCATTTGAGGTGCCGCCGTTGCGCGAGCGAGTTGAGGACGTGCCTTTGCTGATCGATCACTTCAACCGCAGGTTCGCCAAAGCTTATGGTAAGAAGCCGAAGGCGTTCGACGCGGAAGCCATTGAACTGATGCAAAGATATTCCTGGCCCGGAAATGTCAGGGAGTTGAGGAACACTATTGAGCGGGTTGTGATCCTGCATCAAAACCATCGTGTTGCGATTACAAATCTCCCGGCCTTCGGTGATAGCGAACCGCCGGCCTCGTCTTATCGTTTTCCTTCTTTTAAGGAGGCCAGCGACGCATATCATCGCGAATTCATTCAACGAAAGCTGGACGAGGCGGATGGTAACGTTTCGCGGGCCGCGGAATTGATGGGGATCGATCGGAGTCACTTGTATCGCCGGATGAGAGCGTTGGGGATCAAAGCCGAAAGATAGGACTGATGGGACCCATAGGTCGTATGCGACTCATAAGTCGTATGCGTCCCATAGGTCCTGTCATGGTAAACTCCCGCTGAGGATTTATGGATTACACGACACGAGAATTACTGAAGCGTTACGCGAAGATGGCCACCGGCCAGCCCTTCGCGCCTGTTTTACTGAATATTCTGGTCACTTCTGTGTGCGACATGCGCTGCACGCATTGTTTCTTTACGGATGAACTCGACGATCGTCCGCGCAAGAAACTCCAGATGAAGACGCACGAGATCGATCGCATCGCCCAGACCCTGGGTGGGAATCTTGGGGTCTTGATTCTCGCCGGCGGCGAGCCGTTCACGCGCAAGGATCTGCCGGAAATCGTCAGCTCGTTCTACCGGCACAACAATCTGGAATCGGTTTACCTGATGTCGAACGGCCAGATTCAGAAGCGAATCTTTCCGGACGTCACGCGCATTCTTGAGGAGTGCCCGAACCTGAATGTGACGGTAGCGATGGGTATCGACGGCCTGCAGGACCAGCACGACAAGATTCGTCAAAAGCCCGGTTCATGGTCGATCGCCATTGAAACCGCGCGCGAGCTGAAAGCGATTAAGAAGCAGTATCCGCGGCTCGATCTGCAGACCTGCACCTGCTTCATGCATTCGAATCAGGACACGATTTTCGACTGGTACGAGTTTCTGAAGCACGATCTGAAGCCCGATAAAGTTAACTTCAACTATATTCGTCCGCCATCAGCCGACCCGATCGAGCTGGACATCGATCTGAGTCGGTACGCAAAGCTGGCGCAGATGATTGACGACGACTCGCGTCACGCCGCCATCAAGAACAACTATGGCGGCAACGCCGGGTTCTTCAAAGCCGCGATCGATATCTACATGCACGGGCTAATTACGAAGACCCAGGAGACGCAAAAAGCGCAGTTGACCTGTTATGCAGGCACGGCCGGCGCCGTGATCTACGATGAAGGCACGCTGTCTTCGTGCGAGAATCTGGCGCCCATCGGCAACCTGCGTGACCACGAATGGAACTTCCAGGGTCTGTGGTTGTCGCCCGCGATGAAGGAGCGTCGCCGGCATGCTGCCAACGGTTGCTTCTGCACGCACGAATCGAATTGCTACTACCCGTCGCTGCCCTTCAATCCGAAGCACTTGATCAAAATCAAGAAGCTGGAGCGCGAGATGAAGAAAGCCGCGCGCGACGTAGCGGGCCAGTTCGATGAGCAGCCTGACGGAGTTGCAGTGAAAGCCTGAAGCAGGAGTGTCAGAAGCCCGACCGTGAGGGAGGGCCGCTGTAGCAACAAGAGCCGTGAGGCTAAACCTGCCCTCCCTCACGGTCGGGCTTCTGACACATCAAGATAATGAACCCAAACGGTCCCAAAATACTCATTATCTCTTCCGACACGGGTGGCGGACATCGCTCGGCGGCGGCAGCGATCGTGGCCGGCTTAGAAGGCTTTGTTAAGGGTGAGTCCTACGCGATTCGGACCATTCGCGCGGTGGAAGAGTCTCATCATCTGGCGGCGAAGATGGTGGCCATTTACAACTGGCTGCTGCGAAACAAGCAGCATTGGATGAAATATTACTACTGGTTCATCAATCGTTTTCGCCCGGACTCCCGAGAATTCTTTTACAAGCGGACTGTCGGTTATGTGTCGGGACAGTTTCAGAAATGGTGTCCACACGTAGTAGTCAGTGTTCATCCGCTGACGCAACATATGTTCGCCCGGGTGCTGAAAGAGCTGGGATTGGCTGATCGCATCCCACTGGTGACGGTCGTCACCGATCCTTACTACGGATTCTGGAAAGGCTGGGCCTGCGACGATGTGAGTCTATATCTGGTCGCCAGTGAAGAGGCGCGCCGCCAATTGATCGATTACGGCATTTCGCCTCAGAAGATAAAGATCTCAGGCATGCCTGTGCATCCAAAATTTTCGTTTCCCGGCGATGATGCGGCGCGAGTTGCGCGTACGGCCCTGGGCCTCGATCCGGAAAAGTTTACGGTCTTTTTGAATGCCGGCTGGGAAGGCGGCGGCAACATTCCGCTTATTTTCCGCGAACTGGTACGCGGCGAACTTGATGTGCAGGCGATCTTTCTTGCCGGCAAGAACGAAGCGCTAAGGCAGGAAGCGGAACTGATGGCGGCCGAGGCCAATTTCCCGATTAAGGTGATTGGATACTCGGACGAGGTCGAGCAGTTGATGCGGGCGGCTAGTGTAATGATTTCGAAGCTGGGCGGCTCCAGCACCTTCGAGGCCTTGACCTGTCGCGTGCCGATTATCGCGGATGTGACCACTGAACCGATGCCTCAGGAAGCCGGGACCGTGAAATTAATTGCCAAGAGCGGCGCCGCAGTTTTGCTCCGGCGGGCCACTGATATCGTGCCCGTCATCGACCGCATGATCGACGATTCAAAGCATTATGCCGCCCTGCGGGCAGCCACTATTACGGTGGCAATTCCCAACGCCACCCGGCGTATTGTGGAGGAAATTACGGCCCTGATTCCCGAATCCGCGACCGCCAATAACGAGTCGCTGGCTGAACATGCTGCTTAAGCTTTTGGCAGCCCCGCCCTCTGCGTTCTTGACTGTCACCTAGGGTTCGCGTTCTAATCCCGTCGTTCTTAAATCCGTCAAAGCTCAAAGTGGGTTGCGCAGATTTCGGCTGTGACCCGTCAAAAACATCACAGATCGAAAGTCTGTGCCACAGGAAACGAATGAGTCTGTTATTAGAAGGAAAACGTGCATTTATCACCGGGGGCACGCGAGGAATTGGCGCGGCCATATGCGAAATTTTCGCCCGCGAAGGCGCGGACGTGGCTTTTAACTATGGTTCCCGCGACGATCTCGCTGAGGAAGTGCGGAAAAAGATCGAGGCCTTTGGCCGGCGCGCGCGTTCATTTAAAGTGTCGGTCACCGATCGTTTCGGGTTGAAACACCTGACCCGCGAACTGGTGGCGGAATGGGGCGGCCTGGATATCCTCGTCAACAATGCGGCGATCAATCGCGGCGATAACTTTGCCACCACCACCGACCGGGCCTGGGATGAAGTTATCGGCACCAACGTGGGCAGCCTGTTCGCGGTGACCAAACCCATTTACAAGCAGATGATTCGTCAACGCGCCGGCAGTATCCTCAATATCACTTCGATCGGCGCGATTCGGGCTTTACCCACCGCGGTTCATTACGCCACTTCAAAAGCGGCGATGGTCGGCTTTACTAAATGCCTTTCACGCGAAGCCGGAACTTTTGGGATCAAGGTCAATGCTATTGCCGCGGGAATCTTTGATACGGACCTCGCACAAGCGCTCCCCGAGCGCTGGCTCCAGATGCACGACTTCTGGACCTCGAGCGGCAGGCTGGGCCGGCCGGAAGAGTTAGCCGAATATGCCGCCTTTATGGTCAGCGATCGCAATTCGTTCATGAACGGCGAAGTCGTGATCGTGGACGGCGGCACAGTTACCTAAAGCAAGCTCGGCTCGCAGTTGAAGTCGTCTCTCCGACAAAACTGAATCAATTCAAAGCAATTACACCAAATCTCGAAATATTGAGGGCATTGCAGCTTTTCCTTAAGCGTCGAGAAGATTTGGTTCGCAGAATAAGTTTCGCATCAACGCCGAGGCAGCCGAGTTTTCGGTTGCAATCGGGGCTGAAACTGACCTATTCTCGCGGCGCCTTTTAAACGGAACCGTGCGGGAACGTGACTCGCTTGTTCAGTTGTTCGGGCGCGCCTTTCGTTTGCAGTTCAAGCTTCGCGCTCAGCCATCCCGATTCGAGCCATAACCAGGAGTCGCCGTGTCGCCAACCCGCGTTCTTAGTTCGCGCATTCGTGCTCTGTCTGTCATTTCAATCTCCGCATCTCTCGTGACAACCGTTTCGGTATGGGCGAGCCGTCAGCAGGCGGTTTCTCCATTAGGCTTCGCCGGCAGTCATGCTGCGACCGTGGCCTTCCTGAGTCCGGACAAAGGCGCGATCACGCCTGACGCCAGCGGAATCCAAACGATGCTCCGGAAACCACGCTCGATTACACCGGCTATGATTTCTGGTTGACGAAGCTGAATCAGTTCAATGGGAACTATATCAACACCGAGATGGTCAAAGCATTTCTGAGCTCGATTGAACATCGGCAGCGGTTTAGATCGTGACGGGCTTTTGAGCGGTATTACTTAAGTGCTACTAATTTTGACCTCGAAACAAAATGAATGAGATATCAACGCCGAAATGGTCAGAGCATTTCTGTCGTCTATTGAGTATCGACAGCGCTTTTGGGCAGTAGGGGAAGCATGATGTGCCAGTCTGGTGATAGATATCACAGATTGTACAGTCAATTTGTTATCAACTAAGTCACGCGGTCACCTATATATCGGGCCTCGGTAACCCGCTATACCGAACCTGCAGGGAGGAGAAATCCTATGTCGCCTTATATGCGGTCTCGATTCCGAAGTAATCTGCGTCTGTTGTTTGTTTTGACCCTCACCACGGTCGTCCTAGTTCCCGCCGTCATTATTAAGACTATCAGAACTGTGTCGGCATTCGATGACGTCCTCGCCCCTGATGCTCAAGCCGATTTCGTTCGAGTGATTCCGCTGACGGCAAACGACGTCGTTTATAGTCCAACGACGAAGATGCTCTATGCCAGCGTGCCGAGCACCGTGGGCGCCGGCGGCAACAGCATTAAGACGATCGATCCGACTACCGGCGCCATCACGTCATCGGTCCTGATTGGCAGCGAGCCGAACCGCTTAGCGATCGCGAGTGATGGTACGACCTTATATGCAGGATTAGACGGTGCGTATTCAGTTCGGAAATTCGACGTTTCTACCCAGACCCCTGGAAGCCAATTCGCGTTGGGATTGGATTCTTTTAATGGTTTGAATCGAGCCACCGATCTCGCGGTCGCGCCGGGGAATCCGGACCTTTTGGTGGTCGCGCGGCGTGGCACTAGCAGCAGTTCAGGAAACATCGCGGCGTATGACAATGGCACGCAACGACCCACGGTGGCGCCCGGATCGTTTGGGGAGTGATTTCCTGTCCTTCTCGGTCTCGGCAACTAAGCTGTACGACAGCCTCAGTTTCAACGGATTGAATACCTTGAAGGTCGACGCTACATGGCGTCTCAGTCACGGGCAATTCAAGCCTGGGGCAAGGAACGAGAATTAAATTCGACAATGGTGTGATCTATGCAGGTAATGGTCAAGTAATTGATCCAGATACCTCGAACGGAACGCTTAAGGGCACTTTTAGCGTAACCGGCAGCAGTATTAATACCACAGCATTTGTCCCCGACTCTTCGGTCGGACGCGCGTATTACCTGATGAACGATTTTTCGAACAACTCGGTCAAAACAATCAGGGTCTTCGACATTAATACGTTTGTGCTGATTGGCACGATTACAGTTACCGGAGTAAACGGCGACATCAATAATATGATCCGCTGGGGTAGTAACGGCCTGGCTTTTCGCACGTCCGGCGGCCAATTGATCATCGTCCAGAGTTCACTGATACCTTCGGCCGATCCGATACCAACGCCGACGGCCGCAACTTCCGCCGACACCGACGCCTACGCCGACACCGCCCGCGACTTTCGTGCGGCAAGTTCCGTTGGCGACAAACGATCTCATCTATAACGCCGGCAAGCAATCGCTTTACGCCAGCGTCCCGAGCAGCGCCGGCGTCGGCGGCAATAGCATCACGCCGGTCGACCCGGTGACGGCAACGGTCGGCGGCGCGGTCTTCATCGGTAGTGAGCCCAATAAGCTGGCGGTGTCTGACGATCAGCACACCATGTACGTCCGGACTCGACGGCGCCGGAGCCGTGCGCCGTTTTGATCTGACTACGCAAACTCCGGGGTTGCAATTCGCATTGGGTTTCGATCAATCTAATGGCCTGCGCAGGGCGAGTGCATTAGCCGTCATGCCCGGAGCGACCGGCACGATTGCCGTGAGTCGTTCCAACGCGTCTACCGCGATCTACGATGGTGATGTGCAGCGCCCGCAAACGCAGAACAACAACGGAAGCCTCGCCTTTCGTTCAGCTTCTACGCTCTATGTGGCAAATGGGTCGATTGCCAGGATGAATGTTTCGGCCTCGGGTCTTTCACTGATCAATACGGTTCTCACCAACAGCGGCGGCAATATTCTATATGACAACGGACTTGTCTACATGTCTGGCGGAGCCGTCCTGGACGCTGAGAATGGATCGATTAAAGGGATTTTCACTAATGCCAGTTCTAACGGCGCGATGTTTCTTGATTCAGCCGCCGGACGAATTTTCTTTTGAGTGACTCTGGCGGAAATACGACACTGCGTGCCTTTGACATCAATACTTTCTTACCGCTTGGCGCGGTAACGATCTCGGGTCTTAGCGGTACACCAACAAGTCTGGTGCGCTGGGGCAGTAACGGGTTGGCGTTCCGCACGAGCACGCAGATATTTCTGGTTCAAAGCGCGCTGGTGAATCCGGGCGATGCGGTTCCGGCCGCTACACCCACGCCATCTCCGGTGCCGTCGCCGTCGCCGGCATATATTCCGACTTTTACGCGTAAGCTCGATGTCAGTGCGAACGATCTGATTTTCAATCAATCCACACAGCGGATCTACGCCAGCGTTGCCGGATATCAATTGACGACCGGCAATAGCATCACCACCATTGATCCGCAGACCGCGACGATTGGCCCTTCAGTTTTTATCGGCAGCGAACCAAACAAGCTGGCGCTGTCCGACGATGGCAAGACTCTCTATGCAAACCTGGACGGCGCGGCGGCAATTCGTCGGTTCGATATATCCACACAAACGGCGGGGCTGCAGTTCACTCATTCGCTATCCACCGGACCGTCAGACATGGATGTGATGCCCGGAAATCCCAGACGATAGCGCTGGCGCTGGGAAGCAGCTTCGGGAACGCTGTGTCTATTTACGATAACGGCGTGAAACGAGCCAATAATGTGTCAGGAAATTATTCCGGGATCGGCGGCCTCGAGTTCAATGGACCCTCGACGATCTATGGCGTTGACAGTTCCTCAAGCAATGGCTCGTTGGTGAAGTTCGCGGTCAATGCGGGAGGAGTTAGCCCGACCACGATCACCAACGGCGTATTTTCGGGCTTCTCCGGGGATTGAAGTTAGCGAATGGGTTGTTATATTCCTCGGGCGGTCGCATCGTCGAACCGGAAACGCCAAAAGTGATCGCAACGCTCCAAGGCAGCGGGATTAACGGTAACTTTGCAGTTGATACGGTGCTCGGCAAAGCCTTCTTTATTTCGAATAACGGCAGCAGCGTCACTCTGACGGCCTACGATTTGGCTACTTTTGTACCGATCGGATCCCTCGTGGTGTTACCCAATGTTAGCGGCACGCCAACGGGCTTGATTCGTTGGGGCACAAATGGTCTGGCCTTTCGCGTTACGCCGAGTTCCGTGACACCGGGTGTAAATAATCCTGCAGTCCGTCTATTTGGGCGCAATCGGCACTCGTATCGAGTAATGACTCGATTCCGACTTCGGTGCAGTTTGCGTCCGCAACGGCGAATGTCAACGAAAGCACCGCCACGATTACCGTTACCGTAAATCGGACCGGTGACGTATCTGCAACCACGACCGTCGATTTCGCTACCAGCGATGGAACGGCGACCGCCGGCAGCGACTATACCGCGACCACCGGAACTGTGACTTTCGCTCCCGGACAGTTAAGCAAGACATTCACCGTTCCGATTATTAACGACACAGTTTTTGAAGGAGGTACCAACGAAACATTCAATGTGACTTTGAGCAACCCCACCAGCGGCGTGATTCTGTCGTCACCCTCGACCTTGGTGATTACAATTCAGGACAACGAAGGAATCCCCAGTCTGCAATTCCAGGGTACTCTGCGTATCACTGAAGGGAATGCGGGCACGCAAATATTCACCATACCCGTAACGTTATCGAATGCGTCGGTGCAGACTGCGTCGATTGATTACGCCGACGGCCGACGGCACGGCGAACGCGGGGAGTGATTACGTCGCCACCTCGGGAACGCTAACGTTTCTCCCCGGAACAACGTCGGGGCAGATTAATGTGACGGTGAACGGCGATACCATCGTTGAGCCTGACGAAACGTTTCAGCTAAAGATGAGCAATCCGGTCAATCTGAATTCGTTCTCTTCTCCGTCGGCCACCATCGCCAATGACGACAGTTCCATTCAATTTACGCCGGCCAATTATTCAGTCGCCGAGAATGCCAAGTCAGTTGTGGTGACTGCCACTCGGTTCGGCGCTACCTCAGCCGCGGCTGCAGTTACTTATTCAACCAGCGACGGGGCTGGCTCCAAAGCTGTGGTACTAACAACGGAAAGGCGTCCTCGCGCTGTGATTACGTCCCGGCGTTCGGTGTGCTGACCTTCGCCGCGGGTCAAATATCAAAGACAATCACAATTCCAATTGTTGACGACGGGTTCGTCGAAGGAAACGAGACTTTCAACGTGGCCCTTCCAATCCGACTGTGGGAAACCTCGGCGCTAACGCAACGGCGACCATCACCATTACCGACGACGATGCTACTCCCGGGGTTAATCCGGTCGACACCGGGTCATTCTTTGTGCGGCAGAATTATCTTGATTTTCTCAGCCGCGAACCGGATCAATCAGGGTTCGACTTCTGGACAAAGCAACTCACCGAATGCGGCAACGATGCGTCCTGCGCACAACTGGTTCGCGTCAACGTGTCGGCGGCATTTTTCCTTTCGATTGAATTTCAACAAACTGGTTATCTGGTCGAACGAATGTACAAAGTCGCTTACGGCGACGCCCTGGGAACGTCAACTGTCGGTGGTTCACATCAGCTGGCAGTCCCAATCGCACGCTTCAACGAATTTCTGCGGGACACTCAGCGAATAGGGCGTGATGTGGTAGTGCTGCAGGCTGGTTGGGAGCAGGTACTGGAGAATAATAAAAAAGCCTTTGCGCTGGAATTCGTCCAGACGGCCCGCTTCACAGATGCATTTCCGAATACTATGACTCCCGACGCTTTTGTCGATAAGCTTCGAACCAGAATGCTGGTAATGTCCTGTCACTGCCGGAACGGCAAGCTCTTAATAAATCTGTTTGCCGGTACCGTCGACAGCAGCAACGTAAGTGCGCGGGCTAAGGCCCTACGCCGAGCTGCCGACGACGACATTCTGTTTAGTGCGGAATTCACTCGCGCGCGTTTGTGCTGTCGCAGTATTTTGGCTACTTGCGGCGCAACCCGAACGATTTGCCAGATACGGACTACACGGGCTACGACTTGGTTGACGAAGCTGAATCAGTTCAATGGGAACTATATCAATGCGGAGATGGTTAAGGCGTTTCTCTCTTCGATTGAATACCGGCAAAGGTTTGGGCCGTGATCGCTCGGCGCACCTGAGCCCGAGCTCGGCTGTGGGTAGCCCCGTAGTAAATCCGTTTCTGGTCTCATAACTTGGCCATCGCTTGGGAATGGAAGTGGTTTTTTTGACTTTAGTAACTTCGGGAATCAACATTGAAAACGTTCACCTCTCAATTGTCGCGGTCGAGTAGCAGACTGCTGCGAATAGTGGCCGCTGTTGCTTCATCTCTAATCACAGTTTTCATCGTTGCTGATCCGTCCAGCCATTCGAGCCGGACTCAGAAGCTTCCGTCAGGCAACTGAAACGACAGTCCCGGCGCCAATACCGCTTGCTACAACCTTTACCGTAAACAGCGTCAATGACAACGCAGACGCGAATGTAGGTGATGGCCACTGTGATACTGACGGAAACCTGGGGAATGGAGATCAGTGCATCGCCATGTGCAGCCATTCAGGAAGGAGCCGCAACGAACCAGGGCCACTCGATTAATTTCAATCTTCCAGCCGGTAGCGTCATACCTTTGAATACGGCTTTGCCGGCATTTCAGCACGACGTGAGCATTGTCGGTCCGGGTGCGAGTCAGCTAACCATTCAACGCAGTGCAGCCGGGGGCACGCCAAACTTCCTCATCTTTTCTTTCATACCGATCAACGGAAATTTCAATAACTCAATTTCGGGAGTAACCCTTGCGAATGGAAATAATTTCAATACCGGTTCCACCTTTCCCCAGGGCGGCTGCCTCTACAATGCCAGTCCGGACGTAACCACCCTTACCGATGTGACCTTTCGTGGCTGCGCCAGCCTCACCAACGGCGGGGGTATTTACAACGGGGGACGCTGACGCTGACGAATAGCACAAGTCACGTCAAATACCGCTGGATCTGCCGGCGGTGGGGGATCTACAACACCGGAACGCTGACGGTTACCGATAGCACCATCAGCGATAACGTCGGAGGGCTCTTCGGGGGTGGAGGCATCCTGAATACCGGCGGCACCGCGACCGTGACCCGGAGCACGGTGAGCGGCAACGACAATGGAGGCATAGCCAACGTAAACTCAGGCGCCACTTTGACCTTAACCAATAGCACGGTTAGCGGAAACACTGCGTTTCTCGACGAAACAGGAGGCATTAAAAACTCAGGATCCGGGGCCGTGTTGACGCTGAGCAATAGCACCGTCACCGCGAACACCGGCAACGGTTTTATTGCAACCGGAGGAATCCGGAACGAGCAGGGCACCGTAAATCTTGGAAATTCGATTGTGGCCAAAAACACTGGAGCGCTCAACGATGTGAGAGGAACATTTCGTATCGCAGGGCTACAACCTGATCGGTATTTCCTCCGGCGATGGATTGGCAAATGGGATGAATCATGATCAGGTCGGACTTCCGGGTGCGGCCATCAATCCGTTGCTGGGGCCGCTGGCTAACAACGGCGGTGCTACCAGAACGCATGCGCCGCTCGTTGGCAGTCCGGCAATCGACGCGGGAAACAGTTCGCAGCTAACCGATCAGCGGGGACAGGCGCGGCCGGTCGATGATCCCAATGTCACAAACGCTGCGGGAGGAAACGCCACTGACATTGGTGCGTACGAGACGAATCCGATTCAAGTCAACTCGATTATTGATGCCGATGATGGCCAGTGTGGTGCGTTAGGCACGGGGAATGGCTGCACACTGCGCGAAGCCGTCATTGCCGCCAATGCCGCCACCTCGAGTTTCTCGGACATAACTTTCGCGCCGGCTTTAACCTCGGCCGGACCGGTCACGATTGATTTGCTTATTCCGTTGCCGGCCTTATCTGCCAACCTGAATATTCAGGGGACGGGCTCAAGCTTTCGCTGACAGTACGACGCAGCACGGCGGGCGCGACACCTGACTTTCGCATCTTCACGATCAACGCCGGCAAAGTGGTGAACATTTCCGGCCTGACAATAACGAATGGAGATCAAGGCGGGATCCGGAACGAAAAGGGAACATTGGCGATCAATAATTGTGTGGTTACCGCTAACTCGGGCGCCGCCGGCGTTTTCAATAATGGCGGTACGCTCACGGTAAACGACAGCACAGTCAGTAACAATACTGCCGGCGGAATCGATAACGAGGCTGTCTTTCCAGTCCCCCTAATCCCGGGTTTCCCGCATTTCTGACAGTTAATAACAGCACCATCTCGGCCAATAGCTCGACCGGACTATTTGGCGGGATCCAGAATCTGACGGCAAGCAGCAGCCCCCAGCAATCGCAATCATTACGAACAGCACAATCTCCGGTAACAGTGTAACGAGCACAGCAGGTGTCGGCGGTATCCACAACATTGCCATCGTTGGAGGGAATCCAACGGTGGTGGTTACTAACAGTACTGTCTACGGGAATAGTTCGAACGGGAGTTCGGGGACTGGCGGGATTTCCAATAATACGACATCTTGCGTTGGCGCTTGTACGCGAATAATCAGGCTACGAAATACAATTGTAGTGGGTAATCTCCTGAACGGATCTTCTCCCAGCGATATCTCAGGAGCTGTTGACTTGAACAGCTTATCGAATTTGATCGGCACCGGCGGTTCGGGAGGATTGGCCAATGGCAACAATGGGAACCAGGTGGGCGTGGCTGATGCCAAACTGGGACCGCTGACCAACAATGGTGGCCCGACCCAAACCCATGCTTTGCTGCCAAACAGCCCGGCGTTCGATGCTGGAGATCCCTGCGTCGTCAACGTGACACATTGCAGTGAGTCGAACACTTCTCGAATCCTCACGGATCAGCGCGGCCTCGCCCGCAACGTTGACGGGCCTGACGCCAACACCAGCCTTATGGTCGACATTGGCGCCTTTGAGGCACAGCGGCAACCTCGCGGATCTTCCCGATTCCACCATTAACGAAGACGCGTCTCTTACTGTGTTCTTTGATCCCGGAGATACAAGTAACATTACTTCGGTCACGGCGTCGTCGAGCGACGGAATGCTGGTGCCCAACGATGCAGCTCACCTGAGCGCGTCGCTCTCGGGCTCGAACGCAAGCGTTGTCATTAATCCAGCGGCGGATCTCTTCGGTACGACCAACATCACGATCACAGTTAATCGGAGCAGCGCCAGCAATGACGTCAAGACTTTTATGCTGACTGTGAATAGCTCTAACGATGCGCCCTCCTTCACTCCGGGCCCGGCTCAAATCGTAAATGAAGATGCGGGACCGCAAACGGTCAACAACTGGGCGACGGGGATTTCAGCCGGTCCGGTCAACGAGTCCCAGGTCGTGAATTTCCAGGTCACCGGAAACACTAACGCCGCGCTTTCTCTGCGTCTCCGGTAATCAGTTCCACCGGCACCTTGACCTATACACCGGTCGCGAACGCCAATGGGTCGGCGACCATTACCGTCAAACTCCAGGACTTTAGTGGTACGGCGAATGGTGGCGTTGATACTTCGGCGCCGCAAACGTTCACGATCACCGTGAATCCAGTTAACGATCCGCCCTCGTTCATCACGGGCAGTGATCAGACAGTAAATGAGGACACAGGCTCGCAGACTCTGATCAACTGGGCGACGAGCATTTCCGCCGGACCGGCGAACGAATCTCAAACACTCGCGTTCCAAATCACCGACAATTCAAACCCGGGACTCTTTTCCGCCGGGCCGGCAATCAGTCCGACCGGAACTTTGACATACACGCCGGCTGCAAATGCCAATGGCTCAGCGACAATTACCGTCGTTCTTAAAGATAGTGGGGCACCGCCAACGGCGGGGTCGATACCTCTCCTGCGCAGACATTCATGATCGGCATTACTTCTGTGAACGATGTTCCATCGTTTACCAAGGGTGCGGATCAGACTGTTAATGAAGACGCGGGCGGGCAAAGTGTGACGGGTTGGGCGACGGCCGTTTCCGCCGGAGCAGCGAACGAGTCAGGGCAGACTTTGGCGTTCCAGGTGACTAATAACAGCAACGCGGCGTTGTTCTCAGCAGGTCCGGCAATCAGCTCCGACGGAACCTTGACTGTACACACCGGCGGCTGACGTGACCGGCTCAGCTACGATCACTATCAATCTGAAGGACAACGGCGGAACGGCCAATGGCGGCGTGGATACCTCGGCGAACCAGAGCTTTTCTATTACGGTGAACTCGGTCAACGATGCGCCTTCATTCATCAAAGGTGCAGACCAAACGGTAAATGAAGATAGCGGCGCACAGACAGTCAGCAACTGGGCCACGGCGATTTCACCCGGTCCGGCGAATGAGTCGGCGCAGATCCTTACCTTCACGACGACCAACAACAATAATGCTTTGTTCTCAGTGCAGCCGGCGATTAGCGCAACCGGGACCTTGAGCTACACTCCGGCAGCCAACGCGAACGGAACGGCCACTGTGTCCGTGACTCTCAAAGACAACGGCGGCACTGCGAACGGTGGAGTTGATACTTCGGCTTCGCAAACTTTCAGCATCGTGATCAATCCGGCGGCCGGCGTCATTAGTTTTGCCTCAGCCAGCTCCAACACAACGGAAAGTTCCGGGTCGGTCACAGTTACGGTTAAGCGCACGGGAACATTCACGAAACCGGCGACCATCGACTACGTCACGAGTGCTGACAACGGTTCGCCATGCTCAAACGCGAGCGGCGTCGCTACGCCCAAGTGCGATTTCACCGCGGCCCTCGGGACGCTGAGTTTCGCCGCGGGCGAAGATACGAAGACAATCACTATTCTGATTAGTCAGGATGCCTTCGTCGAAGGGCCAGAGACGCTGACTGTCTCGCTGTCGAATCAGACCGGAGGTTCGGCCTTAGGCACACCGGCCACGAGCACGATCACGATCGCGGACGATGCTACTGAGCCGCCCACGAATCTGATTGATGACGTCCGCAACTTTGTGCGCCAGCACTATCACGACTTCCTGAATCGTGAACCTGATCAGAGTGGGTGGGATTTCTGGACGAACCAAATAACTTCATGTGGCAGCGACGTGCAGTGCAATGAAGTTCGTCGCATCGATGTCTCAGCATCATTCTTCCTTTCGATCGAATTCCAACAGACCGGCTATCTGGTTGAGCGCTTCTACAAGACTGGTTACGGCGACGGAACGGGCACCTCGACGTTCGGTGGCCAGCATCAGCTGGCGGTGCCGATCGTTCGGGCCAATGAGTTTCTCGCGGACACGCAACGGATTGGACGCGGGGTGGTGGTGCTGGCGCCGGGCTGGGAGCAAGCTGCTGGAGAATAACAAGCAAGCGTACGCACTTGAGTTTGTGCAGGCGGCGCGGTTCATCACGGCATTTCCGACTACGATGACGGCGGCGCAGTTTGTCGACAAGCTGAATCAGAACGCCGGCAACGTGCTATCGGCGAACGAGCGCACGACGGCAATCAACTTGTTTGGCGGAGCGGCGGACAGCAGCAACGTGACGGCGCGCGCCCAGGCCGTGCGACATGGTGGCCGAAGACACTGACTTGTACAACGCCGAATACAATCGGGCGTTTGTGCTGGCGGAATACTTTGGTTACCTGCGGCGGAACCCGAACGACGCGCCTGATTCCGACTACACCGGTTATGATTTCTGGTTGACGAAGCTGAATCAGTTCAACGGGAACTACATCAACGCCGAAATGGTTAAGGCGTTTCTGTCGTCGATTGAGTACCGGCAGAGGTTTGGACCGTGAAGACTCAATAACCCACGACCCGTGGCGCTGAGGTCAGTACCGCCCGCGTAAGCCGGTGGGATCAGTTGATCCCATCCGCTCACAGGGATCGAAGACTCTAACCACTGCGGGCTTTGCCCCAAAAGTCCCCGCAGCCGGCGAACGATATTAGCCCCTTGATTCATTACATACTGCGCGCCGCCTGCACCATCTGATCGTGCGTGCGGCTGCGTTTGTCGATATACCGATCACAAAACCGCACCGTCACGTCATAGACCAAGTGCGCCACCTGAAAGCTCTTCAGCTTACGGTAACCGCCATGCGCCGGAACGAGGCGAGTTTCCTTCAGGCGGACAGAGCTTCGAGACATGAAGAGTGAACATCCATTGATGCCGGCGGCGTGCAGAATATCGCCGAGGGCAGCGTCGCGTCCGGGACTTCAAAGAAAATGGAATTGAAGTTGACGAACGTCGCGCGCGCCAGCCTTGAAGAGTTGAGATTGGATTACGGGGATTATCTGCAGCAGAGATCTGCCACAGTGGCCGCCGGATGAGCCGCCCAGCGCAGCCACGTCGTTCGTGGACGTCGCAAAACTCATGTTTGAGTATCTGCGGGTGAATTGGTTCGGTACGGGAATCGAACAGACAGAGAACTGATTTGGGACAGACCCGGCACGTCTAGCGCGGATCAGATGAACCGGCCTTAATCGGACCTGGAACTCCAAATGCGGCAAGCCTTCTTGCGTCGTTATAGCCGAGCAGTCTACTTAGTATTGGTGTCTCTTGTGACGCAGTTTGTAGGTGTAAAGTGCTGAGCCAGCGCCACCACCCAGCAAGCCAATGCCCGCGCCTTTCTTGCCGCCAATAAGTCCGCCTGCGAGAGCGCCCACACCCGCGCCAGCCGCGACCGTGAGCTTGTCACGATGCTTCTGCCAGAATGTGCGTCGACCAGGTTGGTTACCATAGTCATAATAGACGCGGCCATTGGAGTAGTGGCGTCTTCTATCATTAACTACGGCGTTCGTATTGCCAGCTTCTGCCCGTTTCTCAGTGGCTAACTGGTCTGGCGTCTTCTGATCTTGATCAGTTAGCTGTGCGGGCGTGGTTTCCGACGCGTTTGTGGCGCCAGTGCTGTCGCCGTGCGTCGAGCGAATCACCAACGCGCCGATGCCTGCACCCACCAGACCTATGCCAAGCACCAAAGCTAGTAAAATCTTCTTTCTGATAAGCATCTCAATTCTCCTTATTTCTTAGTCATACCAAGCATTCGGGAATTACCGAGATGGTTAGCAATGTCTGTGCCTGAAGTTCTTCGGCACGCGAATCCATGCCGTGAAGAGGTCGCTGGGCTCTGGACATCCTTTTGTCGCTTCTCATCTTGGCTACCCAGACGGCGAGCCGCGGGTGCGCCGGCTTGAGGGCAAACGGGAGGGAACGTTGGCCGTCTGTGCTGTTGGTAAGTTACTGCCTGTCTAATCTACAATCACTCAAACTTTCGACTCGCCTTACGACGTTATCCAAATAATTCCGGTGTCATTCTGAGCATTGTCTCACGCTCTAATCGGTGATATAGGGCGCAGGATTTGATTGGCGGCGTGGGGATGATGCTCGCCAGTCACAAGCCGGGAAGCTCCTTGGGGTCAACACCCTTCGATCCCCAGCGCATCCTCGGCTCGATAAAGTCTTTTGGATCATGGAAACCGATCAACCTGAACGGCGGGATACAGAGCCGCGCTACACGCCACTTAACCGCAAAGATCTCCAAGATCTGATAGAGCGGTACGACACCGGCCCGCACGCTCGCGAGCCGGAATGGATTTCTTTTGGCCTTGCTGAACTGCCCCTGGTAGTGGGTCAATTTGAAAACAAATCCGACAAACTTTAGGAGATTCTAATTAAGTAGATTCCCCTCCCTCTGGGAGGGTTAGGGAAGGGGCGCAGCTACGAGTCGATACCCAAAAAGGTCCCGCGCACACAGGTAATTTGCTTTTCTCTTTGCCGTAGCTGCGCCCCTTCCCGAGCCCCTCCCAAAGGGAGGGGAGCAAATGCTATTTTCAATCTGACCTTGATCAGAGCTTCCTTTAGTTTGTCGCCAAGTTTCGACAAGCTAAAGCTATATCAATGCGGAGATGGTTAAGGCGTTTCTGTCGTCGATTGAATACCGGCAGAGGTTTGGGCCGTGAAACTGATTGTCGCTAAGACAGACCCACTCGCCGTAACAAATCGTCGTACCTTGGATCTGACCGCAGGATATCGTTCCGCGGCGATGATTTCAGACCGACCATAAACGGGATTTCGATCTCGATACGCTTTTTCCAGCCAGGCGAACACTTGATCTTTATCATCAAGGCTGAGATAGATATTCACGAGCAGGAAAGGTTCGAGGTAGCCGGGTCTGGCTTTCAGCTGTGCGAGTCGCTGGCGCCAAAATCCCTTAATCCCCGCGGATTCAAACGCTTTCCTGAGCTCGCCGATAGTCTCCGGGGCTTCACCCTTGAGCCTGAATTCTTCCAGATGTTCCGCGACGCTTTCCGCGTACATCCCTTTCGCTTCATAAGCGTTCCCCAGGTCCCAATGAGCATTCGCCCGCGCGGGATCCATCTCGATGGCGTGGCGCAAGGCGCTGATGGCCTCGTCAGTGTGCCGGGCGAATAACAGAATCTCGCCCACATCAATGTTCATCACGATGTTCAGTGGATCAAGTTCCTGGGCCCGTTTGATTTCGGCAATTGCCTGATCTGGTTTGCACAGATCAATCAGCCGATAAGCATAATTGTGATGGGCTTCGACGTTGAGCGGATCGATTTCAATCGCGCGCTCCTCCTCTCGCGCCGCGTTCGCCAGGTCCCAGGTGTTGGCGTAAACCGTGGCCATCGCCACGTGCGCTTCAGCCAGCGAATCGTCAAGCTGCAGCGCTCTGGTAGCCGCAGCTTTCTCTTTGGCAATCGTTTCCTGCGGCGGTAATTCGATGAAGAAGTAGGCTTTGTCATAGGCTTCGGCCAGGCCCGCGTAAGCCAAAGCGTATTTAGGATCTAGCTCGATCGCCTGCTGGAAATAATCAATTGCCTTTGAGGATTGCTTCGGGATTTCTCTTGTTGAGTGAATAGCGGCCTTTGAGGTAACTCTGATAAGCCTCAACGTTGCCGGTGTGTCGCCGGGCGAGTTGTTCACGGCCGCCCGGCTTGAGCCCCAGCTGCGCGTTGAGGTTGCGGGCAATTTCGTCCTGGATCGCAAAGATGTCGCCAATTTGACGATCATTGCTGTCACTGGCCCAAACGACTTGTCCGTTTGAGGTGCTGACCAGACGAACGTTGACCCGCAACTTGTCACCACTCTGACGCAGGCTGCCTTCCAACAAAGCCGCAACCTTCAACAGCCGCCCGGCTTCCTGCGGATCCAGGTCTTTGCCTTTCAGTGAAAACGCCGAGCCGCGTGAGATGACGGTCAGATCTCGCCTCTTTTGAAAGTGTGGTAATCAGACTTTCGGTGAGGCCATCGCTCAGGTAATCATTGGCCGCATTTCCGGTGAGATTCCGGAGCGGCAGCACCGCGATCGAACGAATTGGAGTTCTTGAATTGTCGTTCGCCCGGGATCGACGCGAAGCCATGATGGTGACGAGCGCCACACCGATGGCCAGTACAATGAGCTGCCAGGGCGAAGACTTTCGCATACGCTGCTCCGCCGCGGCGGATTCAGGCTCGGCGCCATCACGGTATGCGGCGCGTCGTGAATCTCCTCTTCCTCGAAGACGATCCTTACTCCGCGAGTTTTTTCGATTTCAGTTACCGCTGTTTCATGCGGGAACAATCTGCTCCTGCAGCGGGCCGATGTAACGATAGCCAACGCCCCAACGCGTCTCGATAAAGCGAGGACGGTCCGGCTGTTCTTCCAGCGCTTTACGAATAGCCCCGACGCACTTTGCGCAGCGCGTCGTCGTAGACATCTTTTCCGTCCCAAAACCGATCGAGCAGTTCGGCGCGGCTAACGAACCGATCGCGATTCTCCACCAGGAAGAGCAGGACCTGGAAAGGTCGCTTCGGCAAGTGAACTGGCTGGCCGTCGTGACTGAGTAGTTGCTCGTCAGGCGCGAGCGAGTAACCGTTCGAGCAAATACCGTTTGCGAAGCCGATTCATGATTCTCGCTAAGCTGAAACCGTTATTTTCCGATTTATTTCCGGTTTTCTTCCAGACCTGAAGGCCGCTTCTGCCGTAGTTTACGCGCTCAAAAAGCCCTTGAGGGAACGCGCGAATTCTATCACTGGCCATGACCACGACAAAGAAAAGAAGAGTCGAGATTACTTTCTTTGAGCAGGAACGGATTGTTCGTCAGTCGATAACGGCGCATTGCTCTGTATGTCGCATGAGCAGCGAAATTCTGACGCCACAGGAGGCTGGAGATCTGGCGCGTGTTGATTTGGAGAGGATTTATCAATGGCTGGCGCAAGGCCGGGCTCATCTGGTCAGGACGTCAAGGGGTGATGAACGCGTCTGCAGGAATTCGCTCTCTCTTTAACCGTACCTTAGAAAGCGGGGTGTGTCGTGCAAAAGTTCGCAAAGATTCCATTAATCGAACCACATTAGTCGCTGCCGTTGTACTTGTGAGCTTGCTGGCAGCCGGCGGACTATTGGTTCTAAAGAATGCGAATGCTCCCGCGAAGGAAGCCGCGATCGGCGCCGACGTGCGAACCGATGCGCGTGACCTCGACGCGGCGCCACCTGACATCGTCCGGCGCGATACGCAAACAGGTCCTGCAGAAAGCGCCGGCACGGTAAGGCTGTCAGGAGAGGTGCCCCGCGCGCTGAATCGGTCGCGAAAGATTTACCGGGAGAATTCCGGTACTGAGCCGCTTGACGCTTACGATCGTCCTCAAGCGAACAGATCAGCGGGCCTTCGAGAAATTTCTCGCCGGTCTCCAGGATCCCGGGTCGCCCACCTACCGGCAATACCTGAGTCCCGGTGAACAAGCCGATCGCTTCGGACCGAGTTTGCAAACTTATGCGGAAGTCAGCGATTGGCTGGCGCGCAAGGGTTCACGCTCACTGACGACTCACTGAATCGATTAACAATCACCGTTAGTGGTACGCGAAGAGAAGCTGAAAATGCCTTTCGATGTTCGCCTCGATGACTACCGCGAGGGCGATCGCACGTTTTATTCAAATGATCGTGATCCTCGGCTGCCGGCAAATATCGCTGCTCATGTGCAAGCAGTGATTGGCTTGAACAACATTGCGCTGCCGGTGCACGTGGGCGCGACCGAAGTGGTTTTGCCGCCGCAGTATGACCCGAAGGGCAACCTGGCCCGCAGCTGTTGGTACGCAGCGACACTTGCTCGAGGTGGGGCACCCGCGCCCGTTTGTGATTGGCGGATTAAGCGGTTACTTCTGCATGGCCCAGCAACTCAACATGCTTAATCTGCTTGCTTCCAGCCAACCACCGCCGGCGGCGGATGAAGTCTTGAATCGCTTTTCCGCGATCAGTCTTGCTGGCGGGCACTGGTCAAAAGATTGGCCTGCTGGAATTCGACAATTTTGTGACCTCGGACGTGCGCGATTTTCTGAATTTGATCGGTCGGAGCAGCAGCCAGTTCGCACAGCTTTCGCAGGTGCATGTTGCCGGTGGCGCCGGAGCGCCAGGGCCCCAGGAGTCAGAAGTGTTGCTCGATATCGATGCCGTAATGAGTCTCGCGCCCGGCGCCCAGGTGGTTGTCTATGACGGGCCCTTCAACGGGCGCGGCAGTTTTCAGACGATGTTCAATGCCATGATTAATGATGGCGTCAATGTGATCTCGAATAGCTGGGCCTACTGCGAGGACCAGACGACTCTGGCGGACGTGCAAAGTATCGATTCGATTCTGGCCAGCGCCGGCGCGGCAGGCATCAGCGTACTCAACGGGTCGGGCGACAACGGTAGCACCTGCTCTGAACGGCAGTTCGAATACCTGCCATGTGCCCGCCAGTTCACCGAACGCCACGGCGGTCGGAGGGACCACGCCTAACCGCAGTGTCGGAGGCACCTACGGCAGTGAAACCTGGTGGAACTCAGCTTTCTGGGCGGACAGGGTGGATTTGGTATCAGTCGTTTCTTCGGCAGGCCGTCCTATCAGAATGGACTCACGAGCGCGAATCGACGTTCGGTGCCCGACGTTACCGCGCCGGCCGATCCTCTGACCGGCTACTTCATCTGTCAGGCCAGCAATGGCGGTTGTCCGACCAACCTTCTTTACGGCGGCACCAGTGTCGCCGCGCCGGTATGGGCGGCATTTGTCGCAGTCCTGAATCAACAGGAGAATCAGACGCTCGGCTTCCTGAACCCGAAACTTTATCCCCTGGCAAACACGAGCGCCTTTCACTCCTCCGCAGAATTGGGCAGTGATTTTCAACACGTCGGTCTCGGCTCGCCCAATGTCAACCTTTACACCTCGCGCTTACGGGTGGCACGGCCGGCGCGTTCAGCGTCGCGAAATCAACTCTCGGCGCTTACCCGCCGACGGTCGTGGCGGACGGTCTGACACAGGCAGGTATACTCGTCTCGCTGCTCGACGCAAACAGCAACAGCGTCAGTGGCCAGACCGTACAACTAACGATGAACGCCGGCTCGCACGCGGTGATCACGACCCTCAACGCGGTAACTAACGTCAGTAACGGTGCGGCGCCGTTTACTGTGACTGATACTTTCCTTGAAACGGTGACCTTTACCGCCACGGTCAACGGCATCACGCTGTCACAGCACCCGACCGTTCAATTCGTTTCGCGCCCGGCCGCCGCGGGCAGCATCATTGCCAGCCCTACTACCGTCAACGCGAACGGAAGCGACACACAGCCACCATCACGGTGACCTTGCAGGATGCGAACGGCAACCCATCACCAAACAAGCTGGTCAATCTCTCGCAGGGTAATGGCAGCTCGACAATAACGGCAACGACTGCATCTACCGACGCGACCGGCAAGATTCAGTTCACGGCCATCAACAGTATCGCTCAGACTGTGACCTACACCGCATTTGACGTGACCGACGGTAATCTTCCGGTTCCCGGCAGTGCCGTGGTGAACTTCGTCAACGCTTCAGGTTTCTGCGCTGGCACGAACAGCTATCGAGTTGGTACGACCGCGCCGGGTTATGCGGTGACGACTTTGCCAGCAGCTTTCCGTTGGATTGCTTTACCGGCATCGGACCAATCGGCCTGGCGTTTGACGCCAGCGGCAATCTGCTGGTGGGAGATCCTCAGAATCTCGGCCTCTACAAGTTCGGGCCTCAGGGTGGAATTGCCGGGCCGGCGACAGCGGTAGGTGCGGTTAACGGGGGTCGGCGGGAAGCCTGACCGGCCTGGCCTTCACTAAGGACGGTCGTTTTTATGCGATGCTTAGTAACGGCAACAACCTGCTCGAAGTGAATCCTGCCAACGCCGCAGTGATCCGGCAGGTCGCCCACTTCGATGGCGGCAGCCGACCTGCGCTGGCCGTCGATCCATTGAGCGGAGACCTTTTCGTTTCAGGCTTTGATGGGATTGAGCGAATCTCGAACTACGCCACCGGCCCTGGTACCGTAACCCACTACACGTCCGGCGACTTTGATGGAATTGTCTTTGCGCCAGATGGAACTTTGTATGCAGCGGCCCAGACTGCGGTCTATCGCATTACGGGAACCAACTCGCCGAACCCCGGAACCAGGACCGCCATTGTCTTTCTCCCCGGCAGTCCGGATGGTATGGCGCTCGAACCCAACGCCGCAAATCCGGCGAAGCCTATTCTGTTCGTCAATCGTAACGACGGTACGATTACCAGAGTCGACACGAGTACCCTGCCTGACCCGGCGCCGAATCCCTGCGGCAGTTCGTGCACCGACATCTTCAGCGGTGGTTCGCGCGGCGACTTTGTCGCTGTTGGACCAGGCGGCTGCCTCTATGCGACCCAGAGCGAGCGCGTCATCAGGATCACGAAGGCGGACGGGACATGCAGCCTTCAGCCCAACAGTGTGCGCTCCGCAACTGACGCTTACTCCCGTGAACGTACAGCCATCGCCAGCGCAGGGAACGACGGTGACATTTACGGCGACGCTCCTGAATGTCGCCAGCCCGGCGAACATTCCGGTGTCACTTTTCATCAGCGGCGCTAATCCGAGTATGCACCTCGTCAATACCGACGCGACGGGAAAGGCCGTGTTTACTTATACGGGAGTGGCGACCGGCACCGATCGCGTCTTTGCTTCTGCCGATCTGGGAAGTTCGGCCATCTCTTCCAACGAGGCAGTGGTTGGCTGGACTGCGGGCAAGCACAGCACCTTCCTCACGCTCAATCAAAGTCCATCCAGTGGAACTCCGAATCAACCCTTAACGCTGACGGCGAACCTGGTAGATATTTCGGTTCTGCCGCCGGTCCCGGTTAGCGGCGCCTCGGTAACGCTCATGCTCGCGAGTCAAACCTGCGTGGCGACGACGAATGGCGGCTGGTACCGGCATCGTGCGCGGTTACACCTGCGGTTGCGCCCGGGTCGTATCCTCTTAACGCAACGTTTGCGGCCACCAGCACTCTACTGGCGAGTTCCGCGAAGAAGACTGTTAATTTGATAGACGCGGCCCCTCAACCGGTGGTCCAGTTCAGTGCGGCGAATTACAGCGTCCAGGAGGACTGCACGGCGCTTACGATCACTGTGAATCGCGTCGGCGACAGCTCAGGCGCAGTCAGTGTCGACTACAACACTTCAGATGCAACGGCCACAGAGCGGAAGGATTACATCACCGCGCTGGGCACGCTACAGTTTGGCGCCGGTGAAACCTCGAAGACCTTCGTCGTGCTAATCAACGAAGATTCTCTGGTCGAAGGGACTGAAACCTTCAACGTCAATTTGGGAAATCCGGCAGGCGTGGCTTTGGGCGCGACCGGCGACGGCAACTATTACGATCATCGACGACCCGACAGAGCCGGCTACCAACGCGGTTGACGATCCGCGGACTTACGTCTGCCAGAACTATCACGACTTTCTGAATCGACAACCTGATCCGGGTGGCTGGGACTTCTGGACCAACCAGATCACTTCCTGTGGCACAGATGCCCAGTGCATCGAAGTCCGGCGCATCAACGTTTCGGCATCATTCTTTCTGTCGATTGAATTCCAGCAGACGGGATATCTGATTGAACGGCTCTACAAGACCGCTTATGGAGACGCCACTGGTAACTCAACGTTTGGAGGAACGCATCAGCTGGCCGTTCCGACGGTGCGCTTCACCGAATTTCTGGCCGACACGCAAAAATCGGCGAGAGGCGTAATCGTCCTACAGCCGGGCTGGGAACAGAGTGCTGGAAAACAACAAGCAAGCTCTTCAGTCTGGCGTTTGTCCAGCGTTCCCGGTTTACGACGGCATTTCCGAACTCGCTCACTCCGGCGCAGTTTGTTGACGCCTTGAACAGCAAGGCCGGCAACGTTCTGTCATCCGGCGAACGCACGAACGCGATTGCCTTGTTTGGTGGCGCCGGCGACAGCAGCAACATAAGTGCGCGCGTGCCCAGGCGCTGCGTCAGGTGGCTGAAGATCAGGATCTTGTTCAATGCTGAATTCAACCGCGCGTTTGTGCTGATGCAATACCTTGGGTACCTGCGTCGCAATCCCAACGACCCGCAGGATACCGACTACACCGGCTACGACTTCTGGCTGACGAAGCTGAATCAGTTCAACGGGAACTATATCAACGCGGAAATGGTCAAAGCGTTTCTGTCGTTCGATTGAGTATCGACGGCGGTTTGGGCCGTGAAAGGCCAACCAGAGATTTGCGCAGCGTTCATCGGTTTCAGTCCGCGAAGCGTAACGGCGGCATAAAGCCTGGGGCGTCAGCCCCGGGATCAAAAAACAAAAATGGGGTGGAGCCGCGAAGCGCGCGATGGCTGATCGGTACGACGCCTCCGGCGTGCTTCGGATGTCATCCCTGCGATTATGCACGCCAGAGGCGTGCGTACGCTGCCGCCGGCTTGGTTCAATCTTCCCGACGCGATCCTGGGGCTTGCGCCCCAGGCTTTATGCTTGAGCATCCGCTCCGCGGACTCGTTGAGACTAAACTCGTCAGCTGAACCGCAAGGGAGTTGCCCCTCAAAGGCTTACTCTGATGCCTCAAGTATATGTTGTTGCCCTCGCCAAAGCCTCGCCTTGGGCTTAACTCTCGGCCGCTGCTCACCGGCTCGTTGAAGGTTCACCTCTATATATGATTCAACGGGAACTATATCAACGCCGAGATGGTCAAAGCCTTTTTGGTCATCGATTGAATATCGACAGCGGTTTGGGCCGTGATAGAAGTCACGCCTCGGCTCGGTCCGAGTGGAATTTGCACTTGCGGCCATCCTGTGTGTTGCCTTATTCTCTCGGCGTTTTTGAAGCGACATTGACCGGAACCGAACAGTCGCCCGGTCGTTCAGTGTTAATTGGGGCGCCCTCAGCCATACACCAGTAGAGGTTGGCGCGTCCTTTCACATTCAAGCCTCGTACTCAGTCCTCCCGATTCCTAGAGCCGAGCATCCAACCGGTTCAAAGGAGCCCAATGATCCCGTCTAGCCCCTTTTCTCGGTCGCGCATTCGCGCCGTCTGTGCCATCTCAGTCTCTGCGGTTCTGGTCGTGGTCGCCTCAACGTTGGCCGCTCGCCAATATGCCGGCGCTCCATCCCGTGCCAGTCATTTCTCGACCCAAACTCTCGTCACCCCGGACAAGGGCGGCATTACGCCCAATGCCAGCACCATCACAGTAAACAGTACTCTGGACGTCGTTAATGGCACGGACGGTTTGTGTACTTTGCGTGAAGCGGTCGCGGCTGCGAACACTGACACTGCTTCGGGCCCAGCAGCAGGTGAGTGCGCGGCTGGTAGCGGCGATTCAGATACGATCAACCTTACGGGTGTGACCGGTACCATCAGCCTGACTCAAAAGCTTGATGTTCAGTAGGCTGGCATGAGTATCAACGGTCCTGGTGCAGGGTTGCTGACCGATTCAACGGACTGGCAGGAGGAGAGTTCAGCGTTTTCGTCGTTCTTTTGCTGGGAACTTCCCGAACCTACAGTTTCTCAGGTCTGACAATCTCGAATGGGTTCAATAATGCCGGGGCGGAGGGGGCGCTGTCCTTACACAGCCAATCGCCACCAACAGTAATATCAACATCACTAATTGTGTTCTCAGCGGCAATTACGGCGACCCGGGTGGAGCCTTTTTCAATCAGAGTACCGGCACGAGTCAATATCATCAATACGACCATCAGCAACAATTTAACCGGCGGAGGACCCGTCAATAACCAGCGTTGGCGGGAGGAATCTATAGCGAATCCGGCACGCTTAATGTCATCAACAGCACCATCAACAATAACTCAGCCGGCGGCACGCCGGCGGCGGCGGCATTTTTATAGGCGGCGGCTCGGTAACGATAAAGAACAGCACGCCTCAGGCAATGTTCGCTACAGGCTTTGGCGGCGGCGCCTCCATGTAATCTTGGAAGCCTCAACCTCCATAAACGTGACGGTCACAAACAATCGCACCACGGCGAACGACGGTGGCGGCCTGGCTCAATCTTCGACGGGAACTGCCCGGCTGGAGAATACGATTATCGCCGGCAATTTTAAGGGAGCGTCTCCCGGCACGACGGCCAGCGACATTTCCGGCGAGGTATCCGGCGGCTACAATCTGATCGGTACCGGCGGCTCTGGCGGACTATTTAACGGATTGACCGATAATCAGGTCGGCGTGGCTGACGCGCGGCTGGGTCCGTTAGCTAATAACGGCGGGCCAACGCAAACGCATGCATTACTATCAGATTCGCCAGCGCTCGATGTCGGTGGTATCACCGTGGCAAACGCTGGACTCACGACGGATCAGCGCGGTATTGGCTTCGCCCGCATTGTCGATGGGCCGGACGTTAATTCGACCGCAACCATTGATAGGGGCTCGCGCTGGAAATGCAGGGTGGCGCTGGCGAACATTGCCGACCAGATTATCAACGGAGGACAGATCAACTGGTGCTGCCGTTTCGATCTTGGTGATCAGGCCACGGTCGCTTCGGTCACAGCCAGTTCATCAGATACCGGTTTAGTTCCCAATGACAGCGCCCATATCAGCGGTTTCAGCGAACGGCTCCACGGGCATTTTGACCGTCAACCCGGCGACCAACCTCAGCGGCACAACGAATATCACCGTCACTGTGAATCGCACGGTGGGCGGTCCTGATATTAAGAGTTTTCTGCTTACGGTGAATTCGGTTAACGACGCGCCTTCGTTTACTAAAGGCGGGGATCAAACCGTCAATGAAGACGCCGGGGCGCAGACAGTCAACAACTGGGCGACGGCGATTTCAGCTGGACCAGCAGACGAGTCGGGCCAGGTTTTGACATTCCAGGTGACCGGAAATACCAACGCCGGATTGTTCTCGGCTGGTCCGGCGATTAATTCGACGGGGACGCTTACTTATACTCCCGTAGCGAACGCGAGTGGCGCGGCGACCATAACCATCAATTTAAAAGATGACGGCGGGACGGCCAACGGCGGGGTTGATACGTCGACATCGCAGACATTTACAATTACGGTTAATCCGGTGAACGATGCACCCTCGTTCACGAAGGGCGCCGACCAAACGGTGAATGAAGATGCCGGGGCGCAAAGCGTAGCCGGCTGGGCGACGGCAATTTCCCGCGGAGCTGCCGACGAGTCGGGACAGACGCTGACTTTCCAGGTGACGAACAACACCAACGCGGCACTGTTCTCCGCTGGTCCGGCGATTAGTTCGACCGGTACTTTGACTTACACACCGGCGTCGAATGCCAATGGGTCAGCAACAATCACCGTCAATCTGAAAGACAACGGCGGCACGGCCAACGGCGGTGTGGATACGTCGGCGCCGCAGACTTTCACGATCACGGTCAATTCGGTCAACGATGTGCCCTCGTTTACCAAAGGCGCCAATCAAACGGTCAATGAAGACGCCGGGGCGCAGACGGTGAATAACTGGGCCACGGCGATTTCGGCGGGCCCGGCAGACGAGTCGGGACAGACGCTGACGTTTCAGGTGACGGGCAATACCAATGCCGCGTTGTTCTCGGCGGGTCCGGCCATCAGTTCAACCGGTGTTCTGACCTACACTCCGGCGGCCGATGCGAACGGCTCGGCCACGCTCACCATTAACCTGAAGGACAACGGCGGGACGGCGAATGGCGGAGTGGATACCTCAACGTCACAGACGTTCACCATCACCGTCAATTCAGTCAACGATGCGCCATCGTTTACCAAAGGAGCAGACCAGACGGTCAACAACAATGCCGGCGCCCAAAGCGTAGCCAACTGGGCCACGAATATTTCCCGTGGGCCGGCCAACGAAGTCGGGACAGACCCTCACTTTCCAGATCACCAACAACAGTAACGCGGCGCTGTTCTCAGCTGCTCCGGCAGTCAGTTCAACCGGTACTTTAACTTACACACCTGCGTCGAATGGCGGCGGCACCGCCACGATCACCGTAAACCTCAAAGACAATGGCGGCACCGCTAACGGCGGAGTGGATACCTCACCGTCGCAGACGTTTACGATTACAGTGACTCCAATTGGCGGCTTTATTAGTTTCGCAGCGGCCAGTTCGAACACTACCGAAAGCTCGGGCTCAACCACGGTTACCGTTAATCGCAGGCGGAGATACGTCCCGAGCGGCCACGGTTGATTATTCCACCAACGCGCGACAATGGCCTGCCGTGCTCGAATGTTTCCGGGGTGGCCTCGCCGAAATGCGATTTCACTACTGCGGTAGGCACGCTCAGTTTTGCGGTGGGAGAGACCAGCAAGACCATTACGGTGGTGATCAGTCAGGACTCGTTTGTGGAAGGTCCGGAAACGATCACCCTGACGCTGTCGAACCCGTTGGGCGGGTCGGCTCTGGCAGCGCCTTCAACGGCTGCGATCACGGTGGCCGATGATGCGACCGAACTGGCGACCAACCCGATTGACGATGTGCGGAACTTTGTTCGGCAGCACTATCACGATTTCCTCAACCGCGAACCGGACCAGAGTGGCTGGGATTTCTGGACTAACCAGATCACCTCATGTGGCAGCGACGTGCAGTGCAATGAAGTGCGCCGCATCGATGTCTCGGCCTCGTTCTTCCTTTCGATCGAATTCCAGCAGAGTGGTTATCTGGTGGAGCGTTTCTACAAGACCGGTTACGGTGACGCGACCGGGACCTCGAGCTTTGTTTCTAATCCACCAGCTGAATGTGCCAATAGTTCGGTTCAGCGAGTTCCTCAGCGATACGCAGCGCATCGGTCAGGGAGTGATCGTGCTGGCTCCGGGATAGCAATACGTAATAACC
>ERZ1370068.9669-contig-843_pt1 | contig 77876 bp, 99 predicted proteins | sample MGYA00561227_ERZ1370068 | MGnify/ENA primary metagenome ERZ1370068 (study PRJEB38410, sample SAMEA6850437) | metagenome | study: Metagenomic assessment of the ecological functions of the soil: analysis of the soil microbiota associated with the... | reverse complement strand
CGTGTAGGACTCGGGCGATGTGAATCGCGGTTCGGCTGTTGCCTGTGACGCGACGCGGCGTCCCGCACTCTAGACAGAATTTCGCGCCTGCGGGCAGCTCGCTGCGACACTTCGTGCAGGTCAGCGCGACACGGGCTCCGCACTCCAGGCAGAACTTCGCCTGCGGCGGGTTCTCGTGCTGGCACCGGGGACACTGCATGCCGCCCTCCGGAGTCTGGGCCGGTTGAAGGTCGGAACCGCGGGCCGAGACTAGACCGTCGCCTGCCCGGTGGTCAACTTCGGGGTGGGCGCTGTACGGTGGGGCGGAGACCCATCGTAGCCGTGTCACAAATCCTGCGCGCGGCAGCCTCTGTAAGTCCACGTCATTGCAAGTGGTCGCATGACGAACCCGCCGCCGGCACAAAGGTTGTGGGTTCGTGACTTCGTCGTGCCTTCTCCCCGTGGCTTGCTTCACTCCTGCCTCGGGTGAAACCTGATCCTCCGAACAGGGAATTACCCCGGGATAGACGCCACCCGGTCCGCTCGGGACAATCTCTACCAGGGGACCAATGGACACCAACGGGAGACTAATGGACACCTACGTTGTAAGGTGCGCCTGCACGTTCCGAGTTCAAACCGAAAGCGTTGAGGAAGCGCGACAGAAGGCTCTCGCGCAAGTAACCGCCGCCGGGGCGACAAGCATCGAAGTGTCGACGAGGTTTGTCCTTTGCCTGAGCGGTCAAGTTCCGGTCCCAGCGAGCCAAATCGGCCGCCGCAAAGTAGCGGCGATCCCTGGGTTCGTCGATCGGCGCTACCCCCACTCCAACGCTCGTCGCGGAAGAGACTGCTCGTTTTGCACGTAGTTAACGGGAGACTTGGAAGCCTTGCGCCGGGGGTTGTTACCGTCGCGAGGGGGCTGTTTGGGCTCGTGCGAGACGATCCGGTGTGACGAGTCGAGTTCCCCGTTCAACCTCGCGCAGAGCTCCAGGGCCTCGAGGACCGTTCTGGGGTTGGTCAACACGGCCTGCATTGCCTTGATCGCGGCCCGCTGAGTATCTTCGCCAAGAGCCCCGGCGAGTGCAGTTAGGATCACGTGCTGGTCGCGCTCCGTGAATCTTGGAGCCCTCGGCCGCCCGTTCGGGTTGCCGGATTGACCCGGTTTCCAGGGCCGCAGATTTCTGAGACTCGCCGCCTTTGGCATCAACTCCGAGAATACGACAGGATCACTGTTCCATCACTGCTCTCAGAGCACGATGAGCGCTCATCCGTCGTCGAACGTGGCGGGGATACGATAGTCAGGGATCGCCTTCTTACGAGCTTGAAGACGTCGGCGTACTTCTGCTTGGTCTTGAAAGCGTCGATCAGGCCGGTGAACACGCCGTCGAGTCTGTAGTCAGGAATCTTGAACCCGCCCGCCAGCACGGCGAGGCCGGTGCTGACGCTGTCCAGGTCGTAGTGGTAGCCGTGGGTGATTCTGTAACGACCACGAACGCAGGCGGCGCTGGCTGCCCGGTGATCGTCCAGATTGGGCTCGCGCCTCTTCAGGCCGTGCATCACCTCACTCCAGCCAGGACTCCGGAGTCCGCGCCGGGTCGTCTGGCACGTTGACGTCGATCATCACGATTGCGCTTGTGCGCGGCGGTCTTCCGAAGAGCCTTCACGAGCTGGGCCCCGACGTCCAGGTGGTGCTTGTTCCAGTTCGGAGCCGCGCGACTTCGCCTCCACCGAGTAGCTCTTGCCGGACGTCTTGCTCCTCGCGGTGAACTGCACGCAGTGCGAGTCGGTGGCGTCCGACTCGTCCTCCAGCGTCAGGCGTTCGAACCCCGCGAGGATGAACCACGCGGCGACGAGGGTCTCGTAGTAAGGCGCCCTGGAACTGGTCTCTGTTCTTCGGTCGCGCGATCAGCTTCTGCCGCAGCGCGACGTTATGCGCGAGCAGGTAGAGGCTGTAGGCGAGGCCGAAGTAGGCGGCGGTGGCGTGCCGGTCATCGGCGCGGTCGTGCACGCTTGCCCGCGCTCTGCGAAGATGGTCCCTCTGCTGGTAGTGGCGAGACGGCGTCGTACCACTGCATGCCGAAGGAAGGTGCCGCTTTCGCTCAGCGGCTTGGCGATCCTCGGCGTTCCCCCAGTCGCCGCCCGCTAAGGTTCCGCTTGATGTAGTCCGGAAAGGAAGTCTGAAGAACGGCCTTCCAGTTGCCCCAGTGCATCGTAAGCCTCCGACAGCTACGAACTGGCGGCCTCCGAATTCGGTGCCGATGACGTCGGTCTGCCCATCCTCTTGTTGTTGTGTTGCGTCGCCGTTCTCTCGCCTCTTCCTCCTCTCGATCTTTCTGCCTCATCACCTCTGGCGGAATCGAAAATGCGCGCTGAACCGGGACTGGCGACATCGCACCGTGGCAGCGCTTGAGCTTCTTACCGCTACCGCAGAAGCACGGATCATTGCGCGCCGAGACGGCGACTGCGGGGTTCTGCTCACAATCCAATGCTTTCAACCTGGCGCCCTGGGCGCCTCATCCGCGGCACGAGGTCCAGCACGCAGCCCGCGCGTCGGACCGCGTCGAGGGGAGCGTCGCGGGCAAAGGCACGGCTCACGAGTTGCGCCTGCTCGGAGTGCTCCCGGCCGTCAGTGGCGCTGGTAATGCCGTGAATTCCTACCCTTTTCTGCCAATTCCGCTGGGGCCCCTCCCCGCACCTCGCGATCTCCCTGCAGAAGGCGCACGTGCGCCTCCCACGGGGCACTCTGGAGCGATCCGGCGACTGCCGTTTCTGTGACGAGGCCACCCGTCTGCCCGAAGAGGCGGCCGATCGCAGTGCCCAGGCGCAACCGCCTCGAGAAACTCTCGTCGGAGTGACGCTCGAATCTTTGTCTCTTCTCGGCACGGGTCGTCCAAAGATAAGAACACCGCCCACAACTGCTCGGCGGTTATCCTCGGGTCGTTCAGGGTGGCGCCCAACATGACTCGCGCGCCGTGCCTCAGGAACACCCGCGGGGATCGCATGCGAACGAACATCCGATGAGCGCGCTGCGCCGTTTCATCGCTCTGTACGCGCTGATGTACGCCGCGTTCGGGGTCTCATCGCCGTTCATGCCGGCGTTCTTCGAAGGCGCGAGGGCTTGTGCCAGAACAGCTTGGGCTTCTGTTCGCAACCGGCACGGCGATCCGGCTCATCTCCGGGCCGTTGTGCGGACGGCTCGCCGACCTCACCCAGGCGCTTCGCGCCGTCCTCGCCGTCTGCACGGCGCTTGCCGCGCTCGTTGCTCTTGGCCTGTTGCCGGCGGCTGGCTTCACGCCGCTGTTGATGACCAGTGTGCTCCACGCGGCTGCGCTCGCGCCGATCACGACGCTCGCCGATGCCCTCGCACTGGCCGCCGCCGTGCCGCGCGATGCAGCGACCGAGATTCGAGTACGGCTGGGCACGCGGAACAGGCTCGGCGGCCTTCATCGCGGGCACGCTGGTCAGTGGGCAGGTGGTGAGCGCCTGGGGACTCACCTCGATCATCGTGTCGCATGCGGCGCTGCTCTCCGCCGCGGCTGTGCGCGGCGATGCTGGTGCCCGACGCACGCACGGCCCGAACCGCTTGCCCGCGGTCGCCGGGCATGCTCCTGCGGGGGCGTGCTCGAACTCCTGCGGATGCGGCTGTTCCGGCGCGTGATGCTGGTTTCCGCGTCTCGTGCTCGGCAGCCATGCGATGCACGACGCCTTCGCGGTCATCCGCTGGAGCGCGGCGGGCGTCACTCCGGCCATGGCGAGCGTGCTCTGGTCGGAGTCGGTTGCCGCCGAAGTGATCGTATTTTTCCTGATCGGTTCCTCCGCTCGTGAAGCGCCTGAGTCCGGCCGGCGTCATGGCGCTCGCCGCCATCGCTGGCGTGCTGCGCTGGGTGGCCATGGCGCTGACCACCGACGTGATGGCCCTCGCCATGGTGCAGCCGCTTGCATGGGCTCACCTTCGCGGCGCTGCATCTTGCCTGCATGCGCCTCATTGCGGCGATCGTCCCGCAGCATCTGGCGGCGACGGCGCAAGCGATGTACGCGCTCGGTGCTGCGTGCGACCACGGCGCTGCTGACCCTGGCGTCCGGCAGGCTCTATGCGAGGCTCGGCGCTGCAGGGGTTTCTGGTGATGGCGCTGCTCTGCGCGGCGGCCGCGCCGCTCACGTTGGGACTGCGCAGCGCCTACGCGAGGCCGGGCGGGTCCCGGCGACGTCAATGACGCGGGAAGCGCCTTACCCGTGTAGCGTAGTATCCGCCGCGCGCCTTCCCAAAATGGAGACATCCTCTCCATCTGACATCAGAAGTCATGGTGCTTCTCTCCGGGTACAGAGCAGGATCGTCTGCTCGCGGGGCGGGGACATGCCAAACGAAGAGGCGGGCGTGGGTAGGCCAAGTTAATAGGAGGCGTTGACAAAAAATGACATCACCGAGACTCGAAAATGGGGATACCGCCATGAGCAAAATGAAGTCGGTGCTCTGGTGCTCGTCCACAAACGCCACGAGAGCCCCGGACGACGCCGAGCATGGCGCTGAGAAGGCGCTGCTGCAGATGAGCCAAGTGCGTCGAGAGCGAGGGACCCGACCTCGTCGCCATCGACAGCTTCAAGGCCATCCGATCTCCTGGCGACCGCTCCGGATATCGCGTTCATCGACATCAGGCTCCCGGGCATCGACGGCCACGAGGTCGGCCGGCGCATCTGGGCCGCGCTCGGGACCGGGTGCTCCTCGTGGCGCTGACGGCCTACGGCCAGGAGCAGGACCGTCGACGATCGAGCCAGGCAGGGTTCGACGCCCATCTCCTGAAGCCGGCCAGCTATGAGGATCTCACCCGGATCCTCGCCCGGGTCGCGGGCGGGAGGGCTGAGGTGGGACTGCGCGACCTGCCTCGCCGGGCGACGGGCCGGCCGACGAAGCTTGTTCTGGCGAACCGCCTGCGGTTCGAGACGCTCCTCTCGACGCTGTCCGCCGGGTTGATTCACGTGAGCGCTCCCGACACCGGCGTGGCGCTCGAGCGCGCGCTCCAGCAGGTGGTCACAGTTCCTGGGCGTGGATCGAGGCGGTCTCGACGAGCACGCCGAAGGCAGGCCGAGAGCTCCGCCTCTCGTGGGCGCGGCCGGGCCTCGAGGAGCCGCCGCAGGCCACGGCGGCCGACCAGTTCCCCTGGGTGTCAGGGAGACTGCGGGGTGGGGGAGGTCGTCCGATTCTCTCGACTGGATGAGCTTCCCGAGGGGCGGCGATCGATCGGGCCAGCTTCGAGCGCGTGGGCACCCGCTCGAAGGTGTTGATCCCCCTGCGCACCGGGGGACCTATCCTCGGCGTGCTCTCCTTCGGCTCCGTCCGTGACGGCTACGCCTGGCCAGGCGACCTGGTGGAGCGGCTCCGCCTCCTCAGCGAGGCCTTCGCGTGCCGATGCGCGATCGCCTGACTCGCGCGGTGGTTTCAGCCGCCAGGCATGCGTTGCGAACCCGACTCCCTTTACAAGTGCGCGAGCACACGCACTCCGCTTTCCACATGCTTTGCGGGCACAACGACGACTTCAGCGCCGATGCGGTGGAATTCCAGATCGATGCCGGCGTGATCGAACGGCAAGTCGCGTATGCAGAGTGACTCGATATCCGACGGCAGCATCGGCCGCCGGATGTGCACTTCATTGCGACGGCCGTCGATGCGAATCCCCAGGCTCGCCTGCAGCAACAGGAACACGGTGCTCGAGGACCAGGCCTGCGGCAGGCAGGCCACCGGATACGGCGCCGGACCCTGGCCGGGTATGCGCGGGAACCCGCAGTACAGCTCCGGCAGGCGCATGCCGAAGTGATTCGCCGTCTCGAAGAGTTCGCTCACGATCCGGACCACCTCGGCGCGCCCGCCGTAGCGTGAGATACCGGCAGCGCACACCGATGTATCGTGCGGCCAGATCGAGCCATTGTGATACGACATCGGGTTATAGCGCGGTTCGCCCTCTGCCAGCGTCCTGATGCCCCAGCCGCTGGAAAAGCGGCTCGACAACAATTGCGCCACGACGGCAGCGGCGCGCTCCTCGCTGGGAACACCGCAGAACAGCAAGTGTCCCGCGTTCGATCCGTACACTTTGCACGGCTCGCCGTCGCCATCGAGCGCGATCGCGTAGTAATTCATCTCCGGCACCCAGAATCGTTCCTCGATCGCCGCACGCAAACGCTGGCTCCGCCTGCATCCACCGATCGCTCCTTGCCTGATCACCGCGCGTCGCAGCCAGTTCCGACATGGCCTCGAGCGCTGCATAGGCGTAACCCTGGACCTCGACGACGGCGACCGGGCCGCGCGGAAAGCGCCCGTCCGCGTGGAACATCGAATCGTGACTGTCTTTCCAGCCCTGGTTCACCAGGCCGCTTTGCTCGCCGCGGGCGTAATCGAGAAATCCCGTCGTGGCTGCCGTCCAGCCGCCGCTCGATCCAATCGGTCGCCGCGAGCAGACGGATCCCAGATCCGATCGACGAGTGCGCGATCGCCGGTGCGCGCCTCGTAGGCGCCGGCGAGCATCACGAACAGCGGCGTGGTATCCACGCCGCCGTAATAGCAACCGAATGGAACCTCGCCCAGCGCCGCCATCTCCCCGCGCCGCGTCTCGTGCATGATCTTGCCCGGCTGAGCATCGCGAAACGCAGAGTCCTCCTGGGCCTGAGTCGAGGCGAGAAAGCTCAGCACACCCGCGGCGAGTTGCGGGTTGATCCACAGCGTCTGCAACGAGGTGATGATCGCGTCGCGTCCGAACTGCGTGGCAAACCACGGGATGCCCGCGTACGGGTACGGACCGGTCGGCAGCGCGGTCGTTAGCAACGCGAGATCAGAACGCGATTTGTCGATCCACTGATTGAAGAGGCGCCCGGGCGTGCTGATCCATGCGCCTTGCCTCAAACGCCCCTGCATGCTCGCTGCCAACTCCGCCCCGGCGATGTTGAATCGTTCGGGCGAAGGTGCGCTGTCGTCTTCGGCGCCGATCTCGAGATACATCTGCGCGCTGGCGCCGCGTCGCAACTCGATACGAAACGCCGCGTCGTGAGGCGATAGCGACGCCGGAGGCAGGGAGAACTGCTATTTCCGTCGAGCGCACGACATCGTCACGTCCGCGGTACGACAACTGCACGGCTCGCTCGGTGACGAGCGCGGGCAGATGAACGCCGCGCTCCTTGCGCACGTGCCCCTGCACTTCGAATATATCGGCGAAATCGGCGGCAAACCCCAGTTTCAGCGGGAGTTCCGCGTCGTGCTCGCTGAAGTTCGTGAGCGTCAATCGCTCATACAGGCGGCTGCCCCACAGGAAGCGGCTGCGCTCAATATGAATGACGCCTTGCGGCAGCGCAAGCGCTCCGAGGGCCGCCAGGGGCCGGTTCGTGAGATGTGCCGTGAACACCGTGTTGTCCTGATTGATCGCTGCGCCGAGCAACGATGGCCGCCGGCCGGCAATGGCGAGCTCCAGGCGCGACAACACGCGCGTGTCGTTCGTGAACAGCCCATCGTCGCTCCCCTGAATGTCACCCAGGGCATCGGCCAGCAGGAACGTGTTTGCATCCTTCAGGGTGTACCGCGGCAGCAAGCCGCGGCGGTTTGCGGGTTCATCCGCCAGGCTCATCTCCGGTCTCCGTTGCCCTTACGACGCACGGCGTAACGGCCTGCGATTCAGCAACTGGGCATACAATCCAAATAGGCGCGCGCCATCATCGTCGCCGTAAAGCGCTGCTCGAAGACGGCGCGTATGCGGCGCCGCTCTAGGGCAGCGATTCGCTCGATCGCCGCGAGCGCCTCTTCCTCGGAATTCACGATGAACCCGGTGATGCCGTCCGCGATCACCTCGGGTATCGCGCCGCAATTCCAGGCAATGACCGGCGTCCCGCAAGCCATCGCTTCGATCATGACGAGCCCGAACGGCTCCGGCCAATGCACCGGGAACAGCAGCGCGAGCGCGTTGCCGAGAAAGTCCGATTTGCGTTCATCGCCGATTTCGCCGACGAACTCGACCCACGGGTCATCGAGCAAGGGTTTCACGACCGTCTCGAAGTACACGGTATCGACGGCATCCACCTTCGCCGCGAGCTTGAGCGGAATGCGCGCGCGGCGGGCGACCTGGATCGCCACGTCCGGACGCTTTTCCGGGGAGATTCGTCCCAGGAAAGCGAGATACCGACCGGCCGGATGCTCGCGGAAGGCGTACTGACACAGCGGTACCCCGTGCGCCACGGTTGCCAGCCAGTTCGCGTTCGGCAAGGGTTTGCGCTGCTGATCGGAGATCGATACGAGCCCGAAGGACGGCCAACGGTCGTACGCGGCCGCCAAGTCCTTGAGATCTAGGCGACCGTGCAACGTCGTCACAGTCTTGTGGGCCTGCTGTTCGAACATCGGGAAATGCACCATATCCACGTGGAAGTGCAGTACATCGAACTGCGCGGACCGCCGTTTGACTTCGTGCAGCATGACCAGATGTGCGGCGAGGTCCGATCTCAATACCGCGGCGTCGAGGCGGATCGCCTGATCGCGCACCGGGACAAGCCGCGCTTTGGTCCGGGCATCGGCCGCGGCGAACAAGGTGACCTCATGGCCCAGCTCGACCAGTGCGTCGCACAGATGTGCAACAACCCGTTCCGTGCCTCCGTACAACCTGGGGGCACAGCCTCGTACAGCGGAGCGATCTGAGCGATTTTCATGCTTTCCTGCAGCGCGGCGGCACGACAAAAGTTTCGCCGCCGCGAAGGCTAGCTGCCTGACCGGGGAAATCGGCATCGGGCGACGACGGCCAGGCCTGTTGCCGGCTCTTGAATTTCAACTCGCCATCCCTGGCTTGACAATCGAGCGCGCGTTGGGGGGCGCATAGGTCGGACAAACGCTGCTCCCTCGGCGCCCTCGCCGCGCAACCCGGGTGGGCGAAATGCGGCCTCCCCGCGACTACCCGCTGCACCGGGGCGAAGGAGAGCCGGCAAATTCTGGAGTGAGCTAATTTTGTTCCAAGACACTGAGAAACGCGACATGTACTCCTCCTTCGAGTTGAATGCCGGTTTGTCAGCCGCCCGGTCCTTGCACTAAACCGTCGGATGAAAGTGTAGCACTCGCGGTGAGCGGCCGCGGCGAGCGAGATGCAAGCCGGCGGCCGTTCCCCGTGGCCTTGTGCAGCGTGCCGAAGACGCGCTGCAGCGACGTCATCACCGGACTTCTCATCGCGCGCGGTGACACAATCCTTGTCGAGCGCTATCAGTACGCACGGAACGATCGGCATCGCTTCACCTCGCAATCGATGGCCAAGACGGTGACGTCGGTGCTGGTTGGCATCGCGATCGACGGAGGGCGCATCCGCGTCGGTGGACGATCCTGTCGTCCGCGTATGTAGCTCGCGCTCGCTGGCACCGAGTACGGGCGCACGCCGCTTCCGGCACCTTGTCCTTCGCCAAAACCTCGGCCGGCGCGCAAGTGGTTGATCTGTCGGCTCTGATCCGGCCACAATCTCAGCTCGATGATCACGCTCCTGCTCCACCTGCTTCGGCTCCTCCCGTTCCTCTTCGGCGGCCACCGCCAGCTCGCCCTCGAGAACCTGGCCCTGCGCCAGCAGCTCGCCGTCTACAAGCGAACGGTGACCCGGCCCCGACTGCGCACGATGGATCGCCTCTTGTGGGTCGGGCTGGCCAGAGTCTGGGCCGGCTGGAGGCAGGCTCTGGTCATCGTGTCTCCGGACACCGTCCTGCGATGGCAGCGGCGTCGCTTCCGCGAGTACTGGACCAAGCTCTGCCCGGCCGGCCCGCCGGGTCGACCGCCTGTCAACGCCGAGATCAAGGCCCTGGTCAGACGCATGGCCGCCGCGAACCCTCTCTGGGGCGCCCCACGAATCCATGGCGAGCTCTCGAAGCTCGGCCTCGACGTGTCCGAGCGCACCGTGTCTCGGCTGATGCCGAAGCGGCGCCGCCAGCCATCTCAGACCTGGCGGACGTTCCTCGCCAACCATGTCCGAGACTCTGGTCTCCCTCGACTTCTTCACGGTGCCCACCGCTCGGCTTGCGCGTCCTCTTCGTCCTCGTCGTGCTCGCTCACCATCGCCGACGTGTCGTCCATTTCAACGTGACCGAGCACCCCACCGCCGCACTGGACCGCCCAGCAGATCGTGGACGCCTTCCCGGACGACTCCGCGCCGCCCTATCTCCTGCGCGATCGTGACCACGTCTACGGCGCAGCAGTTCCGGCACCGCGTGAAAGGCATGGGGATCGAGTGAAGTTCTCACGGCCCCGCGCAGCCCGTGGCAGAATCCCTTCGCGGAGCGGCTCATCGGCTCGATCCGGCGCGAGTGCCTGAACCATGTCGTCGTCCTCGGCGAGCGTCACCTTCGACGAATCCTCACGGCGTATTTCGCGTACTATCACCGGGCTCGCACTCACCTTTCGCTTCGAGAAGGACGCTCCCGTTGGACGGCATATCGAGCCGCCCTCGCTCGGCGCCGATCCTCTCGATTCCCGAAGTCGGTGGCCTGCATCACCGCTACGTCCGGCAGGCGGCTTAGTCCACGGGCGTCCTGGTCAGGACGACCGAAGACGCCTCACGGCGTCTAGGTCAGTGCGGAGCGCGGTCACCTGCCGCGTTCGTCATCGCGAACTCCGATGTGACGCAAGACCCGCGATCTGACGCGGCCAGTCAACGCTGCTTCCAAATCAGGCTCGGAGTTTTGGCCTGCCGACGGACTGACGGATCGGGTCCTTCTGAGCCGCGGATGAGGTTATGACGAGGGACAGCCAGGCGCATCCCTAGTAGTGGCGCGCGAGATCCCGAACAGAGATGCCGCCGTGGCATGGCGCCTGATGTAACCGTGTCATCGACAGCGCCGACTGAACTAGCGTGCTCGACTTTGGTACGATCAAATGCTGTGGCCTCGTTCATCGCTCCCATGCTCTGCGAACGCCTCACCAACCCCGCCCGTATCGCTGAGCCCAAGACTGCGCCACTGGCCGTCGTCAGTAGTGAAGCTCTATGCCTTCGACGTCGACGAAACACTCGAAGTCTCAGGCGGCCCCGTGCGTCTTGTCGACGTCGTCGGCCTCCGCCAAGAGGGGCATATCGTCGGCCTCTGCGGCAATTGGGCGAGTCGTCACGCGATCCTGGCCCGAGTGGTTTCAGATCTTTTCATTCATCGGTCCGATGCTGATGAGCAAGCCAGACTTCCTCAAGCAGCTATCCACTTACGTACCGGCTGAGGAGCACGTCATGGTCGGGAACATTCTTGGCGTCAGCGGTCAGTCAGACGACCAAGGCGCCGCAATCGCAGCCGGCTGGCGCTTTATCCGCGAGAGCGATTTCGCAAGCGGCATGCGGTGAGCGATTCGGCACGCCGTCCGGATCGCTCGTCAGCAGCCCTTTGAGGCTGAACGTGGGTGCGCGGGCGTCGGTGATCGTGTTGGGGCGTAGATGCCGTCTGGATTGTTGCGGCATCCCCTATTTATGAGCTGGGCGTAAGTCCTTATCCCGTACCCCGCGCCAGTTGACCTTCGACTCAGCAGCCAATCTAGTCTCGGCCTACTGGTTCTGACTCATCGGCACCGTGTCCGACGTCCTGCGCGGAGCAATCCTGGGAACGGCGCACGCGGGGGCTGACATTTGCGATGCGGCCAAAGGGGGCGTCATCGGGGTGATCCGCGGCACCAGGGAGGTGGGTGTCGAAGCCACAGAGAGCATCAGTGCCAGCGCGCAATCAGTCGTGAAGAGCGCGGCTGAGGTCGGTGGAGATCTCGGATCGGCCGCGCGGAGCGCTGTTGAAAGCTGCGATCGCCGGGGCCCAGGAATTGGGGCTCAAAGCGGAGGACGCAGCATCGGCGGCCGCTAGCGGCGCCATCGAGGGCGCTGGCGAAATCGGCGGCACCGCGGTCAGAGCAGGTTCGCAAGGCCATGACCGATGTCATCGCTGGCGTCAAGGTCGTGGTCAAAGAGCCGTTCAGGTCCGAACGAAAGGCAGGCTGACACAGCGAGCACGACGCCAGCCCCCGGCGTTGCCGGTTTACGCTGCCAGGCATTCAATAGGCGAAAACCCTGGATAACCGGCCGCGGTGGAGGCTGGCGTCTTGCCCTCGGCGCAGTTTGGAGTTGCCCCGGTTTGGTGCTTTCGGCCTCACGATCCCGCAGACACTGCTCCTGCGGGCCGACCAAGTGATCCAGTAGCACGTGCTCGACCAACGCGGCCAACTCCTGCGAGCAGCACTCGGCTTCGCCGGGCTTCCCAGGCCGTCGTATGACCTGCGCCCTCTGGGCGCTGCGGACCTGGCTCGACTCCTGGGCCGGCATCGGGCGCGTGGCCTTTGGGATGGCGCGGCCAGCGCTACGACCTCCAGCTCACTAAGTACGCCGAGCGCGGGCTTCTCGCGGTCGAGTTCGCGATCCTCTGGGCTGCGGCGGCGATCATTCACCACATTCAGGCGGTCGGATCTCATGCAGAAGCAGCAGGGGCTGCCGCGCGGCCCGCGCTCAGAGATCGCCACGCGAGGCGGCGCGCTTCAGGCGAGCGGAGTGAACGCGCTGGAGGCGACGACTGTCCCGCGCGCACCTCTCATAATCCCAAAGCTGGACGCAAATGACAGCCTTCGAGCCGACCACGAAGCCCTCAGACGACGGCTGAAGGGTAGCTATGCCGATGCTGGGATAACACGCGGCTCATCCTGTGCGCCTAGCTTCATGAAATCGACAGTGACCGGACTATTCCTATGCGTGCTGCTGGTGGTGGTGTCGAGCGCGCTCGCCGAAACGCCGGACACGGTGCTCCTGGAGGACCTGACCTGGACGGAGATCCGCGATCGGATCAAGCGGGGAACGACGGTTATTGTCCCGATCGGAGGCACAGAGCAGAACGGTCCACACATGGCCGTGGGCAAGCACAACATACGGGTGAAGGCGCTCTCCGAGAAGATCGCGCGCACGCTCGGCAATACGCTGGTGGCGCCCGTGCTCGCGTATGTGCCGGAGGGACAGGTCAGTCCGCCCACGGGCCACATGCGGTTCCCCGGCACCCTCACCGTGCCCGACGACGTGTTTCAGAAGAATGTCGAGTACGCGGCGCGGAGCCTCAAGGCCCACGGCTTTCGGAACATCGGTGCTCCTGGGCGATCACGGAGCCACCCAGTCAGGCCAGAGCGCGGTGGCGACGCGGCTCAACCGGGAGTGGGCAGCGGCGCCCGTCGGAGTCCACGCGGTGGGCGACTACTACCGCGCGAGCCAGGACGAGTTTCGCCAGCTCCTGAAGGCGCGCGGCTATCGAGATGACGAGCTGGGCAGCCATGCCTCCCTCGCCAGATACGGCCCTCATGCTGGCCGTCGATCCCCGCCTGGTGAGGATCGACCGTCTGCGCCGCGGGACGGGGCCCACAGGGGACGGCGCTGGATGGCGATCCCAGTCGAGCGAGCGCGGAGCTGGGCCGGCTCGGAGTGGAAGCCATCGTGGCCCGCACGGTCAGCGCGGTCAAGACCGCCATCGCACGTCCGTAGGATCGCCACGAGGAAGGTGAAGTGAACCGAGTCGATTGCGGAGGGTGAGAAGTGCCTGCCCAGTCACTGACTGATACCTCGCGTCGTCCCTTTGCCGTGATGTGCCTCGCGGCCGTGATTTCCTGGGGCTCTGGCGACGCCGGCGCCCAATCGCCTGCCCGAGGGGTGGAGACGGTACCGGGGATGCCGCCCGTGGTGGATCCGCGCAACCTCTACAGCGAAACGCGCGCCGACAAGATGAGCGCGGCGGTGGCGTCGGCGCCGCCGCGCGTCTACGTTCCCAACCTGAAATCGAACGAGGTGTACGTGATCGATCCCGTCACCCTCAAGGTGGTCGATCGGTTCCGCGTCGGCATCAATCCCCAGCACGTTGTCCCCTCGTACGATCTCAAGACGCTGTGGGTGACCAACAACGCGGAGGGTCGCACGGACGGCAGCCTGACCCCGATCGACCCCATGACGGGCAAGCCGGGCCGGGCCATTGCCGTCGATGATCCTTACAACATGTACTTCACGCCCGACGGGCCGCTCGGCGGTAGTGGTGGCCGAGGCCCTGAAGCGGCTCGATTTTCGCGATCCCGCAGACCATGCGACGCTCCAGAGCTCCATCTCGGTGCCCGCAATGCGTGGGGATCAACCACGCGCGACTTTCGCCATCGACGGGCGCTTCGCCATCTTCACGTGCGAGTTCAGGCAAAGCCTCGCCAAGGTCGACCTCGTCGAGCCGCAAGGTCATCGGTTACCTGCGCAGCTGTCTCGAGGGCGGAATGCCCCAGGACATCCGCGTCTCCCCGGACGGCAAGAGTCTTCTTCGTGGCCGACATGCAGGCCGACGGCATCTTCGTGGTCGACGGCGACACTCCTTCAAGGAGGTCGGCTTCATCAAGACCGGAAAGGGCACGCACGGCCTCTATCCGAGCCGCGACGGCACGAAGCTCTACGTCGCCAACCGCGGCTCCGAATCACGATACCACGGCTCGCCGCGGCGGGCAGGCAGCGTCTCGGTCGTCGATTTCGCCACGCGCCGAGATCGAGGCCACGTGGCCGATGCCCGGCGGCGGCAGCCCGGACATGGGCAACGTGAGCGCCGACGGCAAGCACGCTTTGGCTCTCCGGGCGCTACGACGATGTCGTCTACGTCATTCGACACCGCCACCGGCGAGGTCGACGGAGATCCAGGTCGGCAAGGAGCCCCACGGCCTCGCGGTCTGGCCGCAGCCGGGGCCGCTACTCGCCTCGGCCATACGGGAATGTGCGTTGGCGGGCCGCTGGGTGTCCTTCTGAGCCGTGATAACGCCGTGAACATGCACGTGCTCAAGGCGATGGATCAGACCGCGCAGGCGCTGAAAGATCCAGCTTCCAGTCCGTCGAGCACGGGGTCCGGGGGGACCTCGAGAACGCCGTGTCGACTCTCGTCGACTTTTTCGCTCGTGATCTCGAGCCATCGCGGCAAGACATTCGTGATAATGGAACTTACCGTTCCGGGAGCATAATAGGTATTGATAGGTTCTAGCGCAAATTGCAAATTGGGCTCTAATGGGTGTTTGCGCTGGGCGATCGATTCTCACGGAACCCGCATATTCATTGGTCCCTCTCGGCCTGGGCCCCAGCCGCTCGTCCTTTCGGCCCTCTGCATTCAGACCATCTCGGCGCTCTCGCGAAGGAGCCGGTCGCGAGAGCTCTATGACACGGCCGAAGGGGTCGGCCGCCAACGCCCCGGGTCCCGCCGGGCCTCCGGAAGCGAATGCCACGCGGCAGGCCCAGGCGACTTGGCCCGGCGGGCGGATCGGGCGCCCACCGCGCGACCCCACCTTGGCGATTCCAGACGAATTTGAGCATATGGCGGAGCTCCGCCGCCGGAAGGCCGCGAAGCGGCCGACGCGGTGGCCCCGCGCCAGGCCCGGGAGCGTGGGCGCGCCAGGCCGAGCGTGAGCGCCTTTGGCGCAGATGTCGAGCGTCATCGGACCCGGCCCCATCACGATCCTGATCTAAGGCGTCCCGGCGGCTCGGGGAGTCACTCGCCGGTGCGGACGCCCACTGCGGGTGGTGCGCGGCGACGGGCCCAGCGGACGGATCAGGATGGGCGGCTAGCTCCGTGTCAGGCCCGTGATGTCGAAGCAACCCATCCGGACCCGCGCCCGGCGACGATGGAGTTCCGCTGCGCCCTCCACCGGCCCGTGCGGGTATCGGGGACGGCCAGATCCTCCCCGTCGCGCAGTGGGCGCTGATTTTCGGCGCGGCGCACCCGCCCCGCATCGTCGCCAACCGGCCCGTGATCCCCGCAACCGCGGTGCGGTCGCGCGTTGGAAGCCGGGCGCCCGCGCCTGGATTCATTTTTGCTCGCGTGCTACCGTGCCGCTGTTCGAGGTTTACGAGGTGCGACTACGGGACGCGAGTCCGGCAGGAGGACGCGGGTGAAAACCGCCCGGGTTTGGGGGCCGTGGGCGGCGCCCCCTTCTAGCAATACGTGGTCGAGCGCCGGGTGGCGGACGTCACCTCGCCCACGCGCGCGCCTACTTCGCCGACCGCGAGGCCGCCCTCATGCCCGACTTCGAGAGCCCGGGACCTTAGTACGCCATCGCCGCCGCTGGCCTACCTCTTTCCAGCTCGTCGATAGCGACGACGCCGCAGAAGGTGAGTTACCTCCGGGGGCGAAATGGATAGGCACCCACGCAGCGCGTGAGCGCCTGCGCCAGGCGCATCGAGGTAAAGATAGATCGCGTCGATATCGGCGAGCGACGCGTCCGGCACGACGCCAGCCCGTCCTGAGCGTGGCGACGACCCGCGAGACCGGGCTCTTAAAGAGCAGTGCGGCCGTGAGCAGCGGCTGGAGCGCGCCGCGGATCCGCCGCGCATGCGCCGCCGGCCCGGCACGTGGGGCGATCGCTTCATTCGCTTGGGTCGCCGCCGGTGATACCGCGGCAGCGAGCGTGGAGTCCGACTCCCGCGTGCCGAATTCATGGGTGCTCGCTGAGCTTGGTTCGCTCGTTGGGTCCCATGCCTCGGGCGTGGCCGTCGGGCGTCACGAATCCCGACGCTGATGTCCAGCGAACGCGCCCAGCGGCCGGGGTGGCTGGGGGTCGTCTCGTCGACTCCACCTCTGTCGTCCCCCGCGCGACGCCTGGTTCGAGACCCGGAACATCCGAAAACATGGCTGGGGTGCTCGGGGCTTGGGGGCCTCCCGCGAGCCGAAACTCCGGTGCACCCGCCCAGACCCACGCGGGCCACTGAGCGCGCCGCGGTCCTTGCTGGCGGTTCATGGGCGTCGGATTCGGGAGGCGGCGCGCGAGGCCGGGTCCGGGTTTCCGGAATCCCCCGCCAACTTCCCCTGGACAAAAAATCCAAGCTAGCTTGGGAAAATCGAGAGCCGGGAGGTGACCATGAGCAAGCGGAAGAACGCCCATGCTGGTGGCGCTCGGCCGGTTGGGCGGCGCCGTGTCGAGACCCCGCCAAGCGGCGCGCGACCACGGGCGAACGCCCAGCGCGGCGGGCGGCCCCGACGCAGACGCGCGAGACGGGAGCGACGACATGATCCCGGCGGTCGCGGCGGTCTACGCGCGGAAATCGACCGAGGACGAGGCGCACGCCGGACGACGAGCGAAGTCCACCGCGCGCCAGGTTCGAGCATGGCGCGACCTTCGCCCAGGGAGACGCTGGCGGCCGTCGTCCGCGCCGAATGGACCTATCAGGACGATGGCATCTCTGGCGCCGGGTTCGTCCACCGGCCCGGCCTGCAGCGGCTCCTGGCGGATCTCGCGCACGCCGGTCACACGTTCCAGTCCCTCGTCATCTCCGGAGCCGTCGCGCCTGGGGCTGCGAGACAGGGTCGAAGACGGCGTGGGTGCTCAAGCAGATTTCGACGGTGCGTGGGTACTCCCTACCTTCACCGGGCGCGAGATCCCGTGATGGCCTCGGCGACGGACAAGCTGGTCGCGAGCATCGACAACTTCGCGGCCGAGGCGGAGCGCGAGAACGCCTGGCGCCGGACGCGGGACGCGATGCGTCCAGAAGGCGAAGCTCGGGCACGCGGTCGCTGGGCAAGACGATTCGGCTATACCCTCGTCCGCCGTGGGCGATCACACCGAGCGGGAGATCCACCCTGACCAGGCGAGCGTCGTGCGGCGCATCTTCGAGATGTCGGCCGAAGGCCGGGGCGACCTGCGGATCGTGAACACTCCTGAAGGCCGAGAGCGTGCCGGCGCCAGGTCCGAAAGGCTGGTGCAAGCAAGTCGTCCGCGGGATGCTGAGGAACGAGCTGTACGTCGGCGTCGCGATCTACGGCCAGGACGCGCGTCGTCGACTCAGGGCGGCCGCGTCGGGAAGCAAGTGGCCGCCCCGGCGGCCGACTGGACTCGGGTCGACGTCCCGGCGTGCCGCATCGTCTCCGACGATCTCTGGCGGAAGGTCCAGGCCAGAAAGGCCCAGACGCGCCGCCACTACCGCCGGCGCCCGGACGGCCAGCTGCTCGGGACGGCCCGAAGCCGGCCTCGTGGCGACCCACCTCCTGAACGGCTTCCCTGCGCTGCCACGAGTGCGGCGGGGCCATGACGGGCATGTCGAAGGGGCGCGGACGAAGCGGCAACCGCTACTACTGCGCGACGCGGCTTCGCGTCGCGGCACCTGCACGAATCGCCGGGGCATCCTGGTGCGCGAGCTCGACGCGGCCGTCCAGGCGGCGCTGAACGCGAAGCTGACGAGGACGCTATCTGGGAGTTGTGCCAGGGAACGCGCGGCCCGGCTCCAGCGGGAGCGCGCCGGCCAGGGCCGCGAGCGGGCCAACGCGGAGCGGGAGTTGAAGAAGCTGGAGGTTGCCGTCGCCCGGCTGCTTCGATCACCTCGAGGCCGGCCAGGCCGTCGCCGACCGGCTCCAGCAGCGGCAGGCCGAGCTGGAGGCGCTCAGGGCGAAGCTCGCGGCGTCACCCGTCCTCGACCTCAACCGCGAGACGCTGCGCGACGGGCCTGTGACGGTTTCGCAAGTATCTCGGCGGGAGCTACCGGCTCGTCGACGACCCGCGCCAGGACTACATCCTCGTCGAGGACGACCGCGCGACCGGGCCTCACCCTCGGACCGCCGGTGCAGGTCCGTCAGGCGCTCCGAAGAGCCGGCGTCGAGCGCATCGTGGTCAAGCCGGACGGCGACGGCTGGTCCCTTTGAAGGCGTGCTCGATCTTGCTCGGCTGGTTAACACAGCGTACCCCGCCTCCGGCAGCCGGCCTCCTCGAACATCGCTCCACTCGTGCGTGGCGGGGATTGGCGGCCTCGACCGGAGGATCCGGCGGGCCGCGCCTGAAGAGGATGTCGATGAGGTCCCGCAGCGGCGACGTCGCGGTGGTGAGGTCCTCGTAGTTGCCCCAGCAGATGTGCAGGCGCATGCGCTCCGCCGGCAGCCCGCCACCGCGTGGTTGAAGCGCCTCCACGTGCATGGCGGCCACCTTCTGGAACTCCTTCAGGCGGGAGATGCTGGAACTGATTGTTCCGGCCGGAGGCGAGGTCGGGGCAGTCGAGCTGGAGCACGAGCCCGGCGCCGACGATGGCGGCGTACTCGCGCTTGAGCGACCTCGGCCAGGGCGCTGACGTACGCCTCGTCGGTCGGATAGTAGCGGTTCAGCAGGAAGCGGGCGGCCTGGCCCGGCGACACCGGCGGTCATGAAGACGGTGTCGGCGCCCGCCAGTCCGGGCGGCCCGCGCGAGGGTCTGGATGTCCTGCTCGACGGCGCCGAAGTCCTTCCACGCGATGGGGCCTGAGCAGGTGGGCCGCTTGAAGACCGAGCCGCGCCGTCGCGCCGCGAACTCGGGAAACTCCTTGAGATCGGCGCCGATCACCTGGTCGGCGTGCTCCCCCTCGAATCCTGTGAGCCGATCCTTGATGTAGGTCGAGTAGTCCGTCCGGCCCTGCTCGCCGTCGTTGACGATGTCGATGCCGGCCGCCACCTGCGCCCTGACGACGTCGTCGACGGCCGCGCGGGCCCGTGCCTCGAGCGCCGCGGCCGCCGCGCCGCCCGCGTCGTGCTGCCGCAGGAGCGTCACCAGGTCGGCGGGGCGCGGCAGGCTCCCGATGTGCGTCGTCAGAATTCTCATGGTCCCAGCCTCACTTTCGCAGGGGCGCGACGTTAGCACATTCCTGATATAGTCGCGGTCGAGGGATGGCGAACGATCGACCGGGATGGCTGAACGTGCACGGCGTGACGCTCGAGAGTCCTCGAGCGGGGCCAGGGCGACCGATCCTCTTCCTCCACGGCGAAGACGGCCTCGATCCCCGCGGCGCCCTTCCTCGATCTGCTCGCAGCCCACGGCCAGGCTGGTCGCTCCGTCACACCCCGGCTTCGGGCACTCGCCCGACGCGAACACCATCGACACCGTCGACGATCTCGCGCTATCTCTACCTCGACCTGCTCGCGCAGCGCGAATCTCGCGACGTGATCGTGATCGGCTCGTCGCTGGGCGGCTGGATCGCCGCGGAGATGGCGGTCAAGAGCAGCGAACGCATGGGCGCGGCTCGTCCTCGTGGCGCCGCTCGGCATCAAGGTCGGGCGACCGCGAGACCCGCGACATCCCGGACATCTTCGCGCTGCCGCCCGACGAGGTGACGCGCCTGCAGTACCGCGACCCGGCGCGCGCCGCGCGTCGACCACGCCAAGCTCTCGGACGATCAGCTCACCGTGATCGCGCGCAATCGCGAGGCGACAGCGCTCTACGCGTGGGAGCCGTACTTCCACAACCCGAAGCTCAGCGGTGGCTGCACCGCATCAGCGTCCCCACGCTGCTCCTGTGGGGCGCCGACGACCGGTTCGTCACCGCGGCGTACTACGGCGCCGCCTATCAGGGCGCCATTCCCGGCGCGCGGTTCGAGACGATCGACGGAGCCGGGCACTTTCCCCACATCGAGCAGCCGCGGCGTTGCGCGGAGCGCATTCGCGCGGTTCCTGGCGGAGCGCAAGGCGTAGGAGTCCAGGAGTATGCGGGCCTGGTTCTTCAGTGAGAACGCGTATCACCTCCTGCCGGACCCGAAGGAATACGACTCGATCCGGGTGAAGCTGCCCAACCGGTACTACGACCCGAAGATCGGCGCCGACCTCTATCACCGCTTCATCGACGAGTGGAAGATCGCCGAGGACCTCGGGCTCGAGATCATGGTCAACGAGCACCACCAGACCGCGACCAACCTGAACCCGTCGCGCGGCGGTCGTGATGGGCGCGCTCGCGCCGCGACACGCGCAAGGCGCGCATCCTGATCCTCGGCAATCCGATCGCGAACCGGCGCGAGCCGGTGCGCGTGGCCGAGGAGATGGCCATGGTCGACGTGTACTCGCGCGGCCGTCTGGAGTGCGGCTTCGTGCGCGGCGTGCCGTACGAGATCTCGGCCGGCAATCACCGGCCCACGCGCATGCAGGAGCGCTTCTGGGAAGCGCACGACCTCATCGTGAAGGCGTGGACCAGCCACGACGGTCCCTTCAACTGGGAGGGGAAGTACTTCCATCACCGGCAGGTGAACATCTGGCCGCAGGCCCTACCAGCAGCCGCATCCGCCGATCTGGATCACCGCGCTCAGCCCGGCCAGCGCGCGCGAGGTCGGCGAGCGGGGCTACGTCGCCGCCTGCTTCCTCACCGGCTTCGAGGGCACGAAGACCGTGTTCGGCTCTACCGCGAGCCGCCGCGACGAGCTCAAGCTACCGACCGCGGCGCTCGATCGCTTCGCCTACGCGGCGCTCGTCTACGTGGGCGAGACCGACGAGGAGGGCTACGCCGGCGCGCGCAAGCTCATGTGGTACCTCGAGTCGAACAAGGTGCCGCCGCAGTTCACCAGCCCGCCGGGCTACCACCCGATCGGCCTCGACCGTGAACGCGATGAAGGGCGCCAACCCCGGCATCTTCAAGATGTTCCAGAATCCCGCGCTCGGGCCCTTGATGGACGCGGGGCTCGTCTTCGCCGGCAACCCGGATTCGGTCTACCGGCAGATCATGAAGATGCACGAGCACGTCGGCGGGTTCGGCCACTTGCTCATCATGGGACAGGCGGGGTTCCTCGACCACGACGAGACCGTGAAGGGCATGCAGATGTTCGTTCGCGAGGTCTACCCCGGCTCAAAGAGCTGGAGTGATCCGCCCGCGCCACGAGCTCCCGGTACAGACTCTCCACGCACTCGACCTTTCGCCGCGTCGAGAAGAGCTGCTCGACGCGACGGCGGCCCCGCTTCGGCGGTGCGCCTCGCCTCGACGGGATTCGACCTGAGGCGCTCGATGGCCCGCGCCAGCGCCGGGACGTCTCGAGGCGGAAAGAGCAGGCCGGTTTCGCCGTCGATCACGAGCTCGGGGTTGCCCTCGACCGCCGTGGCCACGACCGGCGTCGCGACGGCCAGGCTCTCGCGGAGCGTGCCCGTCAGCCCGAGACCGCGATACGACGCGTCGACGGAGCAGTCGCTCCCGGCGAGAATCTCCGCGACGTCTTCGCGATAGCCGAGCACGTGGAAGTTTCGCCGCAGTCCGAGTCCGCGCGCCTGGTCGTGCAGGCGCTGAGGGTCGCGCGCGCCGACGATGAGCAGGTGAGCGGATGGCGCCTGGGCCGTAACCGTTGCCATGGCGGCCATGACGTCGTCGTTGCCCTTCTCGGCGCGCACGCCGATCTGGGTCACCAGGAACTGGTCGGGCGTCAGGCCGAGCTCGAGCTCCGAACGCGCGTGCGGTCAACCCTGGGATGGAAGCGGTCCGTATCGGTGCCCGGAGTAGATCACGCGAATCTTCGCCTCGGGAACGCCGGCCCGCACGAGCTGCAGTCTTGATCGCCTCGCAGACGGCGATCACCGCGGTGACTCGCCGGGTCACGTAGCCCAGACGATTGAAGGTGTCGAGCGGGAAGGTGACGCCGCGATTGAGAATCAGCACCGGCAGGCGCGTCACGAGGCCGGCCAGGAGCGCGAGGGTCCGCGCGCGTCCCTTGTGCGCGTGCACGACCTGGATGCGATGCTGCCGCAGCACTCGGACCAGGCGCGCGACGGAGCGGAGGTCGATCTCCGAGGCCATCGGGAGGCCGTAGTGGGTCACGCCCGGCTTCCGCCGATTTGGTCGACCAGATCGGCGCCGGCCGCGTCGCCAGCACGACGTCGTGGCCGCGCGCCTGCAGGCCGCGAACCAGATCCCAGACCTGGATCGCCGCGCCGGTGAAAAATCACCCTTCGGGTAGATGTGCAGGACGCGCACGGGCGCGCGGACGCTCGCGCGGCGTCCCCGGAGGCGAGTCGCCCAGGCTCGCGCCGGATCGCACCCAGGCCATTGGCCCGGACTCTATCACGGGATATTGCCGGCCGCCGTGGGCGCGCCGGGAGCTGGAAGCCCTCCAGCGGCCGAAGCGGCCGCGATAGTAGGCGATCCAGAGGGCGATCAGCGGGTCCCGACGATCGTCGGCCAGATCCAGCGCACGGCGATCGGCAGGAAGCCGAAGATTGACGACGGAGAGAGGCGGACACCGCGGCGATGTACGAGACCGAGCATGCCGCCATGTGCGCGAACCACCAGGGCACGCTCGTCCTGCGGGCGGCCGGACGAACTTCCGGAGGTCGATCCCGGCCAGCACCATCCCGAGCGCGCCGAACACGACCGGCACGATCCCGACCCGCTCCCAGCTCGGGCCGGGCCGCAGAAGCCGAGCACGACGAGCGCCGCGCTCGCCGCGAACGTCGCGAGGGCGGCGGCCAGTCGATCACCCCGGGCCCGTCGCCCCGGGCCGGGCGCTTGCGCCGGAGGACCCGGTATCCCGCAAACGCCTGGTAGAAGCTGAAGACGGCGAGCAGCGTGAGGAAGATCCGGGGACGCCAGAGGCTCAGACACCACGGCGGTCGCGCGCCACCAGCGCCATCGACCCAGAAATAGATCTTGCCCCACCGACGGTGGGCCGGCGCGCCCTTCACGGTGAGCATCGGCCGCCGCGGCGCGACGAAGAGCGCGACCGTGCCGGCCGCGATGTGGAGCGATCGAAGCGTCGCGATCAGGCTTTCCATGACTCGACCTCCTCAGCGCCGCCGGCGGGCGCGCCGCGCCTCGAGGCGCCGCAGGCGCGCGCAGCGTCTCCGCGCACCACGCGAGCATCGCGCGGCAGCGGTGCTGACCGTGATGAAGGGCAACGAGGCGAGAAGGGGTGCTGCGGATGGTCCGCCATCTCCTCGACGAGCCGCCGCTCTTGATGCCGATGTACGTCTCGAGGAGCTCCTGCTGGCGGGCCTGATAGTGCTCGATCTGGGCGACGCTGTCGGCCACGGGCCCGGCGACGCCGAGGAAGAGCTTGAGCAGAGAGCTCGCTGCGCACGGGCTCGTGCCGCGCCGACGGACGAGCCAGCGCCGGAGTCGCGCGCCCTTGTCGGTGAGGGGAGTGAGACGTGGCGGTCGGGCTTTCCGCGCTGCTTCTCGCGCCGGCGCTCGGCGAACCCCTCGGCGGCTAGCCGGTTCAGGATCGGGTAGATCTGGCCGCAGCTCTCGTTCCAGAAGTGGGCGATCGACCGCTCGATCAGCTTCTTCACGTCGTAGCCGGACATCGGACAGAGACTGAGCACGCCGAGAGATCGCGTGCCGGCTCGTGTTCGCCCGACGTGACGCCATCGCCCCTCCGTGCGCCGGTAGTATCTGGTCGCTACATATCTAATAGATATATAGCCGCAGAGTCAAGCGGTGCGCGGCGAGGGGAGCTAGTCATTCTGGCCTCTAGGACGAACAGCTCGCCCTGACGCCAGACGCCGGCGAAGGTGCGCCGGTGCAGCGGGCACGGGCCCCGGCGGTCGAGCGCCGCGAGGTGCTCCGGGGTCGCGTAGCCCTTGTGGCGGGCGAAGCCGTACTCCGGGAACGTCTGGTCGGCCTCGACGCATGAGCCGGTCGCGCGTGACCTTGGCGACGATCGACGCGGCGGCCACGCTGGCGCAGCGCGCGTCGCCGTCCACCAGGTTGCGTCTGCGGGCAGGCGAGCTCGCGCAGCGCGACGAAGTCGGTGATGACGCAGCTCGGGCTTCACGGCGAGCGCGCGCGAGCGCCTGCCCCATGGCCAGCCGGGTGGCCTCGCAGGATGTTGATCCGGTCGATCGTCACGTGATCGACGATGCCGACGCCGACCGCGACCGCGCGCTCCTGGATGACGGACGAACAGCGTCTCGCGCCGCTCGGGCGAGCAGGAGCTTCGATGTCGGCGACGCCCGCTGATGCGGCGGTCGGGCGCGATGATGACGGCGCGCGGCGACCACGGGCCCGGCCAGGGCCCGCGCCCGGCCTCGTCGACGCCGGCGATAGCGTGACGCCCGTCCTCCAGGCCTGAGCCTCGTAGCGGTACGGCGCCGATGGGACGGCGGCACGCCGGGTGGAGCGTCGGCTACTCTGGCTCGGTGGCGGCGGTGGTCGGCACCAGACGCTGGCGCGCTTTTCCTTGAGGCGCGCCGCCTTGCCGGCGAGCGCGCGCAGGTAGTAGAGCTTCGAGCGGCGCACCTGCGCCGCGGCGCATCGACGTCCACCCGCTCGATGCGCGGCGAGTGGAGCGGGAAGGTCCGCTCGACGCCGACGCCGTAGGAGATGCGGCGCACGGTGAACGAGGCGCGCAGCCCCCTCGCCGCGCCGGCGGATCACGGTGCCCTCGAAGACCTGGGTCCGCTCTCTTCTCGCCCTCGATCACCTTCGACGTGCACGCGCACCGTGATCGCCGGGCGCGAAACCCCGCCCGGTCCTTCTTGAGCTGCGCGGCCTCGACCAGTCGAATCGCGTCCATCACTCGGCATTCTCCTTTCGTCGGCTACGTCTCAGTTCGCGGGTCGTCGATCGGCGCCGGCGTCTCCCCGCGCTCGAATCGCTCGATCCAGCCTGCGCTCGTCGTCCGCGTCCAGCGCGCCGTCGCCAGCAGATCCGGGCGGCTCGCGCCACGTGAGCCAGATGCGCCTGCAGCTCCGGCGCCAGCGCGCGATGCGCGCGTGGTCGCCGGAGAGCAGCACGCCCGGCACCCGCGCGCCCGCGGAACTCCTCGGGCCGCGTGTACTGCGGCGGCTCCAGCAGCCCGCTGGCGAACGACTCGCGCTCCGCCGCGCCCTCGCCCCCGAGCACGCCCGGCAGCAACCGCGTCACCGCGTCGGTGACCACCAGCGCCGGCAGCTCGCCGCCGGTCAGCGACGTAGTCGCCGATCGAGATCATCTCGTCGGCGAGCCCGGCTCGCCGACGCGCTCGTCCACGCCCTCGTACCGCCCGGCCAGGAGGATCAGGTGCGCCACCGGCGTCAGCTCGGCCGCGACCTTCTGCGTGAAGCGTCCGGCCCCGCGGGTCCATCAGCATCGACGCGCGCGCCCGGCGTCCGCAGCGCCTCGACCGCGGCGAACGAGGGGCTCCGGCTTCAGCACCATCCCGCCGCCGCCGCCGAACTGATAGTCGTCGGTGATGCGGTGCCGGCCCTCCGCGTAGTCTCGGAGATTGACCACCCGGATGTCAACGAGCCCACGCGCCCGCGCGCGGCCCGAGCATCGACTCCGCGACGACCGGCTCCGACCATCGCCCGGGAAGAGCGTCACGATGTCGATGCGCATCAGCGCCATCCCTACAGGTCGAGCAGCCCGTCCGGCGGCCGGATCACGACCCGGCGCGCCAGCCACGTCGACCTCGACGCACGATCTCGGCCACCGCCGGGATGAGGCGCTCGCGCGCGCCGTCCGTGCGACCACCCACAGATCGTGGGCCGGCGACTGCTCGATGCGCTCACTCGCCGACGTCGCGTCCGTCTTCCGTCGACACCCGGCAGCCTTCCAGCTGCCACGGGTAGAAGCGGCCTGGCGGCAGCGGCAGCGCCTCGTCCTCGGGCAGCGCGAGCCAGCCGGCCGACCAGCGCGCCGGCGGCCTCGACGGTCTCGCAGCCGGCCAGCGATAGCAGCGACCGCGTCGCCCTGCCGGCGCGCGCCGCGGTGATCCGGCACCGCTCGCGCGTGTCGCGCGCGCTGGATCCCACAGCATGCACTCCGTCACGCCCTCGAACCGCTCCGGGGCGGTCGGTCAGCGGTGTGACGCGCATCTCGCCGCGCAAGCCGTGTGGCTCGCGTCGATCTCACCGATGACCACGAGCCGGGAGCTCACTCGACGTCAGGCGATGTCCGCCGCTCTCGGACCGGGTCGGCCCCGTGGTCTCTACTTCGCCGCCGGCACCGCCGGCACCGGCGCGTTCGCCATCAGCTTCCGCACCGTGTTCGACGGCTGCGCGCCCTTGCTGATCCACGCCTCGACCTTCGCCCGGTCGATCTGCACCGTCGGCGGCTCGGTCAGCGGGCTGTAGTGCGCCGAGCACCTCGATGAAGCGGCCGTCGCGCGGCGAGCGCGAGTCCGCCACCACCACGCGATAGGCCGGTCGCTTCGTCGATCCCATCCGTCTCAGCCGAATCGTCACTGCCACGTCGTCACCCCTCAGGCATCGGACAGTCCAGGGAGATCCTTCATGCGTGCCGAAGCTTGCCTTCCATGCCCTTGAACTGCTTCATGATCTTCCGGAGCTGCGCGAACTGCTTGAGCAGCCGGTTCACGTCCTGCACGCTCGGTGCCGCTGCCGCGCGCGATGCGCTGGCGGCGGCTGCCGTTGATGACCTCGGGATTGCTGCGCTCGCCCGGCGTCATCGAGCCGATGATCGCGTCGAAGCGCCCGAGGTCGGCCGATTCGCCGTCGATGTCCTTGGGCGCCGCCCTTGAGCATCTTGCCGAAGCGGGAGCATGCCGAGGACCTGATCGAGCGGACCCATCTTGCTGGAGCTGCTTGAGCTGCTCGCGGAAATCGTCCAGCGAGAACGTGTCCTCGCGGAGCTGGCGCGCCAGCTCCTCGGCCTTGTCTGGTCGACCGCCGCCTGCGCCTTCTCGACGAGCGAGAGCACGTCGCCCATGCCGAGGATGCGCGAGGCAAGCCGGTCGGGATGGAACGGCTCGAGCGCGTCGGTCTTCTCGCCCACGCCCGACGAAGGCGATGGGCCGGCCGGTGACGTGCCGCACGGAGAGCGCCGCGCCGCCGCGCGAGTCGCCGTCGAGCTTGGTCAGGATGACCGCGTCGATGCCCACCGACCTGGTTGAAGCGGTCCGCGACGGTGACCGCGTCCTGCCCGGTCATCGCGTCCACCACCAGCAGCACGTGGTGCGGCGAGACCTCGCGCCGGATCGCCTTGAGCTCTCCAGCAACGCCTCGTCGATGTGGAGCCGGCCGGCGGTGTCGAGGATCAGCGGCGTGAGTCCGCGCGAGGCCGCCTCGTCGCGCGCCGCGCGACAGATCTCGAGCGGCGTCTGGCCCGGCTCCCCGGTGACCGGAACGCTCGAGCTGGGCGCCGAGCGTGCGGAGCTGGTCCATCGCCGCCGGGCGCTGGTGTCCGCTGCCGCCAGCAACGGATGCTGCCCCTGCTTCGTGTAGATGCGCGCCAGCTTCGCGGCCGTCGTGGTCTTGCCCGAGCCCTGAAGGCCCGATGAGCATGATGATCGTGGGCGGGTGCGGACGCCATCGCCAGCCGATGTCCGCTGCCGCCGAGCAGCTCCACCAGCTCGCCGTGCACCACCTTCACGACCTGCTGCGCGGGCGTGATCGACGTGAGGACGTCCTGGCCGACGGCCTTCTCCCTGACGCGGTCGATGAAGGCGCGGACCACCTTGAAGTTGACGTCCGCCTCCAGGAGCGCGACGCGCACCTCGCGGAGCGCCTCCTGGATGTTCTCCTCGGACAGGCGGCCGCGCCCGCCGAGCTTGTCGAAGATCGCCTGAAGCCGGCTACCCAGGGAGTCGAGCATGCAAAGTCCTGACTTTACGGAAAGATGCCTGGAATATCAACCGGCGGATCGTTCTGGGAAGCTCTACCGAGGGACGAACTGCACGGGCACCTTCCGCCACTGATAGACGCCCACGTTGAGCTGGTCGATCACCCACCGCTCCGGGTAGACGTAGCCCGTCGTGGTTTCCGTGACGAAGAAGCCTGGAACCTGCGCGACTTGCGTCTGGTACGTCGCGGGTATTCCGGTCGGCGCCGGCACATAGACCTGCATGGCTACAGGCCTCGGGGGCACCCAGTACTGCCGGAGGGCGTACCCCAGGCCCGCCGCAGGCATCATCGGATGGGGTTGTTGGAGCGGTTTGGCTCGTCCGCGAAGGGGACGGTCTCCCGCGAGAACGGGAAGCCGTCGGGCACGACCACGAACGGACCGGTGGGGTTGGGTCGGATGATCGACACCGAGCTCGCCGGGTTCGGGGTGCCAATGAGCCCCAGGGATGGCGAGGGTCCCACCGCTCCGATCGGCGGCGTCAGCTGGGCGGCTGCCGGGCTGGCCACGCCGACCAGGACCGCGAGGACCGCCGCAATCTCAAGGGGTTTCATCATCACGCACTATAGCCGAGAGGAGGCGTCACGGCAACCTGTATAGTGCCCCGTCCGGGGCTGGGCACGCCCGCGTGGTCAGTATGCCGGGGGCGCGTAGACGGTCACGAAGAACAGCGGGACGCGCCCGGGATTCTTCACGTGGTGGCGCGTCCCGGCGGGGATCATGACGAGCGCGCCAGCCGCCGCCTTGTGCTCCCGCTCGCCGATCTGGACGAGCGCCTCACCCTCGACGACGTAGATGATCTGATCGCCCGCGTGCTCTTCCGGCGGGCCGCCGTCAGCTGCCCGGATCGATGGTCATGACCGCTGTCTGGCTCTGCGCGGTCTCCTGGAGGACCTGGAAGAACCGGCCGCGGTGCGCGTGGTGTCGACGACGTCCATCGTGCTTACGGCGCCGTCGCGGCGGCGCGAAGCGCGCGGAGCGCCGCGCCCGGGTCGGCGGCCCCGAAGATCGCCGAGCCGGCGACGAGGACATTGGCGCCGTCTTCGGCCAGCGACCGCGCGACGTCGGCCTTCACGCCGCCGTCGACCGAGACGTCCACGGGTCGGGAGCCCAGGAGCGTTTTGACCTCCCGGATCTTCCGGTGCGATGAAGGAATGAAGGACTGGCCGCCGAAGCCCGGGTTCACCGACATCACCAGCACCAGATCGAGCTCGTCGAGCACGTACTCGAGGGCCGACGCCGGCGTCGAGGGATTCAGCGCGACGCCCGCCTTCGCGCCGAGCTCGCGGATCTGCGCGAGCGTGCGCGCCAGATGCGGACAGGCCTCGAGGTGGACCGTGACCATGTCGGCCCCGGCCGCCACGAACTCGGCGATGTAGCGCTCCGGCTCGACGATCATCAGGTGGACGTCGAGCGGCCAGGCGCGTGCGCTTGCGGATCGCCGCCACGACGGGGGCCCGATCGTGATGTTCGGCACGAACCGTCCGTCCATGACGTCGACGTGGAGCTGATCGGCGCCGGCCGCCTCGACGCGCGCGATGTCGGCGCCGAGCGCGGCGAAGTCGGCCGAGAGGATCGAGGGCGCGATCTTGATCACGCGGTTGTTATACCCCGAAAGCTACGAGCGGTGGAAGCGGACGGCCGCGAAGCCGTCGGTGCCGTGGCGATCCGGCCGGCACCGGAGCCAGCCGTCGGCGTCGAGGGGCAGCGGAAACTCGTCGGGCGGATCGATCGCGAACTCCGGCCGCCCCTGGAGGAACGCGCGTCACGACCGTCTCGTTCTCCTCGGGCTCGAGCGAGCACGTCGCGTAGACGAGCCGGCCCCCGGGCTTCACCATCGTCGCCGCGGCGGCGAGGATCTCGGACTGTCGCCGGCTCGCCAGGTCGAGGTCGGACGGCTGCCGCCGCCACTTCACCTCGGGGTTGCGTCGGAGCACGCCGAGATTCGAGCACGGCGCGTCGACGAGGACGGCGTCGCACGCGTCGCGGAAGCCGGGCGCGAGCGCATCCACGGCTCCGTCGCGCGCGTCGATGATCGTGATGCCGAGCCGCGTGGCGGCTTCCCGGACCAGCGCCAGCCGCTCGGGCTCCCGGTCGAAGGCGAGGACGCGGCCGCGGTCGGCCATGAGCTCGGCGATGTGCGTCGTCTTGGTGCCGGGCGCGGCGCAGACGTCGGCGACCGTGGTCCCGGACCTCGGCGCGAGCAGCCGCGCCGACCAGCATGGAGGCTTCATCCTGCACGGCGAAGCTGCCGTCACCGAACGCGCGCCAGGACCCCGGCGCGCCGCCCGGCCCCACCACGAGCCCCTCGGGCGCATGGCGCGTCGGCCGCCCGACGAGGCCCTCTTCGGCCGCCAGGCGCTCGGCGAGCGCGTCGCGGTCGGTCTCGTAGCGCGTTGGCCCGCAGGGTCAGCGGCGGACGCTCGTTCGAGGCGCGCATGAGCGCCTCGGCCTCCTCGCGGCCGATGCGGGCCACCCACCGCGCGGCGAGCCATGTGGGAAACGAGCAGCGCGTCGCCAGCGCATCGACAGGATCCCGCGGCGCCGCCGGCTCGCGCTCGCGCGGAGCGCGGCGGGCAAACGAGCGAAGCACGGCGTTCACGAAGGGTTTCACCCCGGGCGTCCCGGGCGCCAGCGTCACCGCGTCGTTCACGGCGGCAAACGACGGGACGCGGTCGAGCAGGGCGATCTGGTACGCGGTCACGCGCAGGATCACGCGCACGCGCGCGTCGAGCGTCTCGAGGCGCCGGCGGGAATGAGGGCGCCAGGATCCAGTCGAGATAGCGCTGCCAGCGGAGGGTGCCGTACACGAGCTCCATGGCCAGCGCGGCGTCGCGGGAGACAGCCGTCGCGCCGCGAGCTCGTGCTCGAGCGCGAGGTCGGCGAAGCTCGCGTCCGCCTCGACGCGCTCGAGCACGCGCACGGCGACCTCGCGCGCCGGCGCCGCGAGCCGTCGCGGCGCTCCGGCCTTCCCGCGCGGCGGCGTCATCGCGACGCTCCGGAAGAGTCCGGCGTCGCGAACGTGTCGCCCGGCGTGAGACGGCGCCCCGCAGATAGTCCGCCCAGGACATCGCGCGGCGGTTTTCCGGCTGGACCTCGATCGGGCGGAGCCAGCCATCGGCGGCGCGCGATGGCCGGCTCGTCGCCCTCGGCGGGCCGCTCGAGCGTGCCGGGCGTCCGTGTCGGTCCGCCTGCCGGCGACGGTCGCGCGCCAGATCGTGAGCGTCCCGGCCGGGCCGCGTGTGAGGGCGCCCGGCCAGGCGTTGCAGCCGCGGATCCGGTTGACCAGCTCCTGCGCTGGGCGACTCCAGTCGAGATAGCCGTCCGCGCGCTTCAGGCGCGGCGCGAGCGTCGCGTCCTCGTGGCGCTGCGCTCGGGGCGTCAGCGTGTCGAGGCTCGGCGAGGGTGTCGACGAGAACCTCGGCGCCGAGCACGGAAAGTCGCGCCGCCAGCTCGCCGGCCGTCTCCTCGGGGCCGATGGTCACGGACGCCGAGCGCAGCATGGGCCCGGTGTCCATGCCCTCGTCCATCTGGAACGTGGTGATGCCCGTGACCGTCTCGCCGCGCATGATCGCCCACTGGATCGGCGCGGCGCCGCGGTAGCGCGGCAGCAGCGAGCCGTGGACGTTGATCGAGCCGCGGCGGGGCGCGTCGAGCACCGCGCGCGGCAGGATCTGGCCGAACGCGACGACGACGGCCACGTCGGCGCCGAGCGCGCGCAGACGATCGGGCCACTCCGGATCGCGCAGCCGCGCCGGCTGGAGAACCCGACGCCCGCGGCCAGCGCGCGCGTCTTGACCGGCGGCGGGGTCAGGCGCTGCCCGCGGTGCGCGGGCCGATCGGGCTGGGTGACGACGGCGACGACCTCGTGGCGGTGCAGCACCGCCTCGAGCGTCGGCAGGGCAAACTCGGGCGTGCCGTAGAAGAGGACTTTAAAGCGCGAAGGCGTGGCGGGAGGCGTCCTCGCGGAGACCCTCTTTCTTGATCTTCCGCTTGATACGGTCGCGCGTCACCGGGTCGACGCGGTCGATGAACAGGACGCCGTCGAGGTGGTCGATCTCGTGCTGGAGCACGCGCGCGCGCAGCCCGGTGGCGCGGATCGCCAGCGGCTGGCCGTTCACGTCGTGCGCCTCGACCTTCACCCACGCCGAGCGCGTCACCGGCGCGAAGCACGCCCGGGATCGAGAGGCATCCTTCCTCGCCCGTCGCCTCGCCGCCCCGATCGACGATGGCCGGATTCAGGAGCGCCTGCACGCCGCGGCCTTCCTCGTCGGCGACGACGATGAGCCGGAGCGATGATTCCCACCTGCGGCGCGGCCAGGCCGATACCGATTTCGTCGTACATCGTCTCGGTCATGTCCGCGATCGTCGCGCGGATCGTCCGGCGTGACCTCGCCGACGGGCGCGGCGCGGCGCCGCAGCGCCGGATCGCCATAGCGCAAGACTTTCAGAACGGCCATTCGACCGGATCCACCTCCACGTCAATGATACCGCGGCTCGCCGGGCGCGGCGTTTTGAACTCCCCGAGCGCTTCCTCGAGGAGGCGCGGAAGCTCGGCATCGCCCTTCACGACGATCCGCCGGGCGCGATCCTTCCCTCGGCCGCCGGCGGATAGACGGTGAGCCCCCCGCGGCCGCGCAGCGCGGCGCCGACCGTCTCGGCCAGGCGGTCGCGTCCCGGCGGCCCCGGCGGCGCGCGTGGTGATGATGGCGAGGCGCTTGAAGGGCGGATAGCCGAGCTCGGCGCGAAACTCCAGCTCGCGCCGGTAGAAGCTCGTCGAGATCCTGACCCGCGACCGCCGCGAACGCGTAGTGTCCGGGATTCTGCGACTGGATGATCAGGCGCCGTCCGCGCCGACGCGCTCGGCGGCCGCCCACACGAGCCCGAGCGTGTGCTCGGCGGCGCGGAAGTCCGGCGCGCGCAGAAGCTGGTCGGGCGCGACGAACGCCGCGAGCCCGAGCGACGCGGGACCGAAGAGGCGCAGCGCCCCGCGCGTGCCGATCACGACGTCGGCGGCGGCCGCCGCCGCGCGCTGCGCCTGCCGCGGGCGCCGCGCACGGCGTCGGGATCCCAGCGCGCGATGCGCGCGGCGGGAAAGCGGCGGCGGACGGCGTGCTCGACGCGCTCGGCGCCCCATCCGAACGGCGACAGGCGCCGGCCGTGGCAGGCCGCGCAGGTGTCCGGCAGCGGCTGCGCGGCGCCGCAGAGCCGGCAGACGAGCCGGGCGGCGGCGCGCGAGTAGGCGAACGCGATCGCGCACTCCGCGCAGCGGACCACCGTGCCGCACTCGTCGCACGCGAGCGACGAGGTGAGCCGGCTCACCGCCAGGAAGACGCGACGCCGGGCGGCCAGCGTCTCGCGGATGGCGCGGGCGACGGGCGGCGTGAGCGGCTTCGCGCCGGAGGATGCCGCGCGTGTCGGCGACGCTCACGGCGGGCCAGGGGCCGGGCTCCGGCGGCGCCATCGTCACGCGCGCCCGATCGGGCGCGCCACCACGCCTCGACGCTCGGCGTCGCCGCGGTCGAAGAGAGCGAGACGGCTTGCGCGCGGCGCGCTCGAGGCGCGACGTCGCGCGAATGCATGCGCGGCGGTCCGGGTGGCTTGTGCGCGGCTTCGTGCTCGTCGACGAGAGCCAGGACGGCCGGCGGCGGGAGCGGAGCGAGGAGCGCCGAGCGCGTGCCGGTGGCGAGGCGCGCCGAGCCGTCACGGAGCCGATGCCACGCGGCGGCGCGCTCCTCGTCGGCCACGCCCGAGTCGAGCCGCACGACGCGGTCGATCCGCGCGAGCCGCTGCGCCCATCGGGCCGCGGTCTCGACGTCGGCCGCGATGAGAAGCACCGCGCCCTTGGCTCGCTCGATGCGCTCGAGGAGCCGCTTCTCCCGTCCGTTCGCCACCAGGAGCTCGGGCGGCGGCGGAGCCGGCGTCGGGCTCGCGTCGGTGCGCGCGCGCTCGGGCGGCGCATCGGCGTCCGAGCGCGGCGGCGGCGGCAGGAGCGCGGCGCAGGTCGAGCCGAGCGACGAGAGGCTCTGCGCCGCGATCCAGCGGACGAGATCGAGCTGCGCCGGGGAGAGCACGGGCTCGCGATCGACCAGGCGATCGAGCGGCTTGAGCCGCGGATCGGCGCCGTCGCGGACGGCCACCACCATGCCGACGCGCGAGGCGCCGCGGAGCGGAGCGATCGTGCGCTGGCCGGGGCGGAGCGCCCAGCCGTCGGGCACGCGATACGAGAACGAATGGGCGAGGGGCGCGTCGAAGGCGACGTCCGGCGATGCGGGCCGGCGCCGTCATCGCGTGCGGCGGTTGTCGTACTCCCGTCGAGCGAGCTGGAGATCCTCCCACGCCATGCGCTTGTATTCCTCGCCGGGATTGCGCAGGAGGAAGGCGGGATGGAAGGTCGGGATCAGAACGGCGGAGCCGTAGGGGTGCACGCGGCCCGCGGAGCTTGCCGATGGGCTCCTGCGTGCCGAGCAGCGTTTGCGTCGCGACGCTGCCGAGCGCCAGCACCACCTGGGCTGGAGCACCGCGAGCTTGGCCGCGAGGAACGGCGCGCAGGCGGCGAGCTCCTCGGCCTCGGGATTCCGGTTTCCGGGGGCCGGCACATGACGGCGTTGCAGATGTACACCTCGTCGCGCGACAGCTCGACCTTGCGCGCCTCCAGCATCTTCGTGAGGAGCTGTCCCGCGCGGCCGACGAACGGAAGCCCTGCGCGTCCTCGTCGGCGCCCGGGCCCTCGCCGATGACGACGAACTCCGCCCGCGGGTTCCCGGAGCCGAACACGACCGTGGAGCGGCCCTCGCAGAGCTTGCACTTGCGGCAGCCCTGGACGGCCTTTTCCTGGGCGGCGAGCGCCTCGGCCGGATCGAGCAGATAGTCGGCGGCGAGGCTGACCTCGGTGAAGCCCGAGATCGCGGTGATGGCGCAGGGTCTCGCCGAGCGCGCTCAGCGCCTCCGCGAGCTCGGCGCGCGTCGCCCGTTGCCATCGCGCGCTAGGCGGGCGTCTTGCGGGGCGCGGCGGCGCGAAGGGCGAGGACGTGGGAGAGGATCGCGTCGGCGACGGCGGTCTTCGGCATGCGCGGCAGGGGCCGCGCGCCGCCCCAGCGGTCGAGGAGCAGCACCTCGTTGTCGTCGGCGTCGAAGCCGATCGCCCGACCGGCTCACGTCGTTCGCCACCAGCAGGTCGATTCCCTTGGCCTCGAGCTTCGCGCGCGGGCGTTCGCGGCGACGTCGTGGGTCTCCGCGGCGAAGCCCACGACGAAGGCGCCCGTGCGCCGCGCGGCCACCTCCGCCAGGATGTCGGGATTCGGGTGTCAGATCGAGGGTGAGGTCGTGCTTGCCCTTGATCTTGGCGCTCGCGGCGTGCCGGGCGCGATAGTCGGCGACCGCCGCCGCCTTGACGACGATCGTCGCGCTGCGCGAGATGGTGGAGCACCGCCTCGCGCATCTCCTCGGCCGTCTGCACCGGGACGAACACCGCGCCGGGCGGCGGCGTGAGCGCCGTGGGGCCGGAGATCAGCGTGACCGCCGCGCCCCGGCGGAGCGCGGCCACCGCGAGCCCGTATCCCCATCTTGCCGGAGGACCGGTTGGAGATGTAGCGCACCGGATCGATGGGCTCGCGCGTGGGACCGGCGGTGACGAGCACCCGCTCGCCGGCGAGGTCGCGAACGGGCGCCAGCACGCGGTGCAGCGCCTCGACGATGTCGGCGATCTCGGGGAAGCGTCCCTTGCCGCTCAGACCGGAGGCGAGCGCGCCCGAATCGGGCTCGAGCACGGTGACGCCGCGGCCGCGCAGCGTGGCCACGTTGGCGGCCACCGCCGGATGCTCCCACATGCCGCCGTCCATCGCGGGCACCATGAGCACCGGCGCCCGCGCCGCGAGCAGCAGCGTCGTCAGGAAGTCGTCGGCGATCCCGTGGGCCGCCTTCGCGAGGAGGTTCGCGGTCGCCGGCGCCACCACGACCGCGTGGCAGCGCTCGGCGAGCGCGACGTGCTCGACGGCATCGGGGCTCTGCGGATCGAAGAGGTTGGTGAGCACCGGGCGCCCGGACAGGGTGCGGAACGTCAGCGGGCCGACGAACTCGCGCGCGTGCTCGGACAGACACACCGTGACGCCGGCGCCGAGCCGGCCGAGCTCGCGCAGCAGGTAGACCGCCTTGTAGGCCGCGATCGACCCGGTGACGCCCAGAATCAGCTCGCGCCCGTCGAGGCTCATGTCATGTCTTGGGCGTGTCGCCGTCTTCCTTGACGCGGTACTCGACCTTTGGCCGCCGCGATCTCCTCCAGGGCCGCGCTGGTCGGCTTCTTGTGCCGGCTGTCCACGCGCGGCGCGGCGCCCCGGTTGAGCTGACGCGAGCGCTTCGCGGCGAGGACGACGAGCAGGTACCGGTTCGAGACCTTGTTCAGCGCGCTTTCAAGCGAGGGGAATGCCATCAATTGCGTACCTCCAGATCGGGTAGGGTGAGGCCGAGACGGGTGACGCGACAGCGCTCGGCCAGGATGATCGACTCGAGCTGATCGAGGGCCTCCCTTCACATCGCGATTCACGATGAGGTAATCGTACTGCCGCCACAGCGCGATCTCCTCGCGCGCCCGCCGCAGGCGGCGCTCGATGTCGGCGTCCTGCGTCGGAGCGCCGCTCGCGGAGCCGCTGCTCCAGCTCCTTCACCGACGGGGCCACGATGAAGATCAGCACCGCGTCCGGCGGTAGCGCGCCCGGAGCTGCGCCGCGCCCTGCGTGTCGATGTCGAGCAGCACGTCGCGCCCGGCCGCCAGAGCGTCCTCGAGGGCGCGCGCGCGTGCCGTAGAGGTTGCCGTGCACGGTCGCCCACTCGGCGAACTCGCCGCGCGCGAGCATCGCCCGGAACTCGGCCTCCGCGACGAACCGAAAGTCGGTGCCGTCGACCTCGCCGGGCCGCGGCGACCGCGTGGTGACCGGAGACCGAGTAGGCCAGGTCGGGCACGCCGCAGCCGGATCTCGCGGCACAGCGTCGTCTTGCCGGCGCCCGACGGCGCCGAGACGACGAACAGCGTGCCGCGACGGCTAATCACCCGCGGCGCCCCGGTCGGTCGCGCAGCCGCTGCGCCAGCGTGGCCGGCTCGAGCGACGAGAGGATGAGGTGATCGCTGCCGGTCACGATGACCGCCCGCGTGCGCCGTCCGTTCGTGGCGTCGACCAGCTTCGTGCTGCCCTTGGCGCTCTCGATGAGCCGCTTCACCGGCAGGGAGTCCAGCGCGACGATCGCCACGATCTGCTCGGCCACGACCACGTTGCCGTGCCCCACGTTCACCAGGTGCGTCACCGATCCGCTCCCGCCGTTCGCGCGACTATTCAAGGTTCTGCGCCTGCTCCCGCATCTTCTCGATGATGCCCTTGGCGGCGAGCGCCGCCTGACTGAGCTCGAGGTCGTCGGCCTTCGACCCGATCGTGTTGACCTCGCGATTCAGCTCCTGGATCAGGAAGTCCAGCGCCCGGCCGACCGGGCCGCCCTTGTCGAGGCAGCGCGAGAGCTGGTCGAGGTGCGCGCAGGCCGCGTCAGCTCCTCGCGGACGTCGGTCTTGCTCGGCCCAGATCGCCACCTCGGTCATCGAGGCGCCCCTCGTCGACGACGCGTCTCGCCGAGGAGCGCGGCGATCCGCTCGCGGAGCCGCTCCTGGTAGCGGGCCAGCGCCGCCGGCGTGCGCGCCGCGACGACGTGCGACCTGCGCGCGAAGGGCGGCGTGGAGCGCGCGGAACTCGGCGCCGAGGGCGTCGCCCTCGGTCGCGCGGCACGCCACGAGCTCGTCGAGCGCCCGGCCGAGCACGTCGCCCGAGAACGGGCCACGCGATCCCGCCCGAGGGCGTCTCGGCTTCCTGCAGTGCGCATAACGCCGGGCGCTCGAGCACCCACGCGAGCGTCACGTCGCCGCCGAGCGCCACCGCGCGGCCCGAGCTCGCGAGCCTCGCGCGATGTACTGCGCGGCGAGCGTGGCGTCGACGGCGATCTGCTGGGCGGACTGTCCGGCGCCGGTCCGAGCTGCACGGCCACGTCGATCGCGACCGCGTTCGAGACGGGACTGGATCATCCGGCGCGCGTCCATCTCGAAGGCCGCGAGCGCGCGCGGCAGGCGGAGCGCGATGTCGAGATGGCGATGGTTGACGGAGCGAGCCTCGGCCGTCACGGTCACGCTGTCCCCGGATCGTCCTCAGCCCGCCCGAACCCCGTCATGCTGCGAAGAGTCGAGACGGGGGCGGAGCGGGCGGGTGTCATCCAGCGATCATAGGGGCGAAATCTCCTGTAGTGTCAATGCGTTGCGGTTGACACCGTCGGATCGAGGGGCTAGACTCCCGCGTTCGTGTGGCTCGTGCGCCTCATCGTCGGCGGCGGTGAGCGAGAGTGACTCGCTGGGCGCTCGTCACGCTCGGTGTGCTCTTCTTCCTGGGCGTCGCCACTCGTCGCGCTCGCCCGGCTCCTCGGCAAAATCGGGATCGCGCGGCTCCGTCGTCGTGTCCATCGTCTCCCGGTGGCTCGCCGCGTACGTGCTCTGGAGCTTTGCCGGCGGCCTGGCGCGGACGTACGGTCTGCTCGTCGAGTACTACTCACCTGCGTCCGCCGTGATCGCGCTGCTCGGCGCGATCTTCGAATATCGGGCGCGCGGGCGGGCCGGGCCCGAGCGAGGGCTGGTGATCTTCGTCGGCGTGCAGCTGGCGTGGCTCGTCTTCGTGCTCCTGCAGAACGGCCTGCTCATCGCCGGGTGGTGATAGGCTCATGGAATGGGCGAGCAGGACGCGATCCTGGTCGTCGACGCTGACCCCGAAGCCACGCTCCTCCTGAGCGATTTCCTCGAACGCGAGGGATACTCGGTCGCCGTCGCCGCGACCGGCGGCGAGGGTCTGCGTCGCGTCCGCGGGAGCGCTTCGCACTCGTTCTGATCGACCTCGAGCTCCCCGACATCGACCCCTCCGCCATCGTGACCGCGGCCGCGAGGCTCGAGGGGCCGCCGGAGGTCATCGCGTGGTCACCGGTCGCGCGCACCTCGACTCGGCGATCCAGGCGGTCGAGAGCCGGAGCGCGGGCTACATCGTGAAGCCCGTCGATCTCTCCCGTCTCGGCGCGATCGTCGCGCGGGTGTTCGAGCGGCGGCGGCTGGCGCGGGACAACGCGCGGCTCAACGCCGAGCTGACCGAGCGGCTGGCCGAGAGCGAAGCCCTGGCCGCGATCTCGGCGACGGTCAGCTCCACCCTGGACGTGCGGCGAGGCGCTGCGACGGATCTGCCGCGAGCTCGCGCATCTGCTCGGCGCGGACACCTCCGCCGCCTATCTGCACGAGCTCGGCGACCGGTCAGCTCGTGCCGGCCGCCGCGTACCACGTGCCCCGGGAGTATCTGGCGGCTCTCTCGTCGACGCCGCTGCCGCTGAAGGAGCAGGGCTTCTTTCTGCCCCTGTGGGCGGAGCGACGGCCCGTGTTCACGGACGACGTCGCGCAGGACGCGCGGTTCACGCACGCGATGTTCAGGAGCTTCCCGCACCAGTCGGGCCTCATGCTGCCGCTGGCCGTGGACGACGAGGTGATCGGCGGCTTCTATCTGGTGTGGTGGACGGCGCGCCGGCGCTTTCCGAGCACAGATCTGCGGGGCTCGAGCGCGTCTCCGAGCAGGTGGGATTCTTCCTGCGCAACGCCCGCCTCTACGAGCAGGCGGAGCGCAACCAGCGCCGCCTCGAGGTCCTCAACGACGTGTCTCGACGCCTGGCCGCCGTCCACGACCCGCAGGAGGTGCTGACGATCATCGTCAACGAGGCCGCCCGGCTCGTCGGCGCGGAGGCGGCGGGGATTCGCCTGCTGGACGGCGACGACCTCGTGGTCGCCGCCCGGACCGAGTCGGCCGCGACCGTCATGGCGCGGCCGCGGCTCAAGGTGGGGGAGAGCCTCACCGGCCTGGTGGTCGCGCGGGGAGAGCCCGTCGTGGTCGAGGACCTGGCCGCCGACACCCGCTACGATCCCGCCCACAAGCAGGGCGCCCTCGAGCGGGGCTATCGCGGGTTCATCGGCGTCCCGCTCAATGCCCATGGCCACGCGGTCGGCTCGCTCAACGTGTTCACCCGAGGGGCGCGCCGCTTCCTGCCCGACGAGATCGCGCTCCTGTCGGCGCTGGCGGACCAGGCCGCGCTCGCCATCGAGAAGTCGCAGCTGCTCCGCGAGGCCGAGGAGGGACGAGCGCTGGTGAGCGGATCTCCCACGCCGCCATCGCGATGCAGAGCTCCTGGGAGCGCGAGGATCGACTGGCGGCGTTCGTCCGCGCGCGCGCGCGAGGTCGTCGGGTTCGACCGCGTTACCGTGTTCCTGCTGACCGGCGACGGCTCGGAGCTGGAGCTGGTGACGGCCGGCGGCGACACGGACGCGCCCGATCTCCGGCTGCCGGTGACCCCGGACGCCGGGCCGTACCACGAAGCGTTGAAATCCCGACGGCCGGTGGCGGTGCTCTCCGACGAGGATCTGGCGCGGGTGCTGCCGCTCGATCGGACGCGTCTCGACCACGCCTCTCCTGCGCTCGCGCCGATTCGTCGTCGCGCCGCTCGTCGTCGGCGAGCGCGTGATCGGCGTCGTCAGCGCCGACAACAAGCCGAGCCGGCGACCGATCAGCCGGCAGAGCGTCGAGCCGTTCGGCCTCGCTCTGCCAGAACCTCGCGATGGCGCTCGAGGAGAGCCGGCTCCTACACCGAGGCCCGCGCCCGGGAGCAGGAGGCGACGCGGCTCTACGCGGTGACGCGGCAGCTGGCCACCAGCCTCGATCGCGAGCGCCTGCTCGACGTCATCGCCGAGCAGGCCATGGAGCTGACCGGCTGCGACGCCGTCGGGATCTTCATGTACGACGTGTCGCGCGAGGCGCTCGTCTTCCACCGCGGGCTTCGCCTGCCGGCCGAGCTGACCGCCGGTCTCGCGCTCCGTCCCGGCGAGGGGATCGCCGGCCGCGCCTACCTGGAGCGCCAGCCCGTGTGGACCCGGGACCGGCTGGCGGACCCGACGCTCCGCCACTCGCCGGCGACCCAGCGGCTGGTCGACGCCTCGGCGCCGCGCGCCTATCTGGCGGTGCCGATCGTCAGCCGCGAGGAGACGCACGGCGTTCTGGTCGTGTACTTCTTCGCGCCCCACGACTTCAGCCCGCGCGAGGTCCAGCTCGCCTCCACGCTCGCCGACCACGCGACCCTCGCGCTCCAGAACGCGCGCCACTTCGAGGAGACCCGGCGCCGCGAGCGCGAGGCCAAGACGCTCTCCGACGGTCTGGTGCTCCTGAACCAGGCGGCGCGCGCGCTGCACCGCACGCTCGAGGTGGACGCGATGCTCGACGGCGCGCTGAGGGAGCTGGCCCAGGCCTTCGCGCCGGCGGCGCGCTCATGCACCTCCTGGCCGAGGACGGGAGCGTCAGCCGGAGCCTCGGTCACTGGGTGTCCGACGGCCAGCCCGGCGATCCCGGGCGGCGTGGCGGGATGAGCGACTACGTGCGCCAGACGCGGACGCCGCTGCTCCTGCGCGACGTCACGAAGCACCCCCACTTCGTCCATCCCGCGAACATCGCGCAGGGCGTGCGCTCGATCGCGGCGTTTCCGATCGTCGGCCAGCGCGAGCGGGTGCTCGGGGTCCTGCTGCTCTACTACACGGCGCCGCAGCCGTTCCCGGACACCGAGACGCGCCTGCTCACGTCCTACGCCGACCAGCTCGCGACGGCGCTCGAGAACGCCGGGCTCTACGAGGAGACGCAGACGCAGCGGGTGCGACTCGCGCAGATCTTCGAATCGACGTCCGACGGCATCGTGCTCGTGAGTCGCACCGGGGAGATCCAGGCGGCGAATCGGCAGGCGGGCGAGCTGCTGAACTTCGACGCGGACGGAGTCATCGGCACCCGCATGGTGGAGCTCCTGGCCAACGCCCGGAGCACCTTGCCCGACTACGATCGCGTGTTCGAGGATCTCGCGGCCCTGCTGCGGGACGCCGGACCGGGGCGGCGAGGGGGACGTCGAGCTCCGGCGCACCGGGCGCACCGTCCACTGGACCGCCCAGCCCACCCGGGACGCCGCGGGCGGCATCGTCGGGCTGACGCTGACGCTCAGCGACGTGACGCACGAGCGAGAGGCGAGCCAGATGAAGACCGACTTCGTCTCGTTCGTCACCCATCAGCTCCGCACGCCGCTGTCCGGGATCAAGTGGATGCTCGAGCTCGCCGCCCAGACGCCCGAGATGACCGGCGACGCCGGAAGCTACGTCCAGGACGCGCGCGCGGCCGCCGAACGACTCATCGGGCTGGTGAACGACCTGCTCGACATCTCCCGCCTCGAGGCGGCAAGCTGAGCGTGACGCTCCAGCCGACGAGCCTTTCGAAGCTCACGCAGAGCGTGGTGGACGACCTCGCGCCGCTCATCCGCGAGAGGGGACACCGCCTCACGGTGACCGGCGCGGAGCGACGCGACGCGAGGTGCTGGCGGATCCGCAGCTCCTCCGCCAGGTCATCCTGAATCTCACGTCCAACGCCATCGAGTACACGCCGGCCGGCGGCGTCATCTCGATCGCATCGGCCGCGAGGCGAGCGCGACGGCCCGCTGGGCGATCACCGACAGCGGCATCGGAATTCCGACGGGCGCCGTGGCGCGGCTCTTCGAGAAGTTCTACCGGGCCGACAACGCGCACACGGTCGAAACCGAGGGAACGGGATTGGGTCTCTACCTGGTGCGCCTGATCGTCGAGAAGCTCGACGGCCAGGGTCTGGTGCGAGTCCGAGGAAGGCGGGGGTCGACGTTCATCTTCACGCTCCCAGTCAGCGGGTGACTTCCATGGAGACGACGGGCAAGCGGGTGCTGCTGGTGGAGGACGATCGGTTCCTGCGGCGGGCGTGCGAGGCGAGCCTTCGTCAGCGCGGACTGACGGTGACGACCGCCGTGGACGGCGAGGAAGGGCTCCGGCTGGCCCGGAGCGAGCGGCCGGACATCGTGCTGCTCGACATGCTCATGCCGAAGCTCTCGGGCCTCGAGGTGCTGCGGGCGCTCCGCGGCGACGAGGCGACGCGCGGCGTGCCGATGCTCATTCTCTCAACTCCTCCCGCGAGCAGGACATCGCCGAGGTCACCCGCCTGGGCGTGTCCGGCTACTTCGTGAAGTCCAACCTGTCGCTGCAGGAGCTGGGCGATCTGGTCGGGCGCGTGCTGGACGGCCAGAGCGCCGAGCGCCCACGGCAGACCCGCCAGCAGCGATGCCGAAAGCCGCAGGCTGCCGCCAGACGCGGCTGCCGGGGCTTGACCGCCTGACTGCCCGCACGGCAGAGCGGGCACTCGTCCGGCTTCCAGGTCGTCGCCTTCACGCTGGCGAGCGTCGCGCGCTTCACCGGGAGCTGCGCCGCGCCGCCGCTCCGGTCGATCAGCGAGCCGACGCCGACCACCGAGCCGCCGAGCGCCTCGGCGCACGCGATGACCTCGTCGGATGGAGCCGCCCGTGGTCATCACGTCCTCGACCACCAGGCATCGCTCGCCGGCGGGCAGCGTGAACCCGCGCCGGAGCCGCATGACTCCGTCCTCGCGCTCCGTGAAGAGCGCGCGCGCGCCGAGGCGCGGGCCACCTCGTGGGCGACCAGGATGCCGCCGATTGCCGGCGCCAGCACCGTCCCGACGCCGTCCTGCCGGAACGGCGCCGCGAGCGCTTCGCGCGAGCGCCGCAGCGTGGACCGGGTGCTGCAGCACCAGCGCGGACTGGAGATACACGTCGGAGTGAAGGCCGGAGGTCAGCCGGAAGTGGCCGTGCAGCAGGGCGCCAGTGGCCTCGTACAGGTCGAGGGTCTCCGCGGTCCGTCACGGCGCGGCGAGCTCGGCCAGGATCGCGCTCGCGGCCACGGCCGGATCGCGCGCGCCGGTGATCGGTCGCCCCACGACCAGGTAGCTGGCGCCGGCGGCGAGCGCCCGCCGCGGCGTGGCGACACGGACCTGATCGTCCGGTCGCTCGCCGCTGCTCGCTCGGGCGGATGCCGGGCGTGACGATGATCCACGCCGGGGCCCATCGCCAGCCGCAGCGGGCTGATCTCGTGGGGCGAGGCGACGCAGCCGTCGAGGCCGGCCTCGCGGGCGATTCCCGCCAGATGGAGCACGTGGGCCTCGACGCTCGCCGGCACTCCCACCTCGCGATGGAGCGTGGTTCGATCGAGGCTCGTCAGCACCGTCACGCCGAGACAGAGCGGTCGCGGCATCCCGAAGTCGCGGGCCGCCTTCGCCGCCGCCTCCGCGCCGGCGCGCATCACCGCCAGGCCGCCGCTCGCCGTGGAGGTTCGAGCATGAACACGCCGTGACGCGTCGCCTCGCGCACCGCGGCGCCCACCGTGTTCGGGATGTCGTGGTACTTCAGATCGAGGAAGACGCGAAAGCCGCGCTTGCGGGCCCTCTCGATCGCCGTCGGGCCCGCCGCCGTGAAGAGCTGCGAGCCGATCTTGCATCCGGTGAGAAGCCCCTCGAGGTGCCTGAGCAGCGACTCCGCCTCGTCCAGACTCGGGACGTCGAGCGCCACCAGCAGACCGGTCGGCGGCGCTAGGCGAGGTCAGCGTGGTACTCCTGCAGGCTCTGCAGGCGGTGCTCGCCCTTCAGCAGCGCCTCGATCGCGCCGATGGCGGCCTGCGACGCCGTCCAGCGTCGTGTAGTGGGCGATGTTCTGGGCGACCGCGGTGCGGCGGATGATAGCCGAGTCCCTTCGGAGCTCGCCCGTTGTCCGGGCGTGTTGATCACCAAAGTGATCTGCGCGCTGCTTCATCAGGTCGATCACGTTCGAGGCGAGTAACCTTCGCCGACCTTGTGGATGCGTCTCCACCGCCACTCCCGTAGCGCTCCAGCACCCGAGCGGTGCCAGGCGTGGCGACCAGCGCAAACCCCAGATCGGTGAGCCGGCGGGCGAGCGGCGCGACGGCCCGCTTGTCGCTGTTGCGCACGGACACGAAGATCTTACCGGAGGTAGGCATGGACAGGCCGGCCGCGATCTGCGATTTCAGATAGGCCTTGCGGAAGTCGAGGTCGAGGCCCATCACCTCGCCCGTGGACTTCATCTCCGGACCGAGCACGGTGTCGACTCCGGGAACTTGACGAAGGGAAGACCGACTCTTTCACGGCGATGTGAGGCAGATCGCGTCCGTCCCACGCGAGCCAGCGCTCCAGCGACTCGCCGAGCGCGGCCCGCGTCGCGATCTTGGCGAGCGGCAGCCCGATCGCCTTGGAGACGAAGGGCACGGTCCGAGAGGCGCGCGGGTTCACCTCCAGCACGTGACACGGTGTCGCTCTGGATGGCGAACTGCACGTTGATGAGGCCGACGACGCCGAGGGCCAGCGCGCGAGCGCCCGTGTCTGGTCGCGAAGGAGCTGGATCTCGTCCTCCGACGAGCGAGTAGGGCGGCAGCGCGCAGGCGGCGTCGCCCGAGTGGATCCCGGCCTTCTCGATGTGCTCCATCACGCCGCCCACGAGCACCCGCGTGCCGTCCGCCACCGCGTCCACGTCGACCTCGATCGCGTCGTCCAGGAACTTGTCGACGAGGACCGGATGCTCGGGCGACACCTGCACGGCCTCGTGCCATGAACTCGCCCAGGTCCTGGTCGTCGTAGACGATACGCATCGCGCGCCCGCCGAGGACGTAGGACGGGCGCACGACGACCGGATAGCCGATCTGTACCGCGATCGCCCGGGCCTCGGCCAGCGAGCGTGCGGTGGCGCCGGCGGCCTGGCGAAGCCCGAGCTCGGTGATGAGGTCGTTGAAGCGCTGCCGATCTTCGGCCCGGTCGATCGCGTCGGGCGAGGTGCCGAGGATCGGAATCCCCGCGTCGCGCAGCGGCACGGCGAGCTTCAACGGGGTCTGACCGCCGAACTGCACGACGACGCCGAGCGGGTGCTCGCGCTCGACGATGTTGAGGACGTCCTCGAGCGTCAGGGGCTCGAAGTAGAGCCGATCCGACGTGTCGTAGTCCGTCGAGACCGTCTCGGGGTTGCAGTTGACCATGATCGCCTCCACTCCGAGATCGCGCAGCGCGAACGCGGCGTGGACGCAGCAGTAGTCGAACTCGACGCCCTGGCCGATCCGGTTGGGTCCAGAGCCCAGGATGACGACCTTGGGCCGGGCGGTGGGCGGCGCCTCGTCCTCCTCCTCGTACGTCGAGTAGAGGTACGGCGTGTGCGCGACGAACTCGGCGGCGCACGTGTCGACCGTCTTGAAGGTGGCCAGAATACCGACCTCGCGCCGGCGGGCCCGAACGGTCGCTTCCGAAGTCCCGGCGAGCTCGGCGATGCGCCGGTCGGCGAACCCGAGCTGCTTGGCCCGCCGCAGCACGTCCGTGTCGGCCAGCGCCGACTCGGCGATGCGCGGCTCGAACGCGACGATCTCCCGTATGTTGTCGAGGAACCAGGGATCGATGCGCGTGAGCGCGTGGATCGTCTCGGTGGTGAGCCCGGCGCGGTAGGCGTCGCCGATGGCGAAGATCCGGTCGGGGTTCGGAACCTGCAGCAGGCGGCGCAGCTCCGTGTCGTCGAGCGTCTGACCGAGCGTGAGGCCCCAGCGGTCCTGCTCGAGCGAGCGGATCGACTTCTGCAGCGCCTCCTTGAACGTGCGCCCGATGGCCATGACCTCGCCGACGGACTTCATCTGGGTCGTCAGCGTGCGGTCGGCCTCCGGGAACTTCTCGAACGCCCAGCGCGGGAACTTCACCACGCAGTAGTCGATGGCCGGCTCGAAGGACGCCGGCGTCTCGCGCGTGATGTCGTTGCGGATCTCGTCGAGGGTCAGCCCGATCGCCAGCTTGGCGGCGATCTTCGCGATCGGGAAGCCGGTCGCCTTGGACGCGAGCGCCGAGGAGCGCGACACGCGCGGGTTCATCTCGATCACGACCAGCCGGCCGTCCGCGGGGTTCACGGCGAACTGGATGTTGGAGCCGCCGGTCTCGACGCCGATCTCGCGGATGATCGCGATGGCGGCGTCGCGCATGAGCTGGTATTCCTTGTCGGTGAGGGTCTGCGCGGGCGCCACCGTCACCGAGTCGCCGGTGTGGACGCCCATCGCGTCGACGTTCTCGATCGAGCAGATGATGACGACGTTGTCGGCGAGGTCGCGCATGACCTCGAGCTCGAATTCCTTCCAGCCGATCACCGACTCCTCGACCAGCACCGTGCCGACCGGGGACATCTGCAGACCCCACCGGATCGCGCCCTCGAGCTCCTCGGCCGAATAGGCGATCGAGCCGCCGGTGCCGCCGAGGGTGAAGGAGGGGACGGATGATCGCGGGAAGCCGACCTGCGCCACGACGGCGCGCGCCTCGTCGAGGTTGCGGGCGTATCCGGAGCGGGGCAGCGCCAGCCCGATGCGCTCCATCGCCTGCTTGAAGAGCGCCCGGTCCTCAGCCTTCTTGATCGCGTCGAGCTTGGCGCCGATGAGCTCGACGCCCAGACGGGCGAGCGTACCGTCCTCCGCCAGCGCGACCGCGATGTTGAGTGCCGTCTGGCCGCCCAGCGTCGGCAGGAGCGCCTGCGGCCGCTCGCGCTCGATGATCTTTGCGACCGACTCCGGGCGTCAGCGGCTCGATGTAGGTCCGGTCCGCCAGCTCGGGATCGGTCATGATGGTCGCCGGGTTCGAGTTCACCAGGACGACCTCGAAGCCCTCTTCACGCAGCGCGCGGCAGCCCTGCGTGCCCGAGTAGTCGAACTCGCATGCCTGACCGATGACGATCGGCCCGGAGCCGATGATCAGGATGCGCTTGAGATCGGTTCGCTTGGGCATCGCGCTCCCGCGCCGGCGGCGCGCTATTCCTCCACCAGGCCGTACACGATCGACGTCTCCGGCGCCGCTTCCTCGCGGCGGTAGAGCACGTCGTCGAGGCGGCCGCTGCCGATCCACGCGACCTCGCCGCTGCCCCACAGCGCTGCTCGCCCAGCACGCTCATGCGCCGGTCGACCCGCTCGCGGATCGCGTGCGACTCGAGCGCGGTCTCGTGCTGCGCGGTGAACGACGTCCACTCGGGCTTCTGGCCACCGCCCTCGGTCTTCCGGTACGAGATCAGGTATTTGGGCATGACGCGCTCAGGCTCCCTTCCTGGTCATGAGGTCCGTGAAGCGGCGAAAGAGGTAGTTGGCGTCGTGCGGCCCGGGCGAGGCCTCCGGGTGGTACTGCACCGAGAACACCGGCCACTCGCGGTGCCGGAGCCCCTCGCAGGTGCCGTCGTTGAGGTTGAGGTGCGTCGGCTCCCAGCCGAGCGCCGTGACCGACGCCGGATCGACCGCGAAGCCGTGGTTCTGGGAGGTGATCTCGACCTTCCCGGTCGTCGTGTCCTTGACCGGATGGTTCGCGCCGTGGTGACCGAACGGGAGCTTGTACGTGCGCCCGCCGGCGGCCAGGCCGAGAATCTGGTGACCGAGGCAGATGCCGAAGATCGGCACGCGCCCGAGGAGCCCCGGACCGACTCGATCAGGTACGGCACGCCTTCCGGATCGCCCGGGCCGTTGGAGAGAAAGACGCCGTCGGGCTTCCGGGCGAGAACTTCGGCCGCCGGCGTCGCCGCGGGTACGACCGTCACGTCGCACGCGGCCGCGCGAAGCTGGCGCAGGATGTTGAGCTTGATCCCGCAGTCGTACGCGACCACAGTGAACCGCGGCGCGGGCGGCGCCACGTAGCCGCGCGAGAGCTCCCAGGTGCCCTCCGACCAGGTGTACGGCGCCGCGGCCGTCACCTCGGCCACCAGGTCGCGGCCGACGAGTCCGGGCAGGGCGCGGGCGCGCTCGAGGAGGTGCGTAGGCTCGGCCTCGACGGAGGAGATGATGCCGTCCTGGGCGCCGTGGTCGCGCAGGTGGCGCGTCAACGCCGCGTGTCGATGTCCTGGATCCCGACGATCCCGTGGCGCCGGAGGTATTCGTCGAGGCCGGTGTCGGCGCGGAAGTTCGACGCGACGGACGAGGCCTCCTTCACGATGAAGCCGTTGGCCCAGGGCCGGCGCGATTCGACGTCCTCGGAGTTGACGCCGTAGTTGCCGATCATCGGGTATGTCATGGCGACGATCTGTCCCCGGTAGGACGGATCGGTGAGGATCTCCTGGTACCCCGACATCGCGGTATTGAAGATGACCTCGCCCGCGGCTTCCCCGACCGCGCCGAGCGGCCGGCCCCTGAACGTGCGGCCGTCACGGAGCACGAGCCAGGCGCGCTCGCTCATACCCGCACGACGTTGCCGCCCACGAGCGTCATCCACGGCGCGCCCCGAAGGGTCCAGCCGCCGAACGGCGTGTTGCGGCTGCGAGAACGAAACCGCGAGGGGTCGACGACCGTTTCCGCGTCGGGATCGAGGATCGTGATGTCCGCCGGTGCGCCCGCGGCGAGGTTTCCGCCGGGAAGGTTGAGCAGGCGGGCCGGATCGCGGCTCCACCTGGCGACCAGCGTCGAGAGCGACAGGAGCCCGGGCCGCACCAGCCGGTCGAGCAGCACGGCGACCGCCGTCTCGAGCCCCACGATGCCGAAGGCCGCGCGGTCGAACTCACCCTCTTTCTCGGATAGGGCGTGCGGGGCGTGGTCGGTCGCGATGCAATCGATCGTGCCGTCGGCGAGCGCCTCGAGCAGCGCCTCCAGGTCGCGCTTGGTCCGGAGCGGGGGCCATCTTGGTGTTCGGATCCCAGGTTCTCACGGCGTCCTCGGTCAGCACCAGATGGTGCGGCGTCACCTCGGCCGTCACCAGGACCCCCGGGCCTTGGCGTCGCGGATGAGACGGACGGCGCCGGCCGTGGAGACGTGGGCGATGTGGACGCGCGCGCCCGTCAGCTCCGCGAGGAGGATGTCGCGGGCCACCATCACGTCCTCGGCGGCGGCCGGCTGGCCGGGCAGGCCCGTCTCGGTGGAGACGACGCCCTCGTTCATCGAAGCGCCGCGGCTCAGGGTGGCGTCCTCGGCGTGGCTGATGAGGGGCGCGCCGAACGGCAGCGTGTACTCCATGGCGCGCCGGTAGAGGCCCGCGTTCATCACGCAGCGGCCGTCGTCGGAGAAGGCGACGCACCCCGACTCGGCGAGCTCGGCGAGCTCGGCCAGCTCCTCGCCGTGCAGGCCGCGCGTGACGGCGCCGATCGGATAGACGCGCACCGCGCCCTCGACCTTCGCCTTGGCGAGGATGTAGTCGGTGACCGCGCCGTTGTCGTTGACGGGGTTCGTGTTCGCCATGCAGCACACGGCGGTGAACCCGCCCGCGGCGGCCGCCCGCGTTCCCGTCGCCACCGTCTCCTTGTACTCGTAGCCCGGCTCGCGCAGGTGAACGTGCATGTCGATGAAGCCCGGGCAGACGATCTTGCCGCTCGCGTCCACGACCTCGGTGCCCTCCGGGGCCTCGAGGCTCCGGCCGAGACGCTCGATCTTGCCGTGCGCGATCAGGACGTCCTGCACGGCGTCGAGATTGTTCGCCGGGTCGATGACGCGGCCGCCCCGGAGCAGGAGGCTCATGCTCCGTCGCCGCTCTTCCGGCCGGCCAGGAGGAGCAGCACGCCCATGCGCACGGCCACGCCCCGCGACACCTGGTCGAGGATGACGGAGTACGGGCCGTCGGCGACCTCCGGCGACAGCTCGACGCCGCGATTCACGGGCCCGGGATGCATGATCAGGACGTCGGGCCGCGCGTGCTTGGCCAGCCGGTCGAGGGTGAGCCCCCAGTAGCGCGAGTACTCGCGGAGCGACGGGATCAGACCCGCCGTCATGCGCTCCTGCTGCAGGCGGAGCATCACTGATCACGTCCACGTCGCCGATCGCGTCCTCCAGGCGGTAGCTCACCTTCGCGCCCAGCTCCTGCACGAAGGGCGGGATGAGCGTCGGCGGCCCGGCCACCGTGACGGTCATGCCGAGCTTGCGCATGCCGTGGATGTTCGAGCGCGCGACCCGGCTGTGGGCGATGTCGCCCACGATCGCCACGTGGAGGCCCTCGAAGTGGCCCTTCTTCTCGCGGATCGTCAAGAGGTCGAGGAGCGCCTGCGTCGGGTGCTCGTGGGCGCCGTCGCCCGGCGTTCACGATGGAGCACGGCAGCTCGCGGGCCAGGATCTCGGCGGCCCCGGCCGACGAGTGGCGGACGACGACCACGTCGGGGCTCATCGCGGCGATGTTCTTCGCCGTATCGACGAAGCTTTCACCCTTGCTCGTGCTCGATCCGCTGGCGGAGAAGTTGATGACGTCCGCCGAGAGCCATTTCCCGGCGATCTCGAACGAGGTGCGCGTCCGCGTGGACGACTCGTAGAAGAGGTTGACGACCGTCTTGCCGCGAAGCGCCGGGACCTTCTTGATCTCGCGCGCCGGCGATCTCCTGGAGCGACGCGGCGGTGTCCACCAGCAAGACGATCTCGCCCGCCTCGAGGGCGCGCATCGAGAGCAGATCCTTGCGGGTCCAGCCCATCCTGAGGCCTCCTCGGGTTCTTCGATGACGACGCGGTCCTCGCCGTCGTGCTCCCGCAGCCGGACCGCCACGCTCTCCCGGCGCGACGTCGGCAGGTTCTTGCCGATGTAGTCCGGCCGGATCGGCAGCTCGCGGTGCCCGCGGTCGATCAGGCACGCCAGCTGGATGGCCGTGGGCCGCCCGAGGTCGATGATCGCGTCGAGCGCCGCGCGGATCGTGCGGCCGGTGAAGAGGACGTCGTCGACGAGGATGACCGTCTTGGCCTTGATCGAGAACGGGATGTCCGTGCCGCGGATGACCGGCGGTGCCGCGCATGCCGAGATCGTCGCGGTAGAGGGTGATGTCGAGCGCCCCGACCGGGAGCGTCGTGCCGTCGATCTGGGCGATCTTCTCGGACAGCCGGTGCGCCAGGCTCACGCCGCGCGTGCGCAGCCCGACGAAGGCCAGGTCTCTTGGCGCCGCCGTTCCGCTCGAGAATCTCGTGGGCGATGCGGGTGAGGGCCCGGTCGAGGGCGATCTCGTCGAGAACCTGCGCCTTCTCGCGGTGGCGTGGTGCGGGGCTGCTCATCTTCTTCTCTCCTTGCGGGCCTCGCGGGGCTCGCTTAAAGGAAAGCACGTCAATCGACAGATGTCACTCTACACGGCGCCGTCCGGCGGTGTCAACCTCGCGAAGCCTCACGCGCATTTCCGGAGCGCCAGCGCTCGACGATCCGCCGCTCGTGCTCGACGCTGACGCGCCCGGCCTTCACCACGAGCCGGCGCGGCGGCAGCGACGTCACGATCTCTTCCGGCCGCTCGCACTCCCACACGACCAGATCGGCCCGGCACCCGGCGGCGGAGCCGTAGTCACGCAGGTTCAGGATGCGCGCTGGATACGTCGTGATGGCGGCCACGAGCTCGCGCATGAGCTCGGGGGTCCCCATGTGGGCGGCGACGGCGCCGACGAACGTCAGATGGGCGGGATCGGCCGTGCCGATCGGGAGTGAACGGGTTCCGGATATTGTTGGACGCCAGCGCGACCGGAACGCCGGCCTCGAGCAGCCGGCGGATCGGCGTGAGACCGCGCCGGACGTTCCGCTCGTCGCCCCGTCCCATCAGATACAGATCGGTCAGCGGAAGGCTGATCACTCCGATCCCGGCGGGCGAGGTCGGTCGTCAGCGCCGCTTGCTCGGCCGAGCGGCAGCGCGGCCAGCTCGGTGAGGTGTCCGACCGCCACGCGCTTCTGCCAGCCCAGGCGCTCGGTCCGACGCACGATCTCCCGCACGTGAAGGTGCGCGGGCTCGTCGAAGAAATCCACGTGGAAGTCCGCGTCGACCCCGAACTCACGCGCGAGCGCGAACACGATCTCGATGTGCCGCACGGCGTCGGTGTCGTTGTAGGGGCACCCGCCCACGAGGTCGGCGCCCATCTCGAGTGCGCGCCGGAGCAGCGTCTCCGTCCCCGGCGCCTGAGTATGCCCTCCTGGGCGAAGGCGCACAGCTGGATGTCGAGGGCCGGCGCGTACTCCTGCTTGAGGGCGAGCATGGCCTCCATGCCGGCCAGAGCCGACGATCGGATCGACCTCGACGTGCGCCCGCATCGCCGTCGTTCCCGCCGGCACGGCCATGTCGAGCACGCGCCGCGCCCGTGCCGCGATGTCAGCGGTGGTGAAGCCTCGCTTCGCCTGGCCGGTGAGCCGGATTGCCTCGGCCGCCGTGCCGGCAGGCCGGACACCCGGTCGGCCAGGAGCGCCTTGTCGAGGTGAATATGCGCCTCGACGAGGCCGGGAGTGACGAGCCGTCCGTCGACGTCGAGCGCCTCGCGGGCGGGCCGGCGGAAGAGGCCGACGGCAACGATGCGCCCGTCGGCGATCGCCAGATCGACCGGATCGGCGTGCTCGGGCAGGCGGCAATTGCGCAGCACGAGGTCGAGCACGCGGGGACAGTACGCCGATTTCTTCTCCGGCGAAAGTCGCCCGGGCTAGAGTGGCGATCGGAGGCACGTCGGATCATGGCCCCGAAAGCTTCACGCGACGCCTGCGGCAGGAGACGCCGAGCTGGGTCCGCGACGGCGTCGTGACCGCTCAGCAAGCCGAGACGATTCTCGCGCGCTATCCGAGGTCGGCCGCTGGTTCCAGCGGCCCATCGCGGTCTTCTCGGTGCTCGGCGGCGCGCTCGTCGTCCTCGCCGTCGCTCTCCTCGTCGCCCACAACTGGTACGAGATCCCGCGCTGGGCCAAGCTCGCCGGCGTGCTGACGTTGCTGCTCGGCGCGCACGCGGGCGGCCTCGTCCTCCGCGCCCGCGGCCACGGGCTGATGGGCGAGGGGCTCTTGGTGCTGGGCGGCGGGCTCCTCCTGGTCGGCATCGGGCTCATCGGCCAGCTCTACAACCTGGCCGGGCGCGAGTCGGACGCCGTCCTCCTGTGGTGGGCGCTTCTCCTGCCTGCGGCCTACGTGCTCCGTCGATCGCGCTCATCGTGCTCGGCTGGTTCGGCGCCTCGGCGTGGTTCTGGATGTTCGTCCTCGATCGTACGACCTGGCTCGGCCGCGACATCTACTCGAACGCGAGCCTCGGCGCCTGGCCTTCGGCGCGGCCGGTGTCCTGGTCTGGGCAGTCGGCGCTCGCACGGCGACAGGGAGTTCCGCCGGGCGCGGCAGCTCATCGAACAGCTCGGGTTGCTGACGATTCTCGTCGCGATGGTCCCGCTCGGCTTCCTCAGGCAGCTCGGCGCCTGGTGGAGCTCCGGGATGCTCACGCTGGCCGCTGGCGGTGCTGGTGCTGCTCGGGCTCGCGGCGGTGGCGGTCGGCGCCGCGTCGTTCCGTCTTCCGCACGATCGCCCCATCGTCCGCGCCGGGCTCGCGGCGGCGCTCCTCCTCGTGCTCCTCTATCTCTTTGCGGTGACGCTGCAGCTCGATTCACCGCGCCGCCGCCGACGTCTTTCGCGTGCTCGGCTGGACGAACTGGGCGATTCTCCTCGTCGTGGCCCTGGCGCTCATCCTGTACGGCGCGCGCTGGGATCGATCGGCCTGGATCAACTGGGGGGTCATCTGGATCGGGGTGGACGCGGTCGCGCGCTCACGTCCGGAGCTCGTCGGGACGATGCTCCAGGCGAGCGCCCTGTTCGCCGCCACCGGCCTGTTCGTCGCTCGCGCTCGGCGGGGCGCTCGAGCTGCTGCAGGCGCCGGGTCACCGCGCGGGCCATGGCGCCGCGGGCGAGCGCGTAACGTGCGCCGCGGGCTGTTCATCGCGGCCGTCGTGCTGCAGGCCCTGGTGCTCGTCGGCTGGTCGGCGAGTCTCGAGTGGGAGCTCGGCAGCGCCACCGAATCAGGCTCGAAGTCGTCCAGCGCGACCCGCGCGACCTGCTGCGGCGGCGACGTTAGCGTGGCTCCAGTACCGTGATCGCCGATATTCCGCTCGAGACGATCGCCGGCGGCCGGCCTGACTACGGAGACCGCGTCTGGGTGACGCTGGCGCCACAGGACAACCTCTACGCGCTGGCCGCCGCGAGCCGCACGCCGGTGGCGCCGGGCCGGGGCAACGCGTGATCGTCGGCGCGCGCAGACGCTCAGTCACGTCCGGCCCGAGGGCCGGAGGTCCACATCGTTTACGGGATCGAGCGGCTCTACGTGCCGGAGGGCCGCGGGTGCTGCCGCGCGGGAGGGTCGAGGCGGAGATCGCGCTGGCGGAGGGCGGCCGCCCGTTCCTCACCCGCGTGTTCGTGGACGGCCGCCCGTACCCGTAGCGAGGCGGAGCTAGGAGTCCCGCTTCGAGGGGTTGATGTTGTAGATCTTGAGCTTGCGGTAGAGGTGGCTGCGCTCGATGCCCAGCCGATCCGCGGTCCGCGTCACGTTCCAGTCGTTGGTCCTCAGCTCGGCAAGGATGAAGGAGCGCTCGAAGTTGTCGCGGGCGTCCTTGAGTGACCGGTCGCGCGCCTCGCCCGCCGGGGCCGCCGCCTCCTTGGGACGCAAGGGCGTCGGCAGGTCCTCGGCCGTGATGACGTCGCCGGGGGCCATGATGACGAGCCGCTCGACCATGTTGCGCAGCTCGCGGACGTTGCCCGGCCAGTCGTAGGCGAGAAAATAGCCCATCGACTCGCTCGACAGCGTCTTCGCGTGCTTCGCCGTTCTCGGCGCAGAACTGGTTGATGAAATGGCTCACCAGCGCCGCGATGTCGTCCTTGCGGGTGCGCAGGGCCGGCACCTCGATCGGGATCACGTTCAAGCGGTAGTAGAGGTCCTCCCGGAAGCGGCCCTCGCGGATGAGCGCCGGGAGGTCGCGGTTGGACGCGGCGATGACCCGCACGTCGACCTTGATCGTGTCCTTGCCGCCGACCCGCTCGAAGGCCTGCTCCTCGAGCGAAGCGCAGGACCTTCGCCTGGGTCTTCAGGCTCATGTCCCCGATCTCGTCCAGGAACAGCGTGCCGCCGTCGGCCAGCTCGAACTTGCCGCGGCGCCGAGCGAGGCGCGCCGGTGAACGCGCCCCTCTCGTGGCCGAACAGCTCGGACTCGATCAGCTCCTCGGGGATCGCGGCGCAGTTGACGTCGACGAACGGGCGCCCGTGACGGATGGAGCGGAGGTGGATCGTGCGCGCGACCAGCTCCTTGCCGCTGCCGTTCTCACCGTGGATCAGGACGCGGCCGTTGGTCGGCGCGGCGGTCGCGATCTGCTCGACGAGGGCCCGGATCGCCGCGCTCTCGCCGATGATCTCGGCCCGCTGATCGAGACTCGCGCGCAGGGACGCGTTCTCGCGCTCGAGGCGCGCGTGCTCCAGGGCGCGGTTGACCGTGACCAGGATCTTCTCGAGGGAGAGCGGCTTCTCGACGAAGTCGTACGCGCCCAGGCGCGTGGCCTTGACCGCCGTCTCGATCGTGCCGTGGCCGGAGATCATCACGACGACGGCCTCCGGACGTGTCCGCTTGAGCCCGGCGAGGGTCTCGAGGCCGTCCATGCGGTCCATCCAGATGTCGAGAAAGGTCAGATCCGGCAGCTCGTCGGCGAAGAACCGCAGCGCGTCGGCACCGCCGCCGACCGCCGAGACCCGATACCCTTCGTCTTCCAGCACGTCGCGAAGGGTCGACCGGATGGCCGGCTCGTCGTCGACTATCAAGATGTGCTCGCCGGCCACGTCACCCTCCCAGCGTGTCGGTCATTCTAGGAGGCCTCGACCGGGGCGGCGGTGCGCGACACCGGCACCTCGATGACGAAGCGCGTCCCGGTCGGCTCGTTGTCCTCGATCCGGATCGTCCCGCCGTGCTCGGTCACGATCTCGTGCACGATCGGCAGTCCCAGTCCCATGCCCGAGACCTTGGTGGAGAAATAGGGGAGGAAGAGCCGCTCGCGATCCTCGAGGCTGATGCCCGGGCCGTTGTCGGCCACGATGATCCGGGCGTGGCCCGTCTCCGGCACGTGCACCGTCTCGACGCACACGACCCCGCTGTCGCCGATCGCCTCGACCGCGTTGTCGACGAGATTGAGGACGGCGCGCTTGATGTGGTCGGGGTCGACCTCGAGCAACGGCAGGTCGTCGGCGTGCCGCGTCGTGATCGACAGCGCCGGATGCGACTCGCGGTAGAGGCTCGCGACGCCGTCGATGAGCTGGCGCACGTCGGTGGGGCGCGGGGTCAGCACGGGCATGCGCGCGAACCGCGAGAACTCGTCGACCAGGTGCTTGAGGCCCTCGACCTCGTGGATGATCGTCTCGGTGCACTCCAGCACCAGACGCTCCTCGCCCGGCGTGCGGGCCGAGGCGCCGTCGCAGGCGCTGGGCCGACAGCTGGATCGGCGTGAGCGGATTCTTGATCTCGTGGGCGATCCGCTGCGCCACCTCGCGCCACGCCGCCACGCGCTGGGCCTTCAGGAGCTCCGTCAGGTCATCGAGAACCACGACGGTCCCAGTGTACTCGCCGTCGGGGCCGCGCAGCGCCGTCGCGGAGGCGAGCAGCGAGCGTGGCGCCGCCCCGGCGCAGCTGGAACTCGAGCTCGGTGCTGGCGGCCCGGGGCCGCCGCGTCCGGTGCACCTGCGCGACCACGGTCCGGAGCTCGGGGCCCACGAAGACGTCCTCGAGGAAGCGCCCGACGGCGGTCGACTCGTTGACGCCGAGCATGCGGGCGGCGGCGCGGTTGATGGTCGTGAGGCGCCCGAGCGGGTCGAAGGAGACCACGCCGGTGGTGATGGCCTCGAGGACGGTCTCGATGTAGACGCGGCGGTCCTCGAGCTCGGTGTGCTTGTCCGATCAGGTCGAGGTAGGCCTCCTCGAGCTGCCGCTTCGATTTGCCGAGATCGTCGGTCATCCGGTTGAACGATTGGACGAGCACGCCGATCTCGTCGTCGCCGTGCGTCGGCACCTTGTAGGCGAGGTTGCCGGCGGCGACCTCGCGCGTGCCCTCGGCGAGCTGCTCGATGGGGCCGGTGATCCCGCGCGCCAGGTAGAGCCCGAACCACGTGAACGAGAACACAACGATCAGCGTCATCAGCAGGAAGAGCAGGATGTAGATGCCCTTGATCGGCGCCTTCAAGAGCTTGAGCTGCTTGAATTCGCGGAACGATTGCGAGATGGCGCGAACGCGCGCCTCGAGGCGATCGGTGACATGGGTGCCCACGACGACCACGCCGACCACGCGGCGCTCGCCCTTCGTCACCCAGATCGGAACGACCGCCTCGACGAGGTCGCCGGAGACGAGCTCGCGCACCGTCGTGAGCTCCTGCCCGGCGATACCCTGTCGCAGCTGGTTCTCGTCGACGTCGCGCGTCGCGAGATCGCCGAGGATCAGGTCACTGACGTGGACCAGCTCCTGCCCCTGCGCGCCGAAGACGGTGATCGCGCTGATCCCGAGCCGGTCCTGCTGCTCGACGAGGTAGGCCGCCAGCGCCTCACGCCGCGACTCGGCGAGGAGCCCGTCGCGATCGATCACGCGGCCGATGTGCTGGGCGTGGCGGAGCGCCGTGCGCTCGAGGTTCGCGTAGTACGTCTGGGCCACCGCCAGCGCCTGATCCAGCGGCCGCTCCACCTGGGGCTTGAACCATCCCTCGATCGACTTGGTGATGAAGTTCGACGCGATGAGGAAGATCAGCATCGACGGGACGAGGGAGAGCGTGAGGAACGACATCACCAGCTTCGCCTTGAACTTGGCGCCGATCACCTGCTCGCGCCGCTCGAACCACAACTTGACGAGGTTGCGGAAGAGCAGCAGCACCAGGAGCAGCAGCACGATCAGGTTCAGATTGAGCAGGGCGAAGACGGCGATGTTCGACGCGAGCGGCAGGTCCGGGGCGTAGACGCCGACATCCAGGAGGTTCGCCGCGCCCACCAGGACGAGGAATCCGGCGACGATGATCAGGTTGCGCTTGCGCCGGTGGTCGTCGCTCAGCAGTGGCATTACTGGATCCGCTGGATCGTCCGGTAGTCGGACTGCCGCGTCGTCTGCTCGGCCATGCCGTTCATGCGCGTGACGAAGGTATTCTCGCCGTTCAGCGCCGTCGTGGCGTTGACGCGCACGTAGATGACGGCGTTCGGATCGAGATCCGCGGCGGGCGTCATCTTGACGCCCCGGATGTCGGAGAGGACCCGCTGCGCGTCCCGGAGGTCGCGGGTGGTGTGGATGAGGCGCGTTTCCCCTTGAGCGCCGCCACCTTGAATTCTCGGGTGACGACGTTGTACGCGAGCGTCCGCTCGACGGTCTTCGTGACGAGCAGCCGGTCAGGAGCATGCGCTGATATTGCCAGAGCTCGATGTCGAGGCGGATGTGGGCGGGGATTCCGCTCTGAATGCCCTCGGAGAGGCCGGCGGGCAGCACCCCCAGCAGCACGACGTGGACGGTCACCTCATGGTCGTTGAGAAAGACGTCCAGGTCGCTGATACGCAGTTCGGCGCGGGCGGGCGCCGCAACGGCCAGCACCATCGCCGCCGCACCGAGGTGATAGACAAGCCGCAGGCCACGCATACGGCGAACGGCCCATTATATAGCGGGGGTAGGGGCTGAGGGCGCGGCTTAGATCGCGGCGAGGCCGGTGACCGGGAAGAGGACCTCGTGACGTGCAGCTTCCTCGAAGGTCGCGATGGCCTCGCGCGCGGCCCGCCGCTCGAGCCCGACCGCGCGCTGCACCGCGAGCACCAGCTCGAGGTTGAGCGCGTGGCCGCCGTTCCTGGCGATGACGTGGGCCTGGAGCGGTCGGCCCAGAAGCGCGAGGTCCCCGAGGAGGTCGAGGATCTTGTGTCGAACGAACTCGTCGCGATAGCGCAGGCCGGTCAGCGCGCTGCGATTGCCGAGCACGATCGCGTTGTCCAGCGAGCCGCCTCGCGCCAGGCCGTTCTTCCGCATGAGCCCGAGGTCCTTCAGGAAGCCGTAGGTGCGGGCGGGCGCGAAGTCCTCGACGAACGACCGCTCGGTCGGCGTCCAAGAAAGGACCTGCGTCCCGATCGCCGGATGCTCGTTGTCGAGCGTGTAGCTGATGCGGAACGTATCCGACGGAACGATCTGCATCCACCGGCCGTTGCCTCCGACCCGGAGCGGGCACGGAATCGTCAGCGGCCGCAGCCGCGCGACTGCTGGACGCGGCCGGCGAGCGAGAGGAGCGCCACGAACGGCTTGGCGCTTCCGTCGAGCGCCGGGATCTCGGGCCCGTCGACCTCGATCTCGACGTTGTCGACGCCGAACCCCGAGACGGCCGCCATCAGGTGCTCGACCGTCTGGATACGCGTGCCATTCACGCCGACCGTGGTCGCGTAGTGCGAGTTGACGACGGTGTCGGCTCGCGCCGGGATCCGCTCACCCGTGGCGCGCGCCCGGAACACGACGCCAAAGTCAGCCGGCGCTGGAGAGAGAGTGATCCGGGCGACCTTGCCCGAGTGGAGGCCGATACCTTCGATGCCGACCGGCTTGCGAATCGTGTGCTGTCGCATGGGACCATAGCCGGAAAGAGCAACGGGGGTGCCAGAATCAGCCGGACCGAAACTATCTGATTTTTATAGCGTCGAGTATCGGGGAAGGGACTCCGGGGTGGTGTCGATGACACGGGAAGACACCTCTTTGTCTCCGATGCGAGACATCACACATCGACGACGACGCTGACCCGGTGCAGGCCCTCCTCCTCGGCCACGACCAGCCGGTGCAGGGTGGCGGCCTTGACGATGGTCCCCAGCCGGTGGCGTCCGGCGTCGAGCTCCTCGCCGTGGAGCAGCCCGTGGACGAGGCGTGGTCGTGCGGGTGTCCACCTCGACGCGGCGAACGACAGAATCCCTCGATCTCGTGCACGTAGAGACACTCGTTGATCCAGCTCGCGAGCAGCCGCTCCGGCGAATCGGCCTGCGCCCGGACCTCGCGATGCTCGCGCTCCGCGACCTCCTCGGGTTTCACGATCAGCGCGAACACGCCGAGCGCCGCCTGCGCGAACGCCTCCGCGCGCGTCGGGCCCCACGCCTCGACGCCCACGTCGGCCTCGGTCTCGAAGTGCTCCCAGCCCGGCGCGCGCGCGCTCATCCGCCCGAGCCCAGATCGCCGAAGCGCGCCTGCAGCACCGCGATGATCGCCGGCCCCGCGGTCTCGGTCCTCAAGATGCGCGGTCCGACGCCGACGATCGTCCAGCCGCACGCTTGCGCGCGCTCGACTTCTTCGCGGCTCAGCCCGCCCTCGGGACCGACGAGGAGGCGGATGCGCGCGCCCGCGGGCAGAGCTGGGCGGCAGGCCCGCGGCCAGCGTTCTTCCGGGCGGTCCCTCGGCCCCTGCCCCCGGCCCCGCGGTCGTCGTCGCGCCCTCCCAGAGGCAGAGCTTGAGCTCGGCGGGCTCGTCGCGCGCCAGCACGTCGGCGAGCGGTCGGGGCGCGCTCACCGTCGGGATCACCGCACGGCCGCACTGCTTCGCGGCCTCCGACGCGACCCGCTGCCAGCGCCGCGCGCGGTCGCGCCAGCGGCCGGCCTCCAGCGTGACCACGGTCCGCGTCGTCAGCACCGGGACGACGTGCGCGACGCCCAGCTCGGTGCACGCGCGCACGATCGATTCCATCTTGTCGCCCTTGGGCACGGACTGCAGGAGGGTGATCTGGACCGGCGACTCGCTCGCGCGCGCGGCGACCCCGAGGACGGTACCGGTCGCCTGCTCGCCGACCGTCTCGAGGCGCACGGTGTATTCGCGCCCGGTGCCGTCGGCGGCCAGCACGGTGTCGCCCGAGCGGAGCCTCAGCACGCGCGAGAGATGACGGGACTCGCCGCGGTCGAACGCGACGCGGCCGCCGGCGATCCGCTCAGGCGTGATCGTGAAGCGGCGCACGGAGCTCCAGCGTGGTCCAGCCCTCCACGGACAGAGACTCGCGGGAAACGAACCCGTGGTCGCCGAGCGCGGCGGCGACGTCCGGGCCCTCGCCGTCGAGGATGCCGCCGAGCAGCAGCGTCCCGCCCGGCAGCAGCGCGCGCGCGTACCGGGCGCCGAGCCGTCGATGCGCGGCCGAGAGCAGGTTGGCGACCATCAGCGGCGCGGGCGGCTCGTCGAATCGCGCCGCGTCGGCCAGCACGCACCGGATGCGGTCGGCGACGTGGTTGCGGGCGACGTTGGCCACGGCGGCGGCGACCGCGTCCGGGGTCGTCGTCCACCGCCAGAACGGCGCGCACGCCGAGCCGCGCGGCCGCGATCGCGAGGATGCCCGAGCCGGTGCCCAGATCGATCATCCCCGACGGGCCGTCGCGCTCGATCACCGATTCGAGCGCCTCGAGGCAGCCGATGGTGCTGCCGTGATGACCCGTCCCTGAACGCCCGCCCCGGGTCGATGGTGATCACGGTTCGGCCGTTCGCCGAGGGCGTCTCCCACGGCGGAAGGATCAGAAGCCGCCGTCCCACGAGCCGGGGGTGAAATGGGCGCGCCAGGCGTCCGCCCAGTTCTCATCGGCGAGCGCGACCACGCTCACGTCGGTGGGGGGCTCGAATCCCAGCTCGCGGAGGCCGTCGAGGTACGCCCGCACTTTCGCCTCCAGCACGCTCGCGAAGATGGTTCCCGGGAAGAACGCGCGGAGCCGTGCGCCCAGTCCCGGCTGCTCCTCCTCGACCACACCGAGGGCGCCGAGCTCCCACACTAGATTGGTCAGCCCTTCCGAGGAGGTCGGCGGAGACGCCGACGGCAAGCTCCCAGAAGCCGGAAGATGACATCGGCTCAGCCGAGGAGCTTCTTCATCCGCTCGAAGAACGCCGACGCCAGCGGCCCCGGTCTTCCTTCGAGGCCGCCTCGAACGCCGCGAGCGCCTCCCGCTGCTTCGCGTTGAGCTTCTGGGGAACCTCCTGGACGATGCGATAGCAGGTGTCGCCGTGCCCGCGCTGGCGCAGATGGGGCATGCCCTTGCCGCGAAGCCGCAGGACGTCGTTGGGCTGGGTTCCGGCGGGAATCTTCAGCTTCGTCGTGCCGCCGAGGATCGGGCACCTCGGCCTCGTGACCGAGGGCCAGGTTGGCGAAGGAGACCGGAAGGTCGCAGTACAGATCGGCGCCCTGCCGCGCGAACAGGTCGTGCTCGCGAATGCGGACGAGCACGTAGAGATCGCCCGACGGTCCTCCATTGATCCCGCTCGAGCCCTCGCCGCTGATGCGCAGCCGCATCTGATCGTCGATCCCGGCCGGGATCTTGACCCCGAGCAGGTGCTCGGCGCGCTGTCGTCCCTGGCCTCGGCACTGACGGCAGGGCGCTCGGTTGATCTGTCCCGCCCCTGACACTTGGGGCACGGCTGGGCCACCGTGAGAAGCCGTGACTGCGCCGGACCTCGCCGGCACCGCGGCACATGTCGCACGCCTCCAGCCGACTGCCCGGCTCGACGCCCGCCCCCGCGCACGCCTCGCACCGCTCGAGGCGCGGGACCTGGATCTTCGTCTCGAGCCCGGCGGCCGCGTCCTCGAGGGTGATCTTCAGCTCGTACTGGAGATCCTCGCCGCGCGCGCGCGCGCGAGCCGCCACGGCCTCGCCCGCCCCCGGTGAAGAAGTTCTCGAAGATGTCCTCGAAGAGGGTGCCGAAGCCCGTGTCGCCGAAGCCGGGGCCGGGTCCCGGCCCGGCCGTCCCGAAGCGGTCGAAATGGGCGCGCTTGTCGGGATCGGACAGCACGGCGTACGCCTCGTTCACTTCCTTGAACTTCTCCTCGGCGCCCTTGTTGTTCTGGTTGCGGTCGGGATGGAACTGCATGGCGAGCTGCCGGTAGGCCTTCTTGATCTCGGCCTCCCCGGCGTCGCGCGAGACGCCGAGGACCTCGTAGTAGTCGCGCGGCACCGGACTCAGGCGTCCTCGTCCGGCGCGGCGGCGACGGCCACGAGCGCGGCACGCAACACCCGGTTGTGCAGCTGATGGCCCGGCGCCGTCTCGGCGACGACGGTGCCCGGCTTGGCGTCCGCGCTGACGACGCGGGCGATCGCCTCGTGCCGCGTCGGATCGAAGGGCTGGCCGAGCGCGGAATAGCGGGTGACCCCGGCGCGCTCCAGCACCTTGAGCAGCTCGCGCTGGATCAGCTCGACGCCGCCGACGACGCCTGAGGCGTCGTTCGTCGCTGCGCGCCGCCGCCGAGGGCCCGATCAGGTTGTCGAGCACCGGGACGAGGTCACGGAGCAGCGACTCGTTCGCATAGCGGGCGTACTCTTCGCGGTCCCGCTGAGCCCGCCGCCTGACGTTCTCGGTCTCGGCGAGCGCGCGCAGCGAGCCGATCCTGCTTCTCCTCGACCTGCCGCCTCATGCTCCTCGACCGTCTCGCCGCCCTGCGCCTCCGCAGACGGAACGGCGTCGAGCGGCTCCCCGTCGTGCCCATTCGGTTTATCCATAACGAATGAATTATAGCAGCGCCCTCGCGCGATCCCGGCAGGTGGGCGGGCCCGGGGAGCCCCGGTGGCTCCCGGGCTCCGTGTAGGCAGCGTCATCCGCGCGCGGAGCGAGGAAGTTCACTGACTCGCGATATTGGCAGTCGGACCGGGCGCCGGCCCCCTGGCCCCCCGCCGCCTCAGCGAGCGCTACGACGGCAAGTAAAGATCTTGGCGGACGCGAGAGAGGCGTCGGTGACGTGCCGGGCCGTCTCGTTGACGATCGAGATGACGTCGGGGTACGGCAGGCGACGCGGCCCGACGACGCCGAGGATGCCGATGACCTGGTCGCGGTAGGTGTAGGTCGACGTGATCAGCGTGCACTCGCGCATCTCGGCCACCGGATTTTCCTCGCCGATCGTCACGCTCAGCCCCTCGTCGCCGGCGAGCTGGGTCATGAGGTCCGCGAGACGCTCCTTCTGCTCGAAGGTCCGGAGCAGCTCACGCGTCGTGTCGATGTTCCAGAACTCCGGATGGTCGAGCATGTTGATGGCGCCGCTGACGTAGAGCGTGCGGCCCCGGAGCTGCGTGACGATCTGCTCGATGACGCCGGGCGCGCGCGTGTGAGGCGCGTCGAGGGGATCGGCGGGCGCCGTCTCCATGTCGATGACGTCCTGGACCGTGCGACCGCTGTAGCGGCGGTTGAGCTCCCGCCCGATGGCGCGCACCTCCTCGGTGGCGAGCGGCGGGTCGAGCGTCACGGCGCGGGCGGTGACCCAGCCCGCGTCGGTCACCATGACGACCAGCGCGCGATCGTCCTCGAGCCGGATGAGATCGACGCGCGCGAGCGTCGTCTTCTTGAGCGGCGGCGCGAGCAGCAGCCCGGTCAGCTTGGTGGCGCTCGACAGGTGCGACGACGTCCGTTCCATGAAGCCGTCGATCCCGGAGCGGCGCGCCGGCAACGTGTCGCCGGCCATCGCGACCTTCGGGCTCGGCGCCGGCGGAAAGGACTCCACGTAAAAGCGGTAGCGCCTTGTCGGTCGGGACGCGGCCCGCGCTCGTGTGGGGCTGGATCAGGTAGCCCATCTCCTCGAGGTCGGCCATCACGTTGCGGAGCGTCGCGGCCGAGAGGCTGGGGAAGTGGCGCTGGGCCAGGTTGCGGGAGCCGACGGGCTCGGTCGAATCGATATATTCACGGATGACCGCAACCAGTACGTCGCGATGCCGGGCATCCATTGCCCGGAATTATAGCAATTCGACGAACAGTGCGTCGGAGAGGAGAAACCCCGCCTCGGTGAGACGCACGCGGTCGGCGACGTCGACCAGCAGCGTCTTCGCGCGCCACGCGTCGATCCGCTGCCGGAGGCCGCGGTCGCCGTCGAGCCGCGTCTCGAGCCACGTCGTCGGGACGCCGTCGGCGGTCCGGAGACCGAGCAGGAGTCGCTCGGCGAGGCGCTGTCGCGCCGAGAGCTCCTCCGCGGACGCGACCGGAAGCGCGCCGTCCGCGAGCACCTGGCAATACCGCGGCGTCGCCTTGACGTTGGCGTAGCGCATCCGTCCCACGAACCCACAGGCCCCGGGACCGGCGGCCGGGTACTCGGCGGCATGCCAGTAGATCTGGTTGTGGCGCGAGCGGAAGCCGGGCCGCGCGTAGTTGGAGATCTCGTAGTGCTCGAGGCCGTGGGTCGCCGCGGCCCGCGCGAGATGCCAGTACTGATCGATCTGGTCCTGCTCCGCGGGCAGCCCGTCGATCCCGGCGGCGCCCCAGAGGCTGCCGGCGTCAGGGTGAGGCCGTAGGCCGAAAGATGATCGGGACGCCAGCCGAGCACGCGGTCGACGGCGCGGGTCCATCCGTCCAGGTCGAGGCCGGGCAGGCCATACATGAGGTCGACGCTCAGATTGGCGCAGCCGGCGTCGCGCGCGGCCTCGAACGCCGCCCGTGCGCCGCGCGCGTCATGGAGCCGGCCGAGCCGCGGGAGAATCGCGTCGTCGAGGGACTGCACGCCGAGGCTGAGCCGGTTCACGCCGCGGGCGCGATAGCCCTCGAGCTTCGCGCGGGTCACGCTCTCGGGGTTACATTCGACGGTGACCTCGGCGTCGGCGACGACGTCGAACCGGGCTCCGGATCCGATCGAGCACCGCCGCCAGCTCCTCGGCCTCCATGAGCGAAGGCGTGCCGCCGCCGAGGAAAATCGTCCCCAGCCGGATCCGCGACGCCCACGGCAGCGCTCCGAGCAGATCGATCTCGCGCTGGACCGCCTCCAGGTAGCGGACCATGACCCCGTCCTCGAGCGGCGCCGTATTGAAGCTGCAGTACCCGCACCGCTTGGCGCAGAAGGGGACATGCACGTACAACCCCAGAACCTCCGCTTCTGGTGCGTTGTCCGTCAGGAGTGAAGCGAGCGGCTCCGAGACGCGTCGCTCCGAAGAACCGGAGCCAGGCTTTGTCGCAGGCTGTGCGCGGAACGGGTTGTCCGCGGAACCGGAGCCGGGTCGCATCTGTGTCAGGCCACCCTCGGTCAAAGCCGTGCTTACGGACCCCGCTACAAAAGATCGGCGTTCGGGCGACTCGCTATGCCGAATCGCCAACGGCCTCTACGATATATAGTTCGCGAGGCGCCACCAGCGCAGCCAGTGGCGATCGCCGTCCCATGACCAGTAGATGAGGAAGGCCTTGCCCTTGATCTTGTCCCGCTTCACGAAGCCCCAGTAGCGACTGTCCTGGGAGTTGTCGCGGTTGTCGCCCATGACGAAGTACGAGTCGGGCGGCACCAGGGTCGGCTCGCAGCCGTACGCGTAGCCGCAGTAGGCTTCCCCGCCGCGCACCCTCCGGAATCGGAGAACTTCGTGTACGGCTCCTGGAGCGGCCGGCCGTTGACGAATACCTGATGGCCGCGGACCTGCACGCGCTCACCGGCCGTGGCGACGATGCGCTTGATGAAGTCGCGCTTCTCGTCCTGCGGGTACTTGAACACGATGATGTCGCCGCGCCGCGGATCGCGAATGGCCGGCATGCGCCAGTCGACGAGCGGCAGCTCGGGCCCATAGAGGAACTTGTTGACCAGGATGTAGTCGCCGACCAGGAGCGTGTCCATCATGGAGCCGGACGGGATCGTGAAGGCCTGGACGACCAGCGAGCGGATGACCAGGGCCAGCAGGACCGCGATCGCGATCGCCTCGGCGTACTCGCGGACGATCGACTTCCGGCGCCGCGTCGGCTCCGCCGCGTCGGTCGTGAGCGCCGGACTCGCTTCGATCTCGATCTTTCGCTCGTCCATGGTCAGGACTTGAGGACGGAGAGAAACGCTTCCTGCGGGACTTCCACTTTCCCGACCTGCTTCATCCGCTTCTTGCCTTCCTTCTGGCGCTCCAGCAGCTTTCGCTTGCGCGTGATGTCACCGCCGTAGCACTTCGCCGTCACGTTCTTCCCCATCGCCTTGACGGTCTCACGTGCGATGACCGCGGCTGCCGATCGCCGCCTGGATGGCGACCTCGAAGAGCTGGCGCGGGATGACCGCCCGCAGCTTCTCCACCAGCACCTTGCCCCGCTCGTACGCTTTGTCGCGGTGCACGATGCTGGACAGCGCATCGACCGGGTCGCCGTTGAGCAGGATGTCGAGCTTCACGAGGTCGGACGGGCGGAACTCCGACAGCTCGTAGTCGAACGACGCATACCCCTTCGAGATCGACTTCAGCCGGTCGTAGAAATCCACGACGATCTCGGACAGCGGGAAGTCGAAGCGGATGTGCACGCGCTTGCCGTGATACTCGAGCGAGCGGTGCTCGCCGCGCTTCTCCTGGGCCAGCTTGTAGATCGCGGTCATGAACTCGGTCGGCACCGAGGATCGACGACTTCACGTAGGGCTCGTCCATCTGCTCGATCCGATCCGGGGTCGGCAGCTTGGACGGGTTGTCGATGTCGAGCACCTCGCCGGCGGTGGTGAGGACCTTGAACTGCACGCTCGGCGCCGTCACGATCAGCGAGAGGTCGAACTCGCGCTCGAGCCGCTCCTGGACGATCTCCATGTGCAGCATGCCGAGGAACCCGCAGCGAAAGCCGTAGCCCAGCGCGAGCGAGGTCTCGGGCTCGTAGGTGAAGGCCGGGTCGTTGAGCCGGAGCTTCTCGAGGGCGTCGCGGAGCGCCTCGTAGTCCGTGTCCTCGATCGAGTAGAGCCCCGCGAAGACCATGGGCTTGGCGTCGCGGTAGCCGGGAACGCCGCCGCGGTGGGCCGCGCGGTCTCGGTGATGGTCTCGCCCACCTTCGCGTCGGCGACCCGCTTGATCGACGCGGTCAGGTAGCCGACCTGGCCGGCCGAGAGCTCCTCGACCGGACGCATGTCCGGGCTGAAGACGCCGACCTGCTGGACGTCGTACGACCGGCCGTTGGACATGAGGAGAACGCGCGTGCCCGGGCGCACGCGGCCGTCGGTGAGCCGCACGTAGACGACCACGCCCTGGTAAGAGTCGTAGAACGAGTCGAAGACCAGGGCCTTGAGCGGCGCGTCCGGGTCGCCCTTCGGGGGCGGGATGCGGGCCACGATGGCCTCGAGCACTTCCGGCACGCCGGTTCCGTGCTTGGCCGAGATGGCGAGCGCCTCGCTGCCGTCGAGCTCGAGCGTCTCGGTGATCTGCGTCCGCGTGCTCTCGACGTCGGCCGCCGGGAGGTCGATCTTGTTGATGACGGGAACGATGGCGAGGTTCGCGTCGCTGCGCGAGGTAGAAGTTCGCCAGCGTCTGCGCCTCGATGCCCTGGGCGGCGTCGATGATCAGGATGGCGCCCTCGCACGCCGCGAGGGCCCGCGACACCTCGTACGAGAAATCGACGTGGCCCGGCGTGTCGATGAGATTGAGCGTGTACTCCTGGCCGTCGCGCGCCCGGTACAGAAGGCGCACGGTGTGCGCCTTGATCGTGATGCCGCGCTCGCGCTCGAGATCCATCGAGTCGAGGACCTGATCGACCGCCTTCTTCGCGTCCATCGTGCCGGTCAGCGAGAGCAGCCGGTCGGCGAGCGTCGACTTGCCGTGATCGATGTGGGCGACGATCGAGAAATTGCGAATGCGACTCAGGGCCATCGGCTCATGTTAACACGCCGCGTCGCCGTGGCCGGGGCCCGGCGGCGCCGCGCTCCTGGCGTCAACGGGTGAGCGTCGCTCGCTCGGGGACGACCGCATCGGACTCGAGCACGACCTCGGGCCCAACGTGCGCGTAGGCGCCGATCTTGACGTCGGCGCCGACCACACAGTCCTCGAGGACGGCGCCGGCTCCAACGTCGACCCGTTCCCACAGGATGGCGCCCTCGACGCGGGCGTCGGGGCCGATGCGCGCGCCGTCGCCGATGACGGCACCGGGGCCGACGCGGCAGCGCGGGCCGAGCGTGGCGCCGGCCCCGATCACCGAGGGCCCGACGATCTGGGCGCCGGGCGCGACGGAGCCGTCCGCGGCGAGCCAGCTCCCGTCGCGCAGCCGCCCCGGAGGAGAGCGGCATGGCCGCGCGCCCGTGCAGCAGGTCGATCTGGGCCGCGCGGTACGCCGCCGGGTTGCCGATATCGCGCCAGTACGCGGTCGGGCACCAGCCGAAGCACTGCACGCCATCGGCGATGAGCGCGGGAAAGAAGTCGCGCTCGATCGAGCTCGCGCGATCCCGCGGGATCCGCTGGAGCAGCGGGGCGTCGATGAGATAGATGCCGGCGTTGATCGTGTTGGTCGTGATCTCCTCGGCGCCGGTCGGCTTCTCGCGAAAGCCGCGCAGGCGTCCGTCGGCGCCGGTCTCGACGAGGCCGTACTGGCGAGGATCAGCTACTGGCTGGAGAAAGATCGTCGTGCGCGAGCCGCGCGTCTCGTGGAGCGCTCGCATCGCGGTCAGGGTCGGCGTCGGTCAGGACGTCGCCGTTCAGCACGAACAGCGTCCCCGACACGAGGTCGGCGGCGTTGCGGACGCCGCCGCCGGTGCCGAGCGGCTCGCCCTCGATGACGTACCGGAGCCGGACCCCGAGCTGCGCGCCGTCGCCGAGCGCCGCGCGCACGTCGTCGACCCGGTACGAGCACGCCAGGATAACGTCGGAAACGCCGTGCGCCCGAAGCAGCGCGAGCTGGTAGGCGAGGAAGGGACGGTTCAGGAGCGGAACGACGGGCTTCGCCCGCGCGAGCGTCAGCGGACGCAGGCGTGTTCCCTGGCCGCCGGCCAGGATCACCGCCTGCAGGGCCCGGTCGCCGGCCACTACCTACTGGCGACCAGGGCTGCGCCTCGCTGATCAGCATCACCGGAATATCGTCCCGGATTGGGTAGGCCTTGCGGCAGGCGGGGCAGATGATCCGGGTCTCCTCGAAGAGGAGGTCGCCCTTGCACGCCGGGCAGGCGAGGATTGCCTTGAGTTCTTCGTCGATCATGCTCGAAGCTCCTTCCGGAACCACAGGACGGTTTGCGTGAGGCCCTCGTCGAGCGATGTGCGCGCGCTCCACCCGAGCAGCGCCTTGGCGCGGCTCGCGTCGAGCACGCTGCGCCGTTGCTCGCCCGGCTTCGGCCGGGGCGTGCTCGGCGGCGCGATCCGACGCCGGCGAGGCGCGCCAGGCGACGATAGAAGCTCGTTCACCGTCGTCTCGGCGCCGGTGCCGACGTTCGCGACCCCGGTCGCGTCGGCGGACGTCGACCCCGCGCGAGACCGCGTCGGCGACGTCCCCGACGAAGACGTAGTCGCGCGTCTGCGTCCCCGTCGCCGTTCACGATGCACGGGCTCGCCGACGCAGGAGTCGCGACGTGAAGATCGCGATCGACGCCGGCTTCGCCCGCGGGGTCCTGGCGCGGGCCGTAGATGTTGGCCAGGCGCAGCGTCAGCGCCGCGCCCGCCCGTCAGCCCGGCCCAGCACTCGAGGTAGTCGCTCGGCGGTGATCTTCGACACCCCGTATGGCGAGGCGGGTCGCGAGGGGATGGTCTTCCGGGGTCGGCAGGACGTCGGTGTCGCCGTACCCGGCGCCCCCGCTGGAGGTGTAGAGGACGCGCCGGACGCCCGGCGCGCCGGCATCGCCTCGAGCAGCGCGATCGTCCCCAGCACGTTGACGCTCGCGTCGAAGAGCGGGTCGGCGACCGAGCGGGAACCGCGGCCTGGGCGGCGACGTGGACGACGACCTCGGGCCGCGCGGCCGCGAAGACCGCGTCCAGCCGCGCGTCGCGAAGATCGCATACGTGGAGTCGCGCCGCGGGCTGCACGCGCTCGCGCCGCCCTGTCGTCAGGTTGTCGACCACGTCGACCGCGTGCTCGTCCGCGAGCAGGCGGTCCACAACGTGAGAGCCCACGAAGCCAGCACCGCCCGTGACGAGGACCCTCACGAGCGGAGCTTCTCCCGGAACCAGTCGACGGTGAGCCGCAGGCCCTTCGTCGGTATCCACGCGCGGCTCCCATCCGAGCAGCGCGCGCGCCGTCCGATGTCGGGCTGGCGGACCTTGGGGTCGTCGACCGGCAGCGGGCGGAACACGATCTCGCTGCGTGGAGCCGGTGAGACGCATGATGCGCTTGGCGAGCTCCGAGCAGCGTCATCTCGTGGGGGTTGCCGATGTTGACCGGGTCGTTGACGGGCGCCTGCATGCAGCCGCCAGAGGCCGTCGATGAGATCGCTCGACGTACTGGAACGAGCGCGTCTGCGAGCCGTCGCCGAAGACCGTGATGGGCGCGCCGGTCAGCGCCTGGCTCGACGAACGCCGGGATCGCGCGTCCGTCGTTGAGCCGCATGCGCGGCCCGAAGGTGTTGAAGATTCGCACGATGCGCGTGTCGATCCGGTGCGTGCGATGGTACGCCATCGTGATCGCCTCGCCGAACCGCTTGGCCTCGTCGTACACGCCGCGCGGGCCGACCGGATTGACGTTGCCCCAGTAGTCCTCGCGCTGCGGGTGCACCAGCGGGTCGCCGTACACCTCCGAGGTCGACGCGAGCAGGAAGCGCGCGCCCTTGGCCTTGGCCACGCCGAGCGCGTTGTGCGTGCCGAGCGCGCCGACCTTCAGGGTCTGGATGGGCAGCTCGAGGTAGTCGATCGAGGCGAGGCCGGGCTGGCGAAGTGGAGCACCGCAGTCGAGATGCCCGTCGAGGCGGATGTACTCGGTCACGTCGTGCTCGACGAAGCGTGAAGCCGCGTCGCGACGCGACAGCCGGCGAGGTTGTCCCTCGACCCGGTGACGAAATCATCCATGCAGACGACGTCCCAGCCCTTGCCGAGGAAGAACTCGCAGAGGTGCGAGCCGATGAACCCCGCGCCGCCAGTGACGAGGACGCGCATCGCCGATCCTACGATCGGCGGACGGGCTTGCGGCCGATCGAGTAGTACTCGAAGCCTAGTCGCCGCATGCGCTCAGCTTCCCAGAGGTTCCGTCCGTCGAAGACGATCGGGCGCCGCATCACGGTCCGCAGCCGCTCCAGGTTCAGGAACTTGAACTCGTTCCACTCCGTGATGAGCGCGACCGCGTCGGCGCCCGTCGCCGCCGCGTACGGCGAGTCGGCGTACTCGACGCACCGTCGGCAGCGTCTTCCGCGCGTTCATCATGGCGACCGGATCGTAGGCGCAGACCGTGGCGCCCAGATCGACGAGCCGCGAGATGACCTCGATGGACTTCGCCTCGCGCATGTCGTCGGTGTTGGGCTTGAAAGCGAGGCCCAGGATCGCGATACGCCGGGTGTTCAACGGCGCCAGTGCTCGCTCGATCATGTCTACGAAGTGCCCAGCCCGTCCGGCGTTGACGTCGACGGCGGCACGCAGGATGTCGAACCGGTAGCCGAGAGTCGCGGCGGTGTGGACGAGCGCGTCGGTGTCCTTCGGGAAGCAGCTGCCTCCGTAGCCAAGGCCGGCCTGCAGGAAGGCGGCGCCGATGCGCGCGTCGAGCCCCATGGCCTTCATGACCTGGGTGACGTCGGCGCCGCGCGAGCTCGCAGATGTTCGCGATGGCGTTCATGAACGAGATCTTCGTCGCGCAGGAAGGCGTTGGAGGCGTACTTGATTATTTCCGCCGACGGCACGTCGGTGATGATCATCGGGCGCTCGAGGGGCGCGTACAGCTCCAGCAGGGTCATGGCGACATGTTGCGTCGGAGCGCCGATCACGATCCGGTCGGGTCGGAGCGTGTCCTGGATCGCGGAGCCCTCGCGCAGGAATTCCGGATTCGACACGACGTCGAAGGGACCGGCTGGTGCTGCGTGACGCTCGATGACCTCTCGGACGAACTCGCCGGTCCCCACCGGCACCGTCGACTTGTTGACGACTACCGTGTACCGATCCATCGCTCGCCCGATCTCCTGCGCCACCGCCTCCACGGCGCTGAGATCGGCCTGGCCGTCGACCTTCGGCGGGGTGCCGACCGCGATGAAAACGATCTCGGATTTCCGGACGGCACTCCTGAGGTCGGTGGTGAAGCGAGAGGCGGCCGTCGCGCCACGTTGCGCGCCGACCATCTCTTCGAGACCCGGCTCGTAGATGGGCAGATGACCTGCCCGGAGCGCGTCGATCTTGTCGGCGCCACGTTGTCCACGCACACGACCTCGTTGCCGAGGTCGGCGAAGGCGGCGCCGGTCACGAGTCCGACGTAACCGGCGCCGACCACGCAAATGTTCATCGGCCCTTCATCATAACAGAGGTCGCCCTCGGTTTTCGGTTCATGCCCCATTCCTCAACGCACTACCGGAAAACGGAGCGGCCGCGCGTCCAACGCATGATGGCCCTCACCGCAGCCACGTTGCAGCGCGACGAGGCGCCGAACGCTCCGTCGACTCTTGTTCAGCGCCTCCGTTCCGGCGCGCCGTCAGGCGCGGTCGGCCAGCACGAGCTAGGGTAGTGGAGGAGCGCGTTGGCGCCGCGCTCGATCGCCGCCGGGTCGCTCGTCTCGTCGACCCGATGGCTCTTGCCGCCCTGGGACGGATGAAGATCATCCCGGACTCGGCGACGCGAGCCAGGTTCTGCGCGTCGTGGCCGGCCGCCGAGTAGAGGCGGCGGGTCGCGAGGCCGAGCTTCGCGCACGTCTGCTCGATGGTCGCCTGACCCGAGCCGAGCAGTGCGCCGGCGTCGTCGCGCGAGATCGGATGCATCTCCACCGCGAGACGATGGGCGCGGGCCACGTCGTGGGCGAGCGCGGCACATTCCATCGGCCAGACGCTCCGAGCACGCCCGGGTCGGGGTCGCGCATCTCGTGAAGGAGCTCGGCCCGCCCGGGGACGATATGTGAGGCGCCCGGGTGCACCCTGACGACGCCGATGTTGGTCACGCTCACGCGGCTGCCGCGGGTCACGACGTGCTCGCGCGCGCGCAGGGCGTAGTCGGCCCCGGCCAGAAACGCGTCGCGCCGCCGCTCCATCGGCGTCGTGCCGGCGTGATCGGCCTGGCCACGAAGACGACGCGGGAGCGCCGCACGCCGACGATCGCCTCGACGACGCCGATGGGGATGCCGGCCTCCTCGAGGCGAGGGCCCTGCTCGATGTGGAGCTCGACGTACGACGCGACGGCGCCCGCCGGCGTGCGCCGCATCGGTCGCGCGGTGGGCGTCGAACCCGCGCGCGCCATGGCGTCGACGAGCGCGTCGCCGTCCGGCGCCGCCATCTCGTCGCACGCTTGCCTTCAGAGCAAGACCGCAGAAGGCGCGCGAGCCGAAGAGACTGCCGTAGCGGCCTTCCTCGTCGCTCCACGCCGCCACCGCCAGCGGCCTCGCGTGCGGTGTGCCCGTCTCGCGGATGACTTGGAAGGCACTCGAGGCCCGCGAGGACGCCGAGCGCGCCGTCGAGGATGCCGCCCTCCGGGAACGGTGTCGATGTGCGAGCCGGTGAGGACCGCCGGCGTTTCCGGAGCCAGGGCCCGCGCGCCGAGGGCGCCGAACGTGTTGCCCGCCGGATCGACCCATGTCGCGAGGCCCGCGGCGCGCATCTCCGCGAGCCACGCGCGCGCTTCCTCGTGCGGCGGCAGACCAGCACGAGCGCGTCACGCCGCCGCCGGGCAGGGCGCCGAAGCGCGCGAGCGAGTTGATCCGCGAGGTGAGCCTCGACAGGGAGATGGCGATCACAGGAAGGCAGTATAAGCCTTGACTTCGCCAGCGAAGGATTCCAGAATGAACCGCGGTTCAGTCGTTGCCGTCCGGCCCACCTCAGGAGGGGAAAATGGATCTCTCACTGACGCCCGATCAGGAGACTTTCCGGGCGACCGTCCGCGCGTGGCTCACGCAGAGCATCCCGCGGGACTGGAAACCGATGGGCAGCTCCGAGATTCCGCGGAAGGAGCAGTACGAGCTCCTCCGGAGCTGGCAACGCTCGCTGTTCGAGGCCGGCTTCATCGGGCTCACCTGGCCTAAGGAATACGGCGGCCGCGGTCTCACGTTCATGGAGGAGCTCATCCTCCAGCAGGAGACGGCGCTGGCGAAGAGCGCCGCCCATTCTGAACGTGCTCGGCGCGTCGGCATGGCCGGCCCCACGATCATCGCCTGGGGGACCGAGGACCAGAAGAAGCGCTATCCGGCGAAGATCCTCTCGTGCGAGGAGATCTGGTGCCAGGGATACTCGGAGCCGAGCTCGGGCTCCGATCTGGCATCGCTGCAGACCCGCGCGGTCAAGGACGGCGACCACTGGGTCATCAACGGTCAGAAGGTGTGGACCTCGCTCGCCCACGTCTCGACTACATGATGCTGCTCGCGCGGACCGACCCGAACGTCCCCAAGCACAAGGGCATCACCTACTTCCTGCTCGACATGAAGTCAGCCCGGGGTCACGGTGCAAGCCGCTCCGGCAGATCACCGGCGAGGCCGAGTTCAACGAGGTGTTCTTCGACAACGTCCGCGTGCACGAATCGCAGGTGCTGGGCGGGGTCAACAACGGCTGGGCGGTCGGGCTCACGACGCTTGATGTACGAGCGGCTCGCGCTCGGCTTCGGCCTGCAGATGCGGCTCCCGGATCGCGCCTCGACGGCCTCATCGACCTCGGCGAAGCGCATGGAGAAGAGCGACGGCCGCGTCCTGACGAAGGACCCGGTCATGCGCCAGAAGCTCGCGCAGCTCTGGATCGATACGGAATGCCTCGCAATACCGGGGCCGCGGGCCATCACCAAGCTGCTCCGGGGCGAGATGCCCGGGCCCGAGGCGTCGACCGGCAAGATGGCCTGGGTGGACACGCACCAGCGCCTTCAGGAGCTGGCGATGGAGATCGAGGGACCGTACTACGCAGCTCTGGAGCGGCTCCGGAGTGGGCGATCGAGAGCGGCGTCGTGGCAGCTAGTCGTTCCTCCGGTCGCGCGCCAACTCGATCGAGGGCGGCACGACCGAGATCCAGAAGAACATCATCGCCGAGCGGGTGCTCGGCCTGCCGAAGGACTAACCTCCTGCCGAGGACTGACCCATGGATTTCGGCGTTCAGCCAAGAACAGGAGCTGCTGCGCGCGACCGCCCGGAAGTTCCTCGAGAACGAGTGCACATCCGAGCTTCGTGCGGGCGCGGATGGAAGAGCCCGCGGGCGTCACCGACGACTTCTGGACCAAGCTGGCCGAGCAGGGATGGCTCGGCCTCATCTACCCCGAGGAGTACTGGCGGCGCAGGGCTCGGCTTCGTCGACCTCACGGTGCTGATGGAGGAGATGGGGCGCGTCGTGATGCCCGGCGCCGTTCTTCCACGATGCTCCTCGGCGGTCTGGCGATCCTGCGAGGCGGGCTCGGCGGCCCAGAAGAAAGAGTGGCTCACCCGCATCGCGTACGGGCGGGCCAAGACAGCGCTCGCGTGGACCGAGCCCAGCGCCCGCTGGGACGCGGCCGGTGTGCACGTGCGCCGCGCGCGCAGACGAACGGACGGGTTCGTCCTGAACGGCACGAAGCTCTTCGTGCTCGACGCGCACCTGGCCGACGTGCTGGTGGTGGTCGCGCGGACGAGCGAGGGCCGACGCCCGGAGGACGGCATGAGCCTTCCTGCTGGTGCCGAAGGGCACGCGCGGGCGTCGAGGTGAAGCTCCTGCCGACGATGGACCAGACGCGCAAGCTCTGCGAAGTGTCCTTCAAGGACGCGCGCCGTGCCGGCCGACGCTGCTGATGGGACCGAAGGGCGGTGTGGCCGCCGCTCGCCCGCGTGGTGGAGCGGGCGACCGTGGCGCTCTGCGCCGAGATGTGCGGGGGCGCCCAGCGCGTGCTCGACATGACCACGGACTACGCGAAGATCCGGATCGCCTTCGGCAAGCCCATCGGGACCTACCAGGGTGTGAAGCACAAGGCGGCCGACATGCTAGTGGACGTCGAGAACGCGAAATCGCTGACGTACTACGCCGCGTGGGCGGTCGATGAGAACGCGCCGGAGGCGGCGCTGGCCGCGTCGATGGCCAAGGCGTACGTCACGGATGCGTACCGGAAGGTCGCCGGCGCCGGCATCCAGCTGCACGGCGGCATCGGCTTCACGTGGGAGCACGACCTGCATCTCTACTTCAAGCGCGCCAAGTCGTCGGAGTTCACGTTCGGCGATGCCACGTACCATCGCGAGCGGGTCGCGCAGCTGATCAACCTGTAGTGCTGCAGACGCCCCCGCCGAAGACGCCGGTCGA
>ERZ1370068.148-contig-1013_pt1 | contig 77885 bp, 122 predicted proteins | sample MGYA00561227_ERZ1370068 | MGnify/ENA primary metagenome ERZ1370068 (study PRJEB38410, sample SAMEA6850437) | metagenome | study: Metagenomic assessment of the ecological functions of the soil: analysis of the soil microbiota associated with the... | reverse complement strand
GTGTACTTCGTTCAGTTACGTATTGCTCGTCAATCATCCATCGCGCACCGGAAAGGGGAACTACTCAGGTAACTGCCCGAGCATCCTTTCTCAAGCCCCTGCGCAGATCAAGTCGTGGTGGACAACGCGGCGGCACGGACGACACCGCCGCCTGGCTGCACCTCCACGTACCCGCAAATCCGAAGTTGTCTCACTCCCCCCCGCCCCGCTTCTTTCGCGCGCGCCGTCAACCGTCGGCATCGCCCGCGCCGGCTGCCGGCAGCTCTGCCTGCTCAACAACGACATGCTGCTCGAGCCGGCTTCTTCGCCAGCGCTCGAACGCGCCTTCCAACAGGTTCCCGGCCTCTTCTAGCGCCACCGCGCAGATCCGATTTCCGCCTGGCGTCCGCCGTGAAGAGACCGGCAAGGCTGTCTTCCGCACAGTCCGCACCTACAGACTTTCCGTAGCGCTGCGATGAGCCCATGCCGGGCGAGGACGGCAGCTACGTGCTGCTACGGCAGCGGCGGCTGCTCGCTGTACGACTACGGCGAAATTGCGCTGCCCTCGGCAATGTGGATGAGGTCTACGAGCCTGCCTACGTGGAAGATCTCGATCTGGGCTATCGCGCCTGGCAGCGCGGGATGGCCCAGCGTATACCGTTGCCGGAGCGGTTGTGGAGCATCGCCATCGCGCCACCTCACCACGCGCTACTACAGCGCGAAGACCAGCTGGCGTACATTCTCGAGATCAACTACCTGCGCTTCGTGGCGCGCGCCGTCAGCGATTCCAAAGTCTTCCGCCGGTCTCTGGGCACAGGCGCTCCACCGATTGTTCTGCTCAAAGGCCCGCTCGACCGCGCCGCGGGCATCGCACTCCGCGGCGGAGCTCGCGAGCCTGTGGTCTACCCCGAGGAACTCTTCCTCGCCCTCACCGACGGCAGCGTCAGTGTTTTTCCGGTCGTCCTGCCTCCGGCGGCAACAGCGCGTCCTGGTGGCCAGCCTCATCCCTTCCCGCTCCCACGGCGGAGCAGTACGCATGTACAACCTGATGCGCCGCGCCGCCGAAGAGTTCGACCTGGTGCTGGTCGCCTTCACCGAGCAGCACTGGCCCCGCCGCCTGCCGAGCTGCTCGCCATCTGCGCCGGAGTGGTGCTGGTGGCCGCCGCTGGCAGCCATTCGCTGCCCGTTCACCGGACGCCCTGAAGTAGTCGAGGAGTTCGATTCGCCCGCTTTCCGCGCCGCGCTGCAGCAGACCGTGCGCAAGTGGAGCCCCGCCATCGCCCAACTTGAATTCACGCAGCTCGCGCAGTACGCCCCCGATCGCGCCCCCGCCCGCACCGTCCTGGTGGAGCACGACGTCACCTTCGATCTCTACCAGCAGCTGCTGTTCGTCTCGACGACGCGTTGGGAGCTGCGCCGCGAACTCGACCTCTGGCGCAAGTTCGAAACGCGCAGCCTGGCAGAAGCGTGGACCGCGTGGTCGCCATGAGTCGAGAAGGACCGCCGCCACTGGTGCGCCGGACGGCCGCGCCGCCACTTCGCCAACGGAGTAGACCTCGATCGCTTCCGCCCGTGCCGTCTGCCGCCGATCCGCGCCGCGTCTGCTCTTCATCGGAAGCTTCGCCCACCTGCCCAACCGTCTGGCGATGGAGTTCTTCGTCCACCAGGTCTGGCCGTTGCTGCAGGACGTGACGCTCCACATCATCGCCGGCGCCAGTCACGGAGCAGTACGCCGCTCGGCGCCGATCTCGGCGCAGCCCGGCATCGAACTCGAAGGTTTCGTCGCCGACGTCCGTCCCGCCTACCAGCGCGCCACTCTCGTGGTCGCGCCGCTGGTCGCATCCGCCGGCACCAACATCAAAATATTGGAGGCGATGGTATGGGCAAGGCTGTGGTCAGCACCCTGCCGACGTCAACGGCCTGGACTCGCACCCGGCGAGGACTTCGTTCTGGTGCAGACCGCTCAGGAGATGGCGGCCGCCATCGAAAATCTGCTAGGCCGCCCGCGCCGACCGTGCCCGCATCGAAGCTGCCGCCCGCGCCCGTGTGGAACGCGACTACAGTTGGGACACGATCGGCCGCGCCCAGTCGGCCCTGTACCGCGAACCGCTGGGAAGCTGATTCCTACTCGTGCCGCAACGCGATTGTGGGATCGAGCCGTGACGCGCGGCGCGCGGGAGCAGGCACGCCAGGAATGCCGCGGCGCACAGCAGCGTGACTACGCCCGAGCAGCGCCACCCAATCGGTCACCGGCACCTCGGAAGACCTCGCTGCGCAGAACCCGCGCCAGCAGGAAGCTCGCCGGCCAGATCCCGCGGCAAGGCCCGCAAACACGAGCTTGCCGCCCATACGGAGCATCAGCCCGGAGAACATGGCCGCGTTCGGCCCTAACGCCATGCGGACGCCGATTTCGTGCGTCCTGCGCACCACGGCATAGGAAAGACACGCTAAAGATGCCGACCACGGCCAGCGCCAGCCCGAAGCAGGCCGAAGAAGGTGAACAGGGCCATGTTGAAACGCGGCTGGACGCTCTGCTCGCCGACGATCTCCTGCAAGGTGATGGGCCGGCTGAGCGGCTGATCCTTGTCCACTTGCAGCACCTGCTGGCGGACTGCATTCATAAGGAGCATCGGGCTGCCCGGTGTGCGCACAGGGCGAGTGTGCGGCCGGTGGGAGCAATCATCGTATAGGGAATATAGACTGCCGGACTGGGCACACTGCGCAGACCCGCGTTCCGGGTGTTGGCGAGAATGCCGACCACGGTGAATTGAGGCGTCCCGCGCGACGGCGGAACCAGCGCGTTGCCAGGCCTGGCCCAGAATATCGAGCCGTATGCGTCCGCCGATCGGGCTCTGGCCGGCGCTCCACAGCTTGGCGGCCGCTCGTTGATCACGGCCACCGGGTCGGCGTGCGCCACTTCCTGTTCGGTGAGAGCCCGGCCGCTCAATAGCGGAATTCAGCGGTGCGCTGATAGTCCGCGCTGATCAAGCCGACGACCATCCGCCGTTCGCTGCGCTTCAGGCTGGCCTCGATGGCGTACGACGATTGCGGCCCGCCGAACGGCAGTCCGCCATTACCAATACGGCCGACTGGACTACCGCGAATATTGCGCACGCGCCCGAGCACGTTTTCGGTGAACGCAATTCGCTGCTCGTAGGTGGCGTAGCGCTTCGGGCAACACCTGCAGGCCGACCATGGGGACGCGGTCGGCTGGAATCCGGGATCGATGTGCTGCAGGTCGACAAATCCGCGCACGGTCAGGCTGGCCCCATCAGTAAGACGACCGCCAAATGACCTCCGCGATGACCAGGATATTCCGCGGCTGCTTGCCCGCCGCGCTGCTGCCAGCACCCTTGGTCGCGTCCTTCAGCGTCTCCACCAGCTGCAGTCAGGGAACACTCGAGCGCGGGTACGAGCCTGAAGAGGATGCCTGTCAGCACGGAGATTCCAGCCGAAAATGCGAGCACGTAGCTGTTCACCTCGATGCGCACTTCGTTGGGCACATAGAAATCCGGCACATGAGCGAAAACGATTCCCGGGTTAGCCCTTTCGCGAGCAGAGCTCCAGCCGCTCCACCGGCCACCGACAGCACGACACTCTCGGTAAGCGAGCTGGCGCAGCACGCGTGCCCGTCCGGCGCCCACCGACATGCAGTGCGATCTCGCGGCGCCTGGCTGTCGCCACGCGCCACCGAAGATTGGCCACATTGGCGCAAAGCGATCAGCAGCAGAAGCCGACGGCACCGGCGAGCAGCCGCAGGCTGGATTGCATCATCGCCCGACGACCGGTGATGTCCATATAGTTGCGCAAGACGGTGGTGAATCCCCTTCGGGTAGTCCGCGGGACGGGCTTTGGCGAGTTCCGTGCGCAGCGCTGAGTACAATTGCCGCTCGGCCACGGTTCGGTTCGATACACCGGCCCGCAGGCGCGCGATGGCGAACAAGGGGCGGTCCGCGGCGTGGGTCCATCACGCAGGGGAACCAGCCTCCATCGCCGGTCCACCAACCGAAACGTCGAAGGCATCACGCCGATCACCGTATAGGGCGTCTCGTTCAGGGTCAGCGTCTTGCCAGGCGCATCGGGGCTGCCCTGGAAGAGGCGCTGCCAGCGCGCGTAGCTGATGACGACAACGGGTTCGGGCTCTCCGTTCGGCTTGATGTCGGAGGGTAGGATGGTGCGGCCGAGCACGGGCTCGACACCCAGGAACTGAAAGGCGTTGCCGGTGAGCGACACCGACGTGAAGTTCTCCGGAGCGAAGGCGCCAGTGAGCAGGCGGTTCTCCGGACTGGTAGCCATCACGTCGGCGAAGGCGGGCAGCTTGCTGACTTGCGGATACTCCGGGATCCGGTAGTTACCTCGCGATTGGGCTGGATTTTTGGCGCTGCGAATCTCCGGCGCCCAGATCTCGTTGGTGCGTGCATAGAGTAGGGCGAGATCAGGACGCCATAGACGACGCTGAAGATTGCCGTGGTGGCGCCGATGCCGAGCGAGAGCGAGAGCAGCGCTACCGCCGTAAGGCCGGGGCTCTTCCACAAGACGCGCAAGCCGGAAGCGTGAGATCCTGCCAGAATGTTTCGAGGAATCCTAGAGTGTTCATGGCGGCTGACTATTCCGATAGACGATTGGCGCGAGGTATGGGATAGTGAGGGAAGCGCGCGGCAATTAGCCCGCCTTAGGCGCGTAGGTATCTCATTTTTCACGCCTCGTGAAGTTTCCGCCCATTTCGACAATTCACCGGTACATGATTTAATAGTAGTTCCGTATGTCATCGCCTGTCTGGCTTTGCATTACTTCTGTGCGCCGGTAGTTTGTTTGCCGCCGCACCTCCAGCCCCTCCGCTCCCGCAGGCCAAAGCGGCGATGGCGGGCCTGCCGCTGCGCTTCCGAAGAGAACCGCGGTCAGTGGGATGCCTCCGTGCGGTTCACGGCCCGCTCTAACGGCGTCAACCTACAGTTGACCGACCGCGGACCGGCGTTCCTGGTCGGCTCAAGCCGCGTTCAAATCGATTTGGTCCACGCCAGCGCGTCGCCCGTCATCCAGCCGCTCGGAAAGCTGCCGGCCGCTACCAACTATCTGGTGGGCGCAGCGCAGCCGGTGGCATACCGGCGTCGCTAACTACGCCCGCGTGCGCTACCAGAGCGTCTACCCCGGCATCGACGTGGTCTACTACGGCAACCGGAATCAGCTGGAATACGATTTCGTTCTGGCTCCCGGCGCGAATCCCGACGCCATCCGGCCTCAACTTCCGCGGCGACGTAAAGGTCAGCCTCACGCCCGGCGGCGATCTCGCGCTCGACGGCAACGGCGCCCAGATTCTGCAGAAGGCCCCAGTGATTTACCAGGACAACCGCCCGATCAAGGGCCGCTACACTTTGCTGGCGCGCAATCAGGTCGGCTTCCGGATCGACCGCTACGACCGCACACGTGCGCTGGTGATCGACCCCATACTGCTCTATTGCACCTACATGGGCAGTTCGGGCGCCGACCGCGTCACCGCCATGAAGATGGGGCCGAACGGCCGGCTGTACATCACGGGCTCTTACTACGACCGGCGAAATGCCCGTTCATCGACGGCGCCTACAACAACCTCAGTTCCGGCCTCACCGACGTCTTCCTGGCCGATTGTCGATACCACCGCCAACGGCAACTTCGCGCTCAAGCATTCTTACATCGGCGGCGGCAACCTCGATACTCGCTGGCTTTGGACGTAGATTCCAAAGGCGTAGCGTAGCATCGCGGGATCCACCACCTCCACCAATTTTCCGATGGCAGGCAGTTCCGTGCAGACTACCGGCGCCGCCAGCTCGGTTGCCGGTTTTATCGCCGCGATCGACCCCGGCCTCTACGGCGGCGATTCCCTGGTCTTACTCCACCTACCTCGGCGGCACCGGACGGCAATACGTCCGTCAACGGCATCGCGCTGGACGGCGCAGGATTCATTTACGTCATCGGCACCACCAGGGCTACCGACTACCCGCTCACCACCAGCGGCTACGCCCAGACGATGTACGGTCCGCAGGACGCCTTCCTCGCCAAGATCGATCGCAACAGCTCCTCGCTGGCGTACTCCACCTACCTGGGCGGCGAGTTGACGGATGAAGGCCGCTCGATCGCGGTCGGCAGCAATGGCAGGTGTGTACTTCGCCGCCAGCACCACTTCGACCCAGTTCCCGATGGAAGGCGCCGGATACCGCCAGAATTTGCAGGGCGGTCTCGATATGATCGTCGGCATGATGGACATGACCCGGTTCGGCACGGCGTCGCTGCTATACTTCCACCTATCTCGGCGGATCGGATACCGACGAAGTCCGTAAGATCACGCTCGACGCCAACAACAACGTCATTCTCACCGGCTACACGCTTTCCACCGACTTCCCAGTGACGCCGGATGCGGTGCGACGCAACCCGGGCGGCAACACCGACGTGTTTGTAACCAAGGTCAACCCCAATAATCCGGCGGCATTCCCGGTTTACTCCACCTATTTCGGCGGCAGCGACGGCGAAGTGGCCTACGACGTCAGGTCCGATAGCGCCGGCAACATCTACTTCACCGGCTACACCTCTCGTCCGATTTGACGACCGAAGGCGCCTCCCAGCCCGGATGGGGCGGCGGCATCGATGTTTTTCGTGGCCGGCATCAAACCGGGACGCCCGGGCCGCGCCGGCCTGCTCTCACTGCACCTATCTCGGCGCCACCGGCACTGTATGTCGGCAGCGCGATGGCGCTGGGAACGGATGGCAGCATCTACGTCGGAGGCTATGGCAATATCGGTCTGCCGAGTTCTTCCAACGGCAACGGCTTCAGCGGCGGCGTCACCGACGGCTTCATCACAGTCATGAAGTAATTTGCCAGCAAGATTCAGCGTCAGGGTTCTTGCGTACCACCCACGTGGTCATACAGCGCTGATTCTGCACCACCGTGGTTTTCAGCGGGTCCAGCAATCGCCCGCCCAGTTCTGCCGTGAGCCTGCCCAGCAATTCTGCGTCAACCAGGTAGCGCTCCGAACCGTCGGGCAGCACGTGGCGGCGGCCGTCGATGCGCCGCACCTGGCCTTCCATGCCGATGGAAGAGGCCAGACGACTGAAGAGCAGCCCGCCCGGTTTCAAGACCCGCCACGTGCCGCGCAGCATGGCTAGAAACTGCTCATCGCCTGCGTGCAAAGTGAAGTACCGCACTGCTCAGCACGACATCCGCAAAGTCGTCGGGAAAAGACATTTCTTCGATGTTTCCGACGCGGAAATTGCCGGCCGGGTAGACCCGGCGACAGGGATGCCGCCAGGCGCCGCGTACTCTCCACCCCTGCGGATCCGCGTCCACCCCGAAGACTTCGATACCCTTCTCTGAGAAAATACACCAGATTGCGGCCGGACCCACACCCGGCGTCCAGGACTGCGAGTGCCGCGCGCCGATCCTACCTCGCAAGATCTGGTCAAACAGATAGATGTCGATCGATCCGAACTGCTCGAGAAGGTCAGCCATGCCCTAGCTTACTGCCAGTGCGACAGGCCTCTGGCTCGTCGCTATAAAACGCGAAGCGAACCTGCACATCCACTTTGCGATTGTAGGTGCCGTTCCCGCTGCCACCCATCGGCCTGAAGCCGCCGCCCAGACTCCGATACTGTCCGAAGAATGGCGAGCCCAGGTCGCCGCTCGGTGCGGCCCAATTCACGTGATTCCAGCACGTTCTGAGGCATTGAGGCTCAACGTGATCGTGTAGCGCCGGCTGGCCGCCTGGTTAGCCGCCGCCCATCATGCCCGGAGGAGGCGCGACCATCATGCCGCCACCGCCGCCCGGAGGCGGTCCGCCGCCGCCGCATCCACCACCGCCCGGACCACCACCCGACCACCGCCGCCGGGCCGCCCATCATCATGCCGCCCATGCCGCCCGGTGCCTCACCCTTGCCGCCGATAGTCCACGTCCGCGCCGCGCGCACCGACATGTTGAACGATCCCGGACCGCGCCCGTAATTGCGGCTGATGCTCGTCCCGGGCGCCGGATTCAGATTGAAGCAGCCGAAGCTCGCCGCGTAGTACAAATCCCGTCCCGTGCACTGTCCCGCCCCGAGCGCCACAATCGAAGGCCGCTCGGTCGTAATGCTGCTCGCCATTCGTGTCGCGCGCCGGTGGAGATGTTGTACGGCGCTCCGCTCGATGCCATGATGAACGGGCTCACCGAGATCTTCCACGGCAGCGGCAGGCTGGTGCCCACCACCATGCGATGCCGTACGTCCCCGAAACTCGACGGCCCCCATTCCTGCCGCAAGTTGTAGGGGTCGGCCGCCTGCCCCTCTGCGTCGGTCCGCCCGAAGGAGAGCGCGTAGAATCCGAAAACGAACAGCTTCTTGTAATTGACGCTCGGCGTCATCTGAATCTGATTGGTGCGGCTGAAACCGGTGGACTCCGTCAGATAACGCAGCTGCGAATCGCCGAACGGGAACAGTCCGCCGATGCGGCGCGTTGATGTTGCGCGAGCGCGAAAGGTGCGTTCCGCGCCCGTTGAGGTATGCCGCGCTGATCTTCACCGACTTCGTGATCTGGCGGTCCACCCCGATGCTGGTCTGGTAAATGTGCGATGCTTTCAGCCCGCTGTCCACGTATTGCAAACTCTGCGGCTGCCTGCCCGCCGACAACGCGGATAGCGTGGGAATCGCCGGATAGAACAAGGGGTCGATGATGAAGTACGATTGCTGCGTAACGCCGTTAAACCGTCAGCTCGTTCAGCGTCACGTTTTCGTTCACGCGGTCAAAGAAGATGCCGAAGCCGTGCGCGCAGTACCGTCCTGGCGGGCGTACTGCCCTTGGCGTCGATTCCCCACGCCAGCGCCACGCGCGGCGAAAAATCTCGCATGGTCGCTGATATTGTTCTGCGTTTCGTACCGCAGGCCGTAGCTGAAGGTCAGGTTGGGACGCGCACGCCAGTCGTCGTTCAGGTACAGCCCGGCGTCGAACTGGCTTACGGACGTCAGCGGCGTGCCCGCGCTCAGACTGAATTGCGAAGCGCCGCCGCCCAGCAATCGGATCTGCGCGTCGTTCATCCCGGCTTGTTGGAAGATCAGCGTGCGGCGGTAGCGCTCCAGCGCGGTGAGCTGCGTCGAGGTACCGCCAGCAGGCTGATTGTTCGCATCCAGCACCGGTCCCGAGCCGCCCGGGAAACTGTACGTGCCACCGAAATTGCTCACGCTGGTCGAATCCAGGTAGCCCTGCCGCAGCCGGCCGCCCCACTTGATGGTGTGCGTCTTGTGCGTATAGGTGGAGTTATTCGAAAGCTCCAGCCGGTCCGACAATGTGCCGGAATTTCCGATCTGCGCCCCGCCGCCGAAGAATGCGCCCTGAACGTTGATCGCGGGAACGGTATTGTCGCCCGATGCTTTCGGAGTTGCTCCGCATGAACATGAAACGTGTCTCGTTGATGAAGCGCGGGCTCAGAATCGCGGTCTCGGTGACTTGCAGCGAATTCTCCGTGTTGCGCCGGTCGAAGGCCTTCGAGGGCAGGTTGAAATCGCCTGATGCCCTGTTTGTCGAAGCTTTGCCGGTTGTATTGATAGCGCGCCACCAGCGTGTTGCTGCCGTTGATCGCGTAGTTCTAGCCGCGGGCTGATGCCCATCGAACTCTGCGGCGTAAGCACGCTCTGATTCACGCCCAGAGGTGCGAAATTCGGAATCCAGCGTAGTGGCGATGATGAACGCGTTCTCCTGCGTCGAGCGCCGCTGTGCATCCAGTCCGTAACTCGCCTTACCCTTCTTGATGGGACCCGTCAGGTTGAAGCCGAACATATCCTGGCGGTACTGCGGACGCTTCGGACTGGTCAGCAGCGGATTGCGCGAGTTCAGCGCCTCCTTGTTGTATTGCCCGAACGCCTGCCCGTGCAGCGTGTCCGTCCCCGGCTTGGTCAGGATTTCGATGCGTCCGAATCCGGGCCGCTCGTATTCCGGCGAAAACGGATTGGAGTTGATGCGCACCTCCCGAATCGACGACTTGTCTGGGCGGGTTGCCGCCGGTGAACCCGTCGATATAAATCTGTCCGCCGTTGGGACCGGCGCCCGGTCCGGCCATCGCCTGCAACTGCTGCTGCAATTCGTCGGGATCGTCCGACAGCGCCGATAGTTCCTTGTCGCGCAGCACCAGCGCGGAGCCGTTCGATGTAGGATCCGCCACCAACGGAGTTCGCCCTCATCGTCCACGTTGAGCACCCGCGTGTCGGCTTGAATAATCAATTGCGCGTCGAGCACAATCGGGTCCGTTGATTTCGACATCCTGCCGCCCGGATACCGAGAATCTTCGCGATCCACGCGCACGTTGTACTTACCCGCGCGCAGTGCCGGAAACGAGTAACTGCCGTCTTCGCCGGTGGTCTTGCGCTGTTCGCCGCCCGGACCCGCGGACGCTGCACCAGTGCGCCTGGAACCAGCGCCCTGAAGGGTCGGTAATGGTGCCTCGCAGCGCGGGTCCAGTTGGCGGCTTGCGCGTGGCCGGCCGGACGCCAACGGTCCACAGGCATAGTAGAGAGCACAGATCGAGTAAGTCAGTTTCATGTTGGTATCAGTTATTCGTGCTTTGGTGGGGCAGGCGCTTCGCCTGCCAACTCTTACGGCATGATTCCGCCGAGGCCCATGCCCCTAAAGCGTCCATCCTGCCGCCGCCGCCCATCATTCCCATTCCGCCCGCGCCCGGCATCCCGGCGCCCGTCCGCCGCCTGACTGCGCGGCGATCATTCGCAGAATGTTATCCGCATTAGCCAGCATCGCGTGATGGCCGTAACTTCATTGCTCTTTGCACCCTTGGTGCTGGAGACTACGATCGTCTCGCCGGCCTTCAGATCTTCCAATTTCGACAGCGGCATGCGTTCCAGCATCGCGTTGATGTCCATCCCGCGCGCCGCCGCCCATCCCGGCCACCGCGCGGCGTCCGCCGCGCGCCGCGCCTGCCGGAGGCGCTCCGCCCGGAGCGCATACCGCCGCGTCCCATCATGCCGCCCCCATCATTGCACCCATATCGGGCATCTTCTTGATCTGCGAATCCGCCGTGACCCGGATCACCAGCGGCTTGTTGTTCGCCAGATCCTTTACCGTGATTTCCCGCGTCTCCAGCGTTTACCGCCGTAATCGTGCCGGCCTTGGTGACGAACGTACCGAACACCGACGTCTTCCGCCGTCACCTTCAAACCGTCTCGCTCTTCACGCCGCGCGCGCGCACTGATCGCCCACGCCGATCTCCGACAACTTGCTGTTCCTGGCTTCGGCAAACTTCACGGAATCCGGAGCGTAGCGCTTAAACGTGGTCGTCTCGCGTGACGGTCACCACAGCCTGGCTCTCCCGGTCCAGCGTGCGAATCTTCAGGGTTACGTCGTTGCCGCTCTTCGCAGCCACCATGCCCGTGCACGCCGCGCCGCGTCCAATCCAGTGCTGGTCCGCTTCGTTCTTCTTCACAATGTCCGTGGCCGACATCACCACGATGCGCCGCAGATTGCTGGTGCCGGGTTCCGCGCGTCGCCAGCACGCGATCGCCCAGCGCCACGTCCGTGACTTTGATCGATTCCGCCTTCTTCAAATCGGTCACGCCCGGCGCAACTTTCTGCGCAATCGTGTCCGCTGTGACCTTCAACGCCACTGCGCCGCTCCATTGTCCGGCTTGATCTCGATTTCGGCCGTCTCGGCTTTAAAAGGCTGACCGTTCCTACGACGCTTTTAGCTGGCGGCGTCTGCGCCGGAGCCATCGAGCACCATAAAATGACTGCCGCACACGCGGCCATGTGAATCTGCTTCATCATATTCAGTAAACGACAAAGTCGCCAAAGGCATCATTAAGTTTTGGTAAAAGGCCCCGCCGGCTTCTCTCGGCGCGAGCGTCCGTATGCGATACAAATAGAAGCTGTAACCGTGACGCCAGTCGAACCCAGTCCCTCGCGCAAGTCCATCCTTCTCATAGAGGACGATACCGAGCTCACGTTATTAATGACCGATTATTTCGGCCAGCACGGCTTCGACGTCGAAGCCGTTCACGACGGCCGCACCGGCCTTGCCCGCGCACTCGAAGGCGCGTTCGACCTGATCCTCCTGGACGTGATGCTGCCTGTGCTGGATGGATTTGAATTATTGCGCCAGCTTCGCAAGCGTATCGCCACGCCGGTCATCATGCTCACGGCACGCACCAGCCAGACGACCGCATCGCGGGCCTCAACTCCGGCGCCGACGATTATCTGCCCAAGCCCTTCGGCCCCGAGGAACTTCTCGCCCGCATACCGCGCCATGCTGCGCCGCACCGGCCACACCGACACCGCGCCGCCGCAGATCATCGAAGCCGGCGACCTCCGCCTGAACCCCGCCACGCGCGAGGTCTGGCGCTGCAGAACGAAGCTGGTGGAGGTCACCTCCATTGAGTTCGACATCCTCGAAGTACTGGCCCGCTCCGCCGGACGCACCGTCACCCGCGACGAACTCACCGCCGTGCTGTACCAGCGCCGCGCCACGCCCTACGAGCGCTCGCTCGACGTGCACATCAGCCATCTGCGCAAGAAACTCGGAACGCGATGAACGCTCCCTCATACGCACCATCCGCGGTGTGGGATACCAGTTCGCGCCATGAAGGTCTACACCAAAATCCTTCTTGTGGTCCTTCGGCACGCTGGTGCTTTCGCTGGTAGCGTTTCATCGGCGTCTCCATCTATGTGTCGATGCGCAATTTTCAGCACGGCAGTTTCGTGCCGCGCTTCAACGCGCTGCTGATGGAGGAGGCCATCGAGTCCTGGCAGACCGGCGGCCACGCCCGCGCTCGCCGCTGCCACATGCAGCGCGTTGCCCGCCAGATTCCGGAGGGCATTACCTCACCGACCCTGCCGGCAAAGACCTTGGCAACAGGAGAGGATCGCTCCAGATTGCTAGCCATGGCGCGTCCGGACACCGGTCCACCGAAACGATTTGACGAACCGCCAGGTGGTCACGTACCCGTCTCCCGACGGCAAGTACCGTTTCCTTGTCGTCTACGAAAACTTCTTCGATCTCAGCCAGTATCTGCCCTACTACCTTCTGATCCTCGCCGCCGTCGCACTGCTCTGCTGGATCCTCGCCGACTAATCTCGCGCTCGCCCCTGCGCGGCCTCGCCCGCGTGGTGGACCGCTTCGGCGCCGGCGATCTCCGGTGCGCGTCAACTCTCGCGCAAGGATGAAATCGGCGAAGTCGGCCGCGCCTTCGACCGCATGGCGGAGCGCATCGGCACCCTGCTTACCGCCGAGCGCCGCCTGCTGCAGGACATCTCCCACGAACTTCGCTCGCCGCTGGCCCGCCTCAGCTTCGCCGCCGAACTCGCCCGCACTGCCGACGACCGCGACGCCGCCATCGCGCGCATGAACAAAGAAATCGCGCGCCTCACCGACCTGGTCGGCGGCCTCATACAAGTCACCCGCGCCGAAGGCGACCCCGCCGCCAACTCCAGCGAAAGCCTCCGCCTCGATCAACTCCTCGGCGAAGTGATTGAGGATTGCCAGGTCGAAGCCGACGCGCGCGGTTGCCGGATCGCCTTCGCCGGCAGCCGCGAGCTCACCATGCACGGCTGATCGCGAGGTGCTCCGCCGCGCCATCGAGAACGTGGTCCGCAACGCCATCCGCTACACCCTGGCCGGGCACCAGCGTCGATGTCCAACTGGACGCCACCGCCGACACCGCCCGCATCGCCGTGCGCGATTACGGCCCCGGCGTGCCTCCCGAAGCGCTCCCCAAAATCTTCCAGCCCTTCTTCCGCGTCGACGATTCGCGCTACACCGCCACCGGCGGTGTCGGTCTCGGCCTGGCCATCGCCTCCCCGCGCCATCGGGCCTGCACCACGGACAAACTCTGGGCCGAAAACACAACGCCCGGCTTGAGAGTCTGGATCGAACTCCGCTGGTAGTGTGAACGTAGAGCTAGCGTCTCTAATATGTTTCCACTACTGCATCGTCGCGTTAATCAACATATAATTCAGGTTCAATGGGTCTGGTAATCCGATTTCACGCCGTATTGATAGCTTGCGCCGCCACTACGCGCCACAGGCACCGGTACCCGTCTCCTACATCTATACGGAAGCCGCCCGCTACGATTCCGCCGCCACTCTCAGTGCCGGCGAGCGCTTTCCGGCCAGTGCCGCGCTCCAACTGGTGACAGCCGGCCGCAAGCGCGCCATCGCGCCGGCCTTCGCCGCCTCCGCCGATGCCACCGTCTCCTTTGACGGCCAGCACATTCTCTTCTCCGCCAAACAAAAGCCGGGCGACCGGTGGCAAATCTGGGAGATCCCCGTCGCCGGCGGCGCCCCACGCTGCATCGTTTCCGGCAAGGAAGACGCCATCGCGCCCTTCTATCTGCCCGCGGATCGCATTGTCTACTCCCGCCGCACGCCAGCCGGTTTTCAACTCTTCACCGTCGCGCCGGATGGCGGCGCGCCTCTGCAACTCACCTACGGACCCGGCAACCGAGTAACCACCGACGTCCTCCGCGACGGTCGAATCCTGTTCGAGGCAGACCACGATCTCTACACCGTCTACTCCGACGGCAGCGGCGTAGAGAGCTACCGCTGCGATCACGGTCCCGATCGCCGGGGCCAGGCAACTCTCCTCGGGCGACATCGTGTTCGAAAGCTCTCGGCCGCCTCGGCCCGCTTCACTTCGGCACGCGCCGTCCAACTCCCGTTGACCGCTACCGAAGGGAGAGTACGCCGGAGGGTGGCCGAACTCTCGCCGCAGTCCTGGCTGATCGCCTATCGAACGGCTGCCGCGACGCCATTCGGGCTTTACCTCTGGCATCAAGGGGCAACCTCTCCGCAGAAAGTCGCGGGCGAAGCGGTGCAGCCGGTTCTGGTGCAATCGCGGCCCGTTCCGCAAACGCCACCCTTCCGCCCTGGGCGATCGTCAGGGCGCCAACCTGCTGTGCCTGAACGTGTACACATCCAAACTGCCCATCGTCGAAGGGTCCATCGCCAAGGTGCGCGTATGGGCTCGCAACCAGGACGGTTCCCCCGTCAAAGCTGGGCGAGGCGCCCGTGGAAAAGGACGGCTCGTTCTTTCGTCAATCTGCCCTCGGAAACCGCCATCCGCTTCGAACTGCTGGACCGTGCCGGCAAAGTAACCGCCGCCGAAAGTCCTGGTTTTGGACGCGCCGCGGCGAACAGCGAGTCTGTGTCGGGTGCCACGCCGGCCCCGAGCGCGCCCCGGAAAATGCGGTCCCGGAAGTTCTAGCTCCGCAGTACCGACCCGGTCAAGCTGACAGTGCATGGAGGCCCGAAATGAAACTCCGTTCCCTCCCGATCGCGCTCCTGTGCGTCAGCGCCTTCGCTCAACAGCCCATAGGACCCATCCGCTTCGAAGAGGTCGCCGCACGGGCAGGGTCTCCTTCACCCACAGCTTCGGGCGCCGCGAAACTGGACGCTCGCTCCTCGAAAGCACCGGCGTGCCGGCGCCGTCTGGTTCGACTACAAACAACGACGGCCTGCTCGACCTTTACGTGCACCAGCGGCAAGCCGCTCGGGCCCGGCCTCCACCCTTATCCGCTGCGTAAAGCGCCGCAAACTCCCGCCACGAACCACCTCTACCGCAACGACGGCAAGGGCCGCTTCACCGACGTAACTCAGCAGGCCGGCGTCGCGGGCGACCTCTTCAGCACGTGGCCGCCACTCGCCGCCGACTACGATAACGACGGCCACACCGACCTCCCGGTCACCGGCTCCGGCACGCGTCATCCTATACCGAAACCAAGGGCGACGGCACGTTCGAGGATTTCACCAGCAAGGCCGGTCTCAACGTTCCCAGGCTGGTCGATCGGCCGGCGTGGCTTGGTTCCGCGATCGCGACCCGGCTGCGTCGATCTGTTCGTCGGCCGCTCGTCAGTTCGACCCGGAGTATCGCTCCTACTACGCCGCCGACAACTATCCGGCCCGCTCGATTACGAGCCCACGACGCGCAACCTGCTGTTTCCACAGCAACTGCAAGGGCGGCTTCACCCGATGCGAGCGAAGCAGCCGGTCATCGCCAAATTCAAGAGCCGCGCCATGGGAGTCGCCGCCTGCCGATTTCGACCTCGACGGCTACCCGGATATCTACGTCGCGAACGACAAGACCGAGAGCTTCCTCTTCCACAACCGAAAAGAACGGAACCTTCAAAGAGATCGCCCTCACGCCGGCGTAGCCTACGGACAAAACGGCGAGAGCACTTCCGCCATGGGACCGGTCTTCGCGGACCTCGACGGCGAGCGGCCGTCCGGACCTGTGGGTAACCGACTCGGAGTTCAACCGCCTGATGAAGAATGCCGGCCCGCAGCAGTTCGACGACGTCACAGAACGCGCCGGCATCTCCCAACTGGCCGCGCAGTACACGAGTTGGGGCACGACCGCCCAGGATTTCGACAACGATGGACGCGACGACATTTTCGTCTGTCCATGGCGGCCTGGTTCACCTGGTCCCAGGAGCACGCGATTTTCCGCAACCTCGGCGCGATGAAGTTCGATGACGTATCGCGCGCCGCCGGCCCCTTTCGAAATCAAGAGCGTGGGCCCGCGGCGCCGCCTTCGCCGACTACGATAACGACGGCAAGATCGACGCCTTCGCTGGTGAATCTGGGCGCCCCGGCCTTTCTGTGCCACAACATCGTCCGCCACGAATCACTGGATCACAATCACAACTCGTCGGACACAAGTCCAACCGCGACGGCATCGGAGCCCAGGTGGAAAGTAGTCGCCGGCGGCCAACGCCAGCAGCGCGAGCATCGCCGGTTCCGGCTACCTCTCCGCCAACGATCCGCGCGTCCACTTCCGGGCTGGGATCGTCAAGATCGACAAACTCACCGTGACCTGGCCCAGCGGCATCCGCCAGGTACTGGAAAACCCGCCCATAGACTGTGTGATCCGCGATCGAGGAGAAGCAACGTGAAACCAAAGGTCCTTCTCTGCGCTTCCCTCTGCGTTCTCTGCGCCTCTGCGTTGAAGCCGTCTCTGTTGATCCTGTCTGCCTCAGGCGCGGAACACCTCCAACCCACCCGCTTTCCCTCCCCCATCGAGCTGGCCGTCTCCAAAGATGGCGCCGCCTCTTCGCCCTCTGCGAAGGCACCGACGAAGTAGTCGCCTACGACACTCGCTCCGCCAAGATCGTCCGCCGCATCAAAGTGGGCCGCGTCCCCAAAGGCCTCTCCCTTTCTCCCGACGGATCGCATCTCTACCGTGGCAAATTCCTGGAGCGATTCCATATCGGAGATCGATACCGCGACCCTCGCACTCGTCCGCACCCTGCCCGCGGGGTTCAGACCAAACTCCGTCATCACCGATCTTGCCGCCCGTTTCCTCTACGTGGCCAACCGGGTCAGCAACGACATCTCAGTAATCGATCTCAAATCCGGAACCGAACTCAAACGCCTCGCGGCGGGCCGCGGCGCCAGCTATCTCGAACGTTCGCCCGATGGCGCCAGCATCTATTGCACCCACATCTACCCCTACCCGGGAAATTCCGCACGCCGCCAGAATCCGACATCGCCGTTATCGACACCGCCCGCCAGACCGTGCGCGAGCGCTACCCTCTGCCCAATGCGGCCGGAGTCTTCCGCGTCGCCTTGTCGGCCGACGGCCGCCTGGGAATGGCCGCGCAACTTCGTCCCAAGAACCTGATCCCGCTGGCGCACGTCGAGCACGGCTGGGTCTTCGGCAACTCGATTTCGGTCTTCGGCCCGGACGTGGCCGGCGAAGTCGGTGCAGGTCCCGCTCGATGAACTCGACCGCTACTTCGCTCCGCCGCTTCGCCATCGCGATGGCGCCCGACAAAAGCGCGGCCTACATTTCGACCACGGGGTCCGACAGCGTCACCGTGATCGACATCCCGAAGATGCTGAAGTTCATCCGCGCGCGCGACTCCGCGCAGCGCCGCACCCTGGCCAATGACCTCTCGGCCTCGGCGAACTACGTGATCGCCCGGATCCCCGTCGGGTCGGCTCCCAAGGGCCTTCGCGCTCTCTCCCGATGGGAAGCGCCTGTACGTCGCGAACCGGACGGACGACACCATCTCGGTCATCGACACCGCGTCGCGCAAAGTCAGCGCCACGCTTTCGCTGGAAGGGCCTGCCACCCTGTCGTCCGAGCGCCGCGGCGAGCGTCTGTTCTTCAGCGCCCGCTCTGCCTTCCAGAACCATTTCGGCTGCGCCAACTGCCACCTCGAGTCCACCTTCGACGGCCTGCAGTGGGACCTGGAGCCGGACGGTTTCGGCAAGGACATCGTGGATAACCGCCTGCTCGAAGACGTGGCCGAGCACAGCCCCATTCAAGTGGAATGGCGGCAATCCCAACCTGCGAAACAGGGTGCGGGCCGCGCACCGAGAAGTTCTTCTATCGCTCGGAAAGCTACGACGGTTGGGAACTGGCGGACCTGGTCAGCTACATCAAATCGATGCCGCTTCCGCCCCAACCGCTTCCGCCCGGCGAACGGCGAGCTGACGGAAGCGCAGGAGCGCGGCAAAGCGATTTTCGAGCGCACGCGCAAGAAAGCCGGCGCGCCCATTCCGCCGGCCAACCAGTGTCCGGTCTGCCATTCCGGGCCGCACTATACCAACCTGAAAATGTTCGACGTGGGCAGCGGCGAAGCCCACCGACCGGTCGCCCCTCATCGACACGCCGCAGTTGACCAACACCGTGCTGACCGCGCCGTACCTGCATGACGGCTCGGCGCGAACCCTCGAAGAAATCTGGACCGTCTTCAACCCCCAACGATACCCACGGGGTGACCAACGATCTCCAGAAGAGACGAAGCTCAACGACCTGATCGAGTACTTGAAAACTCTATGAGACGAACCTCTTGCACTCTTGGTGTGTAGCAGCCTCGGCGGCGCTGCGCGGCGACGCCCGAAATGCCTCGCTTCCGGTGGGAGAACTTCACTCATGCCGACGGCCTGCCGGACGATCATGTCTTCAATGTCTGCGTCGATGGCGACCGCGTCTGGGCGGCCACCGAGAACGGTCTCGGCCTGTATCGAGAAAGGCAAATGGAAGATCTATCGCACGCAGGACGGCCTGGCCCACCGCGCCGTCCTGGGCGTCGCCGCCGACCCTGGTACCGGAGTCGTATGGGCCGCGACCATGGGAGGACTGAGCCGCCTCTCGGCAGGCGCGCTTCGAGAATTTCACCCAGCTCAACAGCGGTCTTCCCAACGATGTGCGTCTACGGAGTCGGAGTGCAGGGCGACTACGTATGGGTCGCCACCGCCGCAGCGCCGGCCGCCTCGGCACGCGCACCGGCCAGTGGGCGCTCTTCAACGAGCGCAACACGCCGATGCTACGAGATCTGGACTTACAACGTCGAGCGTCGGAACCGAGCAAAGGTCTACTACGCGGTCTGGGGCGGCGGCATCCTCGGAGTACGACGTGAAGACCGGGCACTGGAAAGACTACAACGATCCCGACGGCGAGACCGAGATGGTCGGTCAAAAGGACCAGGGCCTGATTCACGAAATCACCACTTCGGTGAGCTATGTCGAGAAGGACAAGATTCTTTGTGGGCCGCCACTTATTTCGGAGCCAGCCGCTACGACGGCCGCAACTGGAAAAACTTCCTGGAGAAGGACGGCGGCTTGCCCAGCAATTTCTCGAACCAGGTGAAAGCCGTGGACGGAACCCGCGCATGGTTCTCCACCGACAAGGGCCTGGCCTACCATTGATGGCGAAACCTGGGCCGTCTACCGCCCGCCGGGTACCCGCAAATGTGCGGTCCGGGACGCCGCTAGGCAAAAGTCACACGACTCGCAACCGGACACCGCCCCGGCCCATCAATACGTCCTGGCCGTCAGACTTTCAAGGCGACGACATCCTGGGTGGCCACTGCCAAAGGCCTGAGCCACGGAGTCCGAATCAAATGAGATCGCACACGTTCTCTCGTCTCTGTGGGACAGGCCAGCCTCTGCGTGCGCCTGAACCCTGCGTCCTGCGCTTCTCCGCGCTCTCTCTCTGCTATCTGTGTGCGCAGCCGCCGCCTCCGCCCAAACCTGCGCCTGCGGGAACCAACCCGCCAGGCCCGCCGCAAAACCGCGAACTGCACCCCTACGCCAAGTGCGCCCGAAGACATGCGCCCCTTCTCCAAATTCACCGTTCCCTATTACGAGGATTACGGCAAACTCGTCGAGTACAACGGCAGCGCGCGCGACGTCCCCACCGTAAAGCCCGGAAGAAGTAGACGAAGTGAGAATCGGCTTCCTCGGTCCCGTGGAGAACCACCCCGACCAGCGCCTCGGCTACTGCCATGCTTCACGGCGCACAGCTCGCCATTGAAGAGGCCAACGCCCGCGGCGCCTACGGAGGCAAGCCCTTCAAGCTGATGGTCCACAACGATCAGGCCATCTGGGGCGCGTCCAGCAATGAAATGGTGAAACTCGCCTACGACGATAAAGTCTGGGCCATGCTGGGCTCCATCAGCGGAGATTCCACCACATCGCGCTGCGCGTCATCGCTGAAGGCCGAAGTCCCCATCGTCGAACAGCGCCGCCACCGATCCACCGATTCCGAAACCATCATTCCCTGGTACCTCACCACCATCCAGGACGATCGCGTCCAAGGCTACACGCTCGCCCGAGAGAATCTACAGCGATGTCGGCTTGAAGAAGATCGCGCTTGCTGCGCGTCAACGATCGCTACGGCCGTTTTGGCGTCATCAAGTTCAAGGACGCCTCGCGCGGGCTGGGACATCCGGTGCTCATCGAACAGAAATACCATGGCCGCCGACACGGACTTCCGGCGCGCCCTGCGCATCATCAACGAGTCTGGCGCCGACGGAATCGTCCTCTGGGGCGATGCCGCGCCTGCGGGAACATCCTGAAGCAGATGCGCGAAATGGGCATGAAGCGGCGCGTCTTCGGCAGCTTCCGCGTACTGGGCGACGACTTGCTGCGTAACGCGAGGCGACGCCGCCGGACGGCTCGAGATCGTGTTTCCTTTCGACCCCACACGCGACGATCCCGCCTGGCTCGCCTTCAATCAGCGCTTCGAGAAGCGCTTCAACACCCGCCCGGAGCGTATTCGCTTCGCTGGCGTACGACGCCATGAACATCCTGCTGCAGGCGGTGTGCCGCGCAGGCCTGAATCGCGGCAGAATCCGCGACGCCCTCACCGCCGTGCGAAAGCTACAAGGGGGTCACCGGCGACATGGTCTTCGACCCCAACTGCAAGAACATGGTGCCCGTGTACCTGGCGACCGTTCGCGGCGGCAAATACCAGTTCCGCCGCTACCCGATGCAGATTCCCTACGCCAAGGTGGGCAGAAGACGGCGGTCCACTACAACGGCCCGCCAATCGCAGATTCACCGGCCGGCACCAACACCATCGGCATCTTTGGTCCGGATGCCGAGGCTGATCGTCGCCCGAATTTCGCCGCTCTTTGACGTCCATATCACATGGCGTTACTAGCTGGTCGCCGTGCCGTCCAGATGTGCCGTGGGCAAGGCGTCCACCGGCCTGAGTCAATCTGATCTACGACCGGCGAGGTGCTGGGACCTCGATCTGCCACCGACCGCAATGCAAGCCACCTGGCGGAGCAGCTTGCCGCCAAGTCGTTTGTGCCGCTGATTGCCGTCTCGGACGACCACGCTGACCTCGGTCAACATCCCTTGGGTAGTTCGTCTGCCCGTCGAGCACGCCGATCGAAGACGCGCTCTCCGCTTCCTGGCCGCCGCCGAAAAGTGCGGGGACCGAATCGCGCTGCCGCCTGCGCGAGATCCTTTGCTTGTCCGCCAACTGAGAGAAACCCGCCAAGTCATGGCATTAAGTTATTCGCGAACGTGGCCTGTTGCCCTCTGCTGCTGCGCCAGCATGGCGACCGCGCAGAAGGCCCCGCCGAAGTTGGGTAAAGGTGAGCGCGGACCATCGGTGCCTGGTCCAGGAGGATGGGAAGCCTTTCTTCAACCTCGCCGATACCGCCTGGGAATTATTCCACCGCCTGGACCGCAAGGATGCCGCCGAATACCTGAAGACCCGCGCCGGCCAGGGATACACCGTCGTGCAGGCCGTGGCCCTCGCGGAACTCGATGGGCTTACCGACCCCAATGCCTACGGTCAGCTTCCGCTGGTCTCCAAGGACCCGACACACCCGCCACTACCCCAGGCGCGAATCCTTCCAAACCCGCCGAATACGATTACTGGGACCATGTCGATTACATCGTCGACGAAGCCAACCGCAACGGCATCTATGTAGGGCTCCTGCCCACTGGGGCCCGCTGGGTAGTCAAGAATCCGCGTCAGGACAGAAACGATCTTCACCACAGCATCGGCGCAGACCTATGGCGAGTTTCTCGGGAAGCGATACGGCAGGAAGGGCATCATCTGGATTCTCGGCGGCGATCGTCAGCTCCGAAGGAGTCGAGGACATTTGGCGCGCGATGGCCAAGGGGAATCGCCATCGGCGTCTCGGGCAAGGAAGACTACGACGCCGTGCTGATGAGCTATCATCCGCGCGGCGGCGGCACCTCCTCCGCCTCCTTCCACAACGACGCCTGGCTCGGCCTCTGGCATGCAGCAGACCGGCCCTGGACTCGCCGATACCGTACAGTCGTGGGCCAAAAATCACCAAGGACTATTCGCTGGACGCCGCCCAAACCGGTGATCGACGCCGAGCCTCTCTACGAAGAGACCACCCGCTTCGCCTTTTCGCGCCAGCCGGAACGGCTACAGCCCTCGACGCCCACATCCGCCATAGCGCGGGCAAGGTTACTGGGATCTCTTCTTCTCCGGCGCCTGCGGCCACACCGTACGGCAACCACGCCGTCTGGCAGTAGATGTACGCCCCCCGGCCGCAAGCCGATCAACGGACCGCTGATGTACTGGGTACGAGGCGGTCTCATCGACCCGGCGCGAGCGAGATGCGCTACGTGCGCGATCTGATCAGACAGTCCAGACCCGCTCTCTCGCGCGTTCCCTGATCAATCGCTGGTCGCCGATGCGTTGCAGGGCGCCGACCACATCGCCGCCACTCGCGCGGGGGACGGCTATGCGTTCATCTATGACGCGCGGGGGCGCCCGTTCACACTGAATCTCGGCAAGATCTCCGGCGACCGCGTGAAGTGTTCCCGGCGCCAAATCGCGCGCAGCGGCGATGCGATGGACGCCGGCCCAGTTCGACAACAAAGGCACCCAGGCTTTCGTCAGCTACCTTCCCGGAGGGCTCGGAACTGCGATTGGGTCCTGATTGTGGACGACGCCACCAAGGGCTACCAACTTCCGGTGCGCAACCGCCGCTAGGGCATGACAGGGCATGGCCGGGCTTGGCAGCGACAGCCGCGCCGCCCCCACCATTCTCCATATGATCAATGGCCTTGCTGTTGTTGCATTCGGTGAGCTATTCCGGATCCTGGGGACAGCCCAACCTCACGCTTCTTCGACGGGTTCGTCGACAAGGCCGCCGATCTCGGCTTCGACGGCGTCATGCGCTGGTGGCGAAGCGTCCCCACCTCTCCGTCCTGGACTATGGCCCAAGAGAATGCGCCCGCTTGCGCCAGCGCATAGAGGGCCGCGGCATGCAAAGGTCTGCATCGCCGGCTACACAAATTTCACCGGCGATCTGGCTCATCCCGATATCCCGAATCGCGAATTTCAGATTCGTCACATCGCCGAACTGGCCCGCGTGGCACACGATCTTGGCGCCGGCACGATTCGCGTCTTCACCGGATACCTCGAACCTTCGACGCGCCTTCCAGCGCCAATGGGACGACGATCGTCTCGTCTCCCTCCGGGAAGCCGCCGATCCGCGCCGCCGGAATTCGATGTGGTCCTCGGCGTACAAAATCACCAAGGCGCACATCGCGGTGGATCCCTGACAGCCTTTACGATCTGGTCGCGAGATCAATCACGATCATTGCCGCGTCATGCGCCTCGATGCCTGCGCGCCCGCGCTGTAAGGCCTCGATATCGAGAGCGCAGCGCGCAAGCTCGGACGCCCTGACAGTTCACACCACAGTGGCTAATTACTCCTGCGCGCCCACAGTTCCGCTATCTGCCCTCTGTCGTCAACTACGAGAAACTTCCCACCCGCGCCCTGCCGTCCCTATGGACGAAGGCTTCATCGACTACCTCTCCTTCTTCAAGGCCATGGACTGAAGGCGGCTTTGAAGGGAACCGTCGCCTACGAAATGTGCTCGCCCCCTGCTGGGAGGCGCGACCCTTGAGAACCTCGACCGTCACGCCGCCGGCTTCCTTCAACTACATGCATTCGGGGGCCCTGCCTCGGGATGCAGGACAAAGGTCAGGTTCTCACTGCGGTAACACTTCCTGACGGTTGCCGGGAGGCAACGTTGGGTACAATCTCAGGCATGGCTGTGAAACCGACGAACCAGGTGGTACTTAGTAGTAGGCGCCTCCAGCGGCATCGGGCGCGAGACGGCGATTCTGTTCGCCCGTGAAGGCGCGCGCGTGATGGCGGCGGCGCGACGCAAGGATCGACTGCGCGCGCTGCAGCAGGAACTGGCGGCGGAGAATATGCCGGTCGAGATCGCGGGTGGCCGATGCGTCGAGCGTGGAGTGACATGGAAGGGCTGGTGAAGTTATCACGCGCGAGCGGCTGGGCGAAGATCGACATCCTGGTTTACAACTCGGTGACCAACGTGAAGGATCGCGCGCTGACGCGAGCTGACTCCGGCCACCTGGGACAGGATGATTTCGGTGAACCTGAACGGCGCATTCTACGCGACGCAGGCGGCGCTGCCAGCATGCGGCAGCGCGGCGCGGGGCACTTGATCTACGTGTGCATCGATTTCGGGCATCGTGCCGGACGTATCGGGAGCGTCGTACCAGGCAGCGAAACGCGGCGCTTGGGAATGGCGCACGCAGTGCGAGTGGAGGAGAAGGAGAACGGCATACGCACGTGCGTGGTCTGTCCAGGGCTGGTGGATACGGGGATATTGGAGAACCGGCCGCGTGAAGCCGTCGGCGGAGACGCTCGTCCAAGGCGCTGCAGCCTGGGGGACGTGGCGGAAGTTATTTTGGGTGTGGCGAAACTGCCGGCGCGCGCGGTGGTGCCGGAAATACAGGGTGTTGCCGACGTATTTGTGAGCGGGCGCGGATGATGAGCGGAGACGCCCAACATTCGATATTCGTGCGAACTTTCGGGTTCGGGCGGCGTATTGAATGTTGTGACCCTTGTTACTGAGATTCGGCAGGTTGTGAGGCGGCTCATGCGCTCGCCGATGTTTACCCTGGTGACGCTGCCTCACCATTGCCATCGGTGTGGGTGCGAACTCCGCGGTGTTCAGTGTGGTGACGCGGCGTCCTGCTCAGCCTGCTGCCGTATCCGGGCCGGGCGCATTGATCGGCGTCTGGCAAACTCGGCGCCGCCTCAACATCAAAGATCTGAACGCTTCGCCGTCGGACTGCATTTACGTTTCGAGGAGAACCGGACCTTTCAGAGTTTCGGTCTGTGGAACGGCGGCAGCGTGGCCGTGACCGGGGCAAGCGGCTCCGGAACAGGTGCAGTGCCTGGTGGTGACGGAAGGCACGCTCAACGCGTTGGGAGTGGGTCCGCTGCTGGGCCGGTGGTTTTACGGCGGAGGACGACAAGCCTACGGCTCCGGAGACGGCGATTCTCACGTACGGTTACTGGCAGCGCAAGTTCGGCGGCAATCCCGCGGCCGTGGGCAGCCAGCTTTGTCGTGGACGGAAAGCTCACGTCGATTACGGGCGTGATGCCGCAGTCGTTCCGGTTTTTTGGATGAGAAAGCCGGAGCTGATACTACCCATGCGATTCGATCGCGCGAAGCTTCATCTGGGTAATTTCAGCTCCGCGGCATTGCCTCGTCTCAACGCCCGGAGTCACGCTGGCACAGGCGAACGCCGATGTGGCGCGCATGATCCCGATGGTCAACCGGAAGTTCACGCCGCCTCCCGGCTTCAGCGTCAAGCTGTTCGAAGAGGCAGGCATACGGCCGACGTTCGGCCGCTCAAAGACGACATCGTGGGAGACTTGGGCAAAGTGCTCTGGGCCCTGATGGGGAGCATCGGAGTGGTGCTGCTGATCGCGTGCGCCAACGTCGCCAACCTTCTGCTGGTGAGGGCGGAAGGACGCCAACAGGAACTGGCCACCCGTATGGCTCTGGGCGCCGGATCGCGCTGGATTGCCGGCGTCGCTGCTCACCGAAAGCGTGCTGCTCGGCGTGCTGGGCGGGACTCTGGGGCTCGGGATTGCGTACGTCGCGCTGCGTGTCCTGGTGGCGATTGCGCCCGGCGTTATCTTCCGCGCCTGGAGAACATCTCGCTGGATCCGCTGGTGATCGCGTTCACGCTCGGGATCTCGGTGGTGGCCGGGCTCTCTTCGGTCTGATTCCGGTTTTCAAATATGCTGGCGCCGAAGGGCAGCGCGGCACTGCGCGGCGGCGGACGGTCGCTCAGCCACAGCAAGGAGCGGCATCGTGCGCGCAATACGCTGGTGGTGGCGCAGACCGCGCTGGCAGTGGTGCTGCTGATCAGCGCGGGGCTGATGATTCGTACATTTCAGGCGCTGCGGCACGTACAACCCGGATTCACGGGTCTGGCTCAATTGCAGACGCTTCGCATCGACATTGCCGAGGGGCAGGTGAAGGAACAGGAGCGCGTGCTCCGCATGCAGCAGGGAGATTCGGCGCAGGCTGGCCGAGGATCCCGCATCGCCTCGGTTTCCTGTGCAAACTCGGTGCCCACCGACGGCAATAACAGTACTGACGTGCTCGTACGCCGAGGACCGCGTGTACGCGGAGGGCTGCCGCCGCCGCTACGGCCGCTTCAAGTTCGTGATCCTGACTTTTTCAAACCATGGGGACGCGGCTGATCGCCGGAAGGGATCTGACGTGGACGGTTGTCGAGCAGCGCAGGAATACGTGGCTACGGTTTCGGAGAACTTTGCGCCGGGAACTCTGGCTTTCACCGCGCCGGCGCGCTCGGCAAGCGATCCGCGAGGGCATGAAAGACGAGTGGCGCGAGATCATCGGTGTGGTGGGCGATGTCCGCCACGACGGCGCAGATCAGAAGGCTCCCGCCGACCATCTACTGGCCGGTAGCGATGAGTAATTTCTGGGGCAATGAGAGAGTTCCTGCAGCGCCGCTCCGTTTACGCGATCCGGACTGACCGTGCGGGCTCGCAAAGCCTGATGACGCAGATGCGGCAGGTGGTGTGGTCGGTGGTTCCGGACGTTCCGATCGTCAGCGTGCGGACCATGGAAGAGGTGTATCGCGGGTCGATGAGCGCGCAGTTCCTTCACGCTGGTGATGCTCGGCATCGCGGGCGGGATGGCGCTGTTGCTGGGCATCGTCGGGATCTATGGCGTGGTGTCGTATTCGGTGTCGCAGCGGACGCGCGAGCTGGGAATCCGCATCGCGTTGGGCGCGGGCAACGCGCGAGTGCGCGGGATGGTGGTTAGACAAGGAGTGCTGCTGGCCGGGATCGGAATCGTGGTCGGACTTGCTGTGGCATTCGCGGGTAACGCGGATTATGTCGTCGCTGTTGTTTGAGACAAGCTCGATGGATCGATCACGTACGTGCCGCGGCATCGGCCGGCCTGCTTGGGGCGGCCGCGATCGCGAGCTACTGCCGGCGCACCGCGCTTCGTCCGGTCAACCCGGTGGAAGCGCTGCGGATGGAATGAGGGACGGACGATCGTGGGATGATCGTCCGCTTCCTTGCTGGTTTTACATGCTGCCCGGACTACTGGACGGCTACGGTGGGAGCGCCGGCCGCGGATGAACTCGCCGCGCCCACGTTGATCACGATGGGGATGTTGCCGCCGACCGGCGCGTGGCGGATCAGCAGATTGACCTGCATGACACCGGTCACGATGCCCGGGGCGGAGCCGGCGTACTGCACGTCGGCCGTTACACCACCGATGGTCGCGGTCACCGTGGCCACGGGTTTCTTGAGACCCGAACCATCTGATGGAATGATGGCGCCATCGGTGCCTTGGGGATTGCGTCACGCCTTCGCCGGTCATATAGACGGTAATGACGTTGCCGCGCTTTTCGGCAACGACGGGCTATTGATCGCGCCGTTCTGGTTCAGGATCGCCCCGGGACCAGTGCCCTGAGCGTTCTGCGTGTAGATGCCGGGCACAGCGGCCCAGCATTGTACGTGACAGGCGTGGACTGAACGCCGGAGAACTCCACCACAACGCTGGTGCTGGTGCGTCCGCTAACGCCGTAGGGCACCATGACGCTGGTCTGGGTGTCGGAAGCGTAGATAATGGGCGCCGCAACCCGTCGAAGAGAACGCGGCGTGGTTCCAGCGATGGTGGTGCCAAGGCGTTGTTGGTGACGCGCCGTTGGCGAGGGTAGCCGGTCCGACGCCGGTGCCGCCGATCACGATATTTCGCCGGGCGAGACATTACCCGAGAAGTAATTGGCGGCATTCTTGATGGCGACTACCACGGGTTTGGGAATCGCGCTCACGGCCAGCGTGACGGGCATGGTAACGGGCGTGAGGGTGTTGGGCGAAGTAATGACAATCCCGGCCGGTGTAGTTCCCGCCGCCAGGTTGTAGGCGCGACCGAAACCACGAGGGTGGCCGGCGTATTGCCGCTGGCGGGGCTTACGGTCAGCCAGGTCCCGGCCGAGCCGTCCGATCTTCCCGCACCCGGGTGGTAAGCGACGCGGCGTGCTGTGGAGGACAGCGCGAGATTCTGCGCCACCGGGTGCGGTCTGGCCGATTACTTATGTACGGCGAACGCGAGGCGTAGTGGGGCGCGATCAGGAAAGGCGTCTTCGGGCGCCACCACGTTCAGCAGACGACAGGGAACGCCGGATCGGGGCAGCCGGCGGCGCCCGTGGAGGGCGATGGTGACCGTGCCGGTGTACTGGCCGACCGCGAGCGAGCCAGCCGTTCACCGCAACCTGCACATTGGCCGTGGCGTGGCGCCGGAGGCCGGACTGGCGCCGAGCCGGACTGACGCCGTTCTGGGTCGAACTGGTGACAGCGTGAAGTTCAGGGGGCAGCGGGACTGCCGGCAACGGCGATGCGTCTCTGCAGCGGGAGCTCGTTCGCTGCCCGCCAACCGGGTGAAGGCAGGAGAGTCGTGGTCGGGGCGGAGCGAGTCCCGGGATCCCGCCTTGAGGTGCACATTGATGGTAGCGCGGACGGCTACCCCTGCCCCAGGACGACGCCGCAGACCGACGGTGCCGGCCGTGCGTGCAGTTCCCGGCGCTTCAGCCTTGGATCCTGTCGACGGAAAACGGTGAGGCTGCCGTTCGCCGGACGTGTTGCCGCTAGCGGGCGAGCCGGACAGCCAGATTTGACGACGTCATTGTTGGCGCGCAGCACGGCTCGGCCAGCACAGTCTGGCCGCTGCTACCGATGGTGACGGTTTGGAGACGCGCGGAGCGGGCCCGCCCAGCAGGACTGCTGAAGAGTTCAGATCGGTGGAACTTAGGGTCAGCGGCACGGTCACATTGAGCGTCACAGGGATGGTAACCGGGGCTGATCGGCGTCACAACCGCACCGCCTCCGGCCCGGTCGCGGTGATAGTTATCCGAACCCGTGTACTGGCCGGCAGCGAGACCGTGTCAGAATCTCGTCGTAACCGTGAGGAGTGCCGGCTGCTGACCGCTCGGCGCGCGACGAGACAGCCAAGCTATTAGCAGGCTGGAACGCAACTGTGTAGTTCAGCCATCGCTGTTTCGTGCTGAAGTTCAAACTGATGAATACCTGGGCTTGGACTGTGCCGACTGGGAGCCCATCCGAGGGTGAACGGGGAAAGGTTGGCGGTGTGCCAGAACGAGTTGCGCTGTGGTAGAAACGACAGAGTTTGACTTCACTGGAATCGTCAGCGGGCTGTTCACCGCGGGTGCCGCCCGTCGAACGGGATAGTGGCGGCGATGGTGATTGTGCCGTCGCCAGTAGCAGCGGCGGTCAGGCCTGGCGGTTGCGATGGACGAGCCAGCCATAAGACAGCGCCAGCCAGAGCCGCTTGATGCTAGTTCGTGCCGTTCACTCAACAACAACCAACTGCCGCAGCTCGGTGTTTGCCAGCGACGGCGCCGTGGACTCGAGAGGCACGCCGGGTACAAAGCGTTGGTGACCCCGATGGTCTGCTGCGTCGCCGGCGCCGCTTGGCCCGATCTGGCAAGGGAAGGTCAACTTAGCGACATTGGCAGGAAATGATCAGGATCGCTGGTGACCTTTGAGTACGACCTGGAACTGTATTGCTGCAGCGCTCCTGGGGTCGCGGAGAACCACGGATTTACGGTGGCGGAATAGGTTTCAGCCGCGAGTCCGACGTTGGGTTGACAGAGACGGGAGCGGCGTGGCAGCGGTGCTGCCGGCGACGGGCACGGACAGCCAAGACGGGTTGGCGCTCTGGCTTGACCGCGCAAGAGCAGCGTTCTCCACCGGTGGCCGAGATGGCGACCGATTGCGACGGCCGGGGCGGCGGTACCCAACTGGTAAGTGGGATTCGTGGGTCGCGTTGGGCACGATCAGCGATGGAGCGGCAGTGACGATCAGGGCGACCGGAATGTTGCTTTGGGGCGGACTGCCGCCCGGGGTGAGCAGAGTGATGTTGCCGTTGTAGGTCCCTACGGCGAGTGCCGAGGCGGTCGTCACGGAATACGCAATCGGAACCGCACCCGAAGCGACACCGAAGGTACCGCTGCTTGGGCTGATGGTCGAGATGCTGGTCAAAACGCCGGTCTGCGTGAAGCTGTAGCCAAGGGGCTGGCGCGGCGACAGCGGTGGTGGAGATCGCAAATGTTGTGCTGGGGTTTGCGGCGCCGACGCCGGTTTGCCAGATCAATACCAGGGAGGTCGGGTTGACGGTCACCGGAGGCGTCGGCAACACCGTAAGCGTGATTGGCACGACCACCGCAGGGCTCCCGTGGACGCCGCCGGCGTGATGGTGACCGTACCGTTGTAAAGTGTTAGCCGCCAGCCGGCTGAATGATAGACGTGCTAAACAGTACGGTAACGGTGCCGGTGAATTGCACGTATTATTTAGCAGGGTGAACCAACTGCCTCCGGACGTAGTGGCGGGGTGGCGGTGCACTGCGTGGTTGCGCCGCTGAGGGTAAGGACTTGGGTGTTGGGAAAAGTGCTGCTGCCAACGGTATAAGTGAAGGCGCAGGGACGCGGGATTCACGCCGATGGCGCTAACGGTGAAGGTCACCGGAATGAGAGGGTTACTGGCAGTGCCGCCGCGCGACGCTGATACTGCCGGTATAGGTTCCGGCGGCGAGCCCGGTGGGATCCGGCGGTAATTGTGACAGCGCTGGTGAGTGCTGCCGGTGACGCTGGCTCCGGCCGTTGAACTTAAGCCACGGCACAGCCCGGGGCCGCGAGCAGAAAGGCCGTGGACGCTCCTGTACTGCTTGATGACATTTACCGTCTGGGTAACAACGGGACCTCCAAATTGACCGAAAACGTCAGGGAAGACTTATCGATAACCAGCGATTGCGCACTCAGGCAGTGTGACGGAGGCGAGCGCGAGCGGCACCAGGATCGGGTGGGAAGGCGAAGAATTCTCTTCAAGGGTAGAACCTCCAAAAGGCGTGCAGTTCGGACGGAGAAACGCCGCAGCGCACCACCTGCTTAGCACGGCGCGTTCCATCAGGCGTTTCCTCACAAAAACATGATGGACCGAAAATGTTTTTTATTCAATAGACTTTAAGAGTTACATGCATGGCGAGAGAAACGGATGAGGTGACTTTAATGGGGTAACACTGGACAAGACGACACAGGCGCTGTGACAAGGGGATACGATTTCTATGCACCGTACAGGCGATGTGCGACGGCATAGTCGAGGACGGCGGCGGGCAAGCCCTGCAGGGATTTGCGCGGGATGCCAGAGCGCGGCGGATCTCGGAAGAGGAGATGGGGACCTCGATATCGTCGATGCGTCGAACTCGACGCCGGAGGAGGTCTGATAGAATGCCCGGGACGGCTGACGACGAGGAAGCGCACGCCGCGAACTACGTCGCGCCAGCGGTGCCAGGGTGCGAGATCTCGGCGAAGGCGTCGGCGCCCGATGAGGAAGAACTAACTGGTCGCCGGCGCGAGGCGGGAGCGCAGCTTTCTCGATGGTATCGATGGAGTAGCTGCGCGCGGTGCCTTCTTCGATGGCGGGAGACTCCGGCGCGGATCGTCCTGGCAGGCGAGAGTTCCGCCATACGGACGCGATCGCGAACGGGCAGGCGTGACTCCACGCCTTATGCGGCGGATGGGCGGCAGGCACGAACAGCACGCGGATCGAGATGAGAAGCGCGCGGCGGCGCGCGCGCGAGGGCGAGATGGCCGTCGTGGATGGGATCGAAGGTGCCGCTGAAGATCGCCAGTTTCAAGCGAGTGCACGGTAATAGACCGCCTCCCGTTCGCGGCTCGATGGGGCGCGCGGCATCGGCACGCCGGCAAGCGGGCACTAGGTCTTTCTCGATGGTGACGGAGTTGATGCGGACTTCCTTGACGGGACGGTCCTGGGCGCCGCGGGGAACTGGAGATCTTTTCGACCACGTCATGACCCTCGATAACTTCGCCGAAGATGTTGTGTTTGTTGTCGAGCCACGGGGTGCGTGGCAGCGACGGTAACGAAGAACTGGCTGCCATTGGTGTTGGGTCCGGCGTTGGCCATGGAGAGCGAAGCCGCCCTTGGTGTGTTTCAGGGTGGGGTGGAACTCGTCATCGGCGAACTTATAGCCGGGTCCGCCTGTTCCTGTGCCTAAGGGACAGCCGCCCTGAGATCATGAAATCCGGAATGACGCGGATGAAACGTGTGTGCCGTCGTAGAACGGCTTCCCGTGTCTCGGAACCATCGGCAAGGGAGACAAAGTTGTACCATGGTATAAGCGGCGCCTTGTCGGCGTAAAGCTTGACTTTTGAACTTTCCTTCGGTGGTATCGAACGCGGCGTAGAGTTTCGTTGGGCATCTCTAGAATTGTAACAGCATGCGCTATGGCTAAACTGATGTGACCAATGCGGCCGCAGAGCCGTACCGGACGGCGCGCGCGACGCGGAGATTCTTATTTCACTCACGATTGACAGAGCACCGGGAATTAGGGCGTGAAATGAAGGCGACCGCGCGGCGGTTGCGCGCTCTTTGCGACCTGGTGATTGGCGTGTACGGTCCGGCGAATCGCACGGCCTTCAGCTTCATGAAGGCGTTGGAAGCGATTGACCGCGCTCGAACGAGATCTGGCGACACAAGCCGATGCAGGATCTCCCCGGATATCCATCCAACGATCTCTATCCTATAGAGCGTCCGGTCGGGGAAATATATCAAGGACGAGTTTGATATATACCTGCGGATGCTGAAATGGCCAATTGGAGGAACAAATGGCTATTCAATGTCTCGACGATCCCGCGACAATCTGCAGAAGGAGTGGTGCGTCAGCGCGCATATCCAAAGATCTTTCTGGCACTCTCACGCTTGTAGACAGCAAAAGCCCATCAGTGCCACACACCATCGTGCAAGACCTGAAGACGGTGTCACACAGTAAAGTTTCAAAGCTGCGCGCACATCCGCCGTGCGACTCGACAACCGCCGCCATGCATTGGATGGCGATCTTCGAGGTTGACCAAATTGGTTACGGTCTTCGACCCAGGACGGACACGCACTCGCGGCTTTCATGCGGGCGATTTCGCCTGGCACGGCGCCGGCGGGCCTTGCCGGGTGACTCGGCCGCATGTCTGGCGTCACCAACGTCGGAAGCCACCGGCTCCCAGCCTTTCCTGCCTGTCAGAAATGCGACGACCGGGGTGTGATGGAAGGGCAGGCTGTGCGGGCAGATTGTGAGCTACGAGCGATCCGGCACTCAACGGCTGCCAGGTGATGGCCGACTATCGGATCCGGTTCGATCCGTCGACGGCCGGCGGACAGGCGGCATTCGGCGGAACGCTGGAAGGCGTGATTGATCTGCTCCGCGCCAGCAGTAGGCCGGCTGACCGTACGGCTAGAGCACGTCGAGACGGGCAAGCGGAGGCGTGCGTGCTGCGCAACAAAAGGCTCGCGCCAGTTTGCTAAGATGTTAGAATAATTGCGGTACAACTGCCCGACGACACTCATCCATACCACGCACGGCAACGCAATACCTCCAGTATTACATCCGAGGAGTAAACCTTAGGAACTCTATGGCTTCTAACACGTATTCACAGGGCGCCCAAGTCGAGCATCATGAAGTTCGGTCTGGGGACCGTCCTGTCCAGCAGCGAAGAGCGTATCGTCATCAAGTTTGACGATCACGGCGAGAAGAAGTTCGTCACCACACTGGTGATGGGCAGTTTGAAGAAGAGCGACCGGCGGCACCCGTCGAGAAGAAGGGCACCCGCAAGAAGAAGGCTGTCGTGCCCGCCACGGCGTAGCACGCAGGATTTCGAGGACACTTTCGTTGAACGCACGCCAGAAACGGTTATTTGAAGAGGCCCGCAAGCGCAATCCGGACCTCAAGATGCCATCCGAGACCAAGCCACCGGCAAATTGGTCGGAAGCCGACCTTCAGCCCTAGTCAAGCAGGGCGTCGGCGATAAGACCAGCCGGCCGGTAACACCGGCCGCAGCCACCGGTGATGCCACGGGCGAAGCGCCGTCCGGCGAGCAGAGCGGAAGCGTGGTCACCTACTTCGAAGCCAAGGGCTTCGGGTTCCTGCGCCCGACGATGGCGGAAGGGATATCTTCTTCCACGTTTCCCGCCTGTCGGAAGGGCTGGCCACCGACCTTCGTCCGGGCACGCGGGTACTCTATGAACTGGGCATGGACCGCACCGGGAAGATGGCGGCAAGCAGCCTGCGCATCCCGCCGCCCGAAACTCCTGCGCCCGCGGAATAACGAAGCTATAATAGGAAGACTCCACAAGGTATCTCTGCACGGATACCCTTGCGGGGTTGGTCTATTTCATGTTCGACAACCTATCCGACAAGCTGCAGCGGGTTTTCAAGAACCTGCGCGGCGAAGGCAAACTTTCGGCCGAGAACATGGAGGCGCCCTGCGCGAAATTCGCATGGCGCTGCTGGAAGCCGACGTCAACTTCAAAGTTGTCAAACAGCTCATCGAAAACATCAAGGCAGAAGGCCGTCGGCGAGGAAGTGCTCAACGCGCTTTCGCCTTCGCAGCAGGTGGTCAAGATCGTTCACGAAGAACTGATCAAGATCCTGGGCAGCCACGAATCCAAGCTGCGCTTTGCCAACGAGCCGCCCAGCGTGTTCCTGATCGTGGGCTTGCAGGGCTCGGGCAAGACCACTTCGACGGGCAAGCTGGCGCGCTGGCTTTCGAAGAACGGCCACACGCCGATGGTGGTCTCGGTGGACGTGTACCGTCCGGCGGCGCGCGAGCAGTTGAAGGTAGTGGCGCGCGAGATCGGGCCAGCCGATTTACGAAGGCGCGCCGGGCGAGACGCGCGCCGCTCGACCTGGCGCGGTCGGCGCGGCGCGAAAGCGTCAATACGGGCCGCGACGTGCTGCTGGTGGACACCGGCGGGCCGCCTGCACATCGACGACGACCTGATGGTGGAGCTGCAGCAGTTGAAGGAGCAGCTCAACCCGGTGGAGATCCTGTTCGTGGCCGACGCCATGACCGGGACAGGACGCGGTGAAATCGGCCGATGAATTTCACAAGCGGCCTGGGCATCACCGGCGTGATCCTGACCAAGATGGATGGCGACGCGCGCGGCGGCGCGCGCTTTCGATCCGCCACGTCACCGGGCAGCCGCTGAAGTTCGTGGGCGTGGGCGAGAAGCTCGATGCGCTGGAGCCGTTCCATCCCGACCGCGCGGCCAACCGCATTCTCGGGCATGGGCGACATCCTCAGCTTCATCGAGAAGGCCGAGGAGGCGATCGACAAGAAGCAGGCTGTGGAGATGCAGCGCAAGCTCATCGAGAACGATTTCACGCTCGAGGATTTCCGCAACCAGCTGAAGCCAGATCCGCAAGCTCGGGCCGCTGCGAATCGCTGCTGGGAATGATGCCCAAGGTGGGCATCATGAAGGAGCTGCAAGGACGTCAAGGTGGACGAGAACGAAATCAATCGCGTGGTGGCGATCATCGATTCGATGACGTCCGCGCGAGCGCGACAATCACATGATCATCAACGGAAGCCGCCGCCGGCGCATCGCCAAGGGCAGCGGCACCTCCGTGCAGGAAGTCAACCAGTTGTTGAAGCAGTACGCGCAGGCCAGAAAGATGATGAAGACGCTTCTCCGGCGGCTTCATGGGCAAGAAGCTCGGTAAGATGAAGTTGCCCGGTGGGTTTCCATTCGGCAATCTGCCTGGGTCGTAGAATTTGGAAAGGTTCGGGCAGGCATTGAAGCCGGCCCTACATTGGAGTATTCATGCTGATGATTCGCCTGGCGCGGTTTGGCGCCAAGAAGAAGCCGTTCTATCGTGTGGTGGTGATTGAGAAAGAGCGCGCCCGCAATGGCCGCAACCTGGAAGTGGTGGGCCACTACAATCCGCTGACCTCGCCGCCGACAGGTCATGCTGAAGCATGATCGCGTCGAACAATGGACTGAAGAACGGTGCCCAACTGTCGGACACCGTAAAGCGCCTGGTGGAAAAGAACCCCCGTACCCGTACAACCGGCAGCCTAGACCGGTACGCAAGCGTAAGGAATCATAACCCGGCGCGGGCTGTGACCGCTAAGTGCATCGCCGGTTCGGTTACCATGAAGTCTGTGGAGGCGGGGTGAATGAAACAGTTGGTTGAAGACATCGCGAAAGCTCTAGTCGACATCCCGGAAGAGGTGGCGGTTCGCGAGGTGGCGGGCGAACAGGTCACGGTTCTGGAATTGCGGGTGGCTGCCAGCGATCTTGGGAAAGTGATCGGCAAACAGGGCCGAACCGCTCGCTCCATCCGCACCATTCTGGGGGCGGCGGGAATGAAGCTGAATCGCCGGTTCACCTTGGAAATTCTTGAATAACGATGCAGAGTCCGGATGGGTGGCGATCGCCGAGCTCGGCAAGACGCGGGGCAACCGGGGCGAGGTCACCGCGGTAGCGCTCAGCAGTAAGCCGGAACGGTATCAGCCGCTCTGAAGGAAGTTTCTCCTATTCGCCCTCGGACGGTCCAGCCGGGGGCGAGAAATACGAAATCGAATCGACCTGGTTTCACCGGCGGGACGCTGGTGTTCAAGTTCCGCGGAGTGGATACCATCTCCGACGGCCGAGCGCCTGTACGGCGGCGAAGTGCGCATCCCGGCCAGCCAGCGCACGACGCTGGACGAGGGCGAATACTTCCAATCCGACCTGATCGGCTGCGAGGTGGTCGACCAGCGCACCGGGCGAATCGATCGGCCGGGTTACCGCCTGGGACGATGGCGGCGGCACCGGGCTTGCTGGTGGTGGACGACAGTCTGCTGATTCCGTTCGCGCGATGCCATCTGCGTGGAGATCGATCCCGCGGCCAAACGCGATCGCGGTAGAATTGCCCGAAGGATTGAAGGACTTGAACCGCCCGTGATTTTCCATGTCCTGACGATCTTCCCCGAGTTCTTCGAGGGACCGTTTGCGCATGGCGTGGTGAAGCGCGGCAAAGACGCCGGGCCTGCTGGACATCCGAATACACAATCTGCGCGACTGGACGCACGACCGCCATCAGCACAGTGCGACGACCGGCCTGTCGGCGGCGCCGAAGGCATGGTGCTGAAGTGCGAGCCGATCTTCGCGCGGTGGAATCGATCTGGCTGAACGCGACGCGCCGGCAGAAGGTGGTGCTGCTATCGGCGCAGGGGCGCATGTTCGACCAGGCGCATGGCCAACCGGCTGACAGAGAGTCGCGGAGCTGCTGTCTGATCTGCGGGCGCTACGAAGGCGTGGACGAGCGCGTGGCCGAGCATCTGGCGGACGAAGAGATCTCGATCGGCAACTATGTGCTGAGCGGCGGCGAACTGGCGGCGGCGGTGGTGATCGATACGGTGGCGCGGCTGCTGCCGGGAGTGCTGGGCAACGAAGCGTCGTCGGCGTTCGAATCGTTTCAGGATACGGGCACGGCGAAGGATTGCTGGATTGCCCGCACTGGACGCGTCCGGCGGAGTTTCGCGGTGGAAGGCGCCATGGATTTGACGATTCGCAATGATCACCGAGCCGCCGCCAGGCGCAGGCAATCGGACTAAGGTCCTATTTTTCGGCGCGAATGAAGGCACACTTGACCGGCTGACCGTCTATGCGCAAGTTAACCACGACCCACCGAAGCGTGCCAAGCAAATCCTTCGTCGCTTTCGAATCCGCCGCCGAACGTGCTGCAGTGTCATCGTGGATGATGACGAATCTGTTCGCCGAGGCCTCTCACGTCTGTTTCGTTCCGCTCGCCTGCCCGCGGAGACGCTTTGCCTCGGCGCAGGCCTATCTCGATCGGGCGACCCAGCGATGGACCATCTTGTCTCGTCCTCGACGGTGCAGTTGTTACGGCCTCGACGGTCTCCAGCTCCAGCAGGCGCTCGCCGACCGCAAAGAGCAGATTGTTTTCATCACCGGCCATGGCGATGTGCCGATGTGCACGCAGGCGATGAAGGCAGGCGCTGTCGATTTTCTGACCAAACCTGTGGACGAGCAGACGCTTCTCGCCGCCGTTCACCGCGCCTTGGAACGATCGGTCGAGAATCGCAAGGCGAAGGTGGAAAGATCATCGGCCCGAGCGAAGCTCGACAGGCTAACTCCGCGCGAATTTGAGGTGCTGCAAGGGTCGTCGAAGGCTTGCTGAACAAACAAATTGCCGCCGAACTCGGCGCGGCCGAGAAGACGGTCAAAATTCATCGCGGCCGGGTGATGGAGAAGATGGGCGTGACGTCCGTGGCGGAATTGGTGCGGCTGGCCCAGGTGGCGTGGCGTCGCACCGTCGCTCGTGCGCGCATAAGAAAGATCCAATTCTTGAATTGGGGCTGATTAAAAGCATCCGTAACACCTCCGTGCGCAGGCCTAACTCCTTCACACTTTCCAAACCGTGCTCGCTACTGCCGGATCGCCGTATGGCGGCTAGGCCAACCGTTTGGACATGGCGAGGAAGCAGCGTTGCCGCGAGAACCTAGCAAGCGTTTGGCAATAGATCGGTTGAATACACCTCTCCTTTTCAAAACGCTTTTATCTTGGTGTTCTGTTCGTAACCGTGCTCCTCACAGATCGCGGTCGGATAGCGCCAGCCGCCCCGGCGCTGCATCCATGAAGCTAGCGAAAGAAAGTCGCCCCCATTTTTTCGAGTCCGGCGAGGCGCTGCAGATCTGGACGAGAGGGCGACAGATTTTAAGGCCGCGCTTGACGAGCACGCCATCGTCGCGATCACCGATCCGCAAGGGCGAATCACTTTTGTGAACGATAAGTTTGCGCCATCTCAGGTTACTCGCGCGGTGAATTGCTCCGGGCAGAATCACCGCATCATCAACTCGGGGCACCATTCGAAGGCGTTTTTTCGCGATCTTTGGACGACCATCACGCGCGGCCTCGTCTGGCGTGGCGATATAAAGAACCGCGCAAAGGATTGGCTCCGTTCTATTGGGTCGCGACGACCATCGTGCCGTTTCCTCGACGACCATGGCGGAGACCGCGGCAGTTCGTGGCTATTCACGCCGACATCACCGAATTGAAGCGGGTTCAATCGAGATTGGCGGCAGAAATTGCGCCTGCAGGAACTGCTCGCCGAGCTTTTGGGGCGTTCTCGTCGCGCTGACGTCCGGGCAGGTGGATGAGGCCATCGAAAAACGCAGCGCCTCATCGTCGAGACACTCGGCCTAGATCGCAGCACGCTATGGCAGATCGCGGAGGGGCGGCCGAGCATGATCCTCACGCACTGCTGGCAGCGGCCCGGCTGGCCAGCGCTTCCGCCACATTTTGAGACGGAAGGCAAACTACCGTGGGCCCACGCCAAGGTGGCGGGGAATCCTTCTGGTTCACGAGCATCGACGATCTTCCGCCGGAGGCTGCACGCGATCTAAAGCTTCCGCATTCATGGACCGAAGTCCAACGTCACCATACCGCTCACTCGCGAACGGCCAAGTGTTCGGTGCGCTGGCCTTTGCGACCCTGGCGAAGGAGCGTAAGTGGAGGAATGGACGAAATCGCCGAACTGAAGATGGTCGCGCAAATTATTGCTAATGTCCTCGGGCGGGAACGAGCGGATGAGCGGTCGGAGCAATTGCGCACAGAAATCGCGCACAGCACCCGCGTCGCGATGCTCGGCGAGCTGGCCGCCGCGCTCGCGCACGAGCTCAACCAGCCGCTCACAGCAATCTCTCAGCAACGCGCAGGCGGCGCGGCGATTCATCGCGGAAGGAATCACTCGAAGTAGACGAGCTGTCGAGCCATCCTCAACGACATCATCCGCGACGACAAACGCGCCGGTGACGTGATCCACAACCTTCGTAGGATGTTGAACAATACGCCCGCCGTCGCTGAAGCGTGTTCTCTCAATGACCTCGTGTGCGAAGTCGCGGTGTTCCTAAACGGCGAAATGCTCAGCCAGAAGATCGAACTCCGGCAGACGCTTGCGCCGGCTCTGCCGCGTGTGCAAATGGCGCCTGTAGAGCTGCAGCAGGTCCTCGTCAACCTCTTGCTTAACGCCGCCCAAGCGATGAAGGACACGCCGAGGGACCGGCGTCAGATCGATATCGAGACAAGGGGTGGAGATGGGGCCGTGACCGTGAGCATCCGGCGACCACGGCTGCGGGTATCCCGCTGGAGCAAATGAGCAAGGTGTTCGAGCCATTCCACACCACGAAATCAGCGGGGCTCGGGATGGGTCTCGCAATTTGCCGGCGCCTAATCGAAGCTCGCATGGAGGGCGTATCGAAGCGGGCAATCACGAAGCCGGCGGAGCGACCTTTTGGTTTTTCATTGCCAGCCTGGTTGAACCGCCTTTGAAGTAGCTGGTGTTCTTTTTCGCGGAGAGTGCCATAACACTGCGCCGGACGCGCATGTGTGGGACTTAGGTCCGATAGGCGTGACCAGCCAACTCTTGGAATATTCGAGCATCACCGACCGATGCCGAATCCTCCTGTTCAAATCTATATCGTGGACGACGAGCCGTCGATTTGCACCGCTTACGCACGCATTGCGCGTTCGGCGAAGATGCAGCCGAGGACTTTCGAGTCGGTGGAGAATTCATGCGCGCCGATTTGTCCGACGAAAAATGCGTGCGTGATCTCTGACGTGCGCATGCCCGGAACGAGCGGCCTCGAACTGCCCGCCCTGCTCGCTCGCGCGGGGCGCCATCTGCCGGTTATTTTCATTACCGCGCAAGATACCGCGGAAACGCGCAACATAGCGCGGCGAGCCGGCGCGGCCGCGTAATTTCCACAAGCCCGTCGACGATCAGGCACTGCTGGACGCCGTGGCATGGGCCGTCTCAGTAAATCATCGCGTTCTTCTCCGTGAATTCCGATACTTCAGAAATTGCCAGAGCACCGCTGCTTCGGCTGCATTTTCCACTTATTTATGAGACAACGACACTCACTTACTCTTGGCCTCGTCGCGCTCGCGATAGGCGTCCTCATTTTCCCGGCGTGCAAAAGGAGGAAGCAGTCAAAGCCCTGCCGCCGCCAGACGTGCTCGTGCAACGACGCGGCGACGCGCGATGTGCCGGTTTATCGCGAATGGATCGGCACTCTCGATGGTTCGGAGAACGCCGAGATTCGAGCACGAGTAACCGGCTACCTGCTCAAGCGCGACTACCAGGAAGGTGCGCTTGTAAAAAGGACGACGTGCTCTTCGAAATCGATCCGCGGCCTTTCGCGGCAGCAGCTCGCGGAGGCGAAGAGCCAGCTCGATCAGGGCAAGGCGGCGCAAATCGCGTCGCAGGCGGAGGCGGATCGGGCCACGGAGCTCTTCAACAAGAGGGTGATTTCCGCGCAGGAGTTTACGAACAAGACGCAGCTCAACGAATCGAGCGCCGCGAAGGTCGAGGCGCTCAAGGCGAACGTCGAGCAGGCGCAGTTGAACCTGAACTTCTGCAGGATCACCTCGCCGGTCGAAGGCATCGCAGGTATCTCGCGGGCGCAGGTAGGCGATCTGGTCGGCACGGCGAATAGTCACGGTGCTCACGTCGGTCTCGACCTCTCGATCCGATCAAGATCGTCTTCCCGGTCAGCGAAGCGGAATATCTCGCGGGCAGCGAACCGCATCCAGGAGGGCATGGCATGCCACCTCGAAAAACGGCCGGAGTTCATTGACCTGATCCTCGCGGATGGCAAGACCTTTCCCAACAAAGCCCGGCTCCTTTCGGTTGACCGGCAGGTGAACGCTTCGACCGGGACGATTCTCGTGACGGCAGTTTTAAAAACCCAGGCAGCGTGTTGCGGCCGGGCTTGTTTGCACGAGCGCGCATCACCGCGAGCACCTCAAGGACGCTGTCGTCGTGCCGCAACGGGCGGTGATGGAAATCCAGGGCAGCTATCAGCTCGCGGTCGTCGGCGCGGACGGTAAAGCGGAAATCCGTCCGGTGCAGGTCGGGCCGCGCGTGGGCACGGACTGGGTGATCACTTCGGGCCTGAAAGCCGGCGAGAAAGTGATCGTCGAGGGCATTCAGAAAGTGAAAGCCGGCATGCAGGTGGCGGCAAAACCATGGATTCCTCCCGCGGAGAGATCGGCCGCTCCGGTCGAAACGAAACCCGCTGAGCATCCGGAAACATAGCGACTCGCCATGGCCAGCTTCTTCGTCAACCGCCCGATCGTTGCGATCGTCATCTCGATCATCATGACGATTGTCGGCATCGCCACCTTCCTGGGCCTGCCGGTCGCGCAGTTCCCGAATATCGTCCCGCCGGAAATTCAGGTGAAAACCACCTATACCGGAGCCGATGCCCTGACTGTCGAACAATCGGTCGCAACACCCATCGAGCAGCAGATGAGCGGCGTGGACAACATGAACTACATGTCGTCCGTGAACGGCAACGATGGCACCCTCAAGCTGACGGTCAACTTCGACGTCACGACCGATCCCAGCACCGATCAGATTCTTTCGCAGATGCGGAGTAATCAGGCGTCGTCGCAGCTTCCCGAGGACGTGAACAAGTTCGGCGTGACGGTCAGAAGTCCACGTCGTCCCCGCTGATCATGTTCAGCCTCTACTCCCCCAAGGGCACCTACGACAGTATTTTCCTCGCGAATTACGCCAACATCAATTTGAACGACGAGTTCACGCGCGTGAAAGGCATCGCCAGCGTGACCATTTTTGGCGCAGGACAATACGCGATGCGCATTTGGGTGAAGCCCGATACGCTCGCCAAGCTCGGAGTCACGATCCCGGAAATCCTGCAGGCGATCAGATCACAGAACGCGGTGAACCCAGCCGGGACCGTTGGCGGTGAGCCAGTGCCGGAAGGGCAGGAATTTACGTATGCCATGCGTGCGCAAGGGCGCTTGCAGAGCGCGGAGGGAGTTTGGAGAGATCGTCGTCCGACCAAACCCCGACGGCTCCATGTTGCGGGTGAAAGATGTGGCACGCATCGAACTCGGCGCGCAAAACTACGCGATCACCGGCCGGCTCAACGGCAAGCCTGCCGCGATCGTTGCCCTCTACCAGCTCCCCGGCTCGAATGCGCTCGCCGCTGCGGAGGGAGCGAAGAAGAAGATGAAGGAACTGTCCGAGCGCTTCCCGGCGGACCTCGACTACGTCGTCTCGCTCGATACCACGCTCGCAGTGACGGAGGGCATGGTCGAGATCCAACACACTCTTCTTGAAGCCCTGGGGCTGGTCATCCTGGTCGTATTCATCTTTCTTCAGGGGTGGCGCGCGACGGTCATTCCACTGCTGGCCGTGCCCGTATCGCTCGTCGGCACATTCGCTCTCTTCCCTCTCTTTGGCTTCACAGTGAACACGCTCTCGCTCTTCGGTCTCGTCCTCGCGATCGGTATCGTCGTCGACGATGCCATCGTTGTGGTCGAGGCTGTTGAGCATCACATCGAGCATGGTCTTTCACCAAAGGAAGCCACCTTGAAAGCCATGCAGGAAGTCAGCGGACCGGTCATCGCCATTGCGCTGGTGCTGGCGGCAGTGTTTGTGCCGACAGCCTTCATTCCGGGCATTACCGGAAGGTTGTATCAGCAATTTGCGGTGACGATTGCCGTGTCGACGATCATCTCGGCATTTAATGCGCTCACGCTTTCGCCGGCGCTCGCCGCAATTCTTCTGAAGCCGAAGAAGAAGGGCACCGGTCTGCTGCAAAAGTTTTTCGACTGGTTCAATCGCGTCTTCGGCGTTGTGACAAACGGCTACGTCTCAGTATGCCGGTTTCTCATCCGCAAGCCGATTGTCGCCATTCTCCTGCTCGTTGGCGTCACTGTCCTCACCGGGATGCTCGGCAAGCGCGTTCCGGGAAGCTTCCTGCCCGACGAAGACCAGGGGTATTTCTTTGCGCAAGTGATTCTGCCCGACGCAGCTTCGCTCCAGCGCACCGATGAGGTCATGCGGCAAGCCGAGGCGATCTTGCAAGCGACACCGGGTGTCGAGTATGTGACCACGGTCACCGGCTATAACTTCCTCACTGGCGTCAACACGACCTACAGCGGCATCTTCTTCATCACGCTGAAGGAATGGGGACATCGCAAAGCCCCCGACGAACAATACATTGCGATCCTGAAGCACGTGAACAGCGAGCTTTCCAAAATCCCGGGCGGGCGCGCGTTTGCCTTTTCTCCGCCCGCGATTCCCGGCATCGGCACGAGCGGCGGCGTGACCTTCATCCTTCAGGATCGTTCGGGCAAGGACGTCGCCTTTCTCGCGGAGAACGTCGAGAAGCTCGTCGCCGCAGCGCGGGAGCGCAAAGAACTCGCCGGCGTCACGCCGATGTTTTCACCCGCCGTGCCGCAAGTTTTCCTGAACGTGGACCGCGACAAGGTGCTTAAACAGAACGTCGATCTGAGTGCGGTTTATCAGACGCTTCAGACTTTCATGGGCGGCTATTTCGTCAACTACTTCAACCGGTTCGGCCGGCAATGGCAGGTTTTCGTGCAGGCCGAGGGCGACTACCGCAGGAGCGCCGATCAAGTCGGGCAGTTCTTCGTGAAAAACAAAGAGGGCGACATGGTGCCGCTCAGCGCCCTGACAAACTCGAAACCGATCAGCGGGCCAGAATTTACCATGCGCTATAATCTCTATCGCTCCGCGCAAATCAACGCCACGGCCGCGCCCGGCTACAGTTCCGGCCAGGCAATGAAGGCCATGGAAGAGGTCTTCAGGGAGACGATGCCGAACGAGATGGGCTTCGCCTACATGGGCATGAGTTTCCAGGAAAAGCAGGCGCAGGAGGGTGTTTCACCAGCGGTCGTCTTCGCGATCTCGCTGCTCTTTGTTTTTCTTCTCCTTGCCGCGCAATACGAGAGCTGGAGCCTGCCCTTTAGTGTGTTGCTGGGAACTCCCGTTGCCGTGTGCGGTGCCTTCGCTGCGCTGCTGGTGGGCAAGTTTGAAAATAACATTTACGCACAGATCGGTCTGGTGATGCTCATCGGTCTCTCTGCGAAGAACTCGATTCTCATCGTCGAGTTCGCCAAGGCGAAATATGAAGAAGGTCTCCCGCTTTTCGAGGCCGCACTGGAAGGCGCCAAGCTGCGCCTGCGGCCGATCCTCATGACCTCGTTTGCCTTCATCCTCGGTTGCGTTCCGCTGGCTATGGCGAGCGGCGCAGGCGCCCTGTCGCGCCAGGTCATGGGCTACGTGGTTATCGGTGGAATGATGGCCGCAAGCTTCGTCGCCGTCTTTCTCATTCCGGTGCTCTTCTACCTTGTCGAAAAATACAGCGGCAAAAACCACATCCGAAGAAAACCGAAACGCCCGTGCTCGCCACAGAACAGGCTCTGGCGCCGCCATCATGAATCGCAAACGAGTCGACCGGCTCGCGCCGAGGACGTTCTGACCCTGCTGACCCTGGACTCTCCATGACCTGGAACCGTCGCTACCGAGTCAAGAGCTACATCCAATCGGCGGCAATACACGCCGCGGATCAACGGAAGCTCGCAAGGTGCCACGATACAAAGCTACTCTCGTCTATCACCGAAACCCAAGACCGATCAAACATTATGGAACCAGAAAACCTCGATATTGAAAGTATCACTGAGGACCGGCGCAAGGCGATCGAGCAAACCATCCAAGTGATCAGCATCGAAGACTTGAAATCACTCGGAGAGAAACTCTTTCCGTTCCTGGATCACCCATGGCGACAAACATTCTTCGAGTTCGTCGAAGAACACGCCAGCGATACATTCTACCACGCCACGACACATGATCAGGTAGAGATCATTTACTGTCCTGCAAAAGAAAAAGGCATGTGGTTCACTGCAGGGTAGAGGCATGGGTCCATTGCAGGCTCGGGGAATTGGGATTTTGAAGGAGATCGTTGGGAAACGATAATTTGTCAGCTCATCCTGAGATCCGCGAGTGACCTTTTCCTGTTTGGCTCTCCATCCCAACGCGTGCCGTGAAGATTGTCAGCGCCGTTTCAGCGCTGGTCGATTACTCCCCAGACGCGTGACCGGCTTACCACAATCAGTTTGATGTGCGACGAGGTGCGCGCGGCTGTTTGAAGATAACGCCAGAGGTTTCAAAGTGACCGACGCCGCCCGCATTGCCGCGAAGATCGCATTGCTCGCGTTCCTTGTCAGCAGCATGCTCGCCGCAGGGCTCAGCCTTACGCCGCACGCGATCCTCGCGCCATTGCGAAACCTGCGGCTCGTTTTGGTAGCGCTCGCGCTAAATTTCGTGGCGGCGCCCGTCTTCGCGCTTGTTCTGAGCATTGTCATTCCCCTCGAGCGCCCACACGCGATCGGCCTGGTTCTGCTTGGTGGCGCGGCGGGCGCACCTTTCCTGCCAAAGCTCGTGGAAGGCGCCCACGGCGACCTCGGCTTCGCAGTCGCGCTTATGACGCTGCTTACCGTAGGCGACGACACTCTTCATGCCCTTCGCGCTGCCACTGATGATACCGGGTCTGCAAGCCAGCCCATGGAGCATCGCGCAGCCGCTTGTCGTGTTCATCCTCACGCCGCTGGCTGATCGGAATGCTGTTGCAGCGTCGAAGGGCGTCCGCGTTCGCCGCGCTCCGGCCGATCTTTGTCAAGCTCGGAAGCGTGTCAGCCCTCGTGCTGCTGCGCGTCTGCTGATCGCGCTCTACTTCCATAACCTGGTTGGCGTCTTGGGTAGCGGAGCCATCGCCGCCTGCGCCGTCTTCATCGCGGGGCTTTACGCCGCGGGATATCTGCTCGGGGGTTCGCGGGGTGCAGATAAAAGGAGTGCTTGGCCTCGGGACCGCCGCGCGCAATGTCGGCGCGGCCCTCGTCCCCGCATCGCAGAGTTTTCCGATCAAAGGTCATGATCATGCTTGTTGCCTTGACCATCGTGATGCTGGTGGTGCTCGTTCCCGCCTCGGGCTGGTTGCGGAAAAAGGCCCTGCGTGCCACGATCGGCCAATAAGAATAATGGGCCGAGCAGGTGAAGAGTTGCCGCCAAGCGCCTGCTGCAGTTGGGCTCGATCACGATCGCGCACAGCGCCGTTGGGCCAACCGGTATCATTGCTTGAAGTATCTCATCAGAGACAGCGACAGCGTGCTGGGCCCAACGAGGCTCTCCTCTCGACGTCGTTGGCAGTAGATGCGGAATTCCTTAATGCCACCCTCGATCCCGCATGAGCGTTCCATCACTACAAGTTCTTCGTAGTCCGGAAACCGCTAGAGCGCCGCAAGTTCGCTTTCCTGCTCGTTGCAAACTGTTCGGTGTTTTTTGACTCAAATAGCTTGCCGCTATCCATACTTAGGTAAGCAGTCCCAAATCCACTCTCCGACTCTGGTCCTACGGTTTCTGTCGGTTACCGGAAAAGCGGTAGGAGCTTCGGGGACTCATTTTTCGACAATTGGTTGGTCTTTGAGTTTTGGGCGGCAGAGGGATCAGCCGGGCGAGAAAGCCTCGGTAGAACGGGTTTGCAGGAGAACGCTGGCCGGGACCGGTCAGGTCAACCACCAACCCTTCACCGCTCAGCAGGGAGTTGATTTCTGGACCACCCACCTTGCGCACCTGGAAGCCAAAGCTTTTCACTAAAGGCGATAATGTGGCCGGTATCTACGGCCCATACTTCTGGCCTGCGCTCAGGTTGATATCGTGGATAGCGCCGTAGCCGCCCGGGATGAGTGGCCCAGGAACCGGTAGCTTTGAGTAAAACCAGACCGCTCGAACCAAAGAAGCCCACCAGCTTCCTCCCCAGCTCGCATTCCACTTCTACCAGCGAGTCGCCGACGCGACGAAGCCTCCAACTGAACCAGCATGAGCCTCGTTCTGCAACTCGACCCGCTGAACATATCGCCAGACGAATGGGGCGGGAGCTACGGGATTGAATTTCCACCACCCCTGCGCTGGAGCTTTATAGATGTTAATAAAGAAGAAGATGACTAACCGACTCAACCTGCGCAAGATGTAGTGGTCTACGGTGTCCGAGGAGTATCCACGCACTTTGGCTGAAGTTGAGCGACGGTTTTCGGATGATGCTGCATGCCGACAATATCTTTTTGAGCTGCGGTGGCCAACAGGCTTTCGATGTCCTCGATGCGGACATGAAAACGCCTGGGCCATTTCGCGCGGGCTTTGGCTTTGCGGAGGTTGCCGGATGCAAGTTTCGGTGCTGGCGGGAACCGTCTTTCAAGACACCCATCTTCCGCTGACGGTGTGGTTTCGAGCGATGTGGCACATAACCAGCCAAAGAACGGCGTGAGTGCCCTTGGCCTCCAGCGGGCTCTGGGGCTGGGTAGTTACAAGACGGCGTGGTTGATCCTCCACAAGCTGCGTCAGGCGATGGTGCGCCCCGGCCGGGAACGTCTGCAAGGAGTAGTGGAAGTCGATGAAACCTATTGGGGAGCAGCGGAGTCCGGCGGAGCAACCGGACGTCTGGTCTACAGCAAGGCGCTCATTGTCGTCGCTGCCGAGCAGGATGGCAAAGGAATTGGACGTATTCGCATGGCACGAATCCCCGATTTCGATCGCGCAACGCTTCATGGCTTTATCCGATCGTCGGTCGAAACCGGGAGCACAGTTTGCACCGATGGGCTCAATTCCTACCGCGAGATGAAAGGCTATATCCACCACCGGCACGTTCAGCATCTGCTCAAGGATGGGGAACACTTACTGCCCAGAGTCCACCGAGCGGTCTCTCTGCTCAAGCGATGGATGCTCGGAACCCATCAGGGAGCTATCGGTTACCAACACCTCGACGACTACCTCAACGAATTCGTCTTCCGTTTCAACCGGCGAAAGTCGGCCTCGCGAGGCAAACTCTTCTTCCGGTTGGCACAGCACGCTCTCCAGGTCGCCCCAACGACCTACGAAAGACTGGTGCGGCCACAAGATATTGAATAGGTTGAGTCAAGTAAATAGCCCGAATAAAGAGATGACTCGCCGCCGAATACCATCCGGGCCATCGACCGCAATAGCCGCCTTGCATCTTGGTTTTGATGGTGATGCCATCGACATGCTAAACTGGCCCCACCCTCAACACGAACCTCCTAATAAAGCCAAGCCGGATAAGGTCATCCGTGAAAAGAAGGACGAAACAGAATTCCGCCAGATATCAACACTTCTTTCTCGGGTAATGCTTTGTCAATAGAACAGATGACGTTCGATATCTGACAGGTAGCACGGGATCCTGCGGCCAGAACTATAGCGAAAAAAGGAACCGGTCGCCACATCATGCGAACCAGAAACGCCGCCTCCGATGACGTCAAGCCAGAAGGCCGAGGAACCGAACGCGCAGCAACGGCAAAGGTGTTAATCACAATGCCGAGATCTGCGCAAACGGTGTTCAGCAATGAACATCCCTACCGCGATAGGATACCTGATAAATGCGGTAGCTGCCTCTCGAGCTGACAATTGGTTTTGCTTTTTTGGTAAAGGATTTCCCGTGAGCAGTGCAGAAAGAACGCGGTGACCCATGAGGGCCGTGATCACTAATTCGCTGTGGCGACCACCGACGGCATTCTGGTCCACTCCGATACCGACGCTATCGCAAGCCGCTGCTCCCGGCTGGCGGACATGCGACGGGGAGTTCGCATTAGCTTGCCGAGTCGCGGGGGTTCAGGCGCGCCGGCTTCGGAAACGGGTGTTCCTGAGTACCCGCGCCTTTTCGGGAAACGTGCTTAGTCTATAAAGCAAGTCCTTTGTGGTTATGTGTGCGCGGCTTCACGCTCTCCAGTCCACGCCGGGGCCTGTTGCGCATGCCGCTTCCAGCGGATTGACGACACCTCGGTGGCAAAGAGACGGGGAAGGGTGCATCGTGAACGTCGAAGCGTTCGGAGGAGCAGGAAGCTTTTGCTGCGGTGCATTAAGGCTGCATTGATCCTTGCGCTCGCGCTCCAGCTGGCGGCGTGCGCACTTGCTGGATCGATGGACGTCGAAACAGGAAAAGACCCGGCGTTTCGAATCCCAACTCCAGCTCAGGGTGATGCGCTTTGCCGATGGCTACGTCGACGCGGTGTCTCGTGCGTGCGCCCAGGCCCAATCCGAGCCACCGACTCCCGGCTGCGCTACCGCTTGGTGGATTTCCAGATCAAACAGGCCACGGCTGCCGTGCAAATCGCCGCCGGCCCCCAATCCCAGCATCAACGCTGTGGACATGGTGGTGCTCGCTTCGCTCACCCGTAAATCGGCCGCCCACAACTTGCCAGCAGATAATGGGCAGCAAGGCCCAGCCAATCATTGAAGCGTTCGCGCGTCTCGAAAAGGGCGCTTGGCCCCTGGTCGACTTCCTGAACGCCAGCACAAGAGGCGGATTTGCGCCGGCGCCTCGCCGCCTGGACCCCAGATGCCGCCTCGCTGGACAGCGTCGCATTCAACCGACTGGAGGACATCGCGAAGGCCAGTGGCCTACCGGCTAACGAGCAGAGCGCCCCCAATAGCATCCTGGCGCTTATCGGGGTTGACCCCTTTCCGGCCTGCGTCCCGCAGTGCGAGAAATGGAACGCAGCCGCATCCTCGGGGAGCGGGCGATCTACTACGCCGAACGCACGCCGATGCTGCTCGACCTGCAGACGCGCGCGTTGGGTGCCGCGGTTGCGGACATGCCGGAGACTCGCTCGGTACTTGCCACCGCGAACCTTGTCGGGGAGTCCGCTGCCTTGCTTGCTGACACCGTTGTAACGTTGCCCGAGACCTTCAGCAAGGAACGCGAGGCAACGATCGAGCAGTTACTGACTGCCATGGAGCAACAACAGGGCGTCATCAGGGAGCTGGTGGTGGAAGTTCGGCAGAGTCTCGAAGCAGTTCCTAAGGCATCGGATTCCATCCGGGGTGTGCTCGACGGGACCGACGCCCTGCTGCGTCGCCTGAAAGTGGGTGAACCGCCGCCGCCGGGATCCGTTCCCGGGCGCCCCTTCGACATCACCGAATACACGCAGGCCGCAGCGACAATCGGCGATGCCACGAAGCAACTGCAGATGCTGGTCACCATGCTTGAGCACGACGCCCCGGCTGCGACTCGCCTTGGCGACGCCATGCGAGGTCACGCCGAACGCGTGGTCGACCACCTGTACGAACGCGTCATTCAAGCGTTCGGCGTGCTGTTCGTCGCCGTGCTGCTGATCGTGCTCGCCTCGCGCCTGCTCGGGGCGCATCTGGCACAGCGGGCTGCAAGAAGAACCTCTGCGGGGGACAAGGTGCGCTAATCGTGGCGTCGAACCGGGGCGCGGGCCATGCGAAGCAGCGGCGGAAGCGAGTCATACACTCCGCCGGAGGCGCTCACTTGGATGGAGGATGGGATGTGGCCTCGAGCCTGTCGAGAGGCCTCAGAAGCCACCGTGGTGGATCGCCGCCTTGGAAGCGACAAATGACCCCTCGTGTAAAGCGCCCCTGCCTGCGTGAATGCTTGCCTGCAAGAATCACTGTTCGTCACGCAGATCTTCAGCTAGACTCTCGATGCCGCGCCTGCACCCGCCCTTGGCTCCGGGTTCGTCCCAACCGTGTGGATCATCGTCTTCCTCGGCTGGCTCAACCCGCGCTTCAACGGCGAGACGACGCCGGGCAAAGCTGCGAAGTAGTCTGTCCGTTCCACTCAACCAACCCCCAATCATCTATGCTTCCTGGTTACCAACGCTGGATTCAACGCGCCGGCGCCTTGTTAGTGATGCTGTCATTGGGTGCATGTGGCGGTCTTCCCAAGGGCGGCGAACGCGCACCTTCCACGGCCATGAAAGGCAACGGCGGCACCGCGCTGGCTGCGGCGGTGCGTGCGCGCGTCGCCGCGCATCCGGGCCAGTCCGGCCTCCACGAGCTCCCGGACGGGCGCGACGCCCTGGCCGCGCGACTGGCCCTGGCGGATGCGGCGCAGCGCAGCCTCGATGTGCAGTATTTCATCTGGAACAAGGACCTGGCGGGCAAGGTTCTTCTCGAACATCTGTTCCGCGCGGCCGACCGCGGCGTGCGCGTGCGTTTGTTGCTCGACGATCTCGGCACGATGCCCTCCGACATCACCCTGCTCACCATCGACAGTCATCCGAACATCGAGGTGCGGATGTTCAACCCCGTAGCCATGCGTTCGCTGCGGGTGCTTGGCATGGTCGCCGACTTCGGACGCATCAACAAGCGCATGCACAACAAGTCCTTCATTGCCGATGGAGAGGTTGCCTATCGTTGGCGGCCGCAATATCGGCGACGAGTATTTTGGGGCGCATGAGAAGGCGAATTATGCCGATCTCGACGTGGCGGTCATCGGGCCGGTGGTGCAGGAGGTGTCCGACGAATTCGACATTTACTGGAATCATCGGGCTTCGATTCCCATTGCGGCTCTTTCCCGACAACACACAACGCCCGAGGAGTTCGCTGCGAAGCGGGCTACCCTCACCGCGTTCAACACGACCGCGGAGCATTCTGCCTATGCGGAAAGCGTGCGCGACAGCGAGTTTGCGCGGCAACTCAAGAGCCACGCAGTTTCGTATTGCTGGGGGCGCGCCACGATCGTGTCTGATCATCCCGACAAGGTGCTCACCTCCGCCGCCAAGACGGAGACGCATCTCGCCCCCAAGCTTCGCCAAGTCGTCGATGCCACGAAACGGGAGCTGTTTCTCGTCTCGCCTTACTTCGTGCCGGGGAAGCAGGGCGTGGACCTCCTGGCGAGCGTGCGCCAGCGCGGCGCGCGGGTGGTCGTGATCACCAATTCACTGGCTTCCACGGACGGAGTTCCGGTCCACTCCAAATACCAGCGCTACCGCAAACCGCTGCTCCAGGCCGGCGTCGAACTCTACGAACTCAAGCCGACCGCTGGCGCGCAACGCGGAGGGCGATCGGGAGGCTTCCGCGGATTGAGCGGACCGGGCGGATCCGGCAGTGCGGCCTTGCATGCCAAGACGTTCGCCTTCGACCGCCGGATTGGTTTTATCGGCTCATACAATCTCGATCCGCGCTCAAACAAGCTGAACACTGAGATGGGTGTGCTCTTTGACTGTCCGAAACTGGCGAGGCGTCTGCCCGAGACGCTCGATCGCGATATGGCGCAGAATGCATATCGCGTCGAACTCGTGGGAAACCGCCTCGGGTGGGTGACTCGCGAGGGTGGCAAGGAAGTCCGCTTCGACTCCGAGCCCGAGGCCAGTCTTTCGAAGCGCATCAAGGTCCGCGTGCTGAGCTGGCTGCCGATCGAGGGCCTGCTCTGAGCATCAGGCAAAACCCGCGTTCGATCTCATGCGCCAGCTTCTCGCTTCCATCTTCACGCTGCTGCTCACTGCTGCGAATCGCGTTGGGGCTGGATGCGCAGACGAAGGCGGAAATCGATGAGTTAACTACTTTCGTCTGAGACGTTGGATCTCGGCAGCCGACGAGGGCTTCCTGGTTTTCGTCCCGGGCCGGCATGACCGGATTGCCCCCGGAATTTTGCACTCTCAAAAACTCCCCAAATGGCTGGCGTTGAACGCCCCGCCGGGATCGAGGCCCAATTGTAGCATTGATCATCGGACAAGCAATGTGTATGATAATTAGAGTTTTCCAGAAACTGGGCAGGCGATGAACAACACAATCAGCAGATATTCAAAGAGCCGGATTCACAGCCTCCCGCAACGTGACGGCGGTGAAACTTATGAGCCCGCGCCGCTGCGATATATGAGGTCTGCACGTTCCGGCCCGTCGGACGACAGCCTGAGTTGGGTGGTCGGAAAAAAGACGAGGGGCGGAGCCTCAAGTGGTCCGAGGAAACAAGGCAGGTCGCTTCTGGGATGTCGAACTATGATCATAACCTGAGCTTGCTTGGTCCGATGTGCTGGCGATTGCCTGGGAAAGGCAAGCAACTTACCAGTATCGACAAGTTAGTTACCACAGAGAAGCTGCAAGCGAGGTGCGTTCTAGGACGGAAGTGGTTGATCTTCAAGAACTCAATGTCGAGGACCAACATTGGCACGGGCAAAGCTAAAGGTCCTGGCAGCCACAGTGCCAGGTAAGCGCGGGGGCCGGAAAGAGAGACACAACGAAAACACTAACCAATCGCAGAAAATGAACAGGCGATGAACAACACAATCAGCGGATGTTCAAAGAGCCGGACTCAGCCCCCGCAACGTGACGGCGGTGAAACATGAGCCCGCGCCGCTGCGATATGAGGTCTGACGTTCCGGCCCATCGACGACAGCCTGAGTTGGGTGGTCGGAAAAAGACGAGGGCGGAGCACTCAAGTGGTCCGAGGAAACAAGGCAGGTCCTTCTGGGATGTCGAACTATGATCATCGAGTCGCCCTTACAGTTGATTTTTCGTGATTTGTTTTATCGTCTTCCAGCTTTTGCCGAAAGTCACGACGTGTTTCTAAAGTTGGAAGGGTTCAATATAACGGGCTCGATTAAGGTCAAGACTGCGATAGGGCTTGTTGAGGACTTGGAACAGCGAGGTATGGCTAGGCCAAACGAAACCGTATTAGTCGAATCGTCATCAGGAAATCTTGGACTAGCGCTTAGTTTGGTATGTGCCATCAAGGGCTACAGGTTTATTTGCGTGACCGATCCAAACGCTACTCGGACGACCATAAGAGGTATGGAACTCTATGGGGCAAAGGTTATAGTAGTTGAAGATCGCGACCCCGCAGGAGGATACTTGGGAACTAGGTTAAAGAAAATCGATCAAATACTGCAATCGGACCCGAACGCGGTCTGGCTCAATCAATATGCTAACATAGCCAACAAAAATGTTCATGCCGAGCAAACGGCAAATGAGATTGCGCGCGAATTTGATAAAGTCGATTGGGTCTTTGTCGGGACCGGCACTACTGGTACCCTGGCCGGGATCTCAGAACGACTTCGTCAAGAATTCCCAAGGATTAAGATTGTGGCCGTCGAGCCGGTAGGCTCTGTCACATTCGGAGGCGCGCCCGGCAAAAGAAACATCCCTGGCATTGGCACGAGCGTGAGACCAAAGCTAGCGGACCTCGTCAAGCCGGATAGAATCGTCGCAGTGAACGAACGAAAAACGGTTGAAGCTTGTCTTTCTTTCCTTCGAGATTATCACTTACTTGTTGGGGGAAGCAGTGGAACAGTCCTGGCCGCTGTACAACAGCTAGCTCCAGAGTTCAGGCGCGGCGACACTATAGTCGCCATATCCGCGGATCTCGGCGAAAAGTACTTAGACACTATTTATGACCCCGCCTGGGTAGAGAAGGTCATTGTACCTGAAGATGACAGGCCAGTGCGAACTGATGCGTTCGTCGCGGCTGAGTTAGGCACAGAAAAAGCGGTTTGATCTCGCGTCACAGCCGACGCCCTGGCGCAAGGATATGCCAACTGACCCGTCACCGCCGGCGCGCGTCAGCCAACTGATTGACACGATCAGCGGCGAACAATATCTCAGTCGGGCCTAATGGGAGAATAAAACGTGCTATCCGCTCCCACGTTCTACGTGGTTCCCGGCTCGACAGTTAAGCGTGTGATCGACGACAATAAGAAGCAAGTTTTCGATGCTGTTGAGGGGCATACCGTCTTCACGGCTCCGGAAATACTCTAAATCCGGACAGCTACTTCCTCCGATATCCAGATAGACCCAGCGCTCGCATCATCGCGTTGCCAGCCCATGTCGGCGGTGCGGTTCAGAAAAGCGGCATCAAATGGATATCGAGTTTCCCGGAAAACAGGGCCAGCAACTTAGCCCGAGCGTCGGCAGTCCTGATTCTGAACGATGCCACGACAGGTTATCCGCTGGCCTGTATCGAGGCATCGCTAATCAGTGCTACGCGCACTGCCGCCTCTGCCGCGTTGGCAGCAGAGCATATTTCCCTCAATCCCTTTAAAGGAATCCTCGGCGTAATCGGAACTGGGGTAATCGCCCGTACAACCGTCCAGTGGCTTTTATTTCGAAATTGGAAGTTTCGTAAAATCAGTTTGTACGATGTGGACCGCAAGGAGGCGGAGCACTTCAGTAAGTGGCTTCGCGATCAGCACAACCTGCAGGCCGATATTCAAGATCGTTTGGAGGGCGCTATATCCGACTCTTCCCTGATACTATTCACCACGACTACGCTGGACCCCTATCTTGCCGATGAAAAACTGTTCGAGCACTGCCCCACTGTCCTACATTTGTCGCTGCGCGATATTTGCGTGAATGTGATTCTCGCATCGCAAAACATTGTCGATGATGTGGATCATTGCCTGAAGGCAAACACTTCGCTCCATCTAACGGAAATCGCGATGGGAAATAGGGACTTTGTCTCGGGTAGTTTGGTGGATGTTCTAGAGAAGAAGTTCAAACTAGATCATGACAGGCCTCGCATATTTTCGCCATTTGGGCTTGGCGTTCTTGATCTGGCAGTAGGCAATTTTGTACTCGAGGCAGCAAAATCGTCCGGCGCGGCAATTGCGCTACCTGACTTCTTCAGCAATTCTGCCCGATGGTGAAGAAGATGTCAGGCTTTTCGAATTTCGAAATACGTCAACTTCAAGCGCGGAGCACTCAAGCTAAAAGTGTTCCGAAGGAAACAGGGAAGGTCATTCCCACTCAGAACAAGCGAGGGGCAGATTGCTCAGGTGTATGGAGTTGCAATGAGTGGGATCCACTGGAAGAAGTTATTGTGGGCAATCCGCTGAATGCGCGGTATCCTACGCCAGACCGAAGCACCCAGCTCGCAGAATTTCCTGACCGTTCATTGGCCGAAATTCCGTGCGGCCCTTTTCCGCAACAGATTATTGAAGAGACGGAAGAGGATTTGAATGGATTTGCCAAAATCCTGGAAGGTTTGGGCGTCACCGTCAAACGTCCGGACACCTGGCCACACGAGGCCAAATTTTCCACGATCCATTGGGAAGCTCAGGGGTACTACAATTATTGTCCCCGCGATGTTTTGTTGGTCATTGGCGACCACATTATCGAAACGCCCAATGTCATCCGCAGCCGCGCCCAGGAAACGTTCAGCTATCGCACGTTGCTGATGGAGTATATGAAGTCAGGCGCAAAGTGGTACAGCGCCCCCAAACCCATGCTTTTGGACTCACTCTTCGAGGGGGTTGATCTAAACAAGCCCACGCCACGCAACGATGAGCCGGCCTTTGATGCAGCTAACGTCCTGCGTTTTGGCAGAGATTTAATCTATCTGGTCAGCGCCACGGGTAACGAATTGGGGGACATTGGCTACAGTCGATTCTAGGCGACAAATATCGGGTCCATTTCTTCAAAGATGTTTACTTTGGCAGCCATATTGACTCGACCCTTGTGGCCTTACGCCCTGGCTTGGTCCTCGCCAATCCTGCTCGCGTCAATGACGACACCCTGCCCAAAATCTTGAAGCAGTGGAAAGTCATTTACAGTCCACCGATGGAGAACACAGACAGATATGATGCCGACTATCTGTCCAAATGCATTGGTAGTGACTGGATTGACATGAATGCATTCAGCATCAATCCTAATTTGGTTGTGGTCGATCGAAATCAGCCGTCTCTCATAAAACTCTTAGAGAAGGAGGGTCTTGATGTAATCCCCCTAAAAGTGCGGCACTCCAAACTGTTGGGCGGTGGACCCCATTGCATTACCTTAGACGTCCGCCGCGCTGGAACGCTACAGCGATACTTCGATTAACGTAGTACTTTCGCCATGCTCAACCAGCGGGCAACTTTGACGTTTGAAGTCAAGACCCAAGCGTCTCTGAGAACTTGGGAGTCTCGACTTACGAGCATGTGAGGAAGAGTTTTGGCAGCAATTTTTGTAACAACTGCCGTCGCGGTTTTCTTTGCGCTGACGTTTGTGGCTTGGAGGCGATACCTTTGGGCGGCGGAGAAGGTGCCGCACGGGCAGGCGGATACCTGCCAATACACCTTGACGGATGTCTTCGGCGACCGCCCCCTCGTGAACGTACCGCATCAGAAAGGAATCCGGTGGCTCACAGAGGTCTTCAGCCGCTCCGCCGAGAAGTTTCCGCATCTCACGGCCTTACAGATTCCCCACACCGGAGAATCCCTGACCTTCGCTGAGCTCGACGCGCGAGCGGAAAGCGTGGCCGCGGCCCTTTCTCCTTCCTCACAGGACCCGACCAGGTCGTGGCCGTGGCCATGTCGCAAGACAACTGGCAAATCGTGGCCTCCCATCTAGGCATTCTCAAGGCTGGCGGCACCGTGATGTTCCTCGATACCACCTTGCCCGACGCCCTGATCACCCACATGCTCAACGACGCACAGCCGGTAGTCATTCTCACGCGGGGCAAGACAAGTTCCGCGACCTGCCGACGCTCGATGTCCTGACGTTGCCGGAGAGGATGCCCCGAAGAGAACCGCCGCCTTGGCTGGACGACCCCACGCAGCGCCTTGCGACCATCTTTTACACGAGCGGCACCACTGGGATGCCCAAGGGCGTCGAGTGCCCGCACGCAGGCTACGTGAACCTGGCCCTGAGCTACGCCGATTACTTCGATCTCCTTCCCGGCATGGACGCAACCTCGCTTACTTCGTCGCTGGGCTACGACGGCAGCATCCCCGAGATGTACAGCGCCTGGGTGTCGGGCTGCGCTGTGGTAATGCTGACCAAGGAGCAGATCCGATCTGGCCCGGACCTCGTCCCCGTCCTCCGCGAAGCTGAGGTCACGGTGCTCTTCTGTCCTCCGGTGCTGCTCACCACCCTTACACCAACCCCCGAATTAGATCTCCCCTATCCGCTGTGCCGCTACATCGTCCCGGCGGGCGAAGCCTTCCCCAGCGCGCTCGTGGAGCCTTGGACCAGGGCCAGACGCCAGATCATCAACACCTACGGTCCCACAGAGGCGAGCAGCGACACGAGCCGCCAGAGCTTGCGGCCGGGGAGCCCATCACAATTGGCTCGCCATTCGCCAACGTCACCTACGTCATCCTCGAGGTCGACCAACTCCAACCACTGCCCCACGGGGAGGTTGGAGAGCTCTGTATCGGTGGGGTGCACGTTGCACGCGGCTACCGCAACTTGCCGGAGCAAACCGCCCAGAAGTTCATCACGCACCCTCAGTTCGGCCGCCTCTACCGCACCGGGGACAAATGCAAAATCGACATCCAAACGCAGCGCGTGCACTTCCTCGGCCGAATCGACACGCAGCTCAAAGTGCGCGGGCATCGCGTTGAGGTGCAGGCCGTTGAGGATATCCTCCAGACGCAGTTCAGTGAGATCGAGGCCGCCGTTTTGGATTACCAGAACGAGACGCTGGTCGCCTTTGTTGCCGCGCCTTCAGTCTGCGAAGGAGAGATCTCGGTGGTCGCTCCCGCGCCGGCGGAGTGGGCTGCCCGGGTGACGGCGAGCGCTGGCCAAACAACTTCCAGCGCCGTCGGTCCCGACGAGGATCTTCCTTGTAGAAAAATTCGTCATGAAGCCGGTTTCGGGGAAGATCGACCGGAAGTGCTTGCCAAACCTATCTCATCCACTGAGAAACGCCGAGCCGGAAGCTGAGGACACTCGTTGGGACACACCGGCCAGTGCGCGCGACACAGGGGACGGGGACGTCAAGGTGCCTGATGCCGAAGCGGGCATGGATCCTGAGTGTGAGGAAGTGCTGTCGATCTGCAGGGCCGTGTTCGAGACGCCGTTGGGATTGGACGATGGATTCGCTGAGGCTGGTGGGCACTCGATCCTCATCGCGCGCTTGGCGCAGAAACTGCAAGCTGCAGGATGGGTGGTGCAGGTCCGGGCGCTGCTCAGTGACTGCAACACTGCTCGAAAGGTGGCCAACCGCCCGCGGGCGCTCCAGCAGGCCTCAAGGCCTTTACGGCCCCTGTGAAATCCGACGAGAACAGCGCCGAGTGCGATGAGGCCGCGGCAGAGGTGCTCTCCATCGGATACTTCACCACCCTGCAGGTCCTCTTCGCGATTTTCTTGTATTCCCCGCTCTTAGTGGCCTTCCTCAGCTTCGTCGACTTCATCGAATTCGGGACGATCTTCACGACCGCCAGCCTCTGGGCGTTCATCATCGACGGTTTCTTCCTTTATTTGCTGGCCCTCGTCACGCCCTTCGCCAGCCTGCTCTGGGTCATGATCATAAAGTTCTTCATGGGTGGTGACATCTACAAGAACAATGTGACTCCGGGTGTGTACTCCCAAGTGGAGCAAAATGCATCTGCGAATCTGGTGCATCGGACGGCTGGAGAACATGGTGCTCCTCCCGCTGCGTGCGATGTATCGCAGCGCTCCGCTTATGGCATTCACGTTGCGGCAACTCGGCGCGACCGTGGGCGACAACCTTCAGTGCGCACACGATGCTGATCTATCCGGGCCCCTGGACTTGCTCTCCATCGAGGACGATGTCGCCATTCAGACTGGAGCCTACATCCAAACGGCCAAATGGTCGGGGCAGCACCTGCATGTCGGCCCTGTTCACCTCGAGAGCGGTTGCAAGATCGGGATGCGAGCCGCCATCGCCAACAATGTGACGGTGGGCCGCGGCACGTGGATCACTTCCGTTCACCCCCATCCTCACCAGCGTAGGCTCGCAGGAGATATGGGAAGGAGCTCCCGCGCGCCTCAGCGGCCGCTGCACGGAGCTGAAGCGCACGGCGATCGCCTGCCAGTACGCGTATCCGATCTGGCCACTGGAGATCCTCAACGTCCTTATGCAGATCTTCCTATCCTTTTGGCTCATTGTGGTCCCCACCGCCGCGATCTTCTGGCTTGCCCGCGCGGTAGTACCTGCCGGAGAAGCTGAACTTTCCGACGAATATTTTAGGGTGACGCCGCTGTTTGAAATCGTCTGGCACCTGACTCTTTACGCGTTCATCGCCACCTGGGTCACCATCGTCGTGACCTCTTTGCTGGGCTGCCTCTTCATCCGCTGGACGGCCGCTTCGCCGGGTCTATACCCTCGCGCGGGCTCAGGGGCGCTCTCCTCATGTACAGAATGAAGTGGTTGAACGGCATCCAGAGACTGTGGACCTGGACCATCACTGGGCAGTACCTGAGGGCGCTCGCTGGCATGCACTTCCCGCGGTTTGGCGGCTCCGAGTGCGACGTCATGTTTAACCTCGTCCCGGAGGTTGCTACTGCCGACTCCCAGGTATTCTTCGCCAATGGATGTTTCACGAACGTGCTCGATTATGGCGCCGAGCACTTCAAGCTGCGCCACCTCGATATGCCCCGGTATTTCTTCGGCGGTAATAATTGCGTGGCGGAGTGCGGGAATTTCCCGTCCAACTTCCTGCTAGGCGTCTCCACGCCGGGCAATGATATACAGTTCCGACGACAAATGCGGTCGCGGCTTGGCGAGCCAATCACGGTGGCGGGAAATCCGCCCGTGAAATTCGCGAGCGTGTCATTGGAGGCGGAGAATGAAACCCACAGACGACCGGGCTTCCTCCTCTTCCTGACCCGGGTCTTCCTGTTCGACTTCTTCAGCATCGGCATGCTGCCTCTCGCCGAGGTGATCGTCTTCCCGATTCTGTACATTTGTTTGCTGCGATTGGGCGGACACCCAATCGCCAGCGCGGCGATTGCTCTGGTCCTCGTGGAAGTCAATCTGGTCCTGTTCAGCCTCGCGATAAAGAAGTCCCTCGTCGGCAGCGAATGGGAGCTGATCACTCGACCCCCTTCTGGTCCTGGCGCCACTTCGCCTACTTCTTCGCGCAGGACTGCTTCTTCGTCTGGTGCAGGGGTCCTCTCGAGTTCTGCGCCGGGGACTATTCTCGCGAATTCCATCCTACGGTGGATGGGATGTCATATCGGCCACGGGACAATCGTGACCCGGCCAATGCAGTGCTCCGACTGGAACGCGGTAAGCTTCGGCAATGACTGTGTTATCGACGGCTTCCTGCAGTTTCACAGCCTCGAGAACATGATGCTGAAGGTGAAGCGAACTCACATCCGGGGCGGCTGCACCGTCGCCTTCGGCGCCACGGTGATGGGCGGCGCGGTCATTGAGCGGGACACAACGCCTCTTGCCATCGTCACTGGTCCCTCAAGGAGATGCATCTGCCGACAGCCATCTATGAGGGAGCCCCGTGGAGCCTGTAAGTGTCACAAGATAGCGCGTGAATGCATGACGCCACTCGTTCGAGAACCCCGCCTCGCCCGGTTGACAACGCTGGACTGGCTGAAAACCGCGGCAATCATCTCGGTCTCGGTTGGCCATTTCGGCTTTTTCTTCATGGAAGACGACCGCTGGTGGAGCGTTTTCGGACGCTTTGCAGCTCCGCCGTTTTTCTTCCTTATGGGTTACGCGCGGACCCAGACTGTCCCCTCTTCACTGGATCTGGATCGGCGTCATTCTGACCTTGCTCGAAAGCTGGAACGCCGACTGGACCTGGGGTGGCACCGAACATTCTTTTGAGTCTCGCACTCATCCGCATCGCACGTCCTTATGTGAAGATGCTTTTAGCAAACTCGCGGCTGGGCTGCCTTCATCCTGCTCGTCTCGACACTTCTTGCGGTGCTGCCGGTAACGGCGAAGATTGTCGACTACGGCGCGGGAGGGATGGCTGTGGGCGTTGTTCGGCTTATGCCAGCGCCATGTATGTCGACGGCATATCCGCTGTCGGCAGCGTCGGCGAAACTCAACGCTCGTCAGCATCCGCGTTGGCTGCGACCGAGACCGCTGGCCTGATGCGGCTTCTGGCCTGCTTGGTCGCTGCGGTCGTCTTCGTCTGGCAGGAACAAGAGGAGTTTTCGTTTCCGGCAATTCATTTGGCCGTCTTTATTTTGGGCCTCGGCGTTCTGTCCATCAGCTTGTGTCTATTCAAGCGTGGCGAGAGCCGCATCCAACCGCCAGAACCCATAGCCGGCACCCTCCGCTTCGTCGGTCGGCACACTTTGGAAATCTACGCCATCCAGCTTGCCGGCTCCGAACTCCTTGTAAAGTTAGGTGCCCGATCTCTCCCCGACCCGAGACTCGCGCACAAAGCAACTTGGCGTGCGATACGTGCTGGAAGGCGGCGTTCACAACAACGGCAACCGCATCCGGGTCACGGCGCAATTGATCTACGCACAGGACAGCGCACACCCGTGGGTGGAACGTTACGACCGCATCAAGCTGTGTATTTCTGATAAGAGGCAATACGGCGAAGCCGTGGCCGATGGCCCGGAGAGCCGTCAAGCTGGCGCCCTGGCTCGGCCGATGTGGCGGACCTTGCCGGCTTCTGTTCTCGCGCCGTCAGGGTATCCCGAAGGAGCGGTAGCAAAGAACCTCGGTGGTGCCAGGCCTATAATTGAACTGGTCTGCTGCGATTGACCTGTCGCCCAATCGAGGCGTGACTCATCTACCTTGGCCTTGGCACGCCCGTGCGCTCAAAATACCAGTCCGCAATCCGCTCCCAGAAACGCGCGTCCATCACCACCAGGCTATCCACGTGCCGACCCTCGACATAGATCGCCGGCGTCGCTTTGAGGTCCAGCAGCTTGGCCTCACTGATGTCGTGCTGCAGCACCGCGTCGATCTCCGCCGACCCCATGCGTTCCTTTAGCGCCGCCGAATCAACACCCACCGCCTTGGCCACTTCATCTGGCGTAAGCGTTCCTCGCTTGAGCGACTCCTGATTGCGAAATACAAAGTCGTACGCCTTCCAAAATCCCTCGTTCCCGGCCAGCAACCGGACTCCCTCGACCAGCTTCACCGCCTCGCACGCGTGGGGGTGCACGTTCGTCTGTGCCAATGGGTTGCAGGCCGGATTAAGCGGGAAATGTCGGAAGACTACTCGCACGCTCCCGCCCAGCATCTTGGGCACCTGCTTCTCGAAGAACTGCGCGAATTTGCCGCATCCGGGGCACTCAAAATCGCTGTAGATCACGACGGTGAGCGGCGTTGGCGGCGGCTGAACCATTGACGCCGAAACTGGGTGCGTGCGGATCCGATCCTTGTCGGTAAACTTGATCTCATGCTCGCGCCCACGCTGCCACTGACCGAACAGCTTCTCCGTGTCACCGCGAAAGCGCTCGAGCACTGACATGCATTTCTGGTAGTTCTGCGCAGCCTGCTCCGCCGTTCTCCGCCAAGTCTTCAGCCCAAGCATGTTCGTGTGCGCATAGTTTACCAGCACCATGCTGATCAGCGTCAGTATCAGCACCCGCGCCGATGGATGCACCACGCCACCGGTTCGCTCAGCGGCGATCACCGGCTGCACTGCCCTCCGCCGCGGTTTCTTCTCACCCACCGCCCTCCGCCTTGGCCACATGAAAACCATGCAGATGAAAATCAGCAAATTGAGCACATGCGTGAACATGCACCACGGGCACCACTCCGAAATCACGCGGGACATGATCCACACGAAGTACGCCGACCCGCCCAAACCCAAGGCCACAAGCAAAAATGCAGCGTAGTGCAGCCCCGCTTGGCATAGGCCGGTCGCCCCACCCCGACCAGCCATGCCAGCAGCGTGGAGTAATACATCAAGCCGATGAACGCCACAGGAATGTGCGGAAGACCCGCCGGCACGTTTTTACCGTGCTTGGGCGGGAAATAGCTGTATGGACTGGCCAGAACCTCAGTGCACCCTGCGGCCGCGCCCCCGGCTTGTCTGAACATCCCAGCTCAAACCACGCCGGTCCGGATAATCCGGTTACATGTCTCAATACAAGCTGATAGCAAACAACTGATGCAACAAGGGCGCACACAGCCGCAAGCCAGTTCGCTACCGTGCTGATTCTCATGCTTCCGTTGTCATCGAGAGGCGCATACGGGCTGGGTCCGACAGCATTTGCTGAGAGCGGTGGAGCGACGGCCGACGTCGGGCGTAGTCCTCGCTATTAGCACAGATCAACCTAGATGGACAACGATAATCCCGGAACGCCACGACCGGTTCGGTGTCGTAGTCGGGGAAGGGGTCGTCGAGCCACGGATCGAGGGTCGTTTCGCCCGGCGGGTCGGTGCCGGAATGCACGCGCACCCCCTCTTGCCAGAGCCCGAGATGGCGCAGGATGCGCTCGATGACATCCTCCTCGTCGATGAGCGAAACGGTGCGCATTTCCCCTGTCGTGAAAGCGTTCAAGGCGACTTTCGCCAAGTGGGAACATTTGATGCGCGTGGGCGATTGATCGCTGATTAGCAAGATTCGCTAGGCCTCACTGCACTTGCCAGAACCTCCTCAATCAGCCTAGAATTAGATTGTATGAAAACCTCCTCTCCTCTATCCCCACTCAGCGGATCGCACGAGCGCTCCTGCTCACCTTGGCAGCCACTGCGGCTTGCACGTTTTTCTCCGCCTGCGTCGGCCACCAGGCGCGCGTCGAAAATCGACAGGACCGGCGGGCAGATCGACAGGAGCGCCGGGCGGATCGACAGGCGCCCGAACACTCGGAGAGTAACTGATCCGCCAACGTTAACGGCGCCGCGCGGCACGCGCTCGAGGTGGCTTTTGGCCCATTCCCATCCAGCGGGCCATGCTCTGACGCGGCGGACGTCCCGCTTCTTAGGTGTCTGTTGTCCGCTTCATGTTTACCGCTACGTGCCGTAGGAGATGCCGTTTCCGCTTCGAGCGCTTCCGTGCTCGCGCCGAGATCGGATCAGCTGTGCCACCAGAAAACGTTCAGAGTTGCTCATCGCTGCGCGTCGCTCGATCACCGCGCGCGCGAGATCCGGCTTGTCGGTGATCAGGCCGTCGACGCCGCGGCTCAATCCCATCAACATCCATGCGGGGTCATTGACGGTCCAGATGTAGACGTCCTGACCGGCGCGGTGTGCGCGTGCCGCACGAAGCGGCGCGTGGCCATGCGCGCCTCGACGGCAAGAAAATCGGCCTTGAGCTCGGTCAGATCGCCCATGGCCTTCGCGACCAGGAGGCCCACTCGCCATGACGGTCGCAGCGCCTTCAGCTTCCGCATCATCTCGTGGTCGAGCGACATGAAAATGCAGTCTCCCTCCATCCCTGCCGCCTCGACGATCGCGACGACGCGCTCTTCGAGCTGTTGATTGTGACCGCACGACTTGAGCTCGACGACGACCCGGCACCGACCCTGCACGCAGCCAGCGCCTCCGCGAGTGTGGGCACCCGTTCCGCGGAGAATTGCGGGCCTCTGTAACCACCGATGTCGACCGCGCGCAACCGTGCCGCGTCGCCCTCCCAGATCTTCGTCGCATCGCGGCCCACCTTCATCAGGTCGCTGTCATGCACGACGAGCACCTGACCGTCCGCCGACTCCTGAACGTCGAGCTCGACGAAGTCCGCGTGCTGCTCCGCTGCCAGCCGAAAGCGCGGCGAGCGTGTTCTCGGGCGCGGTTGCGGATGCGCCGCGATGGGCGATGACCAACGGCGGGTTCTGTTCGCGGTTCACGAGGAACGCCAGCAGACCGACGCCGACCGCAGCGAGCAACGCCACGACCAGGATCGCCGCACGTTCGCGGCCCGAGAGCGCCGTGGGCCCCTGGAAGCGAAATGCGCGACGGCCGACGCAGACACCTGCGTTCCGGTCAGACGCAAATACAGCCGCGTGAGGAGCAGCGCGAACAAAGAGAAATTCACGACGCTGACAGCGAGCGTGAGCACGACGCCCACGAGTGCGAGGACGGCGATGAACAGCAGCAGCAACACCAGCGAGCTCGCGAGGTTGCGGCGCCACCACTCGACCCACGAGATCCACGCTTGAGGTCGCGACGATGAAGAGCACGCTCGCCACGACTATCCACGCTACAAGGATCCAAAGAATGAGGAAGCGCGCGCCCACGACCCGCTTTGCGCTTTCGCCGAGCGCGTGTCGCGGGTGCACGTTTTCGAACAGAACGAGCGGCAGCGCCAGCGCCCAGCGGACGATCGTGCGCACGAGCGTGAGCGCGAGACCGATGCCGATGAACGCCACCAATCCCTCTGCGATCACGAACTCCCGAGGGCGCTGTGACAGGTAGTAGTTGATGTCGTGCTCGCGCAGCAGTGCCAGGTAGACGAGCCCTGCCGCGCAAGCACAAACGGCACCAGCCCCGCGAGAAGCCGCAAAATCATGTGCCAAACCAGCCGCATGCACCTTCAGCGCGTGCGTCGCGCCGAACTTGAGCGCGCTGCGCGCGTTGAGCGTCACGCCCTGCGCACGCCCGAATCCGATCGCCATGAGGCACGCGGCCTCCACGGCAACGATCGCGACGATCAGTGAGATGCCGAAAAACAAGGTCGCGATGCCCGCCGGCTTCGTGAAAAAGAAGCGCGCGATGTCGACGTCCGCCACAACCCGGTCGGACGTGCCTGCCCGAAACAGATAGAGCAGCCAGCTCGCAGCGGGGATGAGCACGGCGAAGGCGATCGCCTTGAAGGTGAGATCGGTGAAGGCGAGATGCTCGCCACGCGGAACGAAAATCCCCGCCGCTTCTGCGAAGAGAGTGTGCGGACCCGTGTGCGGTATTGCTGTTGTCATGTGAACGGGCTCCAGCGGTCAGGACTGCGACATTACAGCAATGTCCTCCGTCCGGCTGCGAATCTTGCGCGGCGTCGCTCAGCGCTCGCTGTTGTGCGTTTGTCTGTTGTGCGTGTGTCCGGTGTGCTGTGTGCGGTGTCCGCGTCTCGGATGCTCGCTAGAAGGCGGTGTATACGCAACACCAGGCCGCAGACCACAGCTCAGGATCCGTGATGCCAGCACCGGTACCTCGGGACTGCTTGCGGCGATGCGCAACGCCAGAGCCACTGATAGGAAATCGCTTTGGCCCTCCGGGGCGTTGGCCCGAGTGTGAAGCCGAAAGCGCGCATTTCCATGGGCGCAGAGTGACAAAAGTGGGTCCGGAAGTCAAACAGCCGCCGCCGGAGGACTGGGGGCCTCTAAACAAGGCGATGCGAGGAGGCGCACTCGGGCGCTGCCGGACGTTTCAGCTGGCGGAGAACGCCACGACCGGTTCGGTGTCGTAGTCGGGGAAGGGGTCGCTCGAGCCACGGATCGAGGGTCGTTTCGCCCGGCGGGTCGGTGCCGGAATGCACGCGCACCCCTCTTGCCAGAGCCCGAGATGGCGCAGGATGCGCTCGATGACATCCTCCTCGTCGATGAGCGAAACGATGCGCATTTCCCGTGAGCACTTCGGGCACCGCAGCGGGTCGGCCTCCACACCTTCTTGATCAACTCGCGCCATTTCTTAGAAGGGATGCGGCGCGACTGGTGGGCAGAAACGTCGATAAGGGCCATACGTGGCGTCAACTTCCCTGCTCAGTGTTCTCGCGACATTGAATTCTTTTGCCTTGCTCACTTCGCTTATGCAAATGTCCCACTTTTGGGGTCAGCCAGAACAATATAGGTACAAAGGCCTATGGAGATGCAAAAATTGAGCTGGTATCAAACCGCTGAACAGACCATGGCGGTTTATGAAAAAAGTATGTTAGATAATTAATTATGAAGTCCATAACTCGTTTAATATTAAATTTATTGATCGCCGTCGGGGCCCCGGCCTATCTGGGAGCTGCGGACGCTACGTCGGAGGAAGGAGTTGCGCCAAGCCACATTCGAGGTTGTGCAGATCTGGTCGTGCGAGATGAGCGACGGCACGACCGAGAAGCAGGTGGAGGCCATTGCCGCGGACTGGCTCAAGGCGGTCCGGCAGATGCCGGGCGGTGCGGCAGTCAAGATGAGGGTGTTCTTCCCGGCGGTCGCCAGCGGCGCGGGGAACGTCGACTTCTACTTCGTGCTGAACGCGCCTTCGTTCACCGATTGGGGCAAGATCTGGGACGCCTACCAGGACGATTCCGCGGCCGCGAAGTCGGATGACTTGAACCAGGGCAAGGTCACCTGTCCCGACAGCCAGTTGTGGGAAGCGCACGCGATCGAAGCGAAGTAAGCAGTCCGTTCCGTCAGCCGCACATCGAGCGCGGTAGCCGAGGACTCCGCAGGGAGCCGCGAAGTGCGGCGAGGAGCTCCTCGGATTCCCTTGCTCGCGATGAACCGGGACCTGGATCCGCTTCGGAACCGGTATTCGGAGGGAGTGGGCGAAGCCTTCGAAGGGGCATGAATCCGATGTCGCCGGTGCGGAGCCGCCACGAATGGAGACCTCTGAAGGAACGGATCGCGATAAAGGCGCTCCACCGAAGCCTCAGGAAGTCGATCGGGAGCTGCTGGCTCGTGTCGAGGCCTGGGCGCGTCCTTGAGACCCACTCCGGTCGTGCGCCTGGTGCACCTGCGCCTGAACCTCTTCGCCAAGCTCGAGTATAACAACGTCGTCGGCAGCCTCAAAGGTTGATCGAGCAGATACAGGGTAAGCGTCGCGCCAACCGCCATAGTTCTGATATTTCGATCGTAAATGTCGTGGCCGACTATAACAGTTATGGTGCGGACTATGCGGCGGTCGCAGTCGCAGAGGAACAGGAAGCTTTCGCCCAGGGCTGAGGAGCTATATGCTTGACCTGCCAGTTGGTCATTGAGGAAGGCCTGGCGAGCACGTCACGCAGGTAGGCGTAGGGATCGATGCTCCGGCAGTGGCAACTCTCGAAGATGGTGTCAAGGATGGCGCTGCGTTGGCCGGCATCGGCATCGCCCAAGAACAGCCAGTTCTCTTTTCAACAGCGGAAGGCCGGATGGAGTTTTCCACGAGATTGTTGTCGATTTGGATTCGGCCATCTTCGAGATAGACACAAGCAAGGGCCAGGTGGAGAGCGGCAAATCGATGGGCCTGGCCAAAAAGCGCTGCGAGGCAGCTAACGGCGGGATTTTGAAGAGGACCAGAGCGCAGTGCAGACGCCGGCAAATCACTCGCGCGGCGACATTGGCACCTGCTGTATAGCGGGCGAACTGCGAGTGCTCGGCATAGCGGTTGTTCTGGCAGATGACGATCACGGGCAAGGACCAGATGGCCTAGCCTGCCATGGCGTCCACTATGACGGGATCCGGCTGCATCGCAAAGAGGGATGTTCCACCGCATGCCAACACGCCGGTCCCCTTGACGGTGGTGCAAACCCGAACTACGCAGATACGGATCATCAGTAACGCAGCAGCCATGACCAAGGAGACCCCGATGAATATATCCGAGAATGAACTGGAACAACGTCTTGCTTCCCGCCTGATGGATGTGCTGATCCGCGCAGCACTCATCTTCATGCTCGCCCTGCTCTGCTACCGGATTTTCGCGCCCTTCATCAGCCTGATGGTCTGGGCATCGATCCTGGCCGTGACACTGTATCCCGTACATCAGGCCTTGGCATCGAAGCTGGGGGCAAGCAGGGACGTGCGGCAACCCTGCTGGTGATCCTGAGCCTTGTCCTGATCGTCGGCCCGACCGCAGTGCTGACCAATTCCCTGGGCGATTCGGTGCATGACCTGGTGACGCAGGTGCGGGACAATACGCTCAAGGTGCCGCCACCGAGAGAGAGCGTAGCCAGTTGGCCGGTTGTGGGTGTAAGAATACATGCCGTATGGAGCAAGGCGTATTCTGACCTGCCAGCCCTGGTGCAAGAGCCTGCAACCGAAGATCGGGGAGTTGACCAAGGCAGCACTCTCCTTTGTAGCAGGGATTGGCCTGGGCATCCTGCAATTCATCGCCTCGCTGATCATTGCCGGCATTCTGATGGCCTTTGGCCAGTCCGGCGCGCAAGCCTGCCTGGCCATTTTCTCGAGGATCGCGGGCAACGAGCGCGGCGCTGCATTCACCAAGCTGTCGACACAGACGATCCGCGCTGTCGCCCAGGGTGTAATCGGTGTGGCACTGATCCAGGCCATCATCATCGGCTTCTGCCTTATCATTGCCGGCGTGCCATGGGCCGGCGCACTGTCCGCTATCGTGCTGGTGCTCGGCATTGCTCAGCTGCCGGCGCTGCTCGTCACGCTGCCGGCGATCGGCTATATCTGGTCGAGCGGTGACTATGGCAATGTCGAGGCGATCTCGTTCAGCGTACTGCTGTTCATTGCCGGCATGGCCGACAATATCCTGAAACCGCTACTGCTGGGACGCGGTGTCGAGGCGCCGATGCCGGTGATACTGATCGGGGCACTGGGTGGCATGGCAGCCAAGGGCATCCTCGGCATGTTTGTCGGCGCCACACTGCTGGCACTCGGCTACCAGATTTTCATGGCTTGGGTGCATGCCAACCGGGATGCCGTTACCGGCAGTGTGCCGAAAGACACTACCACTGCAGGCTAGGCCGGGTCCTGGATGACCCATCATCCAGTCGTCGTTCGTAAGCGTATTGCAGAATTACAGCTCGAGCCGGGAGCGCAAGCAGAGCCGTGACGGCTAGCGTTACTCGATGACTCGCCGAGGAATGGTTGAATTGCTGACCGAGATCCATCACTTCGCCGCCTGAGAAAGCGAGCTCGACAATCCTCCATGTGAGGTGCGCTACGTTGGTAAAGAGGGCAGAGTGGTCGCGGCTTTTCCGGACAAGGTTCCGGTATATCGAATTGCTAACTGGGAACCTATTGGGCTGGGCTGAACCACGCAAATCCATCTGAGAGCGTTGATCCTCTGCAGAGCCTGCTCAACTCCATTCGTGTCAGGGTCGAATATCATGACCAAAAGCGTTGGAACTGCTCTGCCAGAGAGAGCTTTCGAGAGCGGACTGATGACGATGCCTCTTGAGTTGGCTCACAGTCCGTAACATTGTATAATGCAAGTAGATGTGTAACTCGTCGGCACCCCCTACTATGCGGTGCGCCGGTCTGAAAAGTGAGGAGAAGTTTTTGGGGTCTAACGCTGAGGCTGAGAACAGAAGAGTGGTGGGCCCGGCATCGCAGGTAGTCGGCCCTGAAAATTCTGCTTTGGCGCAACGACTCGCCCGGCAAGGAGAAGGAGGCTAACTGGCTGCTCGCTCCCGATGGAGAGTTCGGGGTCGTGCTCCGCATCTACGGCCCCCGGCCCAAAGATCGTGGATCAAAGCCTGGAAAATGCCCCCGCTGGAGAAAACGAGAAGTGACCCCGTTGGGGCGGGAGGCGTCTCTGGGTGGGCGGTTTCGCATCGGAGTGGCGCTGGGGTTGCAGGTTCTGGTCGAGCGCGCTACTGCGTGAGCCAAGTCCGCAGTTACGGTGCGGTGGTGGCTGGGGCTCGGAGCGTCGCGGTTACCGGAAAGTGGTCCGAGGGGTAGCCGTCGGGTCCGCGGGTATGGTCGATCCCGGCATCGATGGTCTGGAAATGCGAGCTGGCTAGGATCCAGTCCATGCGCCGGCCGCCGGACCAGCCGGTGAAGAAGTGGACCGTCCCTTCCTTGCGCGCAGCCTCTGGATGGGCGGCGCGGAAAACGTCGTGCGGCGAAGACGCCGTCGGTGACGGCTCCGCCAGCAGCGTGCGGTAGGGCGCGGAGGCGGGGCCGGTGTTGAAGTCGCCGGTGACGACGCAGGGCATGGAACCGGCGATCTGGACCATGCGATCACGCAACAGCTTCGCCGACTCCGTGCGCGCCCGCCCGCTAAAGGCGTCGAAGTGGGTGTTGAACCAGCAAAGGTCGGGCCGCCATCGCGCGGCCGGAGCTTCACCCAGGTGACCATGTGCGGGAAGATGGCGCCCCACCCGCGGCTGCCCGGTTTCTCCGGGGTGGTGCTGAGCCAGAAGTGTCCGCCGTCGAGCAATTCGAAGCGGGCGGTCTTGAAGAACACGCCGCACATTTCTCCGCGACGTTTTCCGTCGCTGCGTCCGACGCCGAAGAAGGTGTAATCGCCGAGCTGCTCACGCAGGAACGCCTCCATGGAGGCCAGGCCTTCCTGGGTGCCGAGCAGGTGGGGATCGAAGGCGCGAACCCGTTGCACGACCAACTCGCGCCGGCGGTCCCAGATATTCGGCCCGTCGAGGATGGTGCGGACGCGGAGGTTGAAGGTCATCACGCGCAGCTCGCGCGCGGCTCTGGGTTGAGACATCTTGGGTGCGGAGACAGGCCGTTCGTGACTAGCGCACCCGCACAGCAGGAGGAGCGCGAAGCCGGGAAGTGCGATTCGCCGAACCAGCGAAACGGCGCTCACCGTTTGTTCTCCCGCACTTCGGCCAGGTGCGCCCTCAACCACTCGCCTGTGGGCTGAGTGTGGCCGTCCGCGAATTTCACCAGATAGGGTTTGCCGGAGAGAAAACTCTTGCTGGCAATGCCGGTGATGAAGTCCTCGGTGGTCTTCACGCGGTCACCGGCCTTGGCGAGTTTGTCGCGCAGATGCTGCGCGCCCTCGGCTCCGGAATACTCCAAGCCATTTCGAATGAAGCGAACGCCGGATGTCTGGACGTAAGTAATCAACTCATCGATTTCCGCCTTCGTCTGCGCATCCAGCCCCAACGCGATCGAAGCAGTGAGCACCAGCGTGAAGATTGAAGCGAGAAGCTGGCGCATGAGGTCGACGGTCGGTTTTGGCGGCAAGCTCAGAGCAGATCCTCGATCGGCAGCCAGCTCAGCACGCGGACCTTGATGCGCTTTCGACAGACTGGCCTCGGACTCGGAGTTGCATTTGTGCAATTAACGCAAGGACGCGCCCATCTGCGACACGTTGATTGACCAAGGTTAGCAATTTTTCGTAACTGACCGACCCAAAGAAGTCTTTGAGAGTGCGCATCCACGATCCATTCCTGTCCTTCCTCTATCTCTTCGCCATATCTTCCGCAGCGCCCCCTTGGCATCAAAGTTGCGCCGACCATGGCACACGTGGCAGCGTCCGGATTTATGATAAGGTGGCGCGAGGTGCCAAAGACCGCATAGGCCACTAGCGGCAGGATCGCCGCGTACAGGCCCACCACCGGATCGAAGCCAATAAAGCTGCGCATACGCGATGGCCGTCGGCAAAGCCACCGCAGCGACCGATACGCCCGCCACCGCGTCGTGCCACAGCCGTTCCTGCGCCGATATTCGAACAGATTTCGCAGCCCCGGCGCCACCCGCAGGATAGAGCAGAGGCCTTTTTCTTGGGTTGGAGGATTTTCCATCAGCCTCCCACGGTTGCCAAGCCCCTCCTGGTCTTCCGCTAGTCAAACCCGCCGTGAGCGTTATCTGGGAGCTATGATAAGCAGCTCTCCTCGAGGGCATCCGATCCAAGTACGTTTCCCGGCCCGGAACCGCGCGGTCCGCGATCGAGACCACCATCGTCGTAGGCGTCTTTGGCTCTCATGGACAAATGCTCACAGAGGTATCTCAGTTGTTTGCTGAGTCCATGCCTGGTTAACTCTAACCTTCTTCTGTTTTCACCGCTTCGTCCAACTTCCGCTTGCACCTCTACGCGAGTAGCTTGCTCTTTACCCTGCACGCTGGAACTCGCGCGACGCGCTATCGCCTTCCCCTTGTTGAAGCGCAGGGCATTTGGGTCTTCCTGCTCCTGAACGAATGAGATCATTGACGATCACTCGGGGAACTGTGCCGAGGGCAAACTCGCGCTCTGGAGGTATAGCTTGGGATCCCGGCTTGCCGCGCGTCGTGAGCGGCTACCGAACTGCGGCCTCATGGACTCTCCCGCATGATGAGCATAAATTATGATACTTCCTGAACAAAGTCCCCTCATGAAAACCATTGCCGTCGTCGCTTTGCTAGCCGCCGCGCTCACAAGCGCCGGATTAACTCAAGATCCCGCCGAAACGTCGCCGGAAAAGGCAGCGGTGATTGCCAATGACCGTCTTTACGAAGCCGCCTACGCGAATGCCGATGTCGAAGCGCTTGTGAGTTTTTTCGGAGGATGCGGACTACACTACGGAGGATGGTCGCACCTTTAGCGGGCGAGCGGAGATTGAAGGCGCGATTCGCGCCGGCCTGACGGCGAATCGCGGATCAAAGCTCGCGATCAACGCTGAGACTGTTCGCGTCCTCGGGCCGGAGAGCGTATTGGAGAAAGGTTCAACGACCGTGACGGCGAAAGACGGCGAGACCAGCGGCGCGCTTTACACCGCCATCCACGTGAAGAAAGACGCCAAGTGGAAGATCAACCAACTGATCGAATCACCCCTGCCGCAGCTTACGCCTCGCGACCGGCTCTCGGAGTTCGCGTGGCTCGTTGGAGACTGGGAGGAAATCGACAAGACTGATGACCTCTCCGTGCTTAGCGTGTATTCGTGGGCGCGCGGCGGAATTTTCTCACCCGCAGCGTGACGGTGAAGCGCGCTGGCGATGTAACGCTCGAAGGCTGGCAGATTATTGGGTGGGATCCGATCGAGGAGCGCATCCGATCATGGACCTTTGACAGCGAAGGCGGGTTCGCCGAGGGTATTTTACTCGCGAGGGCAGCCGCTGGTTGCTGCGGGAGACCGGCGTCGCGCCCGACGGCAGCCGGACCAGCGCAGACAATACGATTACCAAGATGAGTGAGGATCGCTTCACGTGGGAATCGAACAACCGCATCGCTCGACGGCGATCCGCAGCCCAGCATCGGACGCATCGAGATAAGTCGCGTAAAGGGAAATTGATGCCGTGCGCTCACGATTTCTATCCATCCTGGCAGTGGTCACGGTGCTCGCGATCTTCTTTGAAAGCGCGGCGGTGCTATGCGGGGCGCGGTGGTGGAGGTGGAAGAGGCGGCGGTGGTTCGCGAGGGGGCGGTGGCGGCGGAAGCATGTCGCGGCCCTCGGGCAGCGCCTCGCGACCGTCAAGCGCCTCGCGACCGTCAAACGTCTCGCGACCGTCAAACGTCTCGCGACCGTCAGAGCGGCTCTGGAGGTGTCGCGACCTTCGGGAGGAGGAAGCGTATCGCGTCCATCCGGTGGCGGCGGCAGTGTCTCGCGGCCCTCACAGCTCCCCTCCAGCGGTGCCTCGCGACCGAGTGGTGGGCGCGTGCCCTCCACTCCATCAAAGCGGCCCTCGGGCGGTCAACGTCCATCCAGCGGAGGGAGCGCCTCGCAGCTTCCATCAAGCAATCGCCCCAGCACAGCGAATCGACCTTCCAAGCCTTCGAGCCGCCCTGAGACACGTCCCGGAAGCGGCGCGGCTGAGCGGCCTCACAAAGCCGGCGGGTCCTGGCGCAGCAGATCGGCCTGAGACGTCCTGGAGGCATGGCTGACCGGCCGTCGCAAGGCCGGCGCGAGTGGGCGGCCCGGCCGGTCGTCCCTCGCAGCTTCCCGCCAAACCCGGCGCCGGCGTTGCCGAACGCCCTGGCGGGAAACCCGGCCAGCGCCCCAGCACGGGCGACGTAGGGAATTTTCTTGGCATCGCAGGTGGCGCGGCTGCGGGCGGCGCGCTAGGCGGCGCAATTGCCGGTCGCCCCTCGCAGCTTCCCGCAGAGCGCCCTGGACTCGGCGAACGCCCCGGCCCGGGCGAGCGCCCAACGCGGCCTGAGCAGCGGCCCAACTGGGATGACTGGTCGCAGAATCGCGGCGACCAGTGGCAGCAGCGCGTGGACAACCGGCATGACGCTTGGAACCAGCGCGCCGACAACCGTCAGCAGACGCGCGACGATTTTCAGCAAACCCGCGACGAGCGCTGGAACAACCTCGAAGGCGCCCGTGAAGACCGCCAGAACTGGCGCGATCAAAATCGCGAGGACTGGCAGCAGCACCGGGAGGATCTGTGGGATTACCGTGGAGATCGCGCCGAGGAAATCTGGGACAATACTCGGGACTTCTATGACGACGTGTTTGATGATCGCTGGTGGGGTGCCGTCGGCTGGGGCGGTGGCTGGGTGCGGCCATTATCCGGTTAACCCCTGGTGGTGGTGGGCGCCCGCTGCGTTTGGCGCCGCGGCTACCTTCGTTGACGTGGTCACACCTGATCCCATCTACATCGATTACGGCATGAATGTCGTTTACGAGGGCGACACGGTCTATGTGGACAATCAGCCGGTTCCCGTCGAGCAATACACGCAGCCGGTAATCGAACTCGCCGTGAATGTCGAGCAACCGCCGCCACCCATGCCGGCCGCGACCGCCGCCTGCTGCCCCGCCGTGCAAGCTGCCGTTGCTCCGACCGAAGAATGGCTGCCGCTCGGCGTCTTCGCGCTCGCGCAGGAGGAGAAGGGCGACCCGACCATGTTCTTGCAAATTTCGGTGAATCGCGCGGGCGTCATCAGCGGCGCCTACACCAGCACCATAACCGGCGACCAGCGTCCCATCGCCGGGCAGGTGGACAAAGCCACTCAGCGCGTCGCGTGGCGCATCGGTGACAATACCGAAACGATCTTCGAGACAAGCCTTGCGAATCTAACCCAAGACGTTTCCCCGTTGGCTATTCACTTCGGAAAAGCTCAGACTCAGATTTGGCTGCTCGTCCGTATGCCCGAACCCGCCGCCGCTGACCAGCCGCAGAAACTTCCCGAAGCGCCGAAAACGCCGCCCCTGGTTGGAGCGCGAAAGCGTAGCGTAAGAACCTCAGCGCATCGGAATACGACCTTCCCGTCCTGAGCTGGCTGCCGGTCGGCGCGTCAGCGATGTTCAGAAGTTCGTCTCAGCAACTGAACTCGCTGGTGAATCAACGGACCTAACCGAGAATTCTTTGACGAACCCGCGACGCCAAGACAGGGCCCAATGAAGGAGTTCGAAGCAATCGAGTTGACGCTGGGAATTCTGACCGCATCTCGCAAGCCACCGCTGCCGCGGCGGGGTCCGCGTGACTCACCGCATGAGACGAAAGTCCTATTCCCTTGGCGGAGGCTTTCTGATGACCTTCCGCGTCCGCTTTTTACGCACCACACCACATGAAACTCCTCCGCCTTCTCGCTCTCTTTGCACGTCCTGATTTCCACCGCGCAGGCGGTAGAGAAACCGTCTGCGCACACCAAAGGCACGCCGACGGGCAAGCCGACAGGGCCGCTGAAGCCGGGCGAGTATTGGTGGAGGCCGCAGCTTTCCCCGAGCGGGCCGCTCATGGTGCTGGTCAGCGTGCCGGAGCAGGTTATGC